>Ga0302324_100022519_pt1 | contig 12238 bp, 7 predicted proteins | sample Palsa_T0_1_FD_201949 | JGI IMG/M metagenome (GOLD analysis project Ga0302324, IMG submission 201949) | Peat permafrost microbial communities from Stordalen Mire near Abisko, Sweden - Palsa_T0_1 | ecosystem: Environmental > Terrestrial > Soil > Palsa > Peat permafrost | place: Sweden: Abisko...
AGGCGTACGTGGCCCGCTACGCGAGCTTTCGAGAGAACCTACAGAGCGACGCAACGCGTCCTCCGCTGAATCGTTTGCGAGCGCACTTTGATGCACTAGAAAAGGAACTTGTCGCGGACTTTCCTGCGGGCGGCTGCCTGTACGGCGTGCTATCGCAGACGATCATAAGGCTGGGTCCAACCCTACGTAAGCGAGTCAAAGACTCTTTTGATATATGGCAAGAGAGCATTCGCCACGTTTTGCAGCAAGCTCAGAACGGCGGGGAACTCGATCGAAAATTGGATGCCAAGGAGGCTGCCGCTTTCTTGATCGATGCTTATGAAGGTGCACTGATTCGAATGAAATCAGAAGGTGTTGCTCCGGCCTTTAGGCGTTTTAGAAAATTCGCGCTTGAACCCTTGCTGGGTCAAAAACCTCAGTCACGAGCGTCAAGACCGCTGTCATCGGCGTCTAATTGAATGCTGACTGGCGTCGTAGCGGCTCTTTTCGCTGCATTGGCATGGTCGCTGAACTTCATTGTCCCCTTTGTCATCGGCGACTACTCTGTTTTCGATTTTGCTCTATTCAGGTTCCTCATATCCGGACTCCTCGGATGCGCCTTTCTCGCCGGCAACTTAGCGGCGGTCAGACGCCTAAGCCCCGGCGACTGGCTAATGGCATTTAGTCTCGGACTGATAGGCTACCTCGGCTACTTTCTTGCTGTGGTCGGGGCCGCGATGTATGCCGGACCCGTGATTGCTCCAGCCTTCCTGGGGTTGGTTCCTGTTGTCCTTGCGATCGCCGGCAATTGGCGTCAACGTACAGTAGCGTGGAGCGACTTGCTGCTGCCGCTCTTCCTCTCGGCGGTCGGATTACTTTTAGTCAACATCGATAGCTTAAGACCGCGAAATTCTCAAAAGCCCGTGGCAGCTGTGCTCGGAATTTCGCTTGCCCTCGTTGCCGTAGGCTTGTGGACATGGTTCGGGGTATTAAATCAGAGCGCGCTGGCCAAGCGGACGCAGATCGATGCAGGTGTTTGGACGGCTCTCATCTTGGTCGGTGCTGGATTGGGTATGCTGGTACTCGTTCCTGTCGGCTTGGGGTTGGGTGTTTTCGAGATTCCGAGGCTGGGGTTGCGCTGGGAGGCGGCGAGACCGTTATATATGTGGGGCACATCGTTGGCTGCGATTGCGTCCGTGGGAGGAACACTAGCATGGACATACGCTGCGCAACGATTGCCGGTAGCCCTCTCAGCGCAATTAATTACAATGGAGATTCTATTCGGCACAATTTTCGGATTGGCATTCCGTCATCGGTGGCCAACCTCTTCAGAGAGTGTCGGCATGACACTACTGTTGATGGGTGTCCTCGCAGTAATTCGAATTGTTTACGGTCAGCGAGCACTTAAGCTTGTTGGCCGATCAACCTAGTCGATGAGCTGTTCCCGGCGCATTCGCGCATGAATGGACATCGGTATGGGCCGTGTTGCATCCCAAGGTCGATGAATCGACAATGGTGTTCCAACATGGCCGCATTTGCGACAATCTACGGGGCGCGAGGCCGTTGAAATCAAAGCCTTGGCACGCATGCGAGGCTGCGCCAAGAGCTAAGGACGAACAAAGAGTCGATGTGGCAGATACTGTCTTCTGATCAAACGCTACTGCGGGATACGACCGCGCGCTTTCTGATAGATCAGGTTCCGCTGAGCCGGCTGCGCAGGGATCGTCACGATCCTGCTGGCTTCGATTCCTCCTACTGGAAAAGCGGGGCCGAGATGGGCTGGACCTCATTACTCGTCGACGAGGAACATGGCGGCGGCAGCCTGAGCGGCCGTGGCCCGGTTGATTTGGCACTGATCGCCTACGAGTTTGGCCGACATGCAGCCCCCGGCCCACTGGTGGACTGCAACGTGGTCGCCTCAGCTCTGTCGGGGCAAGAGGGCGATTTGCATCGAGCCGTGCTGGCAGATTTGATCGGCGGTACGACGATTTCCGCCGCCTGCCTTGGCGCGGCACCCTGGCATGATCCTGACGCAGCGACTGTCCGGATCTTGCGCGATGGCGGCGACATACTGATCGACGGCGCGGTGCGTCCGGTCGAATCGGCAGAGCAGGCCGCGCATCTGCTCGTCACAGGGATGAGCGAGAGCGGCTTGACGCAAGTGCTGGTCTGCGCGACTGCGCCCGGTGTCGCCATAACGACGCTCAAGGGAATCGACGTTACGCGGCGCTTCGCATCGGTTACCTTCGACGGAGTGCGCGCGCCGGCCAGTGCCCTTGTCGGCGCATTCGGGCGGGCCGGCGAACAGGTATCGCGTCAGATCCAGCAGGCTGCGGTCATTTTATGCGCCGAAGCGGTTGGTGCGATGGATACCGCCTTCCAAATGACAGTCGACTGGGCGTTCAGCCGTTATACCTTCGGTCGGGCCCTCGCCTCGTACCAGGCGCTCAAGCACCGCTTCGCGGACATGAAGGCATCGCTCGAGGCAAGCCATGCCATCAGCGACGCAGCCGCCGACGCCGTGGCCGATCGGACGGACCTGGCCGCCGAAACGGCCAGCGCAGCCAAGTCCTACGTCGGCGAGCAGGGCCCCGAACTGGCTCAGGAATGCGTCCAATTGCACGGCGGAATCGGTGTTACATACGAGCATGATCTGCACTTCTTTCTTAGGCGGGTCACACTTGACCGCCTGCTGTATGGCACTCCTGCTGAGCACCGGCGCATGCTGGCCTTTATGCATACAGGTCAATTCAAGGACAAGCCTGCGTGAACGATTACATGGAAAGCGTCGAGGATTTCCGCCTGCGCGCGCGTGCCTGGATAAAGGGCAACCTCGGGCCCACCCTGCCGCAGGACGTCAGCCAGAGCTGCGACAGTGACGACGAAGAACTCGTCGCCGTGGCGCGCGACCGGAGATTGCAGCGGCGGATGTTCGATGGCGGATTTGCCGGCATCTGCTTTCCGCGCGAGTATGGCGGACTGGGACTCACGGCATCGCATCAGCGCGCCTTCAACGAAGAACTCGTCGGGCACGAGTTCCCCTCGCGCTTGTCAGTACCCACGTTCTCACCGTGCGCCGCAGTTCTGCTTGAGTTCGGCACGCCCGAGCAGAAGGCGCGCCACCTCCCGGCGATTCTCAAGGGAGATGAGGTCTGGGTCCAAATGCTGTCAGAACCTGGTGGCGGCTCGGACGTGGCTGGCGCCACGACCAGCGCGGTGCGCGATGGTGGCGCGTGGGTGCTCAACGGCTCCAAAGTGTGGACCTCGCGCGCCTGGTGGGCCGACTGGGGCCTGATCCTTACGCGGACCAACTGGAACGTCCCAAAGCATCAGGGACTGACGGTCTTCATCCTACCGTTGCGGCAGCCCAGTGTCGAAATCCGTCGCATCGAGCGGCTCAATGGCGAATCGGAGGCGTGCCAGGAATTCCTCACCGACGTGCGCGTCCCCGATAGCGACCGCGTCGGCGAACTCGACGCAGGCTGGACCATCGGCACGCGCTGGATGTACCACGAACGCAGCGGCAGCAATTCGCCTTACGTCACCCGGCCGATCGGCCTGCGGAACGAGTCGGCCGAAGAGCCCACGGTGGTCGATATTGCGCGTAAGGCAGGACGACTGGCCGATCCCCTCGCTCATGACCTAATTGGTGAGTCGCGCGCTCTCGACATCGTCACGCACGCGCTGCGGGGGCGCGTGGCAACGGCGGCGGCCTCAGGTCAGGCCGATCACTCGGCGATCGATCGGCTGTTTACTGGCATGGCACGAGTCCGCCAGGCGACTATTGCCTTTGATCTTGCCGGTTCCGCTGCTGGCGCCTGGACTGAAGCGGAGGAGGGCGAAATGGGTGCACCGGGTATGGAGTTCCTGCTGCGGCAGACCTCCTGTATCGGTGGTGGTACCACCGAAATCGCTCGTAACGTCATCAGTGAGCGGGTGCTCGGTATGCCTCGGGAGCCCACGGGTGATCGCAACATCCCATTTCGCGACGTGCCGCGGGGTCCCAAGCGCGTATAGGGCTTTATCAAAGTTGCGTCCAGGGCTGCTCGCGACTAACGTACGAAGTAGCCACGCCTGCCGGGGGGCGACGGAGCGGAAATGGAGCAGCCCTTCATCATTCAGTTTTAAGTAAGAACTATTTGAGCGGGAAAGGAGTCAGCATCAAAGTTCTCCGGAGACCGGCCGAGACAGTGGACTTGGATCAACTCTCCTTGGCCGGACTTCATTGCCAAGTTACTCGCGCTCAGCAGGAGCGATATTGATCCACCGTCGGAACAAGTGCAGTGGCATCGATTGTTGATCTCTGCCCAGCCGATAAGCCGAAAAACTCGTCCGCTCAGACTGATTTTAGTACAGCGCTGGAGTGAATGCGAATGAGTGATCCGAAGGCACCGGCCCTTGCGTCCAATGGGCGCATGCCGCGCTTGCCGGCGGCGTGGCGCCAACCGGTCTCGTTCGCCGGTGTGTTCGTTGCAGGTCTTGCCAGCTTCGCGTTGCCGATCTTCGGCGCGCACTACCCGCTTCCGGTGCTGCCGAGTGGTATCGCCGTTGCCGCGAGTCAACGCTGGGGCGTTTGGATGTGGCCGGCTATTCTGCTTGCTGGCGTGGCAATCGATCTGTCCACGCGACAGCCGCTAGCCGCCAGCATCGGCGTGGGTATTGGGCTGGCCGCGAGCACGGTGGTTTGCACCTGGCTTCTGCAGCGTTACCGCTTTGATGCGATCTTTGCCCGCACCAAAGATGTACGACTCTTTATGCTGACCGCCGCGACGGGCATGACGCTCGCGCCGACTTTCGGCATGCTGGGCTTTAAGTTAGCGGGCGTCCCCTTTACGGCGTCTGACCCGGTTCAATGGATTAGTTGGTGGGCTAATTCGACTCTTGGCGTGCTCCTCGTGAGTCCCATTTTCATGGGGAATCGCCGGGACGATCTGTTGCGTTTGAACGAGCGGCGCAAAATGGCCGCGCTCTGGCTCGGGGGCGTCCTCGCTTGCTGCGTCGGGATGCTGATCGGAAGTCCGCTCATAGGCAGGCCGCTCACTGTGGTGGTGGCCCTGTTCGTTACAGTAGTCGGCACGATGCGCTTTGGACTTGCCGTTGCGGCACTTGGAACTCTGGCAATTTGCGCCTTGGCTGGATTGAGCCTAAGTTTCGACGTGGGAGTGTTTGCGGAGCTGCCCGCATTGCCGGCTCACGTGACGTTATGGTCGTTGGGTGCCGCTCTCACCGGATTGAATTTCATCACGGCAGCGCTCCTCGCGGAGCGTGACGCAGCGGCGCGGCACCGACTTCGCGCAGAGCAACGGTATTCCCACGTGTTCGATGGCAGTCCGCAACCTATGTGGGTCTACGATCAATTCTCCCGGCAATTTCTTTTGGTAAATGCAGCCGCCGTGCGGCAATATGGTTGGAGCCAAGAAGAATTTCTTGCCAACCGGGTGGATATATTGGCGCCACCGGACGAACCTCGCGTGGTACCGGAACCCGAGGATCGGCTTGAAGACAGTTTCCCAGAGCCGCTTGAAACGCGCCATCGCACTTCGCAAGGACGTGTACTCGATGTAGAAGTGTGGACACGCACGATCGAGTTCGACGGTAGGCCAGCGGAACTCACCTTTGCCGTAGATGTCACTGAACGTCGCGCCTTCGGGCAGTCCTTGATGGAAGCGGTCGCTGCGGAGCAGCGCAGGATCGGTCAGGAGATGCATGACGGACTCGGCCAAGAACTCACGGGACTTTCGCTGTCGCTACGTGCGCTTGCGAACGTCGCGCATCGCGACCGCGATGTCATCGCAGCGGATCTTGATGACTTGGCGCGACTGGCGACCACCTGCATTGCGGAGACTCAGCGCATTGTTCTCGGACTTTCACCGCTGGGCCAAGACGATGATGGATTGGATTCAGCGCTTGAAGAACTGGCGAATCGAAGTTCTTTGAGCGGGACCAAGGTACGTTTCATCGGTCACCATCAGGGCGTGCTCGTCGGAGAATTAAAGGTTCGACACCATTTGTACCGAATTGCTCAGGAAGCCGTGCAAAACGCGCTCAAGCATTCGGGTGCGAAATCAATTGAGATCGAATTGTTCGCGGACGATAGCGGCATCAGGCTGTCCATCTCCGATGATGGGCATGGTTTCGCACACACCCCGGCCTTGGGTCTCGGCCTCGGCATGCGCACCATGCGCTTTCGAGCCAGCGCGATCGGGGGCAAGTTGTCGATCAATCAGACGTCCGGCAAAAACACCGTCATCTGCGAAGTGCGGCGCAGGCCCCGGGCCGCACCGACGGCACCGGGGAAAATTACGCATGCGCTTTCAGACCCCGACTGAAATGAGAGCCTCCTGACACGCTCATGCATCCCGCATCAGTCGGAGCACTTAGCATCGACCTAGCGCGTTAGTGCCTGCCTCGTCAAGTCGTCCAAAGGGAAGAACGTTTCGGGCTCCAACTCCTGCAGGGTGACATCGATCGCTGAACCAAAGATGGTTGTGGTGCTGATGAAACTCAATGCACCAAAGGGGCTGCGAAGCTTAAAAGGCACGGCGATGCCCATGTGTTCGCCGTGCAAATACTCTCCCGGTGCATTCTGCGGAGGTGCCAATTTGCTGATTAAACGCGATGTTGTGCGAGCCGTGGTGCTCAACGTGAGCGACCGCGTGCTGCTTTTTCATACCCGCGATCTCGGTAGTCCTGCATTCGGTATCTTATGGAACTTCCGGCGCTTCTGCCGCGCTTCCTCGCAGGTGAGGAGATTGAAGAGCCCTTTGAGTTTTGGCCTTAACGGTGTAAACAGTTGAATAATACCCGCACAAGAGAAACATCGAATGAAGGTAGAAATGGAAACGCGACAATTTGGTTCGGCATCACGGCAGGTATCTGAGATAGGCCAAGGCACATGGAATATCGAACACGCACCGGTTGCCACGGCAGTGGCGACGCTGCGCCGGGGAATCGACTTAGGGTTGACTCATATCGATACCGCGGAGATGTATGGGTCGGGGAAAGCCGAGCAGGTGATTGCGAAGGCAATCGAAGGGCACCGGGATGAGACTTTCTTGGTCTCCAAGGTGCTCCCGTCGAATGCCTCGAGAAAGGGAGTCGTGAGGGCCTGCGAAGCTACCCTCGCGCGTCTAAAAACAGATCGGCTGGATTGCTATTTGTTGCATTGGCGCGGCACAATTCCGCTCCAGGAAACAGTGGCGGCCTTCGAGCAGTTGATCAATGAAGGAAAGATTTTGTCCTGGGGCGTGAGTAACTTCGATGTGGATGACCTTGAGGAGGCTCACGGTCTGTCAACCTCGCACCCACCGACGTGCAACCAAGTGCTCTACCATCTAAAAGAGAGAGCAATCGAACATGCTGTGATTCCCTGGTGCTCGACTCATGGAATCGCGGTGGTAGCCTACAGTCCGTTCGGGAGCCAATCGGGGTTCCCGGCTCCGCGGTCGGCTGGCGGCAAAGTCCTGCAAGAAATTGCCGACGTGCATGGGGCCACCCCACGCCAGGTGGCGCTTCGGTTCTTGTTGCGAAATCCGTGCGTTTTCGCAATTCCTAAGGCGTCGACGCCTGAACATGTTGTCGACAATGCTCAGGCCGGCCAGCTTGAACTCAGCAGTACCGAGTTGGCCCGAATCGATGAGGCGTTTCCGCGCGGGCCGCGTCCCCGCTCACTGCCGATGATTTAGGCTGCCAATGGCGGTTCGCTAAGCGCCGTCGCTGGAACCAGTCTTTCCTGTCCACACACTCCCAAATGGGAGTGGGCAGACCACTGAGCCCCGCATACGCTTGCCTCAATCAGCGGGAGAAAGCGATGCGTTGGACATGGCGTTCAGCTCTTAAGGAAATTTTTCACTTTATCGCCGGTTTAGCGATCGCGCTCGCCATTGTCACTGCCGTTCTCGAATGGCACGTCCGAAATTAAACGGCGATGTCTAAAGCCCACCCCCTTATGGGGGGATGGGCCGCGGTCTCACCCGTTTTACAATCCTCCGCCATTGCCAGAGTCGAACTGGGAGAGAGGCCATGTTGAAGTCCACACGCCGCGCCGCATGGATCTTAGGATCACTCGTCATTCTGGCGTTGGGGGCCGCAGTTCTCGCACCCGCAAAGCTGAGTGATCCCGACTACATCGACCCGGCGCCGTTGGCGGCGGCCACGCAGCGAGGCCCGCATTTCACCCTCGAGCAGAACCGCGCCCTGCTGCGGCAGGTCCGGACGCAGCAACATCCCTTGTGGCGGACGCTGCCGCCGATCGTTCGATTGCAACGCGCTGCGCGAATCGCGCTCAAGACGCTCAGCAGCTCCACGCCCACCACCCCGCCGAGCGCGAACTTCATCGGCAACAACTCGCTGGTGATGAACACCTCCGGCACGTTCCTCGGCCTGCAGCGTGAGACCGATTGCTCGTTGACGCTGTTCGATGGCAATGCCACGTTCACCACCAGCACCGCCTATCCGACGTTCCAGATCGAGCAGTCGACATTGCATTATGAGCAGGTGCTGCACGCCGCCGCGGGCCTCACGACGACGCCTGACAGCGTCACCACCTGCACGGATGCGACGCTCGGCCTCGGATCGCGCCGCGGCGCCTACCTTGGCAAGACCAGCAACGGCAACAATTTGCTGGCGTGGACGGCCTTCAACTCGTTTCAAAGCGGCAACGCGCTCTACTCCACCATGATCAATACGGCCTCAGCCCAAGTACAGCCGTCGAATGCTGATTTCAGCGCGCTCAACATGTTCCAGCTTACCTTCGGCGACTTGAATGGAGATGGCATCGCCGACGTGGTCGGACTCGCTGAGGGCGACACCACCTTGCATGTCTGGCTGGCGAACGCGAACGGCACGCTCGGAGCTGCGACAACGTATTCCCTGCCTGGCTCGACCACCGAAGCTGCAGTCGTTGCCGACGTCAATGGGGATGGGAAGGCGGACGTAGTCGTGGCTACGCGCGACGCGACCAACCAGGAGACCATCTCCATTCTGACAGGCACCGGAACGGGCACCTTGAATGCGCCGCAGTCGTTCACCGTCGCGACGCCCGCTGCCGACAACGGCGCAGCGAGCTATCTTGTAACGCTCGTGGCCGCCGATTTCCGCGGCAATCATAGCGTCGACCTGATCGGCTCCAACGGCATCGTGCTGCTCAACAACGGCAGCGGAACATTCACGCTCGGAACGCCGGCATTCCCGGCCATTCTAGCCACCTCAAGTTTCGGGCCCAACCTGGCCGCGGGCGATTTCAACAAGGATGGTAAGCTCGACCTTGCGGTGAACGACGGCGTGGCAACTTATCTCTATCTCGGCAACGGCGATGGAACCTTCACGGCGGGTGCCGCGTATGCCTCCGACACATCGGTCGGGTATCTGGCGGCGAGTGATCTCGACAGCGACGGCAACCCTGATCTTTGGATCGGCAGCGGCGACGGCGGTGTATTCCTCGGTGACCAATTCGGAATAAATGAAGGCTATGCATTGATGGGCAACGGCGATGGGACCTTTCAGGGGGCGCCCGTACTGCCATTCACGTATTCCGGATCGAATCTCGTGGACCTGAACGGGGACAAGATTTTGGATGCAGTCGGCGCAAATGCCAACGGCTCATTCACCTCGTATCTCGGCGATGGCAAGGGCGGATTCAAGAGCCACTCAACGTTGATTACCTACCCATCTTCATCGGGTGTACAGCAGTTTTTGGACATCGATACCTTCGGGCTCGGCGACATCAACGGCGACGGCAAGGCCGACCTGTTGTTCATCACCGGTAACAGCCTTGCCGTGGGCGCTTCCAACGGCACCCCGGGGATTTATTATGCGCTCGGTGACGGCGCCGGCGGCTTCGGTACGCCGAGCTTCTATACCGTGCCGAGCACGCTCGGCGCGAGCGACACGAATATCAACTGGTCTATCTACAATCTGCACGCGGCCGATGTCAACGGCGACGGCAAGGCCGATATCATTTACAACTATTCGACGACGAGCTCGACCAGCAACACTATTTATTTCGGCACCGTCGTGCAGCTCAGCACTGGCGACGGCACGTTCGGTGCGCCGCAGGTCATACCCTACCGTTCCGAGGCCTATTCGAGCGTCACGAACCCCACCGAAACTTCCTACGTCGCGCAGATCGTCGATCTTAACAACGACGGCAAGCCGGATTTGATATTCCTGGCCCAGTCCGCAACGATCGACCAGACGCTGTCGACATATGTGAGCGGCATCCAGGTAGCGCTCGGCCATGGCGACGGTACATTCTCCACTCCCGCGCCCGTCACGGGTCCGTATGAGATGGTCCAACTCTTCACCGACCAGGTCGCGCCGTCCATCGCGGTGGCTGACATGAATGGCGACGGCATTCCCGACATCGTGGCCCTTGGCTCATCGAGCGCTTATAACGGCGAGATCGCCATTGCGCTCGGCAATGGCGACGGCACGTTCAAGGCACCGATCCTCACCGATTACGCCGCCCAGTACCTCAACAATGATCAGGGTATTGCGGTCGGCGACTTCAATGGAGATGGTAAGCTCGATGTGCTGGTCACCGATCCCTACCAGCCGTCCGGAGCCGGCATATTCCTGGGCAACGGCGATGGCACGTTGCAGTCGACCGGCTCCGGCAGCACCGCGCTGCCAAGCCTTGCGCTCAATGTGACAGTGGGCGGAGTGGCCGTGGGCCTAAATCTATCGGGCACCGGCAGCGCCGATGCCATTGCGGGAAATGTCGAGCTGCTGAGCCAGACGCAGACGACCACGACGGCGCCTGCGGGGTTCTCCCTCAGCGCCTCGAGCACCTCCGGGACAGTGGCGCCCGGCCAATCTGCGACGAGTACCGTGACCCTGACGCCGAGCGGTGGCCTCACCGGCAGCGTCGCGCTCTCCTGCACGGGCTTGCCGACGGGCGCGACCTGCGCATTCTCGCCAAGCTCAGTCACGCTCGGCGCCAGCGCCGGGTCCTCGACGTTGACCGTCACAACGGCCGGGCAAACGGCTGCGCTCAATGGAATTCCCTGGGCGCCCGGTGGCATTGTCCTGGCCGGATTGCTGATTCCGTTTGCGCGCAGCCGACGCGTGAATGCTCAGATGCGAGTGTTGGCGTGGGCCGCGTTACTGGCCATCGGAACCTGCGGACTGCATGGCTGCGGTGGTAGTGACAACTCAGGCTCCTCGAGCGGGGGTGGATCGGGCGGCGGCTCGGGAGGCACGCCCGCCGGCACGTACACGATCGTGATCACGGCAACAGCGGGAACAACATCGCACACCGTGAACTACACGTTGACGGTAACTTGAGCCCTTGAGGATCGCTCGCGCCGCGGGGCTGGCGATGATGTTGGCGTTCGCGTTCGCGCTGGCGTCGTGTGCCACTCGGCGCAATGCCGCCCCGCCGTCACTTGCGGGGACAGGCGCCCCCGACGGCGTTGCGGCCACGGTACGTTACTGGGCCGGCGATTCCCGAGGCATCGGGCGCTCCAGCGAGCTGTGGCAGCGGCTCAAGCGCGCGTCGGAGCACGCGACGATCACAACCCTTGCGCTATCGACTGGCGGCGTGGGCGGCACGTTTGGCGCCGGTGTGTTGGTTGGACTGGCGGAGGCTCATCGTCTGCCGAGTTACACGCTCGTGACGGGTGTAAGCAGCGGTGCACTGCTGGCGCCGTTTGCGTTTCTGGGCCCAAGTTGGTGCGCCCGCCTTCCAGCAGCGATCGACAACATCCCCAATCTTCCCCTACGGCAAATCTCACCGCTGCGCTGGCTGATACACCAGAGCCTCGTGAGCAATCGACCGCTCGTTGCAGCGATCAACCGGTTGTATACGGATGACATGATCGCCGCGATTGCCGCGGAATCGGCGCGCGGCCGCACACTGCTGGTAGGTACGTTCGATCTCGACGCCGAGGAATTCGTGATCTGGGACATGGGGGCAATTGCCGAACGAGGTGACGATGCCGCGCGAAACCTCTTTCGCACTGTGCTGCTCGCGTCGGCGAGCCTTCCTGGGTTTCTGCCGCCTGTCCTGATTCCGGTCGACGCCGACGGTGAGCGTTACGACGAGATGCACGTCGACGGTGGACTGACAGCCCCGTTCTTCGTCGCCCTACCGGATGAGGATTCCGCCGGGGACAGGGCAGAGCTGCTGCCGGAGATGGACATATCACTGATTTTCAATCGCAAACTCGATGTTCGCGTGCAGAGCGTTCCGCAGCGGATGATGCCGGTCCTGATTCGCAGCATCTCGTTCCGCAACCGACAATTCAATCGCGGTGCG
>Ga0302324_100022522_pt1 | contig 12236 bp, 9 predicted proteins | sample Palsa_T0_1_FD_201949 | JGI IMG/M metagenome (GOLD analysis project Ga0302324, IMG submission 201949) | Peat permafrost microbial communities from Stordalen Mire near Abisko, Sweden - Palsa_T0_1 | ecosystem: Environmental > Terrestrial > Soil > Palsa > Peat permafrost | place: Sweden: Abisko...
AAGCTATGCTCAGGCTCAGCAGAACCGCCGCATGGTCGGTCGGAATTTGGGTTCTGGCTAGCACATCGCTCTTTGGCATGGACAGGCCAATCACTATCGGCCTTGTCATAGATGGGTCTAATCAGGAAGACAGAGCACCCCTGCAAGCGTATCTGACGAAGGCGATGGAACGATCTGTGATCGTTACCGCTCCCGGAACCTTCAAAGAGACTGTTGCCCATCTGGCAGATGGATCGTACGATTTCGCTTGCTTGGGCGCGCTGATGTACATCAGGGCGCACGCCCAATACGGAGTCATCCCCCTCGTCCAGCGTACCACTGACTTGCATTATTACACGGCGTTCATCACCGGCACCGACGCGCCGATTCACTCGCTCAGCGACTTGAAGGGAAAGGAATTCGCATTTGGCGATATTGACTCGACGAGCGCTCATCTGATGGCCTATCGTGAACTCAAGCAAGCGGGACTCAATCCAGAAACCGATCTCAAGTTGCGCTACAGCGGGAGCGCTCCGGCGACCGGTGCGATGGTTGCCAACGGAACGGTTGATGCTGGAGCTATCGACGAAACGGTTTTCGACTTTCTGATTAGTAACGGACAACTGGATAGCGAGAAAGTGCGCGTTTTTTATACCTCCAAGCCTTATCTGGATTATGTATACGTGGCTCGCAAAGATGTGTCGGTGGCCGAGCGAGAAAAATTTACTCGTGCGCTTCTCGCACTAAAAGAAGGCAAAGATGATCGTGTCCTAAGAATCCTCCGTGCCCATAAATTTGTCACGGCCGATGACGTGGAATACGAGTCGACGCGGAAGATCGCGCACGAGCTGAAAATGTTCTGAGCCATCAATTCACCGCTCGGGCAGCCTTTTTCCTTAAAAACAGAGTTTGAAACAGCGCTCGAAGATCAAGAGTATGACCATTCCAGCAGGTTAGCGATTCGAAGGATTTTCATTCGGCGGAATGGCGTACCCGGACTTGGGACACATCATTGAGAGCGATGCCCGAATTTCTCAATGTTCAATCTTGTCCCAACGCACGGCGGCTATTTTGTACTGATTTTTTCGGCGAAGAATGCCTTGCAGGGCAGACTCTACGCTCATGCTCCGCCTCATCAGACTCGCTAGAGCATGCGCGGCAGATTTGAGCAACTCGTCGGATACGCAAATATCATGTGCTTCAGGTCGGTGGCGCGCATCCCGGAACGGATTGCAAGCGCAAAGAGATTAATGACTTCACCAGCCTCACTCCCTAGAATGTGAGCACCGAGAATATGGTCCGTGCCTTCTTCCACGAGCACTTTGTATCCTGAATATGTTTCAGCGACCCGACGAGACGAATACCAAGTCGAGGTCGTCTCCTTCTTGACCGTGAACTTAAGGTTCTGCTCACGAGCCCCGCTCTCACTGAGACCGACAGCAGCGAGCGGGGGAACCGTGAAGACGACCGACGGAATACCGAGGTAGTTCGCTTTCTCATGGTTCCCCTTTAACAGGTTTGTGGCCACGATCAGCCCTTCATAACTTGCCACAGGAGCTAGCGGCGAGCCTCCACTGGCGGCGGCATCGCCCGCCGCATACACAGCTGGAATCGACACACTTTGCAAGAATTCGTTGACCCGCACTCCCCGTTTCTCCCATTCGATCCCCGCAGCATCCAGATTAAGGTCGTTGATCTCGGGCACGCGACCCGCCGCATGCACCACCATATCCGTCTGAAACACGCCCGTCCTCCCAGAAGCTAACGCCCGGACGGTCAATTGAGCGGAGCTTTTTTCGATCCCTATCGCTTCGGTTCCCAGATGAACGTCAATGCCAAGTTCGCGAGTTCGCTCAACGAGCTGATCAACGAGATCCTGGTCAAAAAGGGCCAGTGGGCGCAAGCCACGGTGTAGGACTGTGACCTGCGATCCGGCACGTGCCGCCACATGCGCAAACTCAAAGGCGATATAGCCCCCGCCGATAAATAGAATCCTCCGCGGAAGTTCGTTCAGCTCCAGGAACTGATCACTTGTCGTAAGATGTTCCGCACCGGGAATTTCCAAATCTACGGGCACCTGCCCTGTCGCAATAACGACGTACCGCCCTTCCAACGTCTCTTCCCCCACTTTTACTGTGGTTGAAGCGGTGAAGCGCGCCAGACCATGGAACGCCGCAATGCCGGATTTCGCGAACCCCTGTTCTCGCCGTGTCGGAACGGAATCTGTGAAAGAACGCTTGAAACGCATTAACTCGGGCCAATCAATCTTAAGCTTCGCGGCCTGAATCCCTTTTCCTCTCATTCGACGAATCCAGTCAACGGCTTCAGCAGCTCCGACGAGCACTTTCTTTGGGTCGCACCCGCGTAGCGCACAGGTACCGCCGAACGGTCTCGAATCCACGATCGCAACCTGCCATCCTGCTTCGCGACAGCGTGACGCCACCGACGAAGCACCTGACCCTGTCCCGATTGCGATCAAATCAAATTTTCTGGTCATTGTTCCTCCGGGCGTTTTGCATTGTTCCGGTACGAAACAGCCGCCTATGCTTTGGCGATCTGCGCGGACACGGAGGCTCCGCAGCACCCAACTATTGCCAGGCTTGGCCTAGCGGTGGCGTCTCGGCGCCGGTCTGAATCAGCGGCAGCGCCGGTGGTTGGGGCGCCTTCGCGGGTTTGCCTATCGTATTGCAAGTAATATGAGTCATGTTTCACTGCTTCTTTCGAAAGAGGCCATAACCGCGGCCTTCGATGCTGATTTTTAGTCCTCGATAAATACAATATAGGTCCGGGCAGAACAGTCGGCTGGTCCGGAATGCACAGTCCCGACAACTAAGGTCACTAAATGCGGTCGCTCATTTGTTGCTGGGTTAATGTACGCAGCACAGCGGGAAGCGGGGCATATGGCGTTTCATTCAAACCAACTGACCAAATGTGACCAGACATCCGTCTTACCCGCTTCTATCATGGCGTTAGTGGGGAGGCGTGAAGATCTCAAAGCCCGTCCAGCTTCTTCTAGCATGAGTGAGGTTGAAATATGTCAACCATACTGATTGTTCTGGTGGTGTTATTGCTGCTCGGTGGCGGGGGCTGGGGATACTCTCGTCGGCGCGGCTAGCTATTCCGGGATGAACGCGCGTCCAGGCGATGTTGTACCGTATCCGCGGCGTTTATGAGGGAAGTTCGATATCGGCCCGCGAACCCTCTTTCAGGTTTCCGGAACTAAGTCAGCCCATCTGAACCTTCTCTTCTTAGGCATAGTTGCCTGCAAAGCTGGCAGTTGAGGTATCGGTTTGCGGAATCATGACTCCTGTTTCCGTGAGCTGCTCGTCCAACAAAATGAAGTATCTCGTACTCGCGCTCATCGGGTTATTTGTGGCTGTAGCCTCGCCCTCGGCAAGCCAGACGAAATCGGACGAGCAAGGATTCAGTGGCAACCTCGACAGGCTCCCCAACTTGTCGCTCTGGGGTCAATTTGGACTAAGACCCGCCTATTCAGTCCTTCGCCAGCCACGCCAGGGCCTCATCGCGGGTCTTAAAAGCGGGAAATTCGCGGCGTGAAAAATTACTCAATTTCTCGGAGAGTCCATGAGGAAAGTTCTCTGTTCCCACGAATGCCGATTTCCTGACAAAGGGCTTATCAAAGGCGGCGGTTTCTTTGAAGACCCGGATACCTTCCGCGTCAAGAGATGCCCCCGTGAAATCGCTAAGCGCCAAGACTGAACCGAGCGGACGGGCAGTCACAACGTCCGGAAGTGCTCGGAGAACCTCTTCGACCTCGGCAGCCGAACACTTTGACAGGTCTATCAGAAGAATCTGCTTACTCAGATGGGTGAAGAACCGAATACGGTCGATCATGTATCAGCCTACTTCCTTCCGGCAGAGCGCTTTCGCACTCGCGAGAACAAGCTTCTCCACGATGGCGTCGTAGAGGCTTTTCTCCATGGTTGCTATGTCCGCGTCGCTATTGAGCACGAGATTGGCGAAGCCTTTGCTCGGCAGCAAGTACTGCCGCGCTGCTGGTAACACGGCATTCTCGTATTGCCACTGGATGAAATCTAGAGAGCGCCCACGCTCGGTAATGTCCCTCACTTTTCGGCGATGGAAACAGACTTCGCCGGGAGCCTCTAAGTAGATGGACAGGTCGAAGTATTGACGAAGTTGCGCAAAATGCAAGGCCAGAATGCCTTCCACGATCAGCAGCGTCTTGGCCGGAATGTGTTCGCGTCGGTCGCTCACGCGCACGTGCTCTGCAAAGTCATAGATGGGAGCCTCGATGGGCTTGCCCGCGGAATAGTCTAGGACATGTTTCTCCAGCAGCGTCATGTCGATTGCATAGGGTGCGTCGTAGTTCTGCTTCGCTCGTTCCTCCAGTGGAAGATGGTTCATCTCAAGCGCGTAGACCTCCATCGAGATAACGTGCCCATTGAAACGAGAGGCTACGCGCTTGGCCACCGTCGACTTACCGCAGCCGGACGCCCCGGCCAGTCCGACGATGAAAACACGCTGCTTTCCAAGACCTTCGGTTAATTCGGCATCGAGTTCCGCTACAGCCTGCATACGTTGATTGTAAGCAGAATCTTGGGAGAGCATTCGCACCGAAGTTCACTTGGACAACTCAGGGCATGTTTAGATACACAACGGCCCTTTATGATGCTCATTACCGCCCCTGCTGTTTCTAGTTCTTCCCTGTCTGTGCGCACTGTCCCTATGTAACTATGATGGCCTCAGCAGCAAGAGTACGGTCAAATTGGGATAACACGCTCATGAGCAGTACCCAGCGGGCAGCCTATCTCCCCACAGAAGCCCAGACGTTGAGACGACTGGGAATTTATGCAGGGACCTCAACAGCTGACCCAGCCAGAGGGTTTCGCGAGGGGTTCAAGATGACAACCAAACGCTTTTAGGGCTGAGATTGGGCACGGCATTTGCTGTCCTGATTGCTCTCAAGCTGTTCGGCTGCTGAGACGCGAGTCGCGTGACGTGCTCCTGATCGCCTCCTGAGACGTGCAACCAGCTGAGGAGGTGTGCGAGGCCAATCGCGTAAGCGTGCAGCGTGCAGACAAAACAATCGCGCTGGCTTAGCTCCGCTAGAAACTGATCGCAGGATCCAACGCTGCGCAAACAAAGTACGAGGCGAGCGAATCTCAGGACCGTCATCTTCGCTTGACTGCCATCGAGAAGTAGGCCTACTGGCGGATTACATCGAGCGTGCGGCTCGCAAGTAACGATTCATGCCCGCCGGATCGTGTCATCGCTCGTCGAGAACGACAGGGAACACTCTACGGCGGTGCTTGGTCGCAACGAGCAACAAGCGATCAGCCGCAATACGCACGCTGGCGACGTCAACATCCTTGGCATTCCTAGAAAGTGTCTTCCCGTGTTTCCGGATAAGAAGAGTCGTAACCGGCAAAACAACACTTTGATTTACTTACTAAAGATCAACTCCGTCCGACAGTAAATGCTTGGCAATAATCTTTAGACTGGTCTCTTTTGAACACCTCGACCATGGCGTGCATGATATTTCTGAGCAATACAATAGGTTTCGGTCGGGATAAGAAGATCTATTATTATCCGGTAACACACACGCTAGGAAGTGTTTAGGTTAAAAAAGAAGGGAGATTAGATGACTGAAGCCATCGCCCCGGTTGAGAATTCCACTCCCTATTTAACTAACTCCTCAGGTGGGAGATTGCCAGCCGTCGAACCATTTTCGAACGCAGCACAGGAAGCTAAGGCATGAGAACCACCGAGATTGTGCTGGTTGACGACAACCCCGCAGACACAGATCTGATTGCCGAAGTGTGGGCGCGCAATGGCCGTCCCGGTAACAACCACGCTATAACCGACGGGGTGGAGGCAATTGCGTTTCTGCGCCGGGAACAAAAGTACGCCCACGCGCTTGTTCCCGACTTCGTGATTCTTGATTTGAATCTGCCCAAAAAGGACGGTCGCGCCCTGCTCGCCGAGGTCAAAGCCGACACCTTTCTGCGGAAAATCCCGATTGCAATCTTCAGCACGTCCGAGGCGTCGCAGTTACGAACTGGAGGCGAACTGCTATGTCAGCAAGCCGGGCAACCTGCAAAAGTTCATCTCCGCTGTGACATTAACCGGAGATTTCTAGTTTGGTTTAGCGCGACTACCACGCGAGGGGAAAGGATGAAGCAAGGTCATCGTTAAGACCCACCCGTATACCCATGAGAAAAATGCGTACCAAGCTCCGGGAAGGAAAGGCAAAATCTTCACGACCGCAACGCTCGCGCGATGATGGTACTCGAGGAAACACGAAAGGGCGGCAGAGCCCTGCCGAGCGGTTAGCAATAGCCCAAAAGGACGCGCCCTTTTCACGATCACAGTGGCTGAGCATCTGGGATGGAACCGTCCGATTCTAATCGCTTGTCAAGGTCGGCTGGAAAATAGGCAATACATTATTCACTGCGTCGACGACCTGCGCGGTACGACCGGAAGACGGCTGTAGACAAAAGATAAGGAAGGAAGACGAGTGGCGCGCGAAGGGAGGAGCCGACGGTAGGTTCAGCTGGCAACAAAGTGGCCCAGAACCTGTCTCCCTCACAGAAGTGAGGATCTCGGGTGTCAATGCAGCCCATAAAATCTGGCAATAGCGTTGACCTGCTCCCGGATCTGATTCTGGGCACTAATTCTCTGGCTGTCCGAGACAGGGATCTTCCGACTGGTGCCGTCGGAGTTCAACTCGTAGGCGTAGTCCCGAAAATTAACCCCATCTGCGATGTAGATAAGTTTACCGTTGTGCGTCAGTAGCCCGTACACCGGAGCATAGCTAGAGACGAGCAGGTAGGAGCCTCGTAAATATGAGCCTTGTTCTTCCTCTGTGTCAGTGAACAAGGGCCGCCCAAAAAGCGGATCATTCACCACCGGCCTTTCGCCGAGCAGGTAATAAAGCGAGGGAGTCAGGTCTGTAAGAAACGTAACCGCATCGGGATTGTAGTTGAGACCCTTGCGCAGCCAGACCGGCAGATGAACGAGGAGTGGGATGCGCACGATCTCGGGGAAGATCGTATACGCATGCCCCCATCTTCCCATCTCCCCCAGCGAATCTCCGTGGTCGCTGGTGACTACTATAATGCTGTCATCATAAATACCCTTTCTTCTCAGCACATCTAAGAATTTGCCCAGGCAGGCATCGATTGTCTGGACGCGTGAGGCGTAGGCAGCATCGAATTCAGCCGGAAAAACCACGCCCGAAGGAACCGAACGCCCTTCCCCGTCGATCACTGAAACGTGGATGTTTTGTGCCTGCGTATAAACGAAGATCGGATCATTCGTGCCCGATACCGACGATAATCTTCCCGTCAACTCTTGCAGGGTTCGGCAAAGATCGTAGGACATGGCCCCGATATGCTCGTCGAGTTCGGTGATGTTTGGCGACGTAGGCACCACCTGCTGCAGAATGTTGTCATTGCTGATCCACTCGCGATAGCGGTTCATGTCCACCAGCTTTTGCAGTGAGTTCATGGGACCAAAGGGCCTCATGTATTGCTGGTGGAGCATCAATCCCCCGACCCAGATGGATGGTTCTGAAAGTCCCGTACCGCCGTAGTGCGTAAAGGCATTGTCGAAAACCACGCTGTCACGACCCAAGGTATCGAGAGCAGGGGTAAACTTCACCGCCGTGTTGTAGGGACTGAGATAGTCCCGCCGCAAACTATCGATTACAAAAACAAAGATGTGCGGCCTGCGATGCGTGGATAGAGTCAGTTGACTGACCAGGCGGATGTCCACGGGAGAAAGACGGGTTGAGCGCGGGATGTGCGTATTTTCAGCCATGAAGGCGTAAAACGAATCGGTTGAATCACTGCTCTGCGGGTCCCCATCCGGGAGAAACAGCTCTTCCACAAAGCGGAACGAGATGTCGTAACCAGAGTACTCTTCGAGAAGGCTGCCTCCCACAACATCGGAGTCTGTTTCCAGAGCTTTCTTTGGTAGTGCAGCCGCCAATCCGACGTAACAGCCCAATACAACAACTCCGATTCCATATGTCAGGGACCGCCCGAAACATTTCACCTTCGGTGTGACGGTGTAGAAAATAGCGAAGGCTGTGATCCAGACGAAGACTACCGCCATTTTCTGCACCACAAAACCCCAGTCAAGTCGACTGGCCCGTACAGAGAGAATCCAGGCGAGCCCGGCCAATGCAGTTAGAGAAATTCCCTGGCCAATCCAGCCCACGGACCGTAGAGCGGAGAAGGGCACCAACAGGAGGTCTAGCCCCCCATTATTGGAATTTCGGTTCGAATTCCAAAGGCGAATGCCCAGTCCGATCGCGAAACTCACCAGGGTCCCCGACAACACGACCGCAACCAGAGCTGCGGGAAAACCCTTAAACGACAGCGGCGGAAAAACGACGTAACGCAGCACGAGCGCAGACAGGGTGGCAACGATCAACGTCGAGCCGACAGTGTCAGCCTTATTCTGCCAGCGATCAGGAAGGAGGATTGTCATTGCATCGACCAAATCGAGCATGACAAACACCAGAGTGAAAATAAGCAGATGTAGGACCAGGCTCCAAAGCCAGATCCAGGGCCGCTCCGACCAACGCAATTGAAGATTCTCGGCGCCCCCCAGGCGGACAAAAGCCAGCACACAATAAACCGTCGTAAGATAGCTTGCCGCCTGCAGGCAAGCGAGGAAGGTTCTTGAGCTATCAGCATCTCCAGCCGCGGGCCAAGTAAGAGTCGCATTCCCATGCAGCCAATCGATGGTTGCGAGCCACAGAAGCGGCACGAGTGATCCAAGGCACCATCGCAGACTACTAACCTCGTTGGTAAGATGTCGCAAGAGCGGATGGACGAGAAGAACGGCACCCACGATTACTCCGGAACCTGCGAACCCTCGGGCGAGGTAGCGCGAAGGCCCGGCCTTCAAATCAGGCAGAATGGTAAGCAAGACAGCGGCCAGGACCGGCCAGAACAGAATCGAGTGCAGGCGCACCAGGCGCGTAACCGACGGCAGCAGCTCACCCAGGTGAACTTGCTGGTATGTAAATGGTATGTAGCACAGCAGGCAGTAGCTAGCCGTAAATAGCACGTAAGCCAGGAATAGAAGACGCGCCGCGCATACCTGCCAGTGGGAAAGTCTCATTCTTGTTTGCTAGCACTCAGAATTGTCTGAAGTGAGTCGCGCCTGGAACGCGCTTGCTCATTTCCGGGCTCCAACTCGAGCACTCTGGCATATTGACGTAATGCTTCTGCGTTGTCATTCGTATCTTCGGCCACACGAGCAAGCAAGACGTTAAAATCCGGATCTCTCCCGGCAAGTTGAGCTCCGGCAGTCAAAGCCTTTTTCGCCGCGGGGTAGTTGTGCTGATGCAGGTGATACATGCCTTGTACGAGAAGTGCATCGGAATTGTTAGGATGCTTCGCGAGGACCGGAATCATCAGCTTTTTGGCGTCATCCGCTTTGTCCATGCGCAGCCAGCAACGAGCCAGCCCAAGAGTCAGGTCGGTGTAGGCTGGAGAAATGGACAAACCCTTCTGATACTGTTCAGCAGCTTGAGGCCACTGATTAGACATCTCCAATGCATGAGCCAGATAGAAAATAGAGTCAGTATTGTTTGGATTCAGCGCTAGGCAACGTTGGTAAGCCACAATCGCCTGGGGCTCGAACTTCTCTCCCTGCTTCCAATAGGCTTGGCCGATTTGCGGGCAGGCCTCGATTGGAGAGGGCGCGTGATCCATATATTGTTCCCAATATTTGGCCGCCTCGCCATATTGCGCGAGGTGGTCGGCGATGTCCGCCATCCGCCCAATGTAAATGTGGTTGTCCGGGTAGGCTTTGTAAAGCTTGGCAGTTGGGTCGAGTGCATCTGCGTAGTGTTTTTGCCCGATGGTTGAGTCGCTCACCTCGACTAAATGCCGCGACTCTTCTTGCGAGAGGCTGGGCCTGACGTCGCGGGTAAGCGAGAACCGCCGATACAGGAATGCCGGATACGCCAGCGCAAGAAACAGTACTGGCATCAGCACGAGAGGCAGGCGTTTCAGCGCAGCGTGTGTCGAGGAGATCCAACCGGCTTTTTCGGGGTTCGTCATCAGAATCTGTAATAGACCGTTCCTTCCGCGGTATAGCGGTTTACCTTGCCGCCGAACTGCTGATCTTCACTGCCGGCGCCCAGCTTGACGTCTGAGTGCCAATTACCAATTCGCTTGTCGTACTCCACTGAGTAGCGGGTAGATGTCAGCGATATGAGATCGAGGGTGGTTGTCGCGAGCGCTTTCGATGCACCATAGCTGATACGAAATTCAAGGTAGTCGTGGACACCCTCTTCCCGGACACTCTCTTCGCTGAAAAGGCGGCGTGCTGCGAATACTCCCGTTTTGCCCACGCCGAGAGAGTCCGGGGTAAGGTACATTCGTGCGGAGTACAGCCAGTTGCCACGGTATTTGTAAAGCGCGGGAGTGAATATGTTTACGTCGTCGGTAAACTGCAGCCGGCGATATCCGGCGCTGCCTTCGAAGCCGTGCCCCAGGCTCTGGAACAGGTCCGCGCCCACAAAATACTGAGGATATATGGTCGCATTCGGAGAACCGCCTACGGTCACCCACGCGTAGGTCCCAGGCCGGATGTGAGGATAGTATTCGGCACTCAATTGATTGCCATGCTCGCCGAAACGATCGGCGCGGCTCAGGCGGCCGATCACCGATCCCCAGGGGGTGAATCCTTCCAAACTTAATGTAGATTCCTTCTGGGAATTAAATATGCTGCTGAACCAGTCATATTCAAAAGTATAGGACGCCTCCCAACGGCGAGGCTGCTCCAGCATACGCCTCCGCATCTCACGTCCTTCCTGGTTGGAGGGTTCGAGGACGAGGAGTTGGTCCAGGGTCCGGGCAGCATCCTTTTGGTGGTTTTGATTACGCTGAGCACGTGCCAGAAACATAAGCATGGTGGGACTGGGAGGATGACGCTGAAGAGCAGCCTGCGCCAAGTCCTCCGCTCTCTGGGGATGCCCGGACCACAATTCCAGGTTCAACATCGCAGGCAGAGCGTCAGAGTGATCTGGGTTTCTATCCAACACTTTCTGGAGCGCTGCTCGTCCCTCGTCATAACGTCCTTCCCAAGAAAGAATCGTGCCATACATGGTCAGAGCATCTCCGTCGTCCGGAACCTTCTCGAGCCGGATCTGCAAAAGCGATAGCGCTTCCGCGCGATGCTGCGATCCACTGAAAGCCAGTGCTCGGGCCCGACTGACTTCATCATCGGCAGCCGCCGGCATGGCACACACCAGACCAGCGAAAAGTAACAGTAAAGCTACCAAGCCCTTCAGAGCTGTCCTGTTTGGTGCTCCGATCAATTCGCCCTGTGCCCTTCGCGCTTGTCGGCGATGCCACATATTGAGGTTGCTCCCCTGGATGTCAGAAGAGAATGAATGGAAACGACCCGCGATTCCAAATCGCTCAAGCTGCCAATGTTCTGCGACGCCGAGCGCAACTGGTCGAGATCTAAAGCTCCGCACAGGGAAGAATATGGCGTGAAAGGCAAAAAGGAGACTATGCAAAATTGAACACTTCCCATGGAGACATGTGGTTCTTCCAAGGCGCCGGCATAGGAAACAATGAGGACATGAGGTCCGACAAATGATCGGTAAATGGTTGAGCGACAAGGATCATGGTGAAATTCACTTATCGTGGCGTTGAACCCGAGATCGTAATGGTATTCCGTGAAAAAAAATACTTCAGTTACTAAAGTCAGGGTGCAGTCTATCCGGCGGATTGGCGACAGTTCTTTCCTGCATATCAACAATCAGTCATTTGAACATCGTTGGCAACTGTGAGTCGGCCAACCATTGAAACAGGCCGTAAACACTGGGTGAGAGCGCTGAGTTGGCAAAGCTGCGGAGCTGTCCGCATCCGATTGACGGGCCGGCATGACGATTCACCAATGGCCCTATTGCTTTTCCAAATGCCGCTGAACCATGTGCACTTTTGAACAGACCACAAATTAGTAAGGACCCATTATGGAACGGTGTTTAAGTTGTATTTCTCCGCCGAGTAAGTGCTGGCGTTGCTGAGGCTGCTGTGAAGAGCGGCAACGTTACACGAGCTACGCAAGTCAGTTAGTAGGCAAACTGCTGGCACAAGAATGCAAGTGACGCGTGTAACCTCACCAAAGTGCTTGCCATTCTGCCATGACAAGCGTGGAGCCGCTGAAAAACGGAGGCGCCGCTGCGCGGATACTTCCGTGTTCATTAAGGCACACAAATGAATACTCCGGGTCCATCGAAC
>Ga0302324_100022523_pt1 | contig 12236 bp, 10 predicted proteins | sample Palsa_T0_1_FD_201949 | JGI IMG/M metagenome (GOLD analysis project Ga0302324, IMG submission 201949) | Peat permafrost microbial communities from Stordalen Mire near Abisko, Sweden - Palsa_T0_1 | ecosystem: Environmental > Terrestrial > Soil > Palsa > Peat permafrost | place: Sweden: Abisko...
GCAAGCGGGTAGGGATGCTTCGACTTCGGATGCCCTGCGCTTCGCGCAGCGCATGCTTCGCTCAGCACGACAAGACGTAATGCTTGAACGGTTAAGAGATCAACCTTGGCCGACGGCGGCGGCGCAGCGGAGGGGGTCTACGTCCCAGAGTTTGGTGTCGGCAGAAAGGTTTTCGACACCTACTTCTCCTTGCATTTCCGTGCCGGGGCGGCCGAGCCAGACTACGCGGAACTGGGACTTGGCGCCTTCGTATTGAACATCGACCAGGTCGCCGGGCTTGAGTTGGGCGTCGACGGCTTGCAGAGTTGCGCCGCGGCCGCTGATGGTTCGCAGGCTGGCGGGTTGGGTGAAGGGACGACCATTGGCATCCATGCCCCAGATTTGTACGGGTAATTCGACGAAGACGCGTGACTGACGGCGACGATCCATTGCTTATTGATCCCTCTGAGAAGTGGTGACGCGATGGTAGGAGATGGCGCGGGGGATGGGTAGGTAACCGCGGTCACAGGACCGTGGTTACCAGGACGGGCTTGCGGACCTTAGACCTTGGACCTTTGACGTCAGACTTCAGCCCAAGGCCAAGGTCTAACGTCCAAGGTCCGGGTTTTTCAGTTCATGGAGCAGGAGCCGGGGCCACGGGGGTCGCCGCAGCTGCCGCAGGGGCCGGCTGGTCGCGGGCTGGATGACGTGGAACCCTTGGTGGAGACGGCGAAGACGGAGAGTTGCGGGGCCAGTTTGCGGGCGTGGCATTTGGGGCACTCGGCTTTTTGATCGCCGTAGATCAGGGCTTCGAACTGGTGATTACACTTCCGGCAGATGTATTCAAAAATCGGCATGGCTCCTCCGATAGATTGACGCGGTCTGACTCGATTACCTCTATTAGAATCAATTTGTGGGAACTTCGCAAACGTACTCGCAGATCCCGGCTACTCCTGGCAAGGATCTACATCTGAGCCACGACCCTGCGACCAGCGATCTAGGGCATGAGCCTCGGGTTATCCCAGTCTTCAAACCTGCGCGCTGGCTACGGGGCGGGCACGTGCAAACTCTCGCCAGCTTTTTTTTGCCGCGGCACATTCATCTGCCCAAGCCGGAAGAGCGGATGATCAAGGTAGAGAGCGGGGTGGTGGTGCGCTGCTTGTGTCATTGGCAGAGCGACCGGCGGTCGGCGGCGACCGTGATTGCGGTGCATGGGCTGGAGGGGTCGACGGATTCGCAGTACATGCTGGGGATAGCGCGGCACGGGTTGGCGGCGGGGATGAATGTGGTGCTGATGAATCAGCGGAATTGTGGAGGGATGGACCATTGCGCACCGACTTTGTATAACTCGGACCGGTCGGCGGATGTGGCGGCGGTGGCGCGGAATGTGGTGGAGCGGGATGAGGTGTCGCGGTTTTCACTGGTGGGATTTTCCATGGGTGGGAACCTGGTGCTGAAGTTGGCGGGCGAGTGGGGCGAGGATGGACCGCGGGAGTTTCGGTCGGTGGCGGCGGTTTGTCCGGCGGTAGATTTGGCGGCGTCTGCGGATGCATTGCACGAGATGGCTAATCGAATTTACGAGTATTACTTTCTCATGCAGTTGTTTGCGCGCTTCCGTCGGAAGGTGAAACTGTTTCCGACGGAGTTCGATATTGCGCGGCTGCGCGGGGTTTCTACCCTGCGGGAGTTTGACGACCGGGTAACGGCTTATTATTGCGGCTTTACCGGCGCGGACGACTATTACCAGCGCGCGGCGGCTGCGAATGTGATTGATCGCGTGGCGGTTCCTGCGTTGATCATTCATGCGGCGAACGATCCTTTTATTCGGCTGAGAGACGAGACGCGGGGGAAGATTCTGGCGAATCCGCATATTTCCTTTGTTGAGACCGAAGATGGGGGACATTGCGCTTTCCTGGGAGAACGTAATGGGAATTCGGATGACGATGGGCGGTGGGCGGAGAATCAGGTTATCGAGTTTGTGAAAAGGACGGTGTGAGTGGGTTGAGCGCGCCCAAAGGCTTTGACCACAAAGGGCACGAAGGTTCACGAAGGAAAATCCTAACTGACCGACTCGATTTTACGTTGCGGGGATCGGTTTGGGAGTTGGAGAAAGCTTAACGCCTCAGCCTTTCATTCGCGTGCGCACGAACGCCAGTCCCAGCATCGCTAAGAAAATAGTCAGCAATCCCAGCGACGATGTGCCGATGCTTTGCGCGTGTTTGGGCAGGATGGAAACCCGGCCGTAGACGAATTCAATGTGGACCCAATAGACCAGCAACGAGGCCTGACCGAGGAGTATGAGCGGGCTGAAGAACCGTAGTGGCGGTCCCCAACGGCACCAGGCGTAGGCGGCGGAGAGAATCAGCATCAGCAGGCCGAGGCGGATCAGGAAAAAGTTGGGGCTGGTGTGCCAGAAGTCGTAGGTGGCATAAAGCTGAGTGGGCCGGTGATCGAGCCAGTGGGCGAATTCTGCGAGGAGCGCTCCGGCGATGCCTAGAGTCAGAAAGATTTTGGTTTCGCGACTCCGTACCCAGGGGCTTTGCAAGATGAATCCGGTGGCTAGGCCGGCGAAGGCGAAGGCGCTCCAGGGAAAAATCGGAAACAGCCAGGCTTGCGGCGTGCCCAGATTGTGAACGCCGTTGATGTAGGATTCGAGGGGCCAGGGCAGCCAGCGCGGAGCCCAAGTGGTCCACAGCATTGGCGTGAGCAGGGAGATGGCGAGTGCCGTCGAGGCTGCTGCCGAGACTAGCGCAGATCTTTTGAACGCGCCGGATTGCGCGGCTAAGGCGAGCCAGCAGAGTACTCCCATTAACATCATCGACAGGCCAATGGTATTGAGGATATCGACGCGGAGAAGATCGCTCTTCGGCGCCCAGCCCCACGCGACTACATATTCCTGAAGGCGAAAGAGCAATCCCAAGGCGAAAATTTCTGCGCCACGGCGGATGGTAGTTCGCGCGATGGTCGAGGGCGCAAAATTTTTCTGGCGCAAGCGTTCGGTGACTAGCGCGAAAGAGATCCCCGCGAGAAAAAGAAACAGTGGGGCCGGGAAGGTGCCGCCCAGTTGCGAATACATAAAGAATTTGCTTTGACGAAGGTCCGGGCTGAGCCAGGAATCGTAACAATGAGTTTGAAACATGAGGACGCAGGCTAAGCCGCGCATCCAGTCGATGTAGGCTAGGCGGGATGTGGGTGAGGTCGGGGGACTCATGGAATCTGCGACGGGCCTCGGGAAGTATACGGCAGAACGAAGCTACCTGGTGTTCATGAGGAGGAGCAGTCGCGCGCATTGGAGCTGCCGACTCAAACTGCCCCGTAACCAAAAATTCACATGATGCAGGCTTTTTCCTCTTGACCGTTAAGCCGGACGGTTGCACACTTCCTACGCACTGCCGCAGCCAGCCTGACCACTTGTCCGACATGCCAGCCCGACTCAAGGAGAGTCCCATGCCAAATCGTAATCTCCCATTCATTTTCTTTATTGTGCTGCTCTTTTTTGCAGCGATTTTGTTCGCTCAAGCCAGTGCCCCCCGCGCCTTTGCGCAGGAGACCGTGCTCTACAACTTCACCGGCACCGACGGCAACGTGCCGGAATCGGGCGTCATTCTCGGAGCCAGCGGGAACTTATACGGAACAGCTCCAATTGGCGGAAACCTGGCTATTTGCGACGGAAACGGCTGCGGCACGGTCTTTGAAATTGTCCATAATGCTGGCGATGGCTGGAGTGAGAGAACTATCTACACCTTTGCTGGAGGACCCGCGGACGGCGCCAGTCCCTATTCCGCTTTAGTGCTCGACTCCCACGGCCACTTTTTCGGCATGACTTACTACGGGGGCACAGGATCCTGCACCGACGGCCAGTTTCCCGGCTGCGGCACCGTATTCGAACTCCAGCACAACCCCTCCGGCGGCTGGAAAGAGACCGTCCTTTACAACTTCCAGGGCGGCAGCGACGGAGCCTATCCCCAAGCCACTCTGGTCTTGGATGGTGAGGGCAACCTTTACGGCACAACGTCGTACGGCGGCACTGGGACCTGCCTCGTGGACAGCATTTCGTATGGCTGTGGCACAGTTTTCAAGCTGTCCCCCAATTCGGATGGCAGTTGGTCGGAAAATATTCTCTACCAGTTTCCGGGCGGTTTTAACGGAGCCATTCCCTCTGGCGGCCTCGCTCGGGATTCGGTGGGCACGCTCTACGGAGCGGTCGGCGGCGGTCTCTCCTGCGGCCAATACTTCAGCGGGCAGGATTGCGGCATCGTCTACAAATTGCGCCAGACTCCTTCGGGTTGGGTTAGATCCACCCTCCACCGCTTCACCGGCGGCACCGACGGCTTTGAACCGCTAGGAAGCGTTACCCTGGACGCCTCGGGAAACGTCTACGGAACCACCTATTTCGGTGGCATTTCTTCTCCCAAGTTCGGCAACGGCGTAGTCTATGAATTGACCCCGGGCGCGGGCGGCGCATACACAGAAACCATCCTCTACGACTTCACCGGACTCCTCGACGGAGGCTATCCCACGAATTCCGTAGTCTTCGACGCTACCGATAATATCTACGTCTTCACCACCGGCGGCGGAACCACCAGTCAAGACGACGGCGGCGGAACCCTCGATGAATTATCCCCAGGCGCAGGCGGATGGACCGAAACCACCCTCGCCGCGTTCGAAACCAGCACCGAAGGCTTATTCCCCTACGGCCTGGTAGCCCGCGACGCCGCCGGAAACAACTACGGCGCCGCCGCCTTCGACGGCACAGTAAGCACCAACTGCCCCGGCGGCTGCGGCCTGGTCTTCGAAGTAACCCCGTAGCGAGTGGAGTGAAGAAGCGTGGATCAGACCCAAGTGCGGGAATAAAAGCGTGGAGCGGACACTCCTGTCCGCTACGGGTGCCCCACCCTTGTCGCGCTTTTGGCGACAGGGTGGGGCTTTTGACTTCTCACGACCCGTCATCACAACGTGACTGCGTGAAAACCCTTCCGACAGCGCTGTCATCCTGAGGACCGCGCTTCTGCGGGCCGAAGGACCTATGGAATCCTCAGCACGGGACGTGACACTGGCCAGTGGCAGTCCTCAGGTTTCAAGAGCGGGACTAAAGGCGAGAGCCGGAAGATGGATAGATCAGAATAGCTCCTCCTCTTCGAGTCTAAGGCCTTCGACATTTCTCTCGGCGAACGTGACTTCGGCCTGTGCCCACCGCCGCACGGCTTCAATGGGAAAGGTTAGGAACGGCCTCGCCACCGCGGCCCGCCGTTCCATATGATCCGCGATTGACCCAGCGAAGGCCCCACCGCTGTTTATTCCCGCAATCCAGCCAGAGAAGACAATCTCGTCGTTTCCGTAGTTCTGGAGAATGTGCCTCGTGAGCGGATTAAGGTCGGGCCCATTAGTGCCTGTGAACGGCGCTGGGACGTGCCGCGCCAGCAGGCGAGCGCCTTCCAATCCGTGCTTTTCAATCCATTGGACCGCAATGTTTTCCGGCAATAACCCGATTGGAAATTTGCGAAATAGAAACCTCAGGCGACGCTCTTTCGACAGCAGAGCCTCGCCGATTCCGTCCATCAGTTTTTGAGGATGTGCCGCCGCAACACTAGCGAAAAGACCCGTAGCGGCTTCCGAGGTCTCATACGACTCGCTCCGCATCATCTGGATAAGGATCGACGTGGCGCGGTCTGGATTCGCCGGTAGCACGCGAGCAAAAATGTTGGGAAACCAGTGAGAGAGCCTTCCGGTCCCTAACGTGGCTTGGTCCAGCAATCCAAAAATCACATCCAACAATTCGTCGTTGAACACTGTCTGCAGCCATTCCAGTTTGTTTTCCGAGTCGCTTGTTCGCATCAAGAGAAACACAAGGAACTCGATTCCCGTGTTTGCGGCGTCCTCGTCACCATCGAGGGCTGATTGGAGCAACGTTTCCGCGGCCAATCGCGCTTCTACGGGCGATGTGTGCTGAGGTCCGTTCCATGCCACAAACGTATGCAGGAGGCCGGGCCGTAATTTTTTCCCCCGAACACTGTCGATGGCGCGAGCGAACGAATTAACGAAGTCTCCAGATGGGGTCATCACGTAAAAAGCTAAGACTGGCTCGTCCTTCCAAATAGCATCAAGAGACGCGTTCAACCTCTTGCGAACGAGGTCTGCAGCGTCGGAAGGCAGCTTCGGGCGCATATTTTCGCTCACACCCGCGAAATAGCCGCGCGCGAGATTGGGATTACGGCCTGCACGGCAGTTAGCAACGATGCGATCTAAGAGCAGCAGGTTTTCATCGAGTCGGCCAAGCTGCGCACCAAATTCAACCGAGGATTTCGCTTTGCCGCTGCTTAACCACGGAAGTTCTTTGTCGAAATCATCGTTGTGCGATATGAGGTGGGAAGCCAGCTGAGCGAGGCGACTTTCCCACTGTGTCTGTTCTATGTAATGGCTCCAGGAATCTGGTCCGACATCCTCGACGAGACGGTCGTGAGTATCGTCGGAAGCGAGCTCCTTTGCCCAATCGTCAACGAACCGCGCACGCTGCTTTTTCTCACCTTCGGAGTGTGGGCTGTGCTCGGAATTGTTTAGAAGGGCAAACTCTCGCAACTCCGCCCGGAGAACGGGCCGAACATGAGAGGGAAGCTTTCCCGCGCCTTCCTTTGCCTGTTCCGTTAACCCTCTAAAGACCAGGCCCCGGATCGATCGAATCAGAGCCTGGGTGGCCTTGTCGCGTACCGCTTCGTCCGCATCCCAGCTTAAGGCATTCAACTCGCCGAGGCACGCCTTCATATACTCGTACAACTCCGCCCATGTCTTAGGACGCCAAGGCGTTGGGGCAATCCTTTGGCCATAGGTTTGGCCGCCCATCATGTGAATCGTTCTGTCATCAAGAGCATTTTGCAATGCCTCGACGCACAGAATTTTCGTTGCCGCATCACCCTTGCGACATCGCTCTTGGACGATCCGTAACCGCTCATCAAAGGGCGTAGCAACGAACGACATGATGGGAAACAGCCCCGACCACACTTTCGTTGCATTGTTTCCCAGACCCGGCTCGGTCTCGTGACATGCTAGCGTAAATAGAATCTCCTCCGCGAAAACAAACCACTGCGGAAAAGCTGCAATCTCATTCGCTTCGACGACGAGGTTGCGCCGCCCGCCCCCATATCGCTTACTGAGGTTCTCGGGTGTGGCGGCGAGCACAAGATTGCGGAGCCGCGGCACCATCTGATCCGGAGCCGACCGCACCAGAAGAAGAAACTGTTCAGTCTCACCTGCATCGATAAATATCTCTGCCCCTCGGGAAAGTTCCCGGTCTCGAAAATAGAGATTAACGGCCCTGCCGACGTCCTCGGAGGCGCGCGCCACACGCGCGAGAAACGAGGGCATGAGACTCGGCGGGAAGCTTTCCAAAAAGGCCTTCGGATCAAGTTCTGCCCATTTGGACCAGGCAGCCTGAAAACAAACCATAGCGATTGGCGTCGGCGTGACGTAGAAATAACGTCCAGCACGGGCCACGAGACCGTTTGTTTTTTGCATGCGATGAAGGCGTTCGCGCACTTCCTCCGGATCCCGCTTAACCGACGCGCATAACTGCTCTAATTCTGAAAATATGTTCCCCACCACTCCACAGCGTTCTACGAGAGCAATCACCATCAGTGCCGCGTAATCGGCTTCTTCAAATGGTCCCTCTCTGCCGAAGAGCGTGCCAAGATAACTCTTCGTGTCGTTCAATAGTTCGCCGAGGTGCCCTTGTTGGACGATCAGGTTATCGTTGTTGCACAAGAAAATCGCGAATCGAAGGTAGCCTTCGGCGAGGTGACAATACCGGTATGCGCGGCTCTGGTCGATATTAGGAAAGTTTGCTTCCACGATCTTCTCTACCGTCGATATTGAAAGCCGGTTGAGCCGCAGTTCGGACTTACCTACACGCTCCAGCGCGTTGTCGATGGTCACAAGCCGCACCCGGTGTTCTGCGCCCTGGAGGATCTTTGCTAGCTGGAACGCAGTCGGATCAAGGCACTCATCGGCGACGAGCACCGCATATAAATTTTGATGGTTAGCCATTGCCTGCGCAAGACCGAGCGCTTTGTCCTCATCGTCCGTGTAGAGAGTCAGCGGAGCGACTTCGGGCAACGCCGCAATTGCTTCGAATACCGTTCGGCTTTTGCCGACGCCAGCGTCACCCGAGACCGTGAGCCGTGCTGTTGTTGGTTTTTTCTTCCAGTCGAGATGGCTCTGCACGTTTTCAAAGATGACCGCCGACTCCGGTGTAGCAACGAAGGTGTTCGTCACCGCGCGTTCCCGATTTTGCCAAGTCGCGAAGTGAAAAAAGTCCTTCATCGAAGAACCCAGTATTTCCGCGGCGATAGCAGGAAAGGCGTTCACCCAATCGACGACTTCGGACGCAAAGAGAACGATGGGCTCCGGGGCCTTCGGGTTAACCTTCTTAATTTCCGCGTCGAGTATGGCTTGGATCTCGGTTTTCCTTTCGGTGGACCCGTCATGTGCGATGCACATTCGGTAGGCGTAACCGTGCGCCAGCAAGCTGCGGACATAGTCCTTGCTGTCTCCGCCGATTTCCTCCCTTACCTTGCTGTCCGTGAGATCCTTTAGCTCAGTGGCCTTGTACTGCCATGTCGTTGGGCCGTCGAAATAGCCCCACGGATCAGATTGCGCTCCAATTTTCACTTGTGTATCTACACCACCGTCCGGATAATTCGTGCGGGGATTGTCGAGAATCGCTGACGATGGAATGCCAATTGCCGCCGCGGAGCTGCGGATGAGGCGGTTAAGTAGGTCGGTGAATGGCTTGCCGGTCGAGTTCCGCAGCAGGTAAATGTTTTCGGCCGCGATTCGAATCATGTTCCACCCGCTCAGTCAGTCGGTAGCTATTGTAATTCTTGGCGCGGACCAGCGGTCCGGATCAATGGCATTGCTAGCGCCGTCCCTAGATTGCGGGCTCGTCCTCTCCTTCTAGATTGCTCCAGAAATCCACAACCCTGTTGTGACATCCGTCCTTGCGCTGGCAATCCAAATCGCGAGATCATGGCGGAAGCCCTGACGGTTGGCCCCAGAGTCAACCGCCGCGCTCTAAGTTTTCTGCTTCGCGGATTTTGGTATCGAAGTCCTTTAAACGCAGGATTTTGCCCGTAAGTGATTGCAGCCCTTAGATTAATTCGCAAAATCTCGCTAAAGTGATGATTCCAAAAGACCGAGGAGGAGGGGGGGGATACCCCACCGGGAGCCAGTCCTGACATCGCCAACGGTGCAAAGCGCGAGATACACGTAGCCCCAGCGACTGCAAGATGAGATCAAGGGCTGAATGCTAATTGCTGAATGCTGACTGCTGACTGCTGACTGCTGAATCAAAATTTGACGCATCCGCCTTTCCGTACTATCCTGCGATTAACACCGGAAAGGAGGTGGTCGGATGACAAGTTCTGAAGGCAGTAGATGTACCAATCATAGACCAGGTGAGGTGGCTGAGACTTAGAGCTGGTTGCTCTAAGCGGGGTTCCAAAGCCGTCGCGAACTGAACAGCCGGCGCTTTGGAGCTACAGCCCGCACACTACCGGTGAGTAAGGATTCCATCCGCCTGACGCAGGTCGGTCGGGAGATCCCGGAGTTGCCGAAGAGGCCACGTAGAGTACCCACCTCTTGGTCAATCTCAAACAGTCCACCGGGCGGCCCCCAGGCTTCGTGCCTGTGGGCCGTTCCTATTTTCAAGATTTTTTGCGCATTTTTGCCGACTAAACCGTAATGCAAGTTGGTCCTTCAAAGGCAATATCAGTATTCTGTTTCTGTGTCCCATCTCGAAGAACAAGGCGAGCGCCAGCGACTGGCGAGAAACTACGCCAGCATGACCGATGGCGAACTGCTGCGCCTCGCCCAGGACTCGCAGTCGTTGACCGAATGGGCTTGGGACGCGCTCGAAGACGAGTTGGACCGCAGGAATTTGGAGCTTCCGGACGAACCACAGCAGCGGCAAGAGCTCGAAGTGCGAGAGTTGATAACCATCCGCAAGTTTCGCGATCTGCCCGAAGCGCTGCTCGCCAAAGGCAGTCTTGAGTCAGCAGGCATCGAATGCTTCCTCGCCGATGAGAACCTGGTTCGCCTCGACTGGTTCATCTCCAACTTCATCGGCGGAGTCAAGCTGAACGTAAAGGCAACCGATGTCGAGAACGCGCGCAAGGTTCTGGATGAACCGATCCTCGAAGGACTCTACGTTCATGGTGTTGGCCTGTACGAGCAGCCGCGCTGTCCGCAATGCCAATCGTTGGACGTCAACTTCCAGGAACTGGATCGTCCCATCGCTTACATGAGCGCGTTTCTTAACGTACCGATTCCGGTGCAGCGCAACGCTTGGCGCTGCCGCGCGTGTGGCGTGGAATGGGAAGACGGTGCGAACGACCAGTCTGCGCCTGATTGAGGCACTCGTATTCCTTATTCTTCACCGCTCTCGCGTAAACTGAAATTCCTAAAGAGCATTTTCCCAAAGACACTCTTTTGAAAACCATCGGACATCTGCTAGCACGCTACACGGCATGGATCTGGCGGTTATTGGGTCCATTGGGAATATGGGGAGTCTTCGTCATCGCCTTCTCCGATTCAGCCCTGCTGGGCATGCCCGTGGATGCGGTCGTAGCCGGATATGTGTATCACGACCGCCCGCACTTTCTTGTTTACGTGATCCTGGCTTCGATGGGCTCCGCGCTGGGCAGCATCCCGCTTTATGTCGTCGGATATTTAGGCGGCGAAAAGGTTTTGCGCCAGCGAATTTCCGAAGCACGTTTTCTGGAGATTCACCGTTCGTTTGAGCGGCACGAGTTCTGGGCGCTGATGTTTCCGGGGATGCTGCCTCCGCCCACGCCTTTTAAGATCTTTGTTCTGGCAGCGGCGGTGTTTGAAATGCGGTTCGCGGACTTTCTTGCGGCTATTTTTGCCGGGAGATTCGTGCGCTTCCTGATCTTGTCATTGCTGACGTTTTATTTCGGTCCGCAGATTGTGGGGATTGCGGCGGGTGTCTTTCGCCGACATTTTATTTGGGTGCTGATCGTTGCGGTGATTGGTGTGGCGTCGTGGTTGGTGCTACGGCGCAAGCGGCGGATGAAGAGATTACAGAGCGGTATTGCGAATTAGATAAAAACCGCCTCGCTGCGCTCGGTTGGACGGCCGAGGCGGCCGTCCCCACATTTATCTGTCGGTACCGTTGTCAATACTTACGCGGCTGCGATGTGATCGCTGCCGGACTTATGAAACTGGGCCGATAGTGCTTGCAGCAGTCCGGGGATCGCGAACATTGCCGACGTGAAGATCAGGTCACCTTCCAGCGCGCGGCGGAAGAACGGCAGACCAGCATCGTAGCAGGTCATCAGGCCAGCGAAGGTCATCGGGTACATATCGCGCCAGACAGCCCAGACTGCAAAGTTACTAACCAGAAAAAATGAAACCGAGCCCGCCAGTGCGGCGCCGAGAATTCTCACTGGGCCTGCGCCGGTCCGTAAGCGCGAGCCTAACCAAAGCATTCCCGCATACCACGCGAAGGTCACGTAATGATCCCAAGTGAAGGGATAGCGATAGACCATGGTGGTCAAAATCAAGTCGGAAGCGGCGAAGAGCGCCAAGGGCAACCACATTTGCCGTCGTGGACCGCGCGCGCCAAAAAATAACAGAGACGCTCCCACCGGAGTGAACGCCATGGGATGGGGAAGAAAACGCACGGCGACCGCTAAGATCACGAAAATGTAAGCCAGCATGACGACACCTCGGAGCCTGAAGAATCTTTACTACTTTCCGCCAAGATACATTCTCCGCGTTGGGTGGGACAACCGTCAAGCGAACAGTAATGATCGACGACAAAGTGCGCGATGTCCTCGTTCTGTCCTGGCGAGGGGTTAGGGGTTGGCAGGCTGCTTTTTCCCCGACCCGAAAATGAAGGCGATGGGGCGGAGGTCGTTGTCCATTTGCACGGTTGCGCCCAGCATTCTGCGCGGCCCGGGGCGGCGGCCCATCATGTGGTCGAACAACGCGGGAGTTTGCGCGTAACGCAAATCCTGAAGATGAACGAGGTAGCCACCCGGCGGAGAATCCAATGCTTCTGTTTCCGTGATGGGATATTGCGCCCAGTCGAGGTAGACTCTGCCGAGATACGATTTTTTCGCAGCCAATGTGGCAGGAGTTTCCTCCGGCTTATAGCGGAGTTCCATGCGGCCTTCGGGATCGACCTCGGGCAAGAGAGAATCTACAGGCGCCAGCACAAAGAAGTTCGATGTTTCGACTACGCC
>Ga0302324_100022524_pt1 | contig 12236 bp, 10 predicted proteins | sample Palsa_T0_1_FD_201949 | JGI IMG/M metagenome (GOLD analysis project Ga0302324, IMG submission 201949) | Peat permafrost microbial communities from Stordalen Mire near Abisko, Sweden - Palsa_T0_1 | ecosystem: Environmental > Terrestrial > Soil > Palsa > Peat permafrost | place: Sweden: Abisko...
AACCGCAGTTCGCCAATGAAATCGTCAGCGGACATTCTGCCGACCTCGTATTTCTCGCGCGTGAACTCCTGCGTGAGCCCTATTGGGCACTCAAGACGCAGCGTGAGTTTGATGAGGAACCGGCGTGGCCGGTTCAGTACGGATATGTGCTGAAGCGCAAGCCATAGAGGCCTTAATAACGCCCCTGCTTTAGCGGTCGCTCTTGGACTCTGCCGACGGTCCGAGTTCCTCAAACCAGTCCGTCCAAACCGCGAGCTGATCCTTGGGAAGCGCCATGTTTCGCATCTGAGTGAGATCATCCATCTTCTTGAAGTTGAGGCAGGCGAAGCTCGAGTCCGTGAAATTGCAGAAGTTATCGACAAAGATCACCTGCTCGCCGGCCACGAAATCGTTTCCCCACCGATCCCCACTGACCGACTTTTTCATGCGGTATCGGTACCCGGCTCCGAGGGGTGTGCCCAATGGTGCGCGTTCCCCAGCGTCGCGAGCGGCCTTGGCAATCAGCGCCGCAAGCTCGGGGCGGGTGATCTCGGGAGGATGCTCGGTCATTTGTCGCGGAGTCCGCCCATCGACATATGGAGTCAAAGGATTGGCGCCATGGGCGAGCAATGTTTTCGCGGCCGCGACATTATTGAACTGTATCGCCTGATGCAGCGCCGTGCCTTCTTCGGGGTCAAAATAATTGGGATTCGCTCCCCAGCCGAGGAGCGTCTTGATCTCGTCGGCCGTTGCATAGCGGCTTGCGCTGACCAATGTTTGGGCGCCTGTAGAACCTGAAAAGTCTTTCAACAGCCCTGCAGCTCGAATGGCAAATACCACGGGCAGCGAGCTCTCGTTTCCGGCCAAAGCTGGACAGGAGGCTGCGAGATCAGGATCGATCTGCTGCGCCTGCGCGACGTATGAGGCGGAATCGGCTAGCTCGCCCGCGGTGTACAGCTTCGCCGCTTTTGCCAACAGTACACCAACAAGAAATTTTCGCCCGGCGCCATAATCAAAGAGCTCAAGCGCTTGCCGTCCCATGACTATAGCAGCGTCGATGTCATGCATATAATAAAAGAGGAAACCGCCATAGCGCTGTAACGCATATGCGTGGCATTGCCGGTCTGGAACGCAGTAAGACACGAATCGGCGCTGGAACGAGTCGGCCTTTTGCAACTGGCCGAGCGCGGCGTAAATATCACCCAGCTGCTGAACGACGCGATATTCAATGATACCTGTTGGACGCGTGTTCAGGATGACCTCGAACTCGTCCGCCGCTTGCTGCGTCAAGTCGTGGTCAGGCGGTTGCCCCGGTCTTCGCTGCGCGAGTGCGCAGAGCGTGTCCCCCATATCGATCCCCAGCCATGGATCAGTCGTGCCAATTGTCTTGGCCTGCTTTAGTAGTTCCAGGCTATGCTTGAAGTCCTTTTTGAGGTATGCGACGTGCGCGTCGATCAATAATGTCTCGGCACGATGAGGGTCGAACGCGAGTGCTTGATCAAGCCAATATTGCGCAACATCGAGGCTCATTGCATCTACCCGCGGTACACGTGCTATCTGTGACACCTCTCCAAGCACCGCCCCTTGCATGAGCGTTACCCGCGCCAACTGAACGAGAACGGCGGGATCAGAAGGCATTGCGTGCCTTAAAAGTCCCAATGTCATGTGCGCGCGAACTAGATCCCCGCCAGCGTCCATGTCTGCGATTACCAGTTTCAGGGTGGCCGCGCCGCGTGACCCGAACGTCGCCCGAGAGTACGTGTCGATTGCCCGAGATGCCTGCGTCAGCGCATTGTCCCAGCTGTCCTGTTCGACCGCCGACAGTGAAGCGTGTAGAGCCTGAATTGTCGATCGTGTGGAATCCAAGCGAAGATAGGCCAAATAGGCGCTTAAGTCGCCGCTTGAAATGCGCGAATAGCCGTGAGTCGCCGCGGTCGCGACGTGCTGTAATCGTTGCGCGCGGCCAGCGCTGTCGGTCACAGGTTTGCCTCGGGCGCAATCCGGGCCGATATTGAAGCTGGAATACAGGCACATCCGCGATGTTTCGGTGGCAGTCAGCAGATCGGCGATGAACTGGGGGAAGCCGCCGGTGCCCATGAGCTCCGCAAGCTCTGTCGCGTTCAAGTCGCGCGAGGCGGTTGAGTTGGGGTTGTAGCCCTGGAAGGTACTACCCGGGAAAAGCTCTGCATAGGCACTCGATTCCGCCTTGGCGACTGCGCGACCGGAGTCAGAAGCCCACCAACGCAGACTGTTTTCGAGCGTCGCTAAGTCCACTGAGGCCGCGACAGATTTGATCAGGGCCGCCTCCATCTTGTCATACGCGAGGTTCTGATCAATCGCGCTGCGAAACTGCGAACTCAACTCTTTGGGCAAGTCTTCCGGCAACCGGTCGGCAATTTGGGATGCCTGTTCGGCATCGGTCCGCAGGATATTCACAAGACTCGTGGCGTGGATCAGCTCCCGCGCCGCGTCGGCCTGATCGCTGGTATGCGCGGTAGTGCTTTGGACACGAGGGAAAAGACAAACGCGCATGCGAGCGCCAATCTGCGCGCAGCAGCAGCGCCCGCGACCACCTGCCAGACACGCCGGCCATCCGATCGCCTGTAAGGTCGCTCTGGCATCGTGGGACGAGTTTAATAGGCGCTTTAGGTCCCTTCTGTGCTATTCCCCGAATTATTGAACTGCATCACCAAACAGCCGTCCCGAAAACGAGGTGGAAACACCGTGAACCGACGATCGACGCGGTTCTTGGCGATGGAAATTGAATGAGGAGGCGCCGATTGGCCGCACTGTTGCCCAAGTTCTCAGGGCTGTAAATTCATAATCGCTATTTGAACACCACCGTCCGGTCGCCGTTCAGGAACACGCGGCGCTCGATGAAGAGTTGCACCGCGGTCGCGAGTGCGCGGCGCTCCGAATCCCGTCCGGCGGCCGTCAGCATCTGCGGTGTGAAGCCATGATCAACGTGCTCCACGATCTGTTCGATGATCGGACCTTCATCAAGGTCCGCGCTCACAAAGTGGGCGGTCGCGCCGATCACCTTGACGCCGCGCGCGTGCGCCTGGTGATAAGGTTTAGCGCCCTTGAACCCCGGCAGAAAGGAGTGATGAATATTGATCGCGCGGCCACGCAGCCGGCTCGAGAGCTCATCGGAGAAGATCTGCATGTAGCGCGCAAGAATCACGAGTTCGGTGTCCGTGGCCGTGATGAGCTCGAGAAGCCGGCGTTCCTGCTCCGGTTTGGTCGCCGGCGTCACCGGCAGGTAATGAAACGCGACGCCCCGATGCTCGGCGATGGATTGAAGATCGGTGTGGTTCGAAACGATGGCGCTGATGTCCATCCGCAATTCGCCGATTCTCTGCCGGTACAAAAGATCCTCGAGGCAGTGGTCGAGTGTCGAAACCATGATGAGCGCGCGTGGTTGAAGCGCGCTGTCATGGATCGCCCATTCCATTTCTTCTACCGCTGCGACATAAGCGAACTCATCGCGCAGCCGTGCAAGATCAAAGGATTCGCCCTTGACCGCACAAAAAGTGACGCGGACGAAGAAGCGCTCGGAGAGTGTGTCGTCGAACTGCTTCATCTCGACGATGTACAGGTGACGTTCGGCAAGAAAGCCCGTGACTCGGGCGGTCGTGCCGATGCGACTGGCGCAGCTCGCGGCGAGGACATAGGTGCGGGCGGTGTCGAAGGTCATGGAGCGGTAGTTTAGGAAGCGCGGGGGCGGCCGATTGTCGAAAAGCGACAACCTCGAACCCGGCAACGACCGCCCAAAACGTCGATTTCGACGCCTTTAGGGTGCCCGGATGTCGTTCTTAGACATGCGCCCGTCGTGAAGCGGCCAGTCTCGATTACCCTTGCCCCGTACCATTCTGGTACCGGAGCGTGCTCATGTCAGACCAGACGGAAGGCGAGTTCGATCTTAAGGGCCTTAACGACGAGGAACTCGTCGAGCAGGTTCATGACGACCTGTATAACGGCCTTAAATCCGAAATCGAGGAAGCCACGCGGATTTTCCTCGGCCGCGGCTGGGGTCCGGAGAAGGTCCTGAACGAGGCACTCGTGGAAGGCATGCGCATCGTCGGCGTCGACTTCCGCGACGGAATCCTGTTCGTGCCCGAGGTGTTGCTCGCGGCGAACGCCATGAAGGGCGGCATGGAGATCCTGCGGCCGCTTCTGGTGGAGACCGGTGTCGAGCCGATCGGGAAGATTGTGATCGGGACCGTCAAGGGCGACATCCACGACATCGGCAAGAACCTGGTTTCCATGATGCTCGAGGGCGCTGGCTTCGAAGTCATCGACCTTGGCATCAATAACCCGGTGGAGAAGTATCTGGCGGCTCTTGAGCAGCACCAGCCCGATATCCTGGGGATGTCGGCGCTACTCACGACCACCATGCCCTATATGAAAGTCGTCATCGACACCCTGAAGCAAAAGGGGATCCGCGATGACTACATCGTGCTCGTCGGCGGGGCACCCCTCAATGAGGAGTTCGGCAAGGCGGTCGGCGCCGACGCCTACTGCCGGGATGCAGCAATCGCCGTCGAGACTGCGAAGAGCCTCATCGCCGCGCGACGCGCCGCCAACGCGTCGGCTGCCTAAGGCGGCTGTCGCCATGAGCAGCGATCGCGGTGCGCTCGTGATTGCATGCGGCGCGCTGGCGCGCGAGATCGCGGCCCTGCGCCGGGTGAACGGTTGGTCGCAGCTGGATGTCTGCTATCTGCCGCCGGAACTTCATAACCGGCCGGAGCGCATCGTCGCGGCGGTTCAAAAGGAGATTCGTGCCCACCGTGATCGCTACCAATCCATTTTCGTAGCTTACGGCGACTGCGGCACGGGCGGTGGACTTGACGCCATGCTGCGTGCGGAAGGCATCGAGCGCATTCCCGGCGCACACTGTTACGAGTTTTATGCCTCCCCGCAGATCTTTGCGGCACTCGCGGACGCGGAGCCGGGCACGTTTTATCTCACCGATTTTCTGGTGCGGCATTTCGAGCGTCTGGTGGTTCGTTCGCTCGGCCTTGACCGCCATCCCGAGCTCGGCGCGGTCTATTTTCACAATTATCGCAAGGTCGTGTACCTGGCCCAGGCACCGAGCGAAAAATCGCTGCTCGAGGCTCAGGCGATCGCGTCGCGCATGGGCCTTATCTTTGAATTCCAATTCACAGGCTACGGCGCTCTGGCAACAAGCCTTGAGGGTGTCGTTGGTACGCACGAGGCAGGCGGATGGGTACGCTGACCGTCATTTCCTGGCGCGACATTCCGGCGCAGGTCATCGCCAAGCGCGGTCGCGACACCTGCAAAGTTCAGCTAACCGCCCGTTTTCAGGAGGCTGTCGATCGCGCTGCGATGCGTGCCGGCAAGGGCAGCTCCGACGCCTACCTTGCGGATTGGCGCCGCGCGGCGCGCCCGTGCTCCGATGACTTGCAGGCGGAAGCGAACGCCGAAGCGGCGCGCCTCGAAGGGCGCTACACGGATGAAGATCTCGAACGCGTGATTCGCGCCAAAGGTATCGACGAACTGGGCGCGCAGGCGACTGATCCTGTGTCCGGATCGGGAACGCCCTGATGTACGCGATGCGGCATTGGTCGGTACGTCATGCGCGCGGTTTGAATGCCTTCTACAACCGCTTTGAGTCGATGCTGGTACGTTACCACCGGGCGCTGAGCGCGGTCGGCTACGGGCGACTCGAAAAACCGGTCGCAACCGTCGAGCGTGCCGTCAAGGGCTTCATGTTTGACTGCCAGATGTGTGGTCAGTGCGTGCTGAGCGCGACCGGCATGTCCTGCCCTATGAACTGCCCGAAGAATTTGCGCAACGGGCCGTGCGGCGGCGTGCGCCGGGACGGTCATTGCGAAGTGAAGCCCGACATGAAGTGCGTCTGGGTTGCGGCGTTTCAGGGCAGTCAGCGTATCCCAGGAGGGCTCGCCGCCATGCAGGCCATGCAGCATGCCGTCGACCGACGCCTTGAGGGGACCTCCTCCTGGCTGCGCGTGGTGCGCGAACGGGTCGCGCACAAGGCGCCGGCTTCGACATGATCTTCGAGGACGAACCCGTACCCGGCTATCCGTTGCCGATACTGCCGGGTCACACCTCGCCGGGCCGACTGGAGCGGGTGCTGCGCGCCGGTGCGTTCGTCGTAACTGCGGAATTAGCGCCGCCAGACTCCGCTGATCCCGACGACGTGTACCGCCGCGCCCGCGTGTTTGACGGTCATGTTGATGCGATCAACGCGACCGACGGCAGCGGTGCGAACTGCCACATGTCGAGTCTTGCGGTCTGCGCCCTCCTGACGCGCGTCGGTTACGCGCCCGTCATGCAGATCTCCTGCCGGGACCGCAACCGCATCGCGATCCAGGGAGACATTTTGGGCGGCGCGGCCATGGGTGTATGCAACATGCTGTGCCTGACGGGCGATGGCGTGCAGGCGGGCGATCATCCCCAGGCAAAGCCGGTTTTTGACCTGGACTGCATCTCACTCCTGCAGATTGCGCGCACTTTGCGCGACGAGCACCATTTTGAAAGCGGCCGCAAGATCACTTATGCGCCGCGCGTGTTCTTGGGCGCCGCCGAGAACCCATCAGCTCCGCCGCTCGAATGGCGCGCGGCGCGGCTGCAAAAAAAAGTCGCGGCCGGCGCGCAGATGATCCAGACGCAGTATTGCTACGACAGCGCTGTTCTCAAAGAATTCATGCAACGGGTCGAGGACCTGGGCGTCATCGGCAAAGTATTCATTCTGATCGGCGTCGGGCCGCTGCGCTCAGCAAAGGCCGCCGAATGGATGCGCGCGCATGTGCCGGGTTTGCACATACCTGACGCCATCGTAAAACGGCTAGCCGGGGCAGAGGACCAGGTGCGCGAGGGGCGCAACATCTGCGTCGAGCTCATCCAGGAAAGCCGCGCAATTCGGGGCGTAAGCGGCGTGCATGTCATGGCCTATCGACAGGAAGAGTCCGTCGCTGATGCCATCGAGCGCTCCGGCGTGCTCGCGGGGCGCGTACCTTGGTTTCCGCAGCGCGACCGCGCGCCACAATTCAACAGGGCCATGCAATGACCGATACCGTCATCAGTTCGAAAACAAAAGAAGTGATCATTGGCTTTGATCGCCCGTTCGTCATTATCGGCGAGCGCATTAATCCCACCGGGCGGAAAATTCTCGCGGCGGAAATGTCGGTCGGCGATTTCAGCCGTGTCACGGCCGATGCGCTTGCACAGGTGGCCGCTGGCGCGCACATGCTCGACGTCAATGCCGGCATCCCGCTTGCGGACGAGCCGGCGATCCTCGCGCGCACCATCCAGCTTGTGCAGTCGATCACCGATGTGCCGCTGTCAATCGACTCCTCGATCGTCGCGGCGCTGGAGGCGGGACTCGCCGTCTATCAGGGCAAGGCGCTCGTCAACTCCGTGACGGGCGAGGAGGAGCGCCTCGAGCAGGTGCTGCCGCTCGTCAAAAAATATGGCGCCGCGGTGGTGGCCATCTCCAACGATGAGACCGGCATATCGGAGGATCCGGATGTGCGCTTTCTGGTCGCGAAAAAGATCGTCGAGCGTGCCGCCGACCACGGCATTCCGGCGGCGGACGTGGTGGTTGATCCGCTCGTGATGCCCATTGGCGCGATCAATCAGGCAGGCGTACAGGTCATGCACCTGTTGCGCAGGCTGCGCTCAGAATTGAAGGTGAACAGTACCTGCGGAGCCTCCAACGTGAGCTTCGGCCTGCCACAGAGAAATGGCATCAGCAGCGGGTTTCTCACCATGGCGATTGCTTCGGGGCTCACATCAGCCATCACCAATCCGCTGCACGCCGAAATTGTCAGGGCGTGTATGTCGGCGGACGTGATGATGGGGCACGATCCGGATTGCGCCCGCTGGATTCGCGCGTTTCGCGATCCGCCTACGGCTCCCCAGGGCAGCGAAGGCGCTGGCCGCGCCCGACGCGAGGGCGGGCATCGCCGCCGTGTCTGAAGACGCCCTGGTCGTATTCACGCCGTCCGGCAAGCGCGGCCGGTTTGCGCTTGGTACCCCGCTGCTACAGGCGGCGCGCTCACTAGGCGTGGACGTTGATTCAGTCTGCGGTGGTCGCGCCCTGTGTGGCAGATGTCAGGTCCTCGTCATGGAGGGCGACTTCGCAAAACACGGGGTACAGTCAACAGCGGCGCATCTGACGGCATTGAGCGAAGCGGAGCTGCGGTATTCCACGCGCCGGCCGTTGCCGTCCGGGCATCGACTGTCCTGCTCCGCGCGCGTTCTTGGTGATCTCGTGGTCGATGTGCCGCTCAGCAGTCAGGTGCATCGACAGGTCGTGCGCAAGGAAGCAGAGGCACGCGATATCACGCTCGATCCAGTTCTGCGCTTGCATGAAGTCGAAGTGGAACAGCCGGATATGCACAATCCATCGGGTGACCTGCGTCGCCTGATGGCCGCGCTCGAGCGCGAGTGGCAATTGTCCGGACTCAGCTGCGACGCCTCGGTACTACCGGGTCTGCAGAAGGCGCTGCGCAGCGGCGAGTGGAAGGTGACGGTTGCCGTGCATGCCGGTGCACACATCATCGGCGTATGGCCGGGACTCTACGAGCACACGTACGGTTTGGCGGTAGATGTGGGTTCAACGACGATCGCCGCGCATCTGTGCAACCTCGTCACCGGCGAGGTGGTTGCATCCAACGGACTCATGAATCCGCAAATTCGCTTCGGCGAGGATCTCATGAGCCGTGTGTCGTATTCGATGATGAACCCGGGAGGGGCTGCGCAGATGACGGCCGCCGTGCGCGAAGCTCTGAGCGCGCTTGCGGCGCAGGTTGCAGCCAGCGCAAAGATTTCCGCCGATGACATTCTGGAGATGACCTTCGTCGGCAATCCCATCATGCACCACCTGGTGCTCGGGATCGATCCGGTCGAGTTGGGCGGTGCGCCATTCGCACTCGCGGTTGATCAGGCCATGACCGTGCGCGCAGCGGAGATCGGTATCGCGCTGCATCCGAACGCGCGAATCTATTCGTTACCGTGCATCGCCGGCCACGTCGGCGCGGACGCCGCGGGCATGATTCTCGCCGAGCGACCTGATCTGAATGATGAGCTCACGCTGTTGGTGGATGTCGGCACCAATGCGGAAATCGTCCTGGGTGATCGGCGCCGACTGCTCGCTTGCTCGAGCCCGACAGGGCCCGCTTTTGAAGGCGCACAGATCAGCTGTGGGCAGCGTGCGGCGCCGGGTGCCATTGAGCGCGTTCGTATCGACCCGGTGACTCTGGAGCCGCGGTTCAAGATCATCGGCAGCGATCTGTGGTCGGACGAAGCGGGCTTCGAAGACGCTGCCGCACGCAGCGGCATTACCGGCATATGCGGATCCGGAATCATTGAAGTCATCGGCGAGATGTATCTCGCCGGCATCATCAACCAGGATGGCGTGGTTGATGGACAACTGAGTGCCCGCAGCGATCGGGTGATTGCCTCCGGGCGCACGTTTTCCTATGTGGTTCATCGGGGCAGCGTGCCGCTCACGGTGACGCAGAATGACGTGCGCGCCATCCAGCTTGCTAAGGCCGCCCTGTACGCCGGAATCCGCTTGCTGATGGAGCACATCGGAGTCGAAACCGTGGATCGCATCCGGCTCGCCGGCGCATTTGGTTCGCACATCGACGTTAAATACGCGATGTTGCTCGGCATGATTCCGGATTGCGACCTTGCCAAAGTGCAGTCCGCGGGTAACGCGGCGGGCACCGGGGCGCGTATCGCGCTCCTCGATCACTCATCAAGGAAGACGATCGAAGACCTCGTGCGTCGGGTCGAAAAGATCGAGACCGCACTTGAGCCGCGCTTTCAGCTGCATTTCGTCGAAGCGATGGCAATTCCGCATAAGAACGCGAGCTACCCCAATTTGCGCAAGGCGGTGCAGTTGCCCGCCGCGAAGGAATCGGCGAGCCAAAGTGAAACGCGTGGCCGGCGGACTCGTCGTACTCCCCCCGCTTCTGCCCCGGACTAGTAGCTCGAGTCCGGAAACGATGCCTTGCGGCGATTCATGTAATCCTGCAAGGCCTCATCCACACCAGGATCCAGGGGCGGTGCCTCGTATTCGGCCAATTGCTTCTTCCACAGAGCATTGGCCCGTTGTGCCATGTCTTTCGCCCCTTCGGCTTCCCATTGTTCAAAGCTGTTGTTGTCCGCAAGCGGCGAACGGTAGAACGCCGTCTCAAAGTTTGCCTGCGTATGTGCACAGCCGAGAAAGTGCTTGCCGGGGCCGACTTCGCGCAGGGCGTCCATGGCCTGGCCATTGTCGGAAAGGTCCACGCCCTCGAGCAGCGTGTGCATCATGCCGGCCTGATCAACGTCCATGACAAACTTTTCGTACCCCATGCTGAGGCCGCCTTCGAGCCAGCCTGCGACGTGCAGGACAAAATTAACGCCACCGAGACAGGTCGGCAGCAAGGTATTGGCGGACTCAAAGGCGGCCTGCGCATCGGCGATTTTCGAGCCGCACAGGCTCCCGCCGGAGCGGAACGGCACGCCCAGACGTCGCGCGAGCGCGGCCATGGCGTACAGCACGAGCGCGGGCTCCGGCGTTCCGAACGTCGGCGCGCCGGACTGCATCGATAAAGAAGAAGCGAAGCTACCGAGAACGACCGGCGCGCCCGGGTTCACAATCTGCAGGAACGCCATGCCGGCGAGTGATTCCGCGAGCGTCTGGGCGACGGTGCCGGCCACCGTCACGGGCGACATCGCGCCAGCTAAAATGAACGGCGTGATGATGCAGGCCTGATTCGCGCGCGCGTAGGCCTTGGCCGCGCCCAGCATGGTCGAGTCGAAGGTCAGCGGCGAGTTGGCATTGATCAGATTGATGAGCACGGTCTTGGGCCGGCCGGTGTCTGGATCCACGAAGTCCTTGCCGAACAGGATCTTCGCCATTTCGACCGAATCCTGGGCGCGCTCCGGGTGGGTTACCGAGCCCATGAACGCCTTGTCGCTGTATTTGATATGGCTATACACCATTTCAAAGTGACGCTTGTTGACCGGCAGATCGACCGGCTCGCAGATTGTGCCGCCCGAGTGATGCAGCGCGTTCGATACATAGGCGAGCTTCACAAAATTGCGGAAGTCCTCGATGCAGGCATAACGCCGCCCCTCATCGAGGCTGCGCACAAACGGGGAGCCATAGGCCGGTGCGAAAACGGTGCGCTTGCCGCCGATCGTGACATTGCGTGCCGGATTGCGCGCGTGCTGTACGAACTCGCGCGGCGCATGGGCCTGGATCAATGATCGGCACAGGCCGCGCGGCATTCGTACGCGTTCGCCCTGCACGTCGGCACCCGCCTGCTTCCACAGCGACAGCGCTTCGGGATCCTCACGGAAGTCGATGCCGATCTCCTCAAGGATCGTATCGGCATTTTTTTCCAGTGTAACGAGCCCCTCCTCGTCGAGCACCTCGTAATAAGGAATCTTGCGTGTGATGTAGGGCACGGACGCGGCGGCGCGCGCGGTGCGCGCGGCTCGCTTGGCGTCGCGGCCGCTCGGGCGCCGTGCGCGCGGGCTTGGTGCTGTTTCGTCCATAATCAAAGCGCTCCTGAAGGCATCTACAGTATCCCCACAGCTTCTACCCGTGGCTGATCAATTTGCGGCATCCGCATGTCAGGCTGCGCCATGCAGGTCTTCCGCGCGCCCGGCGAGCGCTCTCACGATCTCCGCCTCGTCACAGATTCCGCAGAAGCATCCGTTATCGACCAGCAGTACCGGGTGGCCGGTGCGCTGTCGCAGCTGAATGATCGCTCGCAGCGATATGGAGGCGGGCGCGACGGCGACCCCCGCCTGGATCTGCTCGCAGCTGTCCTCCTCGACGTGACCGAGGACTTGTTGCGCTCCATTCCAGGAAAGTCCCGTCGGCTCGCTCCCTGCATTCATGAAGATCTGGTAGCGGCGCGCCTCATCGAGCCAGATTCCGCCGTCCTCGCGCACGAGGTCCGCCGCGCGGCGCATGACCATGGCCCCGGTCAACACGGTGAGCGGATTCATGTGCTGTACGAACTCAGCGATGTAGTCGTTGGCCGGTCGCAAGACGATGTCCTCGGCTGTACCGGTCTGCACAATGCGCCCACTCTCCAGCATTGAAATGCTGTCGCCAAGCTTCAAGGCTTCATCCAGGTCATGACTCACGAAGAGAATGGTCTTTTTGACGCGCTGCTGCAGCGCGAGCAATTCGTCCTGCAGCTTGCGGCGGATGAGCGGATCGAGGGCCGAGAAGGGCTCGTCCATTAGAAGAATGTCCG
>Ga0302324_100022525_pt1 | contig 12235 bp, 9 predicted proteins | sample Palsa_T0_1_FD_201949 | JGI IMG/M metagenome (GOLD analysis project Ga0302324, IMG submission 201949) | Peat permafrost microbial communities from Stordalen Mire near Abisko, Sweden - Palsa_T0_1 | ecosystem: Environmental > Terrestrial > Soil > Palsa > Peat permafrost | place: Sweden: Abisko...
GCGGCAGCCCATCGAGCACATAGCCGCCAGAGTCCTTCTTCGCCGCCTCGAGCGCCCCGCGGACCATGTCCAGCACGATGCCGTCCGGGACCAGATCGCCCCTGTCCAGAAACCGCTTGACCTGCTGCCCCAGATCGGTCTCCCGCGAGACATGGTCACGCAGCAGGTCACCGGTCGCGATATGCGGGACGCCAAAGTGCTCGGCGATGAGCAGACCTTGGGTGCCCTTGCCGGCACCCGGAGCAGCGAGCATCAAGACGCGCAAAGCCAGCTCCTTGGAACAAGGGATGAATGCCCTACCGATCCCCCACCCTGCCGTGCGTAACCATCAGACCGCAAGATCCACCCTGCTGCGGACGGCAGTGAGCCCCCCGCCAGCCAGCGAACAAGCCACCCGATGCATAAGCCATGCGGGGCGAAATGCCGGGTTGAATCGCCTCACCCGGCAGCAAGGAGCCCGTGGCAGATCAACACCATGACAGCTGTACCGGCCCTACGGCCAGGCCTGGAACTGCTGGCCGGCGCGGGCCAGGTGAACCAGCGGCGTGATGGTCCGCATGGCGTCCTCCACGCTGGCGTGGACGGAGAAGACATCGATCAGGCCGGTCAGGGCCAGGATGCGCCGCACCGGCCCGCGCCGCGCGGCGAGCAGCAGGTCACCGCCGGCCTGCCGGGCCTGCGCCCGCACCCGGCCCAGCGCACCCAGGGCACAGCAGTCGATGAACTCCAGCGCGGCCAGGTCCACGATGATCCGCGCGTCGCCGCGACCGAGGTGAGCGCGTCCGCCCCCGGGCAGGCCCCGAAACAAGCCGACCGTTCCCCGTGTAGCAAGGAATGTGATCGGGCCTGGTGATGGGCCTTGTTCGGAGTGGCCGTTTCCGTCCGGCCGCCACCAGGGTTAACTGAAGACGTCTTATCGCAGCATGAGCTGCGGCACTCTAGCACCAACCGAAAAGACCCACGATGAACTCCAGAGGCACTGGTATGTGCCCACACACACCGCCCTGTCCGGCGCCTTCGGCTCCGGACCGCGAAGCGGCGCACACCATTGTCAGCCATCCCGAGCAGGGCTGGAGCCTGCTCTGCAATGGCGTCGTGATCTTCGAAGACACCGGCGAGCTACTACCGGGCGGCGGGTTCATTGCGCCGCACCGCCCCACCGACTGAGTCCTGACCGCGAGGCACGGACACGAAGTCCGGCTAATTACCGGCGGCAAGGACCGCGGCGAGCTCGCTGAGGACCGCCGCGACCGTCCGGGAGGCGCCAGGCTCGGCTCCCGGCGGACCCTGCGGGTGATCCGCCACTCGTAGCCGGCTGCCAGGCACCACTCGTCAGCTACTTGGCACTTCCTGGCACGAGCCTTACCGGCACGCCGAGACGGGATCGGCACGAAGGCGATCGCACGGCGGACCGGGGTGTCCAAGCCGACGGTGATCTTGTGGAAGAAGCGGTAGCGGCGGAAGGGGACCGGCGGGCTGGAGGACCCGCCGAAGCCGGGCAAGCCGCGGGTCACCGACGATGTGGCGATCGTGCTGGGCGCCCTGGACCGAAGTTGCTGTAGCTCTCCGTAGGCGTTGCTCCCTGAACTGCGTTTTCGGTCATATCTGTGCACGGAGTGTAGTCAGAATATCCGGCGTGTCTTCACGGAGAGAACGCTCCGCGCGGACGGCTCAGCGGTGGTGATCGACTGCCGGCCCGCCGAGCGGCGGGCCCGCGCGGGATATGGCCAAGTTCGAGGCAACCGGGCAGGCCTGCGCCCAGGTGGGGTGGGAGTACCGGCTGGTGGGCGCCGCTGATGGGATCGTGACGTTGGGCGTGCGGTTGCTGGCCGGGTACCGGCGTCCCTGGCCATGACCAGCCGGGGCCGGCGGATGCGCTGCAACGGGTATTCGCCGCGACGGCGCCGCTGATGGCCGGGACGGAGGCAGCCGGCGACCCGATCGCGGTGCTGCCGGTGCTGTTCCATCTTCTGTGGCGCCACGAGCTGACCGCGGATTTGTCACGGCAGTCACACTAGGTGGTATGACTAACACTTAGAGTTGCATCACGGAGAGGGCGGGGGCCTGGATGGCCAGGATTCTCGTAGTTGATGATGAGCCGGACGAGCGGTTCCTGGTGGGCCGGGTCTTGCGGAGGCAGGGGCACGAGGTGACCGTCGCTGAGAACGGTGCCGCCGGGCTGAAGGCAGCGCAGGACTGGGTCCCGGATCTGATAGTGACCGACGTCATGATGCCGGTCATGGGCGGCGTGGAGTTCATCAGGCGACTGCGTGGTGACCCGGCTGTGGCTGGCATCCCGATCCTCGCCGCGAGCGGGGACACCCACCTCGCGGGCGCCGCCGACGCGATCCTGAACAAGCCCTACGGCGACCAGGACCTCATCATGATCGTGAATACCTTGCTGGAGAAAGGGCGTGACGGGCTTTGACGCACGTGTCTACCGGCGTGGCAGGGCTGGACCTGGTGCTCAATGGAGGCCTGGAGCCGGGGTCGGTTGTGGTCGTGGCCGGTGTGCCGGGCACCGGGAAGACGATCCTGGCGCAGCAGATGTGCTTTGCCGCGGCCACCGCTGAGCAGAGGTGCGTCTACTACACGACGATGTCCGAGCCGCATAACAAGCTCGTCCGGCACCTGGAGGAGTTCTCCTTCTTCGATCCGGAGGCCCTGGGGCCTATGGTCGAGTACCTCCACATGAGCGACTACCTGGCGCCTGACCGCGAGGACGGGCTGGCGGCGCTGGTATCGGAGATCGTCCGCAAGACGCTGGATGAGGAACCCGCGGTCGTGGTAGTGGACAGCGCCAAGATGCTGGGCGACTTTGCCGACAAGCGGGACATGCGCCGCGCGCTGTACGACCTGACCGGCCGGCTTTCCGGCAGCAACGCGGTGCTGCTGCTGCTGGGTGAGTACACCGCCGAGGAGCTGCGCAGCGAGGTTGTATTCTCGCTGGCCGACGGCATCATCCAGCTGGAGTATGAGCCCCGCGAGCCGCTGGACCGGCGGTGGCTGCGGATCGTCAAGATGCGCGGCGGAAGCCACAGCTCGGGCAACCACACCTTCCGGATCGGCCCGCACGGGGTGGAGGTGTTCCCGCGCCTCGAGACCCTGGTCCCGAAGGCGGAGGCCCCGCTGACCGGCCAGGTCCCCAGCGGGATCCCCGGCCTGGATGAGCTGATGGGCGGCGGCGCGCGGCAGAGTGACGCCAGCCTCGTCACCGGCCCCTCCGGCGTCGGCAAGACGGTCTTCGGGCTCCGCTGGCTCGTCCAGGGGATAGAACGGGACGAAGACTGCCTGTACGTCACGTTCCAGGACACTGCCGCTCAGCTGACCAGCGTGGCCGCCGGTTTCGGCTGGGATGTCGGCGCCTACCACGATTCCGGGCAGCTCGTGATCTCCTATGTCCCGATGGGCGATCTGGACCTCGATGTCCTGGCCACGTCCGTGCGCTCGGAGATCAGCAGGCGCCACGTCAGCCGCGTCGTCATCGACAGCCTGTCCGAGCTGGCAATGGCCGCCCGCGAGGAGGACCGCTTCGCCGCCTACATGCGCAGCCTCGTCGGACTTGTCCGGGCGGGGGGCAGTTCCCTGCTCCTGACCAGCGAGACCAGCGTCCACGGAGTGCCCGGCAACTCCCTGGACGGGCTGATGTTCCTGTTCGACAACACCATCGACCTGCGCTACATCGAAGAAGGATCTCAGGTAGGCCGGGCCGTGCACGTCGCCAAGATGCGCAGCAGGGGGCACGCCATGACACTGAACAGCGTCACCATCACTAATCGCGGCTTGGAAGTCGGGGACGTGCTCGAGAGCGTGACCGGGCGCCTCGGCTGGAGCGCACTCCGCACGCAGGGACAAGCGGAATCAGTCAGGCGACGCACTCCGGCCAACGGCAACTTACCCGCCCCAAAACCCGATCCAGGCATAACCGCCGCTGCTAGCAGACAGACGCCCCACGCCGGGGCGGCCCTCGAACAGGCTGAGGTGCCCGGTGGCGGGGTGATCAACAAGGTCTTCTCTTCCGGGCCCGGTGGGCACAGTCACCGGACGCCGTAACAGGTCCCCAGGCGGTCGCATTGCCGCCATGGCATCTCTCCGCGATCCCGCCTCGGCGAGCTCGGCACGGCCCGGCCACCGAAATCGCAACCTAAATCCGGACGCCCTCCTGCCCGGACGTCCAGACCAACCATGCGAATCCCACGGCAATGGTCAGCTTCCTCGCAGCCTCTAGTTGGACAGGACAACGAGCAGAGCGATGAATAACGCGAAGAAGGTTCATAGCAGACCAAGAGGGCGGAGCGAAGCGAATTCATGAACCAAGACGCCATACAGCTATTGACCTACGCAACAGCCAACGCCTCAACCGCTTCGGTGAGGGCCGCTCGCCGGGCGGGATGCGGGCGGCGGGGCCAGCCAAGCGCCCCGCATTCCGGGCTGACCGCGGACTTTGCACTCAAGGTCGACGGTGCGTGCTGACGGGTACAGGCCGGATCATCGGATGGTCCATCTCCGGGCCGTGATCGGCCCGTGAATCACCGAGACCCAGGCCAAGAAGGTAACCGCCCAAGCTGAGATCCGCACGGCGACCGGCCGCCGCCAGATGAGCCGAGACGACATCGCGGCCATCGTCGCCGTGCTCGACGACCTCGCGCAGGAGGCCCGCTACCCGCCAGCGGTAGCCGTTCAGACTTTCTGGTCACCGGCGGACGCACCGTCAGCTACGAGTTGGCGCCGATGACCTCGAAGGACTGGTTGACGAAGATGTGATGGGGCCAGTTGACGCCGATGTAGTGCACCTCGTAATCGCCGTTGCCCAGTTCTACGACTCGGTCGACAACGCCACCCGGGTAGGCGGCTAGCGCGGCTTCGGTCGCCTTGTCCGCGGTTGTGCCGCTGGCGAGCGTCCCTGACCCCTGGGTGTAGTCCGACGGGATCGCACCAACTGTCTCAGAGGCTCCCTGCGTCCCCTTGGAGTAGGCGATCACCTTGCCTCCAGGGTTGGATGCGCTGCTGGTGGGCGGCTGCACGATGACCTCGGTGGCCGTGATGGTCGTGCTGTCGGTTGTTCCCAGCACGAGAACCGGTGCGCCGTTGGTGACGGCACTGATTGAGGCTGGACTGGTCCCCTGCTCGTAGGTGGTGGAGGACGCCTCCTTGATGGTCACCTTCTGGCCTGCTGAAGTCGTCAGCGTGAAACCGGACGCGGACACGTTGCTGGCCGTGCCGATCGAGCCGCCCGCGGCCGGCCCCGACCGAGCGTTGGATCCGCTGCCGGTTCCGGTTGCGCCGGCAAAGCCGTGGCTGCTGCCGCTACTGCTGCTGCTGGCCGTGGTCGTGGTGCTGCTGCTGGAAGTGGCGGCAACGATCCCGTAGGCACCGCCCGCGATCACGACGGCCGCCATTCCTGATGTGATGACCTTAGACCGTTTACTGGAAAACATTGTTTTAACTCCCTGTCGCCTAAGCTGTTAATTCAAGTTATGCCAGCCCACACTGAAGCCCCGGTGGAAGGAAACCAGGAAGCAAGCCGATAGATTGCGTAACACGCTTTATTCCCAAGTTCTGGGCAAACGCCCCGCAAGGAAAGGCCAAGGAACGCGCGATCGTGAGATCCGCGCAAAGCGATCATTCACCTAAGGTCTCATTCGCTTAAGGCGCATGACCTTGCTTTATCGCTGCCGTTCCGTATAACGCCGTGCCACGCAAAACGGTTAAAAATCTGGCCTTGCGATTCGGTTGCGATCACCTGAAGGTCTCTGCCAGCGGGAGGCGCAGGTGGAATGCGGCTCCTTCGCCGGGCTTGGTGTCGACGGTGAGCTCACCGCCATGGGCCGCGGTTAGCGACGCCGCGATGGCCAGGCCAAGCCCGGCGCCGCCATGGGCACGGGTCCTGGCGTCGTCGGTCCGGTAGAACCGGTCGAACACGTGCGACGCCTGCTCCTGCGTCATGCCCGGCCCGCGGTCGGCCACGGTGAGCTGCACGCTGCTAGCCGTGATCGACACAGTCACCGTTACCGGCGTTTGCTGCGGGGTGTGCTGGACGGCGTTGCCGATCAGGTTGTCGATAATCTGACGCAGCCGCTCCGCATCGGCGTCCACGACTACCGGCTCAGCCGCCTCGAGCTTGATCGGCCGCCCGACGGCCACGAGGCGGGCCTGCTGGACGGCTTCGGCCGCGATGCTGGCCAGGTCGACGGGCTGACGGTCCAAGGCACGCCCGGCGTCGAATCTCGCCAGCAGCAGGAGATCGTCCACCAGCCGTCCCATCCGGTCGGCCTCGCGGGCGGCCAGGCCCATTAGCCGCAGGAGTTCCCCCGGGCTGGCGCCGTCGCCCTGCTGCAGGCCGTACTCGGCGAGCCCGCGCACCGAGGTCAGCGGCGTCCGCAGTTCATGGCTGGCGTCGGCGATAAAACGCCGCATCCGGTCCTGCGATCGCACGGCGCGGGCCTCACCGTCCGCGCGCGCCAGGTAGGCGGCCTCGATGCTGGCCAGCATCATGTCGAGCGCCTCGGCCAGCCGCCCAACTTCGGTGTTGCCCGGCGCAAGGTCAATGCGGCGGGAGAGGTCGCCGCCCGCGATCGCCACGGCCGTCGCCTCGATCCGGCGAAGCGGTGCCAGGCTGGCCCGCACCAGCGGCAGGCCGATGCCAGCGAGCAGCACGACGGCTATGGCCGCTGCGATCGCGTCGGCAACCTCCAGGCGGGTCACCGTGCTATTGAGGTCGCCGAGATTGGTCGCGATGACCAGATGACCTCCGCCGGACACCTGCTGCACCAAGACGCGCCAGGAGGTCCCCGACGTATTCGCGGCTGCGGTAAACGGCGTGCCGACATCCCTGAGCTGCGCGGCGGACAGCGGCGGTCCGTCCGCGGCGCCCAGCGGTCCGCCCGCCATGCTGACCTTCCCGTCCGTGCTGATCACCTCGACCAGGAACTGCGCGGGCAGCCCCCGGGGACGGCTGCTGCCACTCGGCTGGAGGTGCTGCCGCGCCACGATCCCGTTCGCAACCGTCGCGAAGTCCTGCAGCTGGGAGTCTGTCCTGGAAAGCAGGTAGCTGCGCAGCAGTGTGGTACCGAGAACCGCGGTCACCAGGGAGGTCAAGACGACCAGGAGCGCGGCGGCCGCCATCACCCGGGTTCGCAGCGATGCACCCCGCACGGCCGCCGGCCACCGGCTCCTCCTCATGGCAGCGGGATCCTCACGGGGGCGGGATCCGCAGCACGTAACCGTAGCCGCGGACGGTGTGGACCAGCGTCGGCTGCCCCTGGTCGACCTTGCGCCGCAGGTAGCAGACGCACGGTTCGACCACGTTGCCGTCACGGTCCGGGTCGTCGTGCCCCCAGACATGGTCCAGGATCTGGCTTTTGCTGACCACCCGGCCCGCGTTCACCATCAAGAACCGCAGCAGCCGGTACTCAGTGGGCGTCAGCGCGACGACGGCACCCTCTCGCCTGACCTCGTGCGCATCCTCGTCCAACTCGAGGTCGGCGACGCGCAACCGCGAACGGGGAGCGTCCGGCCGAGTGCGCTTCAGCACCGCCCGGATGCGGCCAAGCAGCTCGTCCAGGCTGAACGGCTTCGTGACGTAATCGTCCCCGCCCACGTCGAACCCCCGGACGCGGGCAGGCACCTCGTCCCGGGCGCTCAGGAAGATCACCGGAACCTCGGAACCCCCGGACCGTATCCGGCGGAGCGCCTCGAACCCGTCACCGTCCGGCATCATCACGTCCAGCAGGACAAGATCCGGCCGGGATGAGGCGGCGGCCCGCACCGCCTCGCCGCCGCTCGCCGCCGTCACCACCTCGAACCCCGCCAGACGCAGCGATCCCGACAGGAGCTCCAGGATCGTCGCCTCGTCGTCCACGACCAGCAAGCGCGCAGACTCCGTTATGGCTTTCATAGCCCCACGGTATGACCGCAACCTGACCGGTCGCCGACCGCACGCCGCAAGCCCGCTCCAAGGCTGTTATGAGCTCATTGACAGGGCGCCCGCCGCCCAGCCCGCCGTGCTCGCCGACATCCGGTGGGTACGGGCGGAAACTCGAGGCGATGCGACTCGACCGCGCGAACCTCCTCATGGCTATCCGGGCCTCGCTCTCGGCCCGACGCCGAGAGCGAGGCCCGGCCCGCTCGATTACCTGCGCGACGAACTCGGTTCGGCCGCCGGCTGACGGCGGTGGTGTGCTCGGGCAGGAACCGGCCCCAGGACTCGAACGGCCAATGACTGCCAGGAAAGGAACCACCTTGAACAAGACCTGATCAACCCGAGGGGTGGGGACTTTTAACTGGCCACCACCGGGGACCGCAACTTGGCCATTGACAGGATGGGCCAGTCTTGATGGGCGCAGAGGTGGTTGATCTGTGCGGGTAGGACGGCTGCCTAACGCCCGGTCATGCCTCGCCGCATCTGGCTATCCCTTCGGAGTCATCGCCCATTTGCTGCCCCACAGGGGCGCTCGGCAACGCTCGCGGCGAGCACAGGCTCGTGACGCTCGCCACAGGTCGTAACCTGCGTGCTGGTAGCACAACTCCTGCCATCTGACGAAGTGGGTGACCAGCTTTGGGACCAGGAAGACTTCACGCGCTCATCGACGGCGTCTTCGCCATCGCATTGACCCTGCTGGTCTTGGACCTGCCCAAGCCTGCCCACTCGACTCAGCTCGTCCACGATCTGCTGCACCAGTGGCCATCGTATGTGGCCTACCTGGTGTCGTTCGTGACGATCGGCCTCCTGTGGATCGAGCATCACGGAATGATGAGCGCGGTCCGCTCCATCGACCGGCGGTTCCTAGAGCGAACGCTGGCCTTCTTGCTGTTCATCTCCATCATCCCGTGGCCGACCGCGCTTGCCTCGAACTACGCCGGTCAAGGAGTCCCCCAGGCGCGGGCTGCAGCAGTCCTGTATGCAGCCACGATGCTCATGATGGGCTTGTCGTTCACTTGGGGATGGCGCTATCTCTCGGCGCATCCGGAGCTGGTCGCCGAGCCTGCCCGCCCCGCGTTCCCGGCCGGGGCGCGCCGGGCGCTGCTGGGGGGTCTGGTCTACTTCGTCGCCATCGCTGTGGCGTTCCTTAGCCCCACCGCCTCCTTCGCTATCGACGCCTTCGTGGCCGTCTACTTCGCTGCCTCCAAGAGCAAGGTCCCCGGGCTGATTGTCCGATCGGCGGATGCAGATGGCTCCAGTTAGACCCGCGGGCCGGACTGTTGCCCAGTCCGCACATCAGCGGGAGCGATAGCCCTACGGCCTGCGGCCGAACCGCGGTCCGATACGGGCCCCGGTGGACCTATTGAGTGGACACCGACCATGTGAGGGCCGACTTGGACGGTGCTACCCGCAGCCCATCATGGGATAGCGAATGCGGCCCGGTGGCCGCGCAACCGCATCATCCGCTAGCCGCGATGATGCTCCTTCGCCGACTGGTCAAGAACCGTGTGAAGCTCCGCCACGGACGAACACACGGACTGGCGCGTACACGAGAGCACCTTAAGACTCCGCCGTCAGGCGGGTACTCCCCGCTTGCGGTATAAGAAGGGCATGGTAGACGCTTTCGCAACCGAACCCGCGCTGGCTGGCCAGTGATGTTCAGCAGCGTCGAGGCCAGCGATGCGGAGAAGAAAACCGGCCGTCCCGGGGATGCGCTCGTCGAACCGGCCGATGTCGTCATGGACAGGGCTTTCACCGTCGCGGCCCCGCCTGAGGCGGTCTGGCCCTGGCTGGTCCAGCTCGGCAAGAGACGCGCGGGCTGGTACCTGCCACGTGCCATCGAGCGGTTCCTGCCCGGCTCACGGCGCGCAGCCAGGACCTTGAACCCCGCCTGGCTGCGGTTGGAAACGGGCGATGTCATACCCGACTACGGGGGCCGCAACGAAACCTTCCGGGTAGCCCAGATCACCCCGCCCTGCGCGCTGGTCTACCGGTCCCGCCGTGGTCGCACCAGCCTGACCTGGTCACTGGCGCTGGAATCCGTCAGCAGCGAACCAGGCCGCAGCCGCGTGTTCCTGCGCCTGCGGATGGCACCCGTCCGCCACAAGCTACTGGCCCGGACCGCCGGGGAACTAATCGACCTGCTGACTGTAGCGGGAATGGCCGCAGGCCTGGCAGAACGCCTGCGCGACCAAGAAGCTGCCACCTGCCTAGCACGCCGATGACCCAGATCTCTTCTCAGTAATCTTGCGCGATCTTCCCTGCCGCCCGCTCCCATGATCGGCAGGGAGCCGTTTCCTGGGTTGTCTGGCATGGCACCTTCAGGGTGATAGCGCGAAAGGAAGGCGCCCTTTGGTCAATGGGGCCGAGGTAGGTCCAGTGTCTGTCTTGCCGGACGAACCTGCTGGTCTCCGCGAGGACGCCACGCTGCCCCTGCTGGACGTATATGGCACGGAAACTGGACCGTGCCGGTGGCGTCGAAGAGCCCGCCGTCGCGTGTTTCCAGGACGGCGAGGCGGGTCCACCGCAGTGCCGGGTCGAGGCTGAGGGTCCGCGGACGGCCTGACGGGTGCCAGGTGCGCAGGAGGTGACCGGCGTCCCCGACGGCGAATGCGCTGTAGCGGGAGCGCATCAAAGGTTCAGCGGTCGGCGCCGGCGTGCCTGTGTGAGGTCGCCCGCAGCACGACTCATAGTCGTCTCCGAGGCCGCAGGGGCACGCGAGTCCTTCCATGCGGGCATTCTCGCAAGGGCACATCGATGGCCGGGACAGCAGGTGTCCGGGCGCGGGCGGATCTGAAGTAACCTGCGACGCGCCGGTTTACCGGGACTGGGGAGGCGCTGAAGGCCTGCCCGGTCAGGTCGGGGCGGTTCGGGGATCTCGTCACTGCCGGGGCCGTTTATCAGGCCTCTTACTACCCCTGGCCATGAAGGCGTACGCACTGGACACCGCCAGGCGGAAGCGCAGAGTGACGACGTGTGATTCAGGTAGCGAGCGTGAACCGCCGATCTGGGCGCTTTGCCGAAGGTCGTCGCCGGCAATCGGCTGGGCGCATAACGGGGTGATCTGCGCGCGGCCGCCGGGACGCCTCTAGGGGGCCTCACCGGCGCGCCCGGCGCTGATCTGGAGGGCCTGATCCTTGGTCGCCTGGTTCGCCAGGCTGGCTGGACCGTCAGGCTCGGCCTTGTTGTGGTGGCTCCCGCCGACGATGACCAGCAGGTGCTCGTCAACCCAGGAGACCTCGGGGCCGGGCAGGCGGGTCAGGAAGGTCGCGATGGCGGCGCGCAGCTCCTCCGGCGTGTAGAAGGAGAATGTCGAGTAGTGGCGCCCCTGGGCCTGGGCCCCGAGCCGCTCGGCCGTACTCGTGCGCGGGTGCTGGAGGGTCTGTGTTGCGACCATCTTGAGCCCGTCGGTCCGGCTGACGGCGTCCCGGACCGCGGCCTCGGTGTGCAGGCGCTGCTCGTGCTCGGTGAAACCCGGGAAGTAGCGGCCCCAGATCGTTCGCGCGTTCTGCTGCGGGGTGCGGGTGTAGATGAAGAGCTGGCCGGTGGGCTGCAGCACCCGGGCGACGGCGGCCAGGAAGCGGGCGAGGTCGAAGTGGTGAACGCAGTTGAACGCGGTGACCAGGTCCAGGCTGGCGGTCCGCAGCGGCAGCTCTTCGGCGGTTGACAGCAGCGGGACCACCCCATCGGTGTGGCCGCGGCTGGCCTTGAGCTGTGCCAGCATGGCCGCCGAGACGTCGGCCGCGACCAGCAGCGAGCCGTCCGGCAGCAGCCCGCGCAGCAGCCGCGTGTACCGTCCCGTCCCGCAGCCGATATCCAGGCCGGCGACGGGGCGGTCGGGCAGGAGCTGGCCGATCCTGCGCACCGGCGCCTCGTCGGTGGTGCGCAGCGATTCGTAGACTGCGGCTACCCGCTCGAAATGGTCGCCCGCAGTCATGTCTGACGCCTCCCCGCGCTTGGTCTGTGGGCTACCATCATGCGCTCGCCTTGCTCAGTTCACGCACTGTTCACCCGACGGCAGGCTAGGAGCCCTCCTGGGTGCCGTGTGGCGCGAGGCATGGTCACGGCGACGAGGCTGGCATCGTGAGATCGGAGGAGCAATTCAAGTTCCCGCCGCTTTCCCGTAACTGTTACCCGTCTTCCGGTCACGCGCTGCAGATCTGCCACCGCACCGTCGCCTGCCGGCCCGGCAAAGGGCAGCGAGGTCTCGACCGAGCGCTACCGCCGGGCCCATCCCGAAGCGCTCGGCCTCCCTTCCCGGTAGGCGGTCGCAGAGACTCTCAGCGCTGTCCGCAGATGTCGCCACCGGCCTGC
>Ga0302324_100022526_pt1 | contig 12235 bp, 7 predicted proteins | sample Palsa_T0_1_FD_201949 | JGI IMG/M metagenome (GOLD analysis project Ga0302324, IMG submission 201949) | Peat permafrost microbial communities from Stordalen Mire near Abisko, Sweden - Palsa_T0_1 | ecosystem: Environmental > Terrestrial > Soil > Palsa > Peat permafrost | place: Sweden: Abisko...
CTCATCCATCGCCCCATCTCATGAGTCCATTGCACTCTCGCAGCAACGCTCCAGCTATCCCCTTGTGCGGTCATGGATTTGCGCTGCTCGAAGCCCGGATGCAGTGTGGTTTCGGATGCTCGGAACCCCAGACGCGAGTTTTCGTTTAGCAGCGTCATCGCCGCTATTAGACCGTCTGGGATTTGCGCGTCGGAACCGAGTTGCATGTACAGATGATTGTACGGTTCGGGAGCGGGTTCGACGGCTATTTCTGGGAGAGATTGTGTGCGGGTTTCGGTACTCTTTGGGAAGCGATTCTGTGCGAGTTCGCGTGTCGATTCCGAGCGGAGTTCGACCCTCTTTAGCAGCTAAAAGCAGCTACTAAAAGAAGAAGATATTAAGCGGATTCCGAGTCGATTGGGGCGTCGTCTCCAGCTCGGACTTCATCGTCGAGAGCGGCCAGCAACTCGGCCCTGAGTGCATCTTTGTCCGACTCCTGGGACGCCGGTTTTCTGCGCTCCAGATTGGCTCCGGGATGGGTCGCCGCGTACACCTTCTGCAACGTCCGTATCGAGACGTGCGTGTACTTTTCAGTCGTCCTCAGACTGACGTGGCCAAGCATCTGCTGGATGAAGCGGATGTCCGCCCCGCCCTCCAGCATCAGCGTCGCCATCGTGTGCCGGAAGAGATGGGCCGAACCTGCCTTGCCGATTTGGGCTTTGTCCACGTAAGCGTGGACGATGTGGCTGATGTATTCCAGCTCAAGGCACTCCCCGGCATTCGAGAGGAAAATCGTGTAGTCGTCCGGCTCGGAGACGAGCTGCGGACGAGCCTCGCCGACGTATTTCAGCACCCATGCGACCGCCCGCTCCCCGATAGGAACCATCCTGTCCTTGCGGCCCTTGCCCTGCCGGATCAGCAGCGTCCCGCCGTCGAAGTCCAGGTCGTAGAGCTTCAGTCCGGCGACCTCCATGCGCCGCATCCCGGTCGAGTAGAGGACTTCCAGCAGGGCGCGATCGCGCAGCCCCAGCGGGTCGCCGATCTCCGGCTGCTGCAACACCTGTTCCGCCTCGCGGATGTTGAGGACATGGCGGGGCAGATGATGGCCCTGCTTGGGAAGCTCCAGCTCCGAGGCCGGGTTGTGCAGGATGTGGTTCTGCCGGGTCATCCACCGGAACCACTGGCGCACGGCCACGAGCAAGGCGTGTTGCGACCGGAAGCTCATCGGCTCCCCGTTCTTTTTCCGATGATGGAAGAGGCTCCGCTGATAGCGTTCGAGCACAGGCCGCGTGACCTCCAGCGGCTCAGAGATACTGCGCTCCGTCAGCCATTCAAGGAAGCTCTCGATCTGCTTGCGCCGCGTCCGCGCCGTGGCCTCGGTGAAGCCCTGGACGAGCAGCGATTCCAGATATTGATTCAGCAGCGACTCGAACACCGTCCTGGGCACGGGCAGCAGGCTGGCTTTGTTCTTGGGTGAGCGAAGATTGCGGCGAAGAGCCATTGGATACCCCCTTATATGGTTAGGACGAAGTGGCGATTTCTCTGCACCCCGTATCTGTGTTTTTTCACGCTCGAACGATTGAACGTCGATAACCCGCATGGATATTGACGATGAGGCGATTTCGACCGACCCGACACCCTACCGACTTGGGGCCGACTTGGCCACGACCGCTGGCCTCGCAACCCCGACTTCTTTTCGTCGTACTCATTTTTTGCCCAGCTTTTCGATATCGATCAGCCCGCCCAGCACCGGCTTCCCGCCGTCGCTCGACCGCACGAACATCAGCTCGTATACGAAGCTCTGGCCTCGGCCGCCGCGATGGATCAGCAGGTACTCCAGCTCCTCCAGCCGGTGCAGATGGATTTTGAGTTGCGTATCGCCCCAGCCCGTATAGGCCCGCACATCCCGGCGCGAGAAGCGGTAGTCCGCCCGCTCCATCTTCTGCCGCTCACACTCGGCTGTGACCATCTCGTCGACGGCGAGAAGCAACCGCCGCGTCTGCGGCGGAAGCTCGTCAAGTGACCGGCCCAGCACTTCATGCGCGAGACGGTTGGCGATGGCGATGTCGGCGATAGCAACCTCGATGTACTCGACCGGGCCGCCGTTGTGCTCGAAGGTCTTCATGGGGCGCTGATGCTGATGCAGCAACGCGATGGTCTTGATGAGCATGAGGTACTTCATGTGGTCGCGCCGGGTGCGCGTCTGACTGTCGTGGAAGGTCAGCTCCGGCGCGTAAGGATTGGCGATGGGCATGGGCTTGAGAAGACGCTGCGCGTTCCGGTGGACGGCGAGGATCGTATCGCGGTCGCGCCGCTTCATCAGTCCCGCGAGGGTCTGCGCCTCACGCTGCACCCGATGGATGGCCTGTGTCTGTTCGCGCTCTTCGTTGACCGTGAGGACCAGGCAGCGATTCAGCAGCTCCTCGTCCAACTGGATCGCCGTGGTCGTCAGGAAGATCATGACCGGCCCTTCAACGCGATACTGATGGGTCACGAGACGCCCGGTGGCCGGGTCTTTGCCGGTCGATGCGATGGTCAACACGCCTTCGCTTTGTAAGAGCTTCAGCGCGTAGGACGCGCTGTGTGCACCCTCCTCTTCGACGATGGCAAGGACTTTATTCTTGAGGTCGGTTTCGCCCATGTAGAAGAGCGACTGGCCCGTCATCGCGGAGTATTGCACCCGTTGCTCTTCGGGAAGGAACGCGAGAACGGCCTCCATCAACGAGCTTTTGCCAGCGGCGGAAGACGACTGCACGATCACGGCAAGAGGCGAGTCCAGATGTCGCGACACCACGCCCAGATAGCCGACGAGTTTGTTGGTCTCCTCGCCCACGACGCCGCACCGGGCGAAGTCCTCGACGATCCGCTCCAGCAAGCGCGGATCGCGCAGCAGCTCCAGCGCGGCGGCCCGTTCTGCCGGGCCTATCTCGACCTCGGTCTTCACCGGCTCCAGCGCCTTCCTGATCTGCTCGTCCTGCATCTCTTCGAGCTTGAAGAGCACCTGGCCCAGGTCGCGGCGCAGAACCTCCTCCTTGATCCCCAGCTCCTCGGCGGCCTGTTTCGTGAACATGCCGCGCTGCCGCGCGGTATACAGGTCGAACGTGTCCACATGGAAGCCCGTCGCCCCACGCGCATTCGTGCCGGAGACGAGCACGTTTACCTTCAACAGCTCGTGACTCATGTTCTTACTCAGGCCACGGATGCGATAACGGCGGTCGCCCTGCATCAGGAAGATGTCTTCGCCGCGAACCTCGACCGGCATGTCCAGAGTCGGCGGCGGCGCGGACTCCATCGCCGCAACCGGCTCCGGCTCGGCGACTAAGGGAAGAACATGGTCGGGGATTGCGGCGGGGGATGACTCTGGCTCTTCTTCAACGGCGGCGGCTTCGATCTCGGCTTCGACGATCTCGGACAGGATGGATTCTTCTTCGATCCGTTCTTCCTTAGCCGCTGCTTCGATCACCGCTGGCACCGGCACGATGACCGGTTCAACCACGCGCTGCTCTGGCCGCTTGCCCTTGCCCAGCCAAGCCGCGCGGCTCAACAGCACTCCAAGACTCTTCGCCGCTGGCGTCACTTTGAGCGCGTACTCGTTCGCATCCATGCCCCTGGGGAACTCCACCCGGAAGCACTCGATCCCCATCTCGATCAGCTCCGGGGCGAGAGCGGCGGCGGCTTTGTCGCCCGCCTCGTCCCGGTCGTAGGCGATGTACACGCGCTCGATGCCGTGCTTCTCGAAGGCCGCGCGATGGTCGGCTGTGAAGCCGTTGACGCCATAGCTGGCCGTCACGTTGCGAACGCCCGCGCTCCAGAACGTCAGCGCGTCGATCAGCGACTCGCACAGCACGATCTCTTTCGACGCGGCCAGAGCATCCTCGTTCCACACGCCACGGTGCGCTCCCGGCAGATAGAGATGGTCGGGCGTCCCCTCGCGCAGGTTCGGTGTGATCTTCCGGCCATACATCTCGACCACTTCACCGGAGCTATTGAAGACCGGGATCACGATGGAGCCGTTGAAGTGCTCATGACCGCTCTCGCGCAACACGCCCAGCGTTTGCAGCCGGCCACGCATCTCCGCGCCGGCGGCGCGGTTCTTCGCCGGCAGTCTGTATCCGAGCGTCCGGTTGGCGAAGCCCAACCGGAACCGGTCGATCATCTCCGACGACGTGAGGCCGCGCGAGGACAGGTATTTCATCGCCTCCGGCGACTGTTTTAGCGTCTCGTTGTAGTAGTCGGCCACTTGCTTCAGCAGCACCCGGTCGTCCGCCTCCCGCGCAACCGGTGGCGGCAGCTTGCGCACCGTACCGACTTTGACCGGCTGGATCGGAGCGGCGGCTAAGGGAAGATGGTCGGCCCGCAGCAGCTCGACGGCATGGCGGAAGCTGATCCCATCGGCCCGCATCACCCAGTCGATGGCCGTCCCGCCCGCGTTGCAAGCTCCCAGACAGTGCCAGAGATTCTTCGCCGGAGTGATAACCAACGATGGCGTCCGGTCGTCGTGGAACGGGCATTTGCCTATCAGGTCCGCGCCGTGCCGGGTCAGCTTGATCCCTCGCGCCTCGGCCAACCGCTGTACGGACACCTCCCGTTTCAGCCGCTCGACCTCATCCTCCGGGATTCTTGCCATTTTTTCAGTCCTCCGCTTAAAACCTGTCAAGCGCTTTTTCAGTCTTTTTTGCTGTGTACGTAAATAACGTATCATAACGTATGTCTTCAAGCGTTGTTTGCTCTAAGCCATAGACTGCACTTATGCCGAAAAAATCGACTCTAAAATTGCCGCCGATTGATTTTGGGAGCGAGGGTCTGGGGAAGCGTCTTGCCCGTATCCGCAAGGAACGAGGATTTACGCAGGTGCAACTCGCCGAGCAGATTGGCATCATTCAGTCGCTCGTTTCCGACTACGAGACTGACCGCCTCAAGCTCTCTGCGGAGATGGCCGTGCGCTTTGCGTTGGCTATGGGCGTCACTACCGATGAGTTGCTGTACACAAGCGTCAAGAAGACTCTGGGGAAGGCACCCAGCCGCAAGGTGCTGCGCCGTCTGGAACAGATCGAGAGTCTGCCTCGCCGCAAGCAGGAAGCTCTCATCATGACCATCGACCAGTTTTTAAGCAGCGCCACCGGATAGCCGCCCGAGCCGTCGCTCTTTCATGTGTTTTTGAACACATGAGAAGAAGACATTCTTCTCATACTAGGGAACCACCCGCAGCGGAGGCGTCAGTCAAGGCCGCGCGTTTTTTGCGCGTTCATCGGAGCGCAGCGGAGAGCCTTTACGGACGCCGGAGCGGAGGGTACGCCGCGTCAGCGGCCCATGCTCAAGCCCTGCGAGATTTCCATTCCAACCGGCTGCGGTTCGATCTTCTGCCCCGTGTCCGGCTGGATCGGCGTCTGCTGTTGCATCTCCGTTGGCTGGCTCGTTTGCTGGATCGCCGATGGATTCGACACGTCCCGGCTGAGCTGCTGGCCCAGCGTCTTCGCGTCGTTCGTGTACATCTGCACATCGAACTGCGCCCGCGAGACGGAGACATACGCCATGCGGCTATTCAGCAACTCGCCGTGCGCCTGTGAAGAGTCAACGTGGATCAGCACACGGTCGGCGGTCTGGCCCTGGCTGCTGTGACTCGTGACGGCATAACCGTAGTCGAGATGCGGATGCTGCTTTGCGTTGAACTCGACCTCGCGGCCTGAGTCCATCTTCAGTTTCAGGTTGCCGTCGCCGTCGATCTTATCGACCGTGCCCAGCTCACGGTTCGATAGCTTCTGCTCGTGATACGGCGCGGTCATCTGCACCCGATCACCCTCGGCGAACGTGCGCTCCGTCTCTCGATACACCGTAACGCCCTGCAAGCGGCGCGGGTCGTAGCTCAGTTCCTCGCCGGACTTTCTCGTCACCGTGACTGTGTTGCTCTCTCGGTCGGTACGCTCGACACGCGCATACTCTCCGGCCTCGATGCCGAGAGGCTTCGATCCTTTCGAGTAGCGGATCACGTCGCCCTGCTCATAGTTCTGCGCGTGTTGCCGGTCGGCTCCCGTGATGTCCTGCCGTGCGTACAGCACGGCGACTTGATGCTCTTCGGGTTTGACCTGGCCCGCGTCCTGCATTGCGCGATGGATGCTGCCGTTGATCTCGCGGCGGCTTTCATTGTCGGGCGAGACCACTAACGTCCGCTCCGGCGAACGCACGTACTCGCGGGCTATTTCGTCGATGCGTTCGTGCCGGTCGCCGATCTCATGCACCCGGCCCTGCTGGTTCAGATTGCCGATGGCCTCGCGCACCTCACCCCGCGCAAGCTGCTCCACCGCCTCTTTGAGCGCAGGGTCTTTCTGCCGGATGATCTCATCCAAGTGCGCCGTCCGAAGCCCCGCCTCCTGCAACTGTGCATAGGGCCTGCCAGCTTCGACGGCCTCATGCTGCCGCGTGTCGCCGACGAACAACACACGATCATTTTCTTTTAGCCGCTCGACGAACGTGTGCATCTGCTTGGTACTCGCCATGCTCGATTCATCGACCACATAGAGACGCTTCTGTCCATCGTCCGCACGGTCGCCGCGCGTCAGATGACGTTGCAGCGTCTCCGTCGCCATGCCCGCTTCACCGAGTTTCTGCGCGGCCCGCGATGTCGGCGCAAGCCCTTCGACCTCATAGCCCGCATGGACAGCGGCTTCACGGACGGCGGCTAAGGAAGTTGTTTTCCCGGCCCCGGCTACGCCCTCAAGAGCCATCATCTGATCGCGGCTCGTCAGCACCGTATCGACTGCGTTCCGCTGACTCACGCTCAGATGCGAGTGCTGCTGCATCGTCTGTTCGCGCACGTTGCCATCGGCCAACACATCACGATTGCCCTGGCTGCTCTTCATTCGGTCGATCAGCTCGCGCTCGTAACCCTGCATCTCGCCGGTTGTGAACGCACGTCCCGCAAGCCCCTCTCGACGCGGAACCTCGATCAGTTCCGAAGACTGCACACGTTTCTCGAACTCGGCTTTGATCTCCGGCAACCGGGCCTCGCCCATCGTGTGCTTCAGGGCATCGCGCATCATCGAACGCTCGTCGGTCACGGCCTCGCGCTCCATGCCGCGCTCTCGCGCGTAGCTCATGCCCTCCTGCGCGGCGGTCCTCGAAGACTCCGGCCTCAGCTCCACACCTGGCCGCTCGGCGGCTTCGATCATGACTCGCTGCGGTTGATCGCCATGTACGCGGGCCATCGCCTGATGACGTTCGCGCACCTCGTCGTGGGAGAGCGGCTGCTTCGCATCGCGCGTCTGATGCGCCGCGATCTCCGCGGCCTCGGGGCCGCTGCGGCCCTGCTCTCGCAGTTGTTCTTTGATCTGTTCCCGCCGCGGACTCGACGCCTCCAGGTACTCGCGGCTATATCCCTTGATCTCCGGCTGCCCATGTTCGCCGCGCTCGATCTCGTAGCCCATGCCCTGCAACCGCGCCGCCAGCTCCGACCGATACACCGCCGTCGCGTACTGCTGGGTCTTATAGAGTTCCTGCGGCTGCAAGGCCCGCGTGTTTCCATCGGCGGTCTCGGTCACATTGAAGACGACGGCATGAGTGTGGAGCTGCGGCGCCGCGTAGCCTTCGACCGGTCGGCTGCTGTCATGCTCGAACTTGGCAACAGCCCATGCACCCGTCGTCTGCGCCGGGACGTTGCCGCCGATCCGCGCCTGCACATACTTTTCCATCTCATCGAGAGCGACCGTCACGCTCTCCCTGTGCGCCTCTCGTATGCGGTCGTCGCCGCCAACCAACGCCGTCAGAGACACGCTCTTCGGTGCGCTGAACGTCGCATCCCAACCGGCCCGATGCTCCATCGACCGCACGGTTTCGCCGCGCTCGTTCGTGTATTCACGCGCGGCCTGGTAGCGCACAAGCTGTTCGCCGGTCGCCGGATGCTGGCCTTCGGAGAGCCGCGCGAACTGCTGCTCGTTCACCTCACCCGTTAAGCCCCACCGCTCCGCAAGCTGGCCTTGCCACTCGCCGCGCACACGTTCGCCCTCCGTGTAGTAGTTCTCCTTGGCGTTGGCGAACTCCTCTTTGTGGTACGCCTGGGCCTGTCCAGCGCTGATCGGTTTGGAGATATTCACCATGAGCGTTACTCGAAGTACGGATGCTGCTCGTTCACCTGCGCGGGCTTCTGCTCCTGCTGCTTCGCGGCCTTCGGCGGCTTCTTCTCGGACGGTGCAACCTGCACGACTTCGGGCTGCGGTGCAGCAACAGGCGCAGGCGTTGCGACGATGGGCGACGGCGCAGCCGTCGTCACCTTGCGCTCGATGTACTTCTCCGCATGGCCCTGAAGCTCCAGATACGGGAAGCGCATTCGTAAGACGAGATTGCCATGCTTGAGATAGCCGTGCAGTGGATCAAGCCCCGCGACCTCCGACGCCATCACCAACGGTTCGCGCGTGATGTCCCGCGCCTCGCTTTCGGACTTCCGGCCTACCGGGAACTGCCCATGCGTCCGCGTCTCCCGGAACCGCTCGATCTCCACCTCGCCGATGGCTTTCGAGATCCACTCCGACGCATGAGGCTCACTGGTTTTGAGGAAGATCTTCGTCGCTGGCTGCGACAGCATCGCCTCCGCAACATGGCCGTACAGAGCCTCCACTTGGGCTTTGCCCTGGAAGCCGAGCACCATCGGATTGTTCGATTTTCTGTTCTCCGTTACCGCCGTCGTGAGCTGCGGAAGACGCTGCAAGCTGGCCAGCTCATCGAGCACGAACCACGTCTTGCGCTTGCTCGATTCCTCATTCATCAGACGCAACACGAGCAGGTCAAGCCACAGGCTGACCAGTGGCCGCATCCTCTCGCGCATCGTCGCTTTCGACGTAAGGAACACCCAGCCCTTGCGCTCCTTCGCCCACTCGACCGTGTTCCACCGGCGCTTCGTTTCGCTCTCTTTGGGCAGCAGCTTGAACGCATCGGCCACCATATTCAGCGACCCTAGAACACCCGATCTTTGGTTGGCCGCGCCCTTGTCGATCATGGCCGCAAGCTCCGTGCCTTCGACCCGTTTGTCGATCTCCTCCGCATTGCTCATCCAGTACGTAAGCTCCTGCGGAGTCGGTTTCAGATTGAGCAAGTGAGCGAAGATTTTGCGCGGCGCTTCGACGAAGAACCGGTTCTCCCGGCCCTGATCCGGGAACAGGCTGGCGGCTAAGGTAAGAGCCTCTGCTTCGTGCGGAACCTCATCCCCCGGCGACCAGAACGGGCACCGCGCGTCCATCGGATTCAGGATCACATCGCCCCGCGCCTCGTTATAAAACTGCGGCAGATATTCCATCGCAGGGTCGTACACGATGGCCGATTCGCCACGCTCCCATATCTGCGAGAGAAGCTGCCGGATCGCCGCCGACTTGCCCGTGCCAGAGTCGCCCACGATCAGGAAGTGCATCGCCTCCCGGTCGCGCGGAACACGCGCCCAGCGGCTAAGGTTTTTATGGAAGGTCTTGTCCCACCACCCGATCTCTTCATTGATGAACGACACCCCGTCCGGCAGATGCACCCGCAGTGCCTTCGACTTGCCCAGCTTCTCGTTGAACTCCGCCGTCGTCACCAGCTCCGGCCCGCGCAACCTCCGCCCATGCTTGTACAGCATCCGCCGCGCCCGGTCTTTCGGCACCGCTACGAACAAGGCCAGAACGAAGAACGCCAGCGAGAGATAGACCGGCTTTTGGTAGAAGTCCCAGGACTCATGCCCCGCGTACACCGCCTCGCTCATCACACGGTGCAGCCCACGGTCGTTGAACGTTCCCGGCACCCAGGTCAGCCGGACGATGCCGTCCTTCACGCCCTCGTCCGTTAGCCGGTATCCCGGCCTCCCGTCCAGCGATGGAACCTGCTCGATCTCGTCGCCCATCACGAGCCGCTGGCCCTTCCCGACCACCGCCTCCAGCAGCGTGTACTTACTCGCCGCCGTCGCCGATGCCTTGCCCCTCGCTCCGCTCTTCATGTAGTCCGACAGGTACAGCCGCTCGGCGGCTGTCCAGCTCTGCTCGTACTCCAGCGTCAGCATCCCCGCGAAGAACAGAAGCGACACGAAGATCGCCGTCCACGTCCACACCGGCCTCCGGCTCGGCCATGCTTTCGAGTATTCCTTACGTCCCCATTCCGCCATCGTCAGCCCTCCTCTGGATTGGTTTCTGCTCCCGTTTCAGATGCCGTCTCCGGCTCGGGATCGGTCGCCCGCGCCGCCGTCCGAACTGACTCCATGCGCTCCCGCGCCCGCTGCATCTTCGTCTCGTCGGCCCGCTCGATCAGGCCGCGCATCTCTGACTCGGCCACCGGCTCCCCCTTCGCGGCACGGAAGTGGAGATTCAAGAGCAGCGACCGCAGGGCCAGGACTTCGGCCAGCGCGACCGCGCCGGAGTCCACGCCCGGTTCCACCGGCGCGGCCAGCAACGCCTCCCGAACCCACTCGGCCAGACGCATCCCGGCCCCACGCGCACGCTCCTCCAGCAAGGCGAACTCCGCCTCGCTGACCTTCGTGCCGACTGATTTTGTACGGAGCGGCGGCTTCAGTAAGCACCGCCTGGGAGAGTTTTGGGGAAGAGGCCGCACGATGCCTGTGTGTCGCCGGGGAGGACAACAGGGGGCCGGAGGCGGGCTAAGGGACTGATTCTCAGATGGTTCCCCTACAGCAACTTGCGCTCGCCTCTAGGGTAACGCTTTCAGACCAGTTTTTCCATTAGTCGCCTGTTTTCAGCAAGTTCCCGAAGAGTAACTTTCGGTTACTCTACAGCTCCCGATCCGGGGTGGTGTGTCCTTGCTTAAGCCGATGCGTAGCAGCGCGCTCTTCGCTTCGGGCGGAACAGTTCCCCGATGGAGGCCACAGACACAAGCAAGCCGCCCTCAAGGGGACCGCCCACAGGCACATCATTTTCCGGAACCACGCACACACAACGCGCGCCTGTTGGCGAAGGGATATGGCCATCCGGTTGGGTCGTTGTCTGATCGTCCTTCGTTGAAATCGAAATACCACACGTAGCCGTTAGGATGCCCGCGATCATCCATCCTTTGAGTGCTGCTCCATTGATTACCCGTCAAAAACAAATTGCCTTTTACATGCCATGTAAAATCGCTACCCTTGGCGGGGCCGCCCAGGCGGGCTAGACCGGGAGCGTTGGCGCTCTTGTCGTAGATTCCCTCCAACTCAGCGAGCGTCGCCAGCCTCCAGTCAGAGTACCCGACTACCCGCAGATCACGGCAGTACTTCACCGCGCTCTTGAAGCTCACGTCTTTACCGCTGTCCTTCGCAGCCCATATCAGCCCCGTGGATGGATCGGTCCAGAAGCCGTGCGTCTGAGTATCCTGCGCGGTCCTCTGGCCTTCCGGTGCTGATTGAGCACCGGTGACTCTGGCGACGATCAACGAGAGAGCTAGAACGACCATTGCCTGCATTTTCACAGTCCCTCCAACGGATCGATTACGTGCCATCACCCTAGAAGACATGTGAGGCCCACTGGAACGCATTCACCACACCGAAGAACAGCCCCATCTTGACGCTTTGGATTCCGCCAGCATTGCGGATCAGGTTGTTGTTGCTCTGAATCAGCGCCCGTGCTGTTTCCGGCGATATGGTCGGATTGAAATAGGTGCCTATCTTAATCCCGTTAGTGTTGAAGTTGTAATCATGAACCGATGCCGCCCAGTCACCCTGACCTCCTGGCGGTCCGAACCCGCCCGGTCCAGCCCAGTGGTCAGTCGAGGGATCGAGTGGGCCGCTGACGAGCTGATTCAGCAACCCGCCGCCGAGTGGCTCTGTGCGGCCAGTCAAAAACTGTATGTATCTGTCGAGACCGCCTGACTTGCTATTCCCCACAAGCTGGCCTACTAGCCCGTCGGCATTAGCCGAAGCGAAACCGTTGCATCCGCTAGTACAAGAAGATTCGTCCCCATTCCACTGGGTTGTTGCGCCTGCCTGAAACGTCGTGTAATCAACGGAATCTCCGGAGGTATACGAACCCACCTGGAACAAACCAGTGTTGTTGTTGAAATGCGCCCAGTTCTCGGCTGCATATCCGGGCACCCAGCTTCCACCGTTGTCGCCGCACTCTCCCGAGTTGCTGTGGTGATCGATTGACTCAACCCCGTTTCCAGCGTCGTTCGCATACACACAATCCAGTCCGTTCGGATCGATATTGGTCAACGGGTTGTTGAGCGCATAGGTGTACAGGTTCCAGCTCTGTGGGTTCTCTGGTCTCTGTGCCAGCAGACTACTTGGATCAGGCGACATGAAACGGCCCATGCTGCTTCC
>Ga0302324_100022527_pt1 | contig 12235 bp, 10 predicted proteins | sample Palsa_T0_1_FD_201949 | JGI IMG/M metagenome (GOLD analysis project Ga0302324, IMG submission 201949) | Peat permafrost microbial communities from Stordalen Mire near Abisko, Sweden - Palsa_T0_1 | ecosystem: Environmental > Terrestrial > Soil > Palsa > Peat permafrost | place: Sweden: Abisko...
GCGGGAGACGACCGAGAGGCCGGAGACCTGGCCAAGGGCGCTGATCAACTCGTCGGTGAGGCCGTCGCCGAAATATTCATTTTCAGCGTCCGCGCTTATGTTTTCGAGGGGGAGCACGGCAATGCTGGTGATATTGGCGGAAGATTGGGAGCGTCGCGAGGAGGGTCTGGAGCTTTGGGCGTACCCGCCCGAGCCAACCTTATCGGGGACGACCATCGCGGCGGTTGCTTCATCGGGAGAGATAAAGGTGGGAGCCGCGCCGGAGAAAATCCGAGAAGTGCTGGCACCGGGCTGGAGAACCCGTGCGAGGTCGGCGGCCGATGGGTGGCGTTGGCCCGGATCAATGCGAAGTGCGCCGTCGATAGCCTCGTGAACATAGGCTGGGAGGTCGGGACGCAGACGATACAGGGGCAGAAATTCGCCCTTGCAGATAAGCATCATGACGGTGGATCGCGAAGGATGATGGAATGGCGGATGGCTGGCTGCCATTTCGTAGAGGACAGCGCCGACGGCCCACAAGTCGCTGCGATGATCGACGATGCCGCCCGACAATTGTTCGGGAGACATGTAGGCGAGAGTACCCATGACCTGGTTGGCGCGGGTTAGATGAGACTGGTTGGCGAGGCGGGCCAATCCGAAATCGAGAATCTTGACCTCGCCACTGGAGGTGAGGAATATATTGGCGGGTTTGATATCGCGATGGAGAACGCCTGCCATGTGGGCGACGTGGAGTCCGGCAGCCATCTGCGAACCGATCGAGACGATTTGATCGACAGGCAGCGGACCGGATCGAAGCAGATGGAAGAGAGTTTGCCCGCGATAGAGCCCCATGACGAGGGCGAGGGTACCGTCCGGAGTCTCCTCGATAGCATGAACAGTGGATAGATTGCGGTGGTCGAGGGCCGCGACGGCCCTTGCCTCGCGCAGAAACCGCTCGCGCGCTTCGGGTTCGTTGGCATCGGCGGCGTGCAGGAGCTTGATCGCGACGGGTCGCCCCAGTCGCGTGTCTTCAGCTTCATAGACAGTCCCCATACCGCCGGTACCGAGTACACGCACAATTCGGTAATGGAGAAGGGTCTGCCCTGATTCAATTGGGGCGCCAATATGCATTGCTAAACCGCAGCGAGATGAAAGAATTCGCCAGATTCGGGTCGAACCGCGACATCCGATACGTCGCTTGCAGACGGTTTCGGCTCGCGATAAAAAATGCCATCGGAGGAACGACCGTCGACCATCCGGCTAAAGTGTTCCAGCACATCCGTAAAAAAAGCTTCGAGATTCGAGACAGTCGCGATGGCGCTGGCGGTCATGACGTCGCGCTGCATCGGGGAGAGTGATAGCGAATCGAGCATCCGATCGAACTCCGCGACGTGGCCCTCATCGAGGCGGGCGTGGCGCAGGAGGGTGGACATCGATTCGATGGGTAAATCGTTTCGTTCGGCGACACCCTCCAGAAACTCCGGCGACGCAGGGTTCTCGAGGACCGCGATGTATCCGAGAATGGCGACCGGATGCACGTGCCTGGCCAGGTAATATTGGGAGCCGACGAGCGACGCCACGCTGATATAGGGGAGGCGGTTGAGAACTTGATCGCGGTCGAAGCCGAGGACGGCTAAATCTTCGAGGAGCCATTCCTCGTGACCCTGCTCTTCGTCGGCGTGCTCGTGAAGATAGGGCGCCAATCGATGGGCGAGGCAATCGGAGGGAGGGAGGAGTTCGGCTTCGATAGCAGCCTGGCGGATTACGGGCGTCGATGCGACGACGGCCCCGTAGAGGCCGAAGAGAAATTCGGGGTAAAGGTTGCCGAGTTGAGGATGGGTCCAGAATTCATAGATGCGCTGAGACAGCGGGCCGGCGGTAAGATCGATCGTTGCACGGAGCCTTTGGCTGTTTGTGCGTGTGTCTTGCATCCTGAATGCTCCATCTGTGTGCGGACGGAAACGGCGATTTGAACCTTATTTCGATGAGGGGGTTGCCGTCAGATGATGAGGGTCCCGTAGCGATGGCCGTCGCCATCTTTTACTTTGCGCTGAAAGAAGCTGTCCCCCAGTTTGGCTTTGACCGCAATCAGGGCGCTGACTTCGGCGCTGCTGAGGTTGTTTACAGTTTCCACTTCTTCGGGAGTGAGAGGGTTATGGGTTTGGATAAGTCCCGCCTGTTCCAGCTGCTCAACATTGGTCATCGAATGGAAACTCCCCTGGTTGCCTTGGATTTGCGGACAATTCCCTATTGTTCGCCCGTTCGCTCAGATATTAACACACGCTCTTCCGAGGGCTTCGACGGCGGCGACGCCGGGATTTCGAAGCATGGACCAGAGCAACGCCGGGGCCAGGTTAGGGCGCAGATGGTCGAGCGAAAGCTCCTGCAATCGCGATCGGATTGTCTGAGAGACGGGGACCCTCAAGAAGTCGTGCACCACTATTCCTTTTGGGCTGGCAGCCAGATTGCGGGAGGCGGCGGGGACGAAGAAGCGTGGCACATGGAGACTTTCAATGGAGAGCTTTTCGACTTTGTAGAGGGCCGAAATGTCGTTCTCGGGAAGATTTGCCCGGGACGGGTTTTGGGGAGCATTCCCAGTTGGGAGCAGGGTTTCGGTGAGCCATAATCCGTACTGCAATGTGTCGCGGATGATGATTCGGGGCGCGTGCTGGTTGGCGAGGCGGTCGAGCCAGCCGCCACGTTGGAGGAGTTGGCCTCGGATATCGACCAGGGCTTGCGCGGCGTTGAGGAATCCGTCAACCATGTCTGGTACGCAGGAGACTGGGCCATTTTCACCAAAGCGATTCTGGTGGTCGATGAGCGTGGCTGGGCTGAGGTTTAGGGTGGCGGAGCCATTCTTGGGGCAACTCCACGCGGGGAGGCGAAGGTTTGCCACGCTTTGGGCGACGCCGAAGAAGCCGGAGATGTTGGGTAATCGTGAAGATGGGAGCAGGCCTGTAGCTGCCAATTCCGACGATAGGCGGACCACCGGGTCAGTTTCTACCGGAGGGTGCGGCTCGGGCGTGGCCAGGCACTCGGCATCGACGACCGCGGGGCCGGTTGGCGTTGCCAGGATATTGGCCATGTGGAGGTCGGTCATATTGACGAGCCAGGCATGACACAGGAGGCTGCCGGCACTTTTCCAGTAGGCGCGATGGTCCAGCTGGATCGTGGGATTGATTGGCTCCAGCGCCTCCATCCACCCATATAGATTTGGCGTGTCGTTTCCTCCGAGCAGGACTCGTGCGGCAGTCATCGCGCACTCCGGATTGACCTTTGCGGTTGCACGAGTGAGGTCGTACCAGAGCAACTCGCCGGTCACCGGCCGAGGTTTGTAGAAGATGCGGCTGCCATCCGCGAACTCGATTCGTACGGTCGTTCCGGCGGCGTCATGGATATCTGAGTTGGCGGCGAAAAGTGCGGTGACGGCTGGCAGTTCGGACTTCCCTGCCCAGCTGGCGAGCCTTTGGCGGTCTTCATGCAGTCGGCTCAAGAACATTGCTGTTGCCGCAGCCCACTGCCGAACCGCATCGTTGGCGTGATTCGAATATGGCGTGGCGCTTAGCGTTTTGGCGGGATCGACTTTGAGCAATGGGCGATCGTTCGTGGAGTTGCGCAAACAGGAAGCTGCCGCTATGCCCAGGAGCCGATCGACAAGCGGGGGACGGAGTTGTTCGATGGGGAGATGCTGGCGATACCATGCGCAGATGTCGGGCGAGGATTCGCCCTGCAGCCTGCTGACTGCTGCATCGAGCCACGGGCGAAAGCGATCGGCCGCTCGCTCCTGTTCAGTAGCAGACGGTTGATACCCTGCCGCTCTGAGAGTGCCTTGCCAACCTAGCAGGAGGATTTGGGACCGTGGATGCATAGTCTCAGAGTATTCGTGTGGATGGCTTTGCGGGGACACGGTTCGACCTCAGGAAAAAAGTTTCCTAACCGGAAGGCCCTTTTCCTGTCTAATGCGCTGAATGGAAGAGAGCGACCACGCAATTTGCCGAGCGGTGTTGGCCGGCGACAAGGACGCCTACGGCACGCTGGTGACGCGCTATAGCCAGGTTGTCTTTCGCGTGGCCTATCGGATTACGGGCAATGAAGACGATGCCGACGAGGTGGTGCAGGAGACTTTCCTGCGCGGGTATCAGAAACTGGCGGCCTTCGAAGGTCGGTCGAGCTTTGCGACGTGGATTTATCGGATAGCCAGCAACTGTGCGCTGGACTTGGTGGGCAGGCGGAAGATGGAAGCCCAGAGCCGGGTGGCCGAAGAGAGCGCTCCAGAGCGCGGAGAGGCCCAGGTGGCTGACATCAAAGCGGGACCTGACAGGCTGTTGCTGAGCCGTGAGATTGAAGCCACACAGGAGGCGGCAATGCGCTCGCTCACCGCGACTGAACGTACCGCATTCGTGCTGCGGCATATGGAAGATCGATCCACGCAAGAGATCGCGGCGGTATTGGATATTGCTCCAAATGCAGCCAAGCAAGCGGTCTTTCGGGCGGTACAGAAACTTCGGCGGGAACTAGCGCCGCTATGGGTAAACACATGACAGCGAACGGACAACACCTCAGCGAAGAAGAACTGATTGAGCACTATTACGGAGAGGATGCAGCTGTGAGCCACGTTGCGCGGCACTTAAAAGCGTGCGCGAAATGCGCTGCCGAGTATTCGGCGCTGGAGCGCGATCTGGGCGGGGTGAAAATCCTGGCCGCTCCTCCGCGTGGCGAAGGTTATGGCCATGAAGTCTGGCGGTCGATTCGCGGTTCCCTGCAGGTGTATGAGCCGAAAAAGCGGAATTGGTCAGGCTTTGGATTCAGGAGGCCGCTGGCGCTGGCGACAGCGTGTGCTCTGCTGATCGCTGCCGCTTTCGTGGCGGGTAGGGCCTGGCAACGGAAGCAAACGCAGACGGTGGCAGTGGCGAACAGTCCAACGGGCCGTGATGGGGAGATCGGGCACGGGGAAGCCCGCGAACGGGTGGTGGTCTGGGTGTTGGGCGATCACCTGGATCGCTCGGAACGCCTGCTGGTGGAGTTGAACCATGCGAGTGGAAAAGATGCGGCGGAACCACTGCAGAGCGAGGCGCGCGAACTTCTGGCCTCCAATCGACTGGTGCGGCAAAGCGCAAAACAGAGCGGCGATCCAGCTCTCGATGCAGCGCTCGATCGCCTGGAACGCCTGCTGGTCGAGGTTGCCAATGAACCGAACGGCCTCAGCGAATCCGACCTGAACCGGCTCAGGCAAGAGATGAATACGGACGGGCTTCTTTTTGACGTTCGCGTGTTGCGCTCGCGAGTCGGAGAGCAGCAACCGAATGTAGCAGCAGGTTTGAAAGGGGTATCTCTCTAATGAAGACACAATCAATATTTCTTACGGGTTTGTTCGGCGCGGCGCTGTCGTCGTCGATGGCTTTGGCGATGGAGTTACGCGCGTTTCCGTCCGGCAACGGCACTTTTGGGGTCGACAACGGTACGGCGGTGGAGAGCAATGACCAGCCCGGCAAGTCGCAACAGGACGCACTTTACTCGGACGCAACCAAAGCAATCAATGACGGCCGTTGGGCCGACGCCGAGGCGACTTTCTCGAAGATCGCGCAACAAAAGGGTGAGCGCGCGGATGCGTCGATCTACTGGAAGGCTTATGCGGAGAACAAGGAGGGCAAGACGGCCCGGGCGCTGGAGACGTGCGGGGACCTTCGCCATGCTTATCCGAACAGCAGTTGGATCAATGAATGCGGCGCGCTTGAGATCGAGATTCGGGGCAAGAGCGGCGACCCGGTGCAGCCGCAGGCAGAGCAGAATGAAGACCTGAAGCTGCTGGCCCTCAATTCGCTGATGCGGCAAGACGAGTCGCGAGCGCTGCCGATCATTCAGCAGATTCTTACGAGTGACAACTCGGAGAAGCTGAAGGACCGGGCACTGTTCGTACTGGCGCAGGACTCGTCGCCACAGGCGCAGGAACTGCTGGGTCAGATTGCGCGCGGGCAGAAGAATCCGGCGCTCCAGAAGAAAGCGGTGCAGATGATCGCGGTGAGCGGGGCCAAACAGGCGGTCGCGATGCTGGGGGATATTTACCGGCAAAGCAACGATGCAGCGGTCAAGAAGGCGGTGCTGCAAGCATATCTCGTCACCAACAGCCCCGATCCGTTGGTTGATGTGGCCAGCCGCGAAGCCGACCCCGAGCTTGCGCGGTCTGCGGTCCACACACTTGGCGCGATGGGAGCCACCTCGCAACTGCTTGATCTGTATCGAAAGACTTCGAGCGACACGACCAAATCGGCGATCATCGACAGCCTGGTCGCCGCGGGGCAAAAGGGGGCCGAGGCACTTAGCACGATCGCAGCCTCGGAGCAGAACCCGGAGTTGCGGAGCCGGGCGATTCGCAATCTCGGGGTTGCCGGAGGCATGGCTGAGGCTCCATCGCTGGTCGCCGCCTATAAAAAGAATACCGATCCCCAGACCAGGAAGGCGGTGCTACAGGCGTTGTTTCTGGCAGGCGACAGTCACGATCTGATCGAGCTGGCGCGGGCGGAGAAAGACCCCGCGCTCAAGCAGGAGATTGTGCAGCAACTCAGCCTTATACACAGCAAAGAAGCGACCGACTACATGCTGGAAATTCTGAACAAGTGACAAACGGAATTTAGAAGGAGATCATTCCATGAACAGAAATCTATTCTTCGCTCTCCTGATCGGCGCTTCGACGCTAGGCATCGCAGCACAGCAGCCGAAGACCACGAACACGCAACTCCACTCCACGCCGGTGGGCGCGGGACTGTCCGCGACGGTGGAGCGATTTCAGCAGTCCAACGGGACGCTTTGGGTGGGATATCAGGTGGAAGCTCTTCCACGAACGCATGTTTCTGCGTGTTCGACTTGGACAGGATCATCACAAGTGGAAGATGGATGTTGCAATGAATTTCGGCTGGAAGACTCAGCAAACAATCTGAATACTTCCGACGCGGCCGAGGCGGCCAATCCTATTATCTATGTGTTGTTGCGGATCGACCACGGTGCAATTGGACGGGTCCGGCTTGTGCCGGCGGGCTGCACGTTGAATGCCGGCGGCCTGCCACTCGAATGGCTGACCGGAGTTCAACCCGAGGACAGCGCCGTCTTCCTGGGGAAGATCGCCGCGCGGGGCGCGAATGCGCGCAGCGACAAATCGGTGGAGGAGAGTCTGGTCGCGCTGAGCATGCACGCGACACCGAAAGCCACGGAGGTTCTGGCTTCGCTTGCCGCTCCATCGAATAGCACCTTTCTTCGCGAGAAGGCGGCCTTCTGGCTGGGAGCGCAGCGCGGGCATGACGGACTGCTGGCATTGCAGAAGCTCGTTCGGGAGGAGCAAGATCCGGAACTCCGGAAGAAGCTTGCGTTCGATATTTCGATCAACAGCGACCCGGGAGGCGTCGACGACCTGATCCACATGGCGAAATCTGATACGGATAGTGGGGTTCGCGGACAGGCGCTTTTCTGGCTGGCGCAAAAGGCGGGGAAAAAGGCGATCGCGACTTTGCGGGAGTCGACCGCGAACGATCCCGATTTCGCGGTGAAGAAGAAGGCCGTTTTCGCTTTGAGCCAATTGCCGAAGGACGAGAGCGTGCCGCAGCTTATTCAAGTCGCGGATACGAACTCGAATCCGGCCGTCCGGAAAGAGGCAATCTTCTGGCTTGGGGAGACGAACGACCCTCGCGCTTTGGCTTATCTTGAGGGTATTCTCAAGCGTTGATTGAAGAGATCGCAATGGGAACTGCTCCTCAGAAGTAGGTTTGGACTATGTCGATGATGTCGTACTGGGCATTCAACACGACTAGCGAGCGCCATTTGTCGAAGGTCAGACAAGGGTGGGAGATATCGAAGCCGATCATATCCCCGACCTGCAGATCGTCGCCGACGCCAATCTGCAGGAATGCGTGCTGATCCATCATTTTGGTGATGATCCAGTGGGCCGGAGTCGGCTTCGGGATGGCGGCGCTCGACTCGAAGTGACCGGGCCGGAAGTGCAGCGCGGGCGTGGGGAGACCGGCATCGAAGGCGGCATCCCGCTTGCCCATGGCGATAATCGCCTTCTCTTCCTCCGGCACCGATTGGACGTATGCCCAGACCTGAAGCGCAGGCAAGAGGCCAGATTGCATCCGGTGCGCGATGGGATTCGATTGCTGGACTCTTGCCTGCGCCTTGCGGTATACGCCGACGTCGTGGGTGAGATAACAGCCTGGACGGAGGACGATTTCGACGGCGTCTCCGAGGTTGGCCGCAGAGAAAACCTCGGCGACCACGTCATACCAGGCTGAACCCGCGCCTGAAAGCAGGATGGGCGTGCGCTGGAAGTGCATTTCTTCGGCAAGTTTTTGCGTGAGGTCTACAGCTCGATTGAGGAAGGTGCGAATGGCGGCTTCGTCGTCGAGTACCCCTTCGTATATTTCGATTCCGCTCAGAACGATGGCACCGTTCCAGCAAGTTAACGCAGCTAACACCGACTGCAATTGATGATCGTCGCGAATACCGGTGCGTCCGCCGTTTATTCCCAGCTCGAGTAAAACGTTGAGACGCTGCTCGCGCTTGGAGTAGAACTCGCCGAGATGGTCAACCTGCCTGGGCGAGTCGATGAGACAGTAGTATTCAAACCCGGGGTCGTGTAACAGACGTGAAATGATGGCCATGTTTTCTTTGCCGACCAACTGATTCGCCATCAGCACGCGCCGCACACCGTGGTTGTAGGCGACCGCGGTCTGATGGGCAGTTGCCAACGTGATTCCCCACGCGCCGTGCTGCAATTGCATCTGGAACAACTTCGGGGCCATTGTTGTTTTGCCATGGGGCGCGAGCTTCAGTCCATATGCGGCGATGAATCTTTGCATCCAGTCGAGATTGTGCAGGAGCCGGTCGTGGTCGAGAACGGCGGCGGGCAGGCTGATATCTTCGCGGAGCAGATTCCAACCGAGTCCGGGCACATTGGATTCATCGATGCCATGGTCGAGATAGCCGAGACCCTTGTTCAGCGAAGGAATTGTCGCGAAATTCGCGATTGGCGAGAATGCTTTGTTATTCGACATACGATCTCCAGCCGGCGCGGAATAAAATTATGGGACTCGCGAGACGCACTTGATACAGCCTATATTCTGAAAGAACTGCAAATGCCTACCTGCGACATTCTTTTCCGCAATGCGAGCGTTCTTGACGGGAGCGGCTCCCCAGCCGAGGTTCTGGATGTCGCCATCCGTGGCGACCGCATTCTTGAAATTGGACCGTCGCTTGCGTTTGACTCGCCGGTATCTGTGGACGCGCAAGGACTCTCGCTGACGCCGGGATTCATCGATGTTCACACCCATGACGATACCAGCGTGGTGCGCACTCCGGCGATGCTGCCCAAGCTTTCGCAAGGCGTGACCACGGTGATCGTTGGCAATTGCGGCATCAGCGCCGCGCCGGTGCGGCTGCGGGGCGAACCTCCCGATCCGATGAATCTGCTTGGGGACGCCGACGCTTTTCGGTATCCGACGTTTGCCTCTTATGTCGCGGCGGTCCGCGATGCCCGGCCAGGGGTGAACGTGGGTGCTCTGGCTGGTCACACCTCCCTGCGCAATAACCATATGGATAGGCTCGACCGGACCGCGACGGGAGAAGAGATTGGGGCGATGCGTGTCCAGTTGCAGGAAGCACTGGACGCCGGAGCGCTGGGTCTGAGTTCGGGGCTTGCGTATCTCTCGGCCAACGCAGCTTCGACCGAAGAGGTAATGGAGCTGGCGCAACCGCTGGCGGCGGCGGGGGCAGTCTATACGACGCATCTTCGCTCGGAGACTGAGGCCATCGCAGGTGCAATGGATGAAGCATTCAAGATCGGCCGGCTTAGTCATGTGCCGGTTGTGATTTCGCACCTGAAGTGCGCGGGAATCGATAACTGGGGACGAAGTGGAGAAATCCTGCGGGGCCTGGAAATGGCTCAGACCACCCAGGATGCTGGGTGCGATTGCTATCCTTATTCGGCGGGTTCGAGTACGCTCGACCTTCGGCAGGTGGATGAACGTGTCAAGATCACGATTACGTGGAGCCGACCGCATCCGGAAGTTGCTGGACATACGCTTGAACAGATTGCCGCGGCGTGGGGTGTTTCGCAGTTGGATGCAGCGCGGCGACTGCGACCTGCCGGAGCCATTTATCACAGCATTTCCGAGGACGACATGCGGAGAATTCTGCGGCATCCGGCGACGATGATTGGCTCGGATGGTTTGCCTAACGATCCGCTGCCGCATCCGCGCTTGTGGGGGACGTTTCCGCGGGTGCTGGGCCGTTATTGCCGCGCGGAGAAGCTCTTCCCTGTTGCGGAGGCGGTGCGCAAAATGACTGGCCTGCCAGCACATCGATTTGGCCTTGCGGAGCGCGGGCTGATCCGTAGAGGCTACTATGCCGATCTGGTGCTATTCGATGCTGAGAAGATCGGGGACATGGCGACTTACTCCGATCCTGTTCGGCCGGCAGTGGGGATCGAGGGGGTCTGGGTAAATGGGGTGCTTTCGTACACGGCGAAGGGAGCTACGGAGAACCGGGCGGGGCGCTTTCTGGCTCGCGGGAAGACGGCCTGGATTCAATGAACTCGGAGAATGAGGAGGCAGGATGAGCATCAAACGTTACGGTGTGGCTGGCGGTACGGGGACTGGGGGGCAGCATCTTCCTTTTGCTCGCGCGGTCGAAGCCGCTGGTTGGCTCTATGTTTCAGGACAGGTCCCGATGGTGGACGGCGAGGTTGTCTCGGGGAACATCGGCATGCAATCGCGGCAGGCGATTCGCAATCTGATATCCATTCTCAATGAAGCTGGGTACGCGCCGGAGCACATCGTCCGCTGCGGGGTGTGGCTGGAAGATCCGCGCGATTTCGCTGGATTCAATAGTGTGTTTCGGGAGTTTTTCGGCGAGCATCCGCCGGCGCGCGCTTGTGTGGTTTCGAACATGGTGGTCGATTGCAAGGTGGAGATCGATTGCGTGGCCTATAAGGGCCCGACCGCATGATATTCAAGTCAACGGCTTCGCCTTCTCAAATCCGGAATTCCAGTTACGCAGCAGCAATAGCACCGACAACACACCTATGATCGATCATCACAGCATCTTTCTGCTGGTCTCCGCCGCTGTCACTGTGATCGCGCTGATTTTGCTGATCGCGGTGGTGAAGCTTAACCCATTTATCACCCTATTTCTCGCCGCGCTGTCGCTGGCGATCATTACCGGGATGCCGCTGGACAAGGTCGTACACTCCTTCGAAGCCGGTGTTGGAGGGACTCTTGGGCATATCGCGATCGTCGTGGCGCTGGGCACCATGCTGGGCAAAATGATGGCGGAGTCGGGTGGCGCGGACCAGATTGCTTACACACTCATTCGGTTTTTTGGCGAGAAGAATATTCACTGGGCGATGGTGATTATCGGGCTCGTGGTTGGTCTTCCGGCGTTCTTTGAGGTCGGGTTTGTGCTGTTGATCCCGATCGTTTTTACGGTGGCGCGGCGAACGGGAACGTCGCTGATTCTGGTCGGTCTTCCGCTGGTGGCGGGATTGTCGGTTGTCCATGGATTGGTTCCTCCGCATCCGGCGGCGCTGATGGCGGTAACGATCTTCCATGCGGACGTGGGCCGGACGATTTTTTATGCACTGATCATCGGTCTGCCTACGGCGGTGATTGCGGGCCCGGTCTATGCGAAGCTGATCGCGCCGCATGTCGGGCCGCTCAACGAGAACTCGTTGGCCGCACAGTTTGTGGACCACGGCGAAGAGCGAAGCCTGCCCGGCTTTGCTCTGACTATGTTCAGCATTCTGCTGCCGGTTCTTCTGATGCTGACTGGAAGTTGGGCGGACATTTTTGCGACGCCTGGGAGCGGGCTCAATCAAGGGCTGCATTTTGTTGGCAACGACGATATGGCGCTGCTGATCGGTGTCCTGCTGAGCTTCTTCACTCTGGGAACGCTGAGGGGATTCACGCGGGAAACCATTCTGCGATTCAGCAATGAGTGCATTGCGCCGACGGCTACGATCACCCTGCTGGTGGGCGCGGGCGCGGGCTTCGGGCGGATTCTTCAGGACAGCGGCGTTTCCGACGCCATCATTGTGGTGGCGATGCATTTCCATGTCCCGCTGCTGTTGCTGACCTGGCTGCTGGCAGCGATGATGCGTTTGGCTACCGGTTCTTCGACGGTCGCGATGACGACCGCCGCGGGCATTGTCGCGCCTCTTGCCCTGCACAACACCGGCGTTAGCCCGGAACTGCTTGCGATTTCAGCGGGTGCG
>Ga0302324_100022528_pt1 | contig 12234 bp, 18 predicted proteins | sample Palsa_T0_1_FD_201949 | JGI IMG/M metagenome (GOLD analysis project Ga0302324, IMG submission 201949) | Peat permafrost microbial communities from Stordalen Mire near Abisko, Sweden - Palsa_T0_1 | ecosystem: Environmental > Terrestrial > Soil > Palsa > Peat permafrost | place: Sweden: Abisko...
ACGCACGATAAGGCCGCTTTCGAGAAGAAGAAGTAAGGAATGTTCTGAAACGTTACCCTCAACAAGCGATTTATTCAGTTAAAAAATCATCTTGTGCAGCAGCCAGGCTTGTTGAGTCCGGAAAAGCATTGTGGACAATTTTACACGGCTTCGTCGCTTTCTGGTATCACGTTTCTCTATTTTGATCATTCTGAAAGAAGCAGACCGTGGCATTATTTTTTTACTGGAAGTGATGAACAAAACTAAACGCAGAATTTATGAATTCAACTGAATTAAAAGGAAACTGGAATGTCATCAAGGGCAAACTGAAACAGCAATATGCTCAACTTACGGACAACGACCTTACTTATGTGGCGGGAGCTGAAGATGAACTGTTTGGACGTCTTCAAGTGAAACTTGGAAAAACAAAGCAAGAAATCCTTGATTCCATAGACAAGCAAAAAGAAAAAACATTTAATAAGCAAAAATCATGAAAACGTATATCCTAGGATTGGGTATAGCCTTGACTCTCTTTGGCTGTGGAAGCAAGGAGCGGACCCAACTTCAGCTTAAAGTCGACTCGCTCAGCAATGCTTTAACCGAGAGTAAGAAAGCTGAACTGGCGATGGACGAAATAGGAGTTAAGCTTGATTCCATTGATGCCAGTCGCCATGTGTTGCGGGCAAAAATAGTGGAAGGGATTTCGTACGCGGACTATGTCAGCCGGCTGAATGATATCAATTCCTACATCAAAGATTCGAAGGTGAAACTGGCCGCGATGGAAACCGATCTGAAGAACGCAAAAGGGGTTTCGTCCTCTACCATTCACCGGTTGAAAACCGATCTGGAAGCAAGGTCTAAGGAAATCGTTGCGCTTCAAATGGATGTTGTTCATCTGCGTGAGCAGAATAAAAGCCTGATCGCCAATGTAAGTCTGAAGGACTCTATTATCTCGAGTAAAGATGAGCTAATCCAGCTTAAAAATGCGGATATAGCTTCATTGGAAGGACTTGTGCAAGACATCAATGATCAGAATAGAATAAAAGTCGCCAATCTTTATTTTTCACAGGCGAAGGCACTTGAGGTAGCGGCGGACCGCACCAAATTTGCGCCGCGAAAGAGAAATGAAACAAGGCGTGAAGCGTTGGAATTGTATAAACTCTCTTTGTCATTGGGCAATGTTGAAGCCCAGGCAAGGATAGAAGAATTGGAGAAAAAACTGAGTTAATTAGGTTTGGGGTTTAGGGAAAAAACCGTGGCTATGTAGTCGCGGTTTTTTTATTTTACTTTTTCATACCGCCCCTGGACAAGGATCGCTTTATCAAAATAGAACCGGGTGTTAATGACCGGTCTTTGTGGAGTTACTTCCCCAACTCCGGGGTTGCGCATTTGAAATTTCGCCCTTCGGCCAGGTTCACCCGGTGGCATATGTTTTACTCTTATATAAGAACACAATACAACCAAAAACAATATGGGAAATATCTTATATGTCATCGCAGTAGTCCTGGTGATCGCCTGGCTGATTGGTTTTTTAGGTTATGCAGCAGGAGGATTAATCCATGTACTGTTAGTACTGGCCATAATTGCCGTTCTGGTCAATGTTATCGGCGGGAGCAGAAACAGGATCTAAGAGTCGCTTGCCGTGATCTTTTTAAGAGACTGTCGTCTTTCCGTGATGCTGAAAATCAGAGGAAAGGCGACAGTTTTTATTTTATGACCAGTTGATTTATGAGCGCTGTTGCGGACACTACACCTTTTTACAAAAAGCTTGCCTTTAGTCTGCTGAGTCTGTCCATTCTCTGCGTCCTTTTCTATCTGGGCCAGGGTATCTTAATTCCTTTGCTTTTCTCGATTTTGCTTTCCGTCTTACTATTGCCCGTTGTCGGTTTTTTCCGGAGGAAGAAATTCGGTCGGATTTTCTCCATTCTCGTTACAATGATCCTTTCCCTCATTGTTATTTTTGGCATCATTTATTTTCTGTCGCGTCAGGTGGTCAGTTTTCTGGATGACTTCGACAGCATCGAAAAAAGGTTGGATACGCTGTATTATACACTTCAACATTGGGTGAAGAGCGAATTTGGTATTACCATAACAAAACAAAACCAGTACATCCACGACACCGGGGAAAAAATGGATACGGCAGACATTGTGGGTCGCACATTTGTTTCTTTGACAAGCCTCTTATCGTACCTTTTTTTCCTTCCCATTTACACCTTTCTTATTTTGTACTACAAGGACCTGATCAAGCAATTTCTGATCGCTTTGTTCGAAAATAAACACGAGGAAAACGTGCGAGAGATATTATATGAATCGCGGGTTGTCTCGCAACGATATATTGTCGGGTTAGTGACGGACATGGGAATTGTATGCGCCTTGTATGTCACCGGATTCCTGGTTCTGGGGATAAAATACGCACTCTTCCTGGCTGTGGTGGCCGCCCTGCTCAACCTGCTTCCGTATATCGGGATGATCATCGCCAACCTTTTCTGTATGCTGATCACCCTGGTCTCCTGCGAAAAAAATCTGAGTGATGTATTTTGGGTGGCTATTATCATTGTGGGGGTACACCTGATTGATAATAATTTTCTATTGCCCCGGATAGTTGGTTCTAAAGTAAAAATCAATGCCCTGGTGACGCTGTTAGGCGTATTAGTAGGCGGGGCAATCTGTGGTGTACCCGGCATGTTTCTTTCCATTCCGGGCCTCGCTGTTCTAAAAGTAATTTTTGACCGCGTAGATAGCCTTAAGCCCTATGGACTCATGCTTGGAGCGGAAACGGTTACACCTTCCGGCAGCCCGATCCACAAAATAGAAGAAATCAACGTTCCTGAACTGAAAAATCAGGCTGGACAAAATAGTAAGTACAATGGTTGAAAGAGGAGAACTAATAGGCCGACCTTCAGACGTCAATCTCGGGAAAATTAGAATTTTCATTAAGGTTTGTAAAACCGCTTTTATCGACTTTGTGGATGACAATGGCCTAAAGCTGAGCGCTTCTCTATCGTATTATACGGTCTTTGCGGTGGCGCCGGTGATGCTCATTATCATGTCGCTCGGCGGAATATTCCTGAGTACGCAAGCCATACAAGGTAAAATCTATGGTCAGATCAACGGATTGGTGGGGAATGCGGCTGCTTTGGAGATTCAGAATATCATGAAAAATATGCAAGGCATGCGCCACACGACGGCCGGCGCGGTCATTGGCGTAGTCATCGTGGTCATGGGGGCAACGGGCGTGTTTACAGAGATACAGGATTCCATCAACTACATCTGGTCGGTAAAAGTCAAGCCTGGAAAAGGTTGGGTAAAAATACTTTTAAACCGGCTCCTGTCATTTTCATTGATTATCAGTTTCGGTTTTATCCTGTTGGTATCCCTTTTGATCAATGCACTCGTTGATTTGCTCAGTGATAAACTGAAAATATATTTTGCCGAGATCACCGTATACCTCCTTTACGTCGTGAATGTGTTCACCCTCTTTTTTGTTATCGTATGTTTGTTTACGACGATCTTTAAAGTACTTCCGGATGCGCGAATAACCTGGAAGGACGCATTTATTGGAGCGGTCTTCACGTCGTTTCTTTTTATCATTGGAAAATTCCTGATCGGCTATTACCTGGGCAATTCCAATATTGGCACGACGTATGGGCCTGCGGCGGCCGCTGTAATACTGTTACTTTGGGTGTATTATTCTTCTATCATTTTATTTTTTGGAGCCGAATTTACCCAAGTCTATGCGAGGCATTATGGAGGGGGCATCATTCCCCTTAAAACGGCTACTTTTATTCTAAAACAGGAGATTCTCGAGATCAATCCGGAGGAGCTCCGGTGATGGATACATCGCTTATACGGTGACCAGTTTGAATACCGGGGAGTTATAATAGATTTGCTCCGGGACATGTGTTTCCAGGTTTTCACAAATAACCAGTCGCTCCCCCAGTTTTAGCTCATCGAATTTGTATTGCACCTTGCTGTGGGGCTTACGGAAGATATCGCCAGGCTTAAGGAAACTGGCCAATTGCTCGACGGAGTTGACAATCTTGTTGTCTATGATTTCTGTTCGCGGCGTCATTTTGCTTAATTTAAAAAGTAATAGAATATGGTTTTGTCTTCATGTGGTTCCCTAAGGATTAGTCATCATTTCGATCAATTGAAAAATAGGTGCACATCATTTTCTGTTTTTATTACTCACGAAAACAACGATACCCGCTACCAGGATAATTCCTCCGAGGATGGGCGACCACTGAATAGGATTGTCTTTGTTGGTGCTGACGTGTACGGGACCCACATCCACTACTTTTTTGCGAGTAACAATGTTAAAACCAGTTATTACAGTCATACTAAGTCCGATCACGATAAGTACAATACCCAAGTTTCTCATACCCTGGTTTTAAATGATTTTGTTTTCACTTCATCATAAAATTTTCAAGCCAACCAAAATCCCGGATAAGGGCAATGCAGAAAAAAAGGGCACCTCCAAAGTCTTTTCATTGATTGCTCCAAACCCCTTGGACTATCGTCCAGCAATCAATTACCGTCCCGGGTTCTTTTTCAAAGCCTTTTCAAAAGAACCTTGGGAACAAGACTTTCAGACAGTGCCCTTAGTGATTTATTCGGACTCATTGAATTTTCGACTTCATTGACAGCGACCGGGTAAATTTTTCTACGTTCCATATAAATCCTGTAGAAATCCATTCGTTGACTAGGCCCACAAGGCCCTCACTTGCATCACCGGAATTTGTCGTTGCTCGCGATATTTAGCCACGGTTCTGCGGGCAATGTTAAATCCTCTCAGGGCCAGCACGGCTACCAACTGTTGGTCGGTATACGGTTTTTGTTTGTCTTCTCCATGGACGACGTCTTCGATCGCCTTTTGGATTACTCGGTTACTGATCGCTTCACCCCGCACATTCTCAATCCCTTTTGAAAATAAATCCTTCAGCAAAACAGTTCCGAAGTGTGTATCCGCGTACTTGTTGCAAGTAATTCTGGATGCTGTTGAAATATCCACACCCACCTCATCGGCAATATCTTTTAGTATCATCGGCTTCAGAAGCCGGATGTCGCCATCCTTAAAATATTCTCCTTGAAACCGCACAATGGCTTTCATCACGTTCAGCATCGTCGTTTCGCGTTGTTTGATAGCACTAACAAACCATTGAGCGGAGTTTAACTTGCTCTTCAAGTATTGGTGGGTCCCCTTGTCAGCGCATTTATTATGCGCAACCATCGAGCGCAATGAGTGATTAATAAATAAAGTCGATGACCGCTGCCTGTACAAGGCCACTTCGATAGTTTCATCAAGCTGGGTAACCACGAAATCAAGAATGATCGCATCCATTTGGGGTGGCCCGGATGATTCGGCCATGGGCTTCAACTGGCATGAACCTATTAATTTTAATACATCCCGTAAATCATTTTCATGGATACTTAATTGTGAAGCGATTTTTTCCATGTTGCGATGAGCGAGATCTCCAAAACTTTTCTCCATCAGTTGAATAGCAAGTTGAGCCCTCGTACTGGAAGGATCCATTTGACGCAGTTGAAGGAGCAGGAATTCTTTAATACTGGTGCATCCAATGCCCATCGGCTCCAGACGTTGGAGCAGCTGTCTTACGCATTCGATTTCAACGACCGATATTACCTTGTTTTTTTGAAAGGAAATATCATCGGCGACCGCCCCCATGTCCTGCTCCAGCATTCCTTCGTCATTCAGCGAATCAATGAGGTACTCGGCAATCATGAGTTGCTGTCGATCCTCGAGAAGCACCCGCACCTGCTCTTTGAGGTCCTTTCTGAAATCAACGTACTCAGGTATAGGTCGCTGAGGTAAATCCGCATCGGAAAGGTAGTTGTTGTGTTCTATTTTGTAATCCGGAATGTCATCCTCCTGATATTCGGATGGGTCCTGATATTCCTGTATGCCATCGTCATTTGAGGATTCAGCCGGGGTGTCTTCGTCGGAAATAATTTCCTCCAATACCGGGTTTTCAAATAATTCCTCTTGTATCCGTTGGTGAAGTCCAAGAGTGTTGAGATGAAATAATTTAAGAAGCTGAATTTGCTGCGGCAATACGGTAAAACTTTGTTTTTGGGAATGTAGTTGGCGTAGCATAGTAGGTTGGTTAGACAGCCTACACCGCAAGGAAGGCTCCAAAAAATCAAAACCGGGTGACGTCAGTACTTTTATTGACGTAATGATTTGATTATCATCAAAATATAGATTGATCGATTATCGCCAGCCCTTTCTTTTCGGACGAAAAATGGAATGCGTGGGTAACTATGGGGAAGAAGTTCCCCGATATCTATCGAATGGAGATGAAGAAAAGGAACTGCGGAGAGGTCTTACTCAGCCTTGTGGCCGTTGGATTTGACTTTCCTCCATCGGGCTGCGATTTTTTGTAAAATAGTATCTCCATTCCCGGCACGGAAAAAGGTCGAAACTTTTTTGGCCAGGAACGGCACAACGAGTCGAGTAATTTTACTACTGCCCGAGAGAACCATATTCTCCAGAAACAATCCGCCAACCATGTTAACGGCCATCGAAATCAATGGATTGGTGCTGCTAAGCTTAGTCACTTTCCCCACAATGGACAACACGTTAAGTGCCGGCCTGAACTCTTCTTTCAGCGCGATGAAATCCTGATGAAGGATATCTTTTTGAAGGGCCAGCACTGATTCAAGTCTTTTCTTTTCCTCCACCAGGTCGTTATAGGTCCGGATATTACTCATACACTTTTTTGATAATTTGATCTCTCACCCAGGGGAAAATCAATTTCCTGCGGAGGGCTATAAAAAGCAAAGCGCATAAGACGTAAAACAAGGCCACCGTGAAATAGCCGACCTTCATGTTTCCCCATCGTTCACCTAACCCCACGGCCACGCCAAGTCCTGCAAAAAACAAAATGAAAAAGCAAAAGATAGATAACAACGTTGCGGTTAGTGTGACCGTAGCCACCGACGTGGCTTTTTGTGTAGCATTCACCACACCGAGTTTCAAATACGTCTCGACATAGTCGGAGAGATGATCCGTCAGGTTCTCTGCTGTTGTCTTTATCTCTGCTTTTGTATCCGATTCATCCATACATTCTGACTTAAAAATTAAAATGTAAAGCAGAAAACCCCTGCTTTACATTTTCGTTTTTTGTCTTACACCTTTGTGTTTTTGGCTTCGTTTTTGAATTCATTGACGCTTTCGCCAAACATAGACTTCAGGCTTTTGAATTCTTCTTTGCCTTCCGCCATCAAATCGCTTAATTTTTTTGTCCAGTCACCCGCCGAATCCTTGATGTTCTTGCGAAGGTTTTCGCCCTTATCGGGAGCGATTAACATTCCTATAATCACACCGGCGGTGGCGGCGGCAATAATGCCAATAAAAATGCTTCCTGAATTTTTCATACTTATTTTTTGGTTAAGATTATTTATTCATAGCGTTAAAAATTCCGTGCCAACTACATTCAAATGTATTTCGGTAAACGCGAAGGGGTGTTAGGATTCGTCTTTGGTTGTTCGGATCAGACCGATCCCTGAGATGAGAAATATAAGACCCAGCACGCCATAAATGATGAGTGCCCGTATGTCGCGCAGGCTGCCCGATGTGTTGACGAAAAGGATAGCTCCGTAAATCAGGCCAATAATGCCCAGAATGGTAAGGATTGAGCCAAATATTCTTTTAATGTTCATGGTATTGTTTTTTTTTGAAAAGGGTCAATGCGGGCCTGTAAGACTGCCTAAAATTTTATGCCAATCGTTTCGTGCATTACCTGACCGGCTTCGCTCTTTTTGTGGATAGACTTGTTTCTGAAGGTGCATTCTGGCACTATTATTTTAATCACCATGCGATAAGGATGTTCCTTACTAAAATTGGGATTGAACTTTAATTAGGTGAATGAAAAAACTTGAGAATAAGACCGTATTTGTCACCGGTGGTTTATCGGGTATTGGAAAAGCATGCGCCGTTGCCGCTGCTGTGGAGGGAGCCAACGTGGTTGTCGCCGATATTAAATCCGTTGATTTTGATATGGCTATGAAAGAAATCAAGGCGGAAAATGAGAAGGCTATTTTTGTCGAATGCGATGTGGCATCGATGGAACAAGTAGCCAGCGCAATCGCTACGGCAGTCGCAACATTTGGTTCCGTTGACGTTGCGCTCAATGATGCTGGGATTGCCGGCGAGCCCTACCGGGTAGGCGATATCACGGAAGAAGGTTGGAATGCGGTTATTCATGTGAACCTGACAGGCGTTTTTAACTGCATGAAGCATGAACTGATCCAAATGTCTTCACAGAAGAGCGGTGTTATTGTCAATATGTCTTCGATTCTTGGCAAAGTAGGTTCTGCTTTTTCGGGGGGCTACGTGGCCGCCAAACACGGCATTCTGGGACTTACGCAAACCGCCGCGCTGGAATATGCACACGAAGGAATACGTGTAAATGCCATTTGTCCCGGGTTTGTGAATACGCCCCTGCTCACCAAAGGAGGAGTCAATGACAATGAAAAAGTAAAGCAACAAATCATTGATTTGCATCCCATGAAGCGCTTAGGAAAATCAGAAGAGGTAGCCAAGGGATTTATTTTTTTAGCGTGCGATGACAGTTCCTTCGTCACAGGAACGGCCCTCGACATCGATGGAGGATATCTGGCTCAATAAGTTGGTCAAGGACCTGGTCCGACAAAGGGCGCAAGCACCGTTAGGCACTTCCCAAAAGAACATCAGAAGGTCGGTTAGCGATGAGTTATTTGTAGATTTTCTTCCCCGGTGATACTGGAAAGGGACGATTCTGGAACGGTAAGAGCACCCCATGGATTGGCATGTTTATTTCATACGCCTAGAGTGAAAATTCACCAATAATAATAAACTAAAAGAATATGAAAAAAACGATGATTATTGCTTTGCTGGCGATTACGGGGTATGGTGTTGCCTTTGCGCAACTTCCGAAAGTCATCACCAGCGAGAAAGAGGGATGGCATAAAATTGGGGAAACCCGTGTTGACTTCCAGACCGAGCACTCCGACATATTGATACTAGGAGCGAATCGCTTTTCCTCTATCCAAATAAAAGTGGAAGATGCACCTATCGATTTTACCGCTGCGGAAGCCTACTATGCCAGTGGTGATAAACAGGATTTAAAATTAACAGGCTCCATCAAAGCGCCTGGCGAAAGCGATCTGATCAACTTAAATGGAGGGATGCGTGCGCTCAAGAAAATTGTTCTGGTCTATAAAACGATTCCCAACTACAAAGATAAAAAGGCACATGTGGAAATTTGGGGATTGAAGACTGTTGAGAAGATGTAATTTATAATTCAATTTCAATAAGCCGGGCAAACTATTGCCTGGCTTTTTTTTTGACGTTCATGCAGCAATTCCTTGTGCTGCGGAGAAATGCAGGGTCACCAAGCGCAAAAGAAGACACAAAATCCACAAAGCGAAACAAACGAACACGTTGTGCTCGTAGTGAGATTTCGTCGTGACCATCGTGACCCTGAACTAACGTGGTGACGCATTCTGATAACCCAAACCATCAATTCATAACAGGCATCGACAAGACACTTGGATGCTTGGCATCCGTATAGATTTTTATATGCGCGGTATGCGCATCCTTCGCCGTTTCGTTGGCCACGACGCCACCACTGCAATAATTTTTTTGGATGGTGACGGAATTAGGAGAAGATATCACCAAACGCAACCGGCTCCCTTTTTCTATGGCCCTGGAGATAAAGGTGAAGTTGCTGAAATGAAAGAGATAAATTTCTCCCGGAATAAGCAGTTTCTCCTGCTCAAGACTTTCTCTATACCTCGCCCGGATGGCATTGCTGGTCAGCGCAATGCTTGAACCATCGGCTTTCACCTCATAAATACCGGCCTGGATGTCCACATCTTTTACGTCGGTTTGGATATAGGCATCCAACTCAAAAAAACCGGATACTTCCGTCTCTTTTTCAAAGGGAGCCGAATGGTAGACCACTCCGTTTTTACCCAGCGTATAGGCGTAACTCTGGTCAAGGAGATAATCATCCGGTGGATTTTGCTCCAGCGCGGCGAACCTTTTGTCGAGGGGATCATACACATACCCGGCCGGTGAATTACTTGCCGGCGGCAAACCCGGCTGCAGAAAAGCGGAATGCACCACATCATTTTCTTTGCCATCGCCCGCGTTCAGGTAAAACTTCTGTTTTTCTTTCCCGATGTCCTCCAGGGACGCAACATATTTCCACTGGTCTTTATTGGTAATGAAGTAGGCCACTTTGTTTTTAAGAAAGGCTGGCTTCGCGCTGTCTTTTAACATGTAGTTGTACCACTGCCGGTGCAGGTCGTTCATATCGAGCAGGCAGGCATCGCCAAAAGTCAGTCCGCCCACTTCTTTTTTGGGAGTCCTTGTTCCCGGATGGTCCCACGGTCCAATGATGAGGTAGTGGTTTTTTTTAGCGGCTGGCGTAGCATACTTCATGAACTGGCTATAGAAAGCCAATGCTCCCGGCTGGTCGTCGTCATACGATCCGGTAATTGTCAAAACAGGCATCGTCATCTTGCTATATTGTGTTTCCGTGGGGCGCATGCTTTTGATATAGTCATCGACCAACGGATGAGAGGCCCATTTCCGGAATGTCTTATTGGGATTACCCACCAGGGAATCCAGTTTGGTAAAAACAATGTCTTTCATATATCGTTCGGTAAACTTGCTAATCCAGAATTTGGAGTCGCCGAATAAGTTGGCATTGCCCGTTTTTTCGTTCGTGAAAGTCAGCCATCGAATCGTATAGGGATAGGCAATATTGTAGGCCATCGGGAAATCGACCCCGGGCATGGCGGCAGCCACCGGCACAATGGTTTTCAGGTGTGGGGGCAATTCTTTGGCCGTTGCCCACTGGTCGTACCCGGCGTACGAGCCGCCCCACATTGTTACTTTGCCATTGCAGTATTTCTGTGTGGCGAGCCACTCCACAATATCATAACCGTCGGCGGCTTCCTGCACAAAGGGGTCGAAGTTTCCCTCACTGCTCCCTCTGCCCCTGACATCAACGATGGCAAATACATAACCGTGTTGAGCAAAGTATACGCCCCGGGGGTGGTAGCTGTCGCTGATGTAGGGAGTCAGCGTGAAGACCACTGGCAGGGGTTCCTTCTGATCATGCGGTTTGTAGACGGTGGCGTTTAATTGCACTCCATCCCTGAGCTTGATCTTGATGCCGGACAGGATGTCGATTTCCTGCGCCGTGGATGAAATGGAATTGGTAATGAGAAAGGAAAGGTAGAGTAGAAAATGTTTCATTGTGGAGAGTTTGTTTTAGGGTGACCGCTAGCTATTTTTTTATTAATCATGACTGAGTCACTTGCCAGGTCATGAATTGCTCTGTGTTCAGGATTGAAATTGATAGTGATGAACGAAATCCAGCCAAGGAATCCTTTGGTTACCCACCGAAGATACGCATTAATCAAACTGATCCTCATTTGGGGATTGTCGTGTTTGCGGACTTTTATTTTCATAATTCTTTGGCCAATGGTTTTTGAATAAGCAGTTAATAATGGTTCGTAGGCGAGCAATAGAATTACCGCAGAAGAGACCATGATGATTGTGTTGTTTTCATTTTCCTGAGTCAGAACCATGATCGCTATTAAAATTGTCAGTAAAAAGACTGCATCAATTAATAGGGCCTTGTATCTTTTGATTAGCAACGGATATGTATTTTCCTGTGTCTGGACGACCACTGCTGCCCCATATTCAGTCCTGCTATTTTCGGCTTGTTGATTAAGCTCCGGCTTCTTGTTGCGGAATTCTTCAAGAGATTTTGATTTGTGAATAAAGATTGCAAAGAAAACATCATAAAGACCAATAAGATACAATGCAGTAATCATTAGTTCGTAGGCAGATGCGAGATAGAGTAAGCCATACAGAATCAATAGAATCGATAACATCCACCGCGCCCATGCAATCCTTTTTGAAAAAAGAAGAATTAGTAAAAGGAAAAATGACGTTATAACGATTCCTCCCAAAGGATCTCCGTTTAGGTCCGTTAAAACTATATAAAGAGAAGTCAGCTCCGTTAGTACAAAAACTAATGTCAGGATCAACAATGTCTTTTTTCCGGATTTCATTGCTCGTAATTTGATAGTCAAAATGACGCGCAGCGAACTAAACAGGCCAGGGTGCGACCATCACCATAATTTTAGGAAAACAAAATGAAATAAAGAAACAACATGAAAAGAAGAGTTCGAAAAAGTGGCGTTGCACAATCTGAATAATATTCAACACCT
>Ga0302324_100022530_pt1 | contig 12234 bp, 11 predicted proteins | sample Palsa_T0_1_FD_201949 | JGI IMG/M metagenome (GOLD analysis project Ga0302324, IMG submission 201949) | Peat permafrost microbial communities from Stordalen Mire near Abisko, Sweden - Palsa_T0_1 | ecosystem: Environmental > Terrestrial > Soil > Palsa > Peat permafrost | place: Sweden: Abisko...
CGGTCGCCGACGGGACCGAGGCGCTCGAGCATATGACGAAGCAGTATTATCCGTTCCTGGTCACCGACTGGGAAATGCCGGAGATGGACGGCATCGAGCTCTGCAAGGCCGTGCGCAACCTGCAGCTCGATGGCTACGTCTATGCGTTGCTGTTGACCGCGCGCAACGGCAAGGAGCACATCATCGCCGGCCTCGAAGCGGGTGCCGACGACTACCTGGTCAAACCCGTGCACGAGCCCGAGCTCATCGCGCGCTTGAACACCGGCCGGCGCATCCTCGCGCTCGAGCATTCCCTGCGTGCCGCCAACGAACGCAACCGCGTGCTCTCGGTCACCGATCCGCTCACAGGAGCCTACAATCGCCGTTACATGATGGAGCAGCTGCCGCGCGAGCTCGAGCGCTGCCGCCGCTACGGCAATCCCTTGTCGGTGATCATGTGCGATGTCGATCACTTCAAGCAGGTGAACGACGTCAAGGGCCACAGCGCCGGAGATGATGTGCTGCAACAATTCGTGGCCCGCATGCAGCGCTCGATCCGAGCGAACAGTGATTGGGTGGCGCGCATCGGAGGCGAGGAATTCCTCATCGTGCTACCCGAGACGGCCTTTCAGGGCGCGATGTTCGTGGCCGAGAAAATTCGCGCCATCATGACCGGCACGCCGTTTGTGACGCGAGAGGGCGACGTGGCGGCCACCGGCAGTTTCGGCGTGGCCTCGACCGAGGCTCACGGGCCGGATCTCGCGATGAAGTCAGAGACCCTGATCCGCGCGGCGGATCAATGTCTCTACACGAGTAAACAATCCGGGCGCAACCGCGCCACCGGGGTCGAAATCCCCACCGTGCATGCGTCGGCGGCGCTCGGCTGAAGCCCCTTAGTCCGTCGCGCCTGCTTCGACTCAAAACGCCGGAGGCTATCTGTTAGCGACGCGCATGGCCGATAGGTAGAGTTCAAAGTTGCGCCTCACCTGCGCGACGCAGCATTACTACGGCCAACAGGCTCGGCATGATTAGCGGAAACGCCGTAATCCCGACGATGAAGCCGGGCAGGTGATACCAAGCAAAGGGTTCTGTCGGTGGCCTCGATGTCATCTCGCTGTTAACGAGCAAAAGCGGTGCAGTGATACTTAGGGCGACGAACACTCGTGAGGCCGAACGTCCGAGCCAGCGGACTCTTGCAAGAGATAATGCGAGCATCGCCGTCGCCAGATAGGTCAGCAATTCTGCGATGTCGGGCAGAACACTTAACGCCTCACTCAGCGAGTCGAATACGGCAGGTTTCTGTCCAAAGTGCTCTATAGCGAAAAACTTGCCGAACGCCAGCGTATCCCAGACTAGGTAAAGCGGACCGGCGAGGACCAGGGCGGCGAGAACCGTAGCTCCGTAAAAGCGCTCGCCAGATTCGTTGAGTGCTGCTCTGGCCGCCAGGAATCCACCTGTTTTCGGCGATGGCAGCGGCCGCCAGGACCAAATAGCGCATCTCATTTTCTTTGCTGCTTGCTTCCGGAGGCGCGCCCGGGCCGACCCACAGCAGGGCGAACAGAGCAAATGGTGTTACGAGCAGTGCACCCGCCAAAGCCAAAAAGGCGCCGCTATAGCGTCCCCGCTCTGATTGCGCGTCCGCCCAACGTCCAAATCGCACCGGCAATCGCGATGAACAGCACGATTCCAATCGATTGATATGCGATCGGAACGCGCAGGGAACGTGGTCCCTCGACTAACATCACGATAAATGGGTGGTACAAAGAAAGATATAACTGGCTCGTCGTCCAAGTGGCATTCTTAATCTCCGTTACGAAACAGTGCGGCGCCAGAAGCCCGGGGGCCGGCTAACACCGGAAATCCCCCGCGAACGGCCACTTTAGAACCAGGTGGCCAGGTTATCCGTCACTCTGCTACGTTATCCGTCACGAGACCGGCGGAAAAAACACGTTGGGTGAAATGTTGCGTTTCATAACTATTGCCGTTATCGCCTTTCTCTTTTCGCAAACCAGCGGCGCGTATTGGTCCGGAAAGATATCCTCGCCGTTGTGGTCCATTGCCGGGCCGAGCGGTAGCGTACGTTGGCTCGAGATACACAATCTTGACACCGCCAAAGCAGGCGGCCTCTACCATATCGAGGTCTTGGAGAGACGAAGCATCGATCCGCCTTGGAAATTCAAAACACTCGCGCCTCATATGGCCGTGACGGAGGAGGCGCTGAGAGCAAGTGCCATCGCCCCGTTCAAGCGAGGATCAGTCCATCTTGGGACATACGATGCCGCCTTTGAAAAGTGGAAGATCGCTCAGGCAAACAGCGATGCCTTTATTTGTAAAACGACGGTGATAGCTTGTCTCGGAGAGACGCCCAACTAACAGTGAGCCCGGTGTCACTTACCAACAGCTGCGAAGCGGCCATAATTTGCACAGACGTTCCGCTTGACCGGACGCCGGTCACCAGCAGTACCCTGGCGGATGATCCGAGGGGGTGCTGCTGGTTAGGGACTACAGGTCCCATTCAGGCCATCGTATATCGCCTTTAACCCGTCTTGATGAAGTCGAGCAGGTCCCTGTTGATTTGCTCGGCATGAGTCGTCGGCATGCCGTGCGGCAGGCCTGGATATGATTTGAGCGTGCCCCGCTTCAGAAGCTTGACCGACCGAGCTCCGGTAGTCGGAAATGGGCAAATCTGGTCGTCTTCCCCGTGCATCACCAGCACTGGAATATCGATGATCTTGAGGTCATCAAAGAACTCAGTTTCCGACAGTACCCTGACGCACTCATATTGAGCCTTGATGGCACCCATCATGCCTTGACGCCACCAATTGTCGCGGATCCCCTCCGACACCTTTGCATTCGGTCGATTGAAGCCATAGAACGGGATCGTGATGTCCTTGTAAAACTGAGATCGATGGTTTGCCGTGCCGTCGCGGATGCCGTCGACCACCTCTCTGGGTACACCATCAGGATTGCGGTCCGACTTCATGAAGGTCGGCGGAATCGCGCTGATCAATACGGCCTTCACCACCCTGTCTTTCCCATAGCGGGCGACGTATCGAGTCACCTCTCCCCCGCCCGTAGAGTGCCCGATATGGATAGCATTCTTGAGATCCAGCGATTCGACTACGCGAGCCACGTCGGAAGCGTAAGTATCCATATCATGCCCGTTCGCTGTTTGAGTTGAGCGGCCGTGCCCGCGCCTATCATGGGCAATGACGCGATAACCGTGACCCATGAAAAACATCATTTGGGCGTCCCAGTCGTCCGCGGATAGGGGCCATCCATGATGGAAGAACAGCGGTTGACCTGAGCCCCAGTCTTTGTAGAAGATCTCCGTGCCATCATCCGTTGTGATGAATGAGCCTGGAGCGTGTGGGTGTGGCTGAGTCATGTGAGATCCGTCCTCGTGGGTTTGCATGTGGTCGATTCCTGCCAATCAGTGCGGGCGGCGATTAACATCGGTGAGCAAGATCCTTCGTCCGCGGCCGCAGAGTAGTGGCGAGCGGCCGATACGGCCAAGGGACAAAATTGACAAAAAACATCGACAAAACGGCGGTGTTTACAGAATCTCAAGTCGAGATAGGCCTCGCGTGCGATGCGGCCTCTTCCGCCGCCGGGATCCACGGACTCACGGATTTGCTGAAATACGCAGGCGGCTTCGCTGCGAGGCGTCAAAATGACCGGGTGCTTCCTCCAATTCGGGTTACACATTGGCAGCTGCACAATGATTGCGATGAAGTCTGCTGTACGTTTGACAGTTACCCCGGTCCAAATCACGCGTTATCCGCTTTAGTCCTTCCCGGGAATGAACAGGCGCCGAGCGGCGGGGCGCGAGATCGGCCGCTGCTTCAGTGGCTGTGCCAGAAACATTCGGAGGGTGTAGTGCTGGCGGCTGTTTGCGGCGGAGTGTTTATGCTGGCCCGGAGCGGGCTGCTGGCCGGCCGACAGGCGACAACTCATTGGGCATTCAATGAGGAATTCGCCATTCAATTTCCCGACGTCCTCACGGAGACGGATCGAATGTTGATCGACTACGGCGACGTGGTGACCGCCGGAGGAGTGCTGGCATGGGCGGATCTCGGTTTGATGCTTGTGGAGAGGTTTCTAGGACCCTCGGTCATGTTGGATACGGCGCGGTTCATGAACATCGAACCGCCCGGCCGGGAGCAGCAGTTCTACAGTGACTTCGTTCCAAAAATAAAACACGGCGACAGCGCGATCCTCAAGGCCCAGCACTGGTTGTCTACCCAGCGCGAGCGTCCCATAGCTGTCGCAGACATTGCGCGGTACGCCTGTCTCGAGCCGCGGACATTTCTGCGTCGGTTCGTGAGCGCGACTGGGATGAAGCCGACTGAATACCAGCAAAGACTACGCATTACGCGCGCGCGCGAGATGCTCGAATTCTCGCGCACAAGCATCGACAAGATTGCGGCAAGTGTGGGTTACGACGACATCGGCGGGTTTCGACGCGTGTTCCGCAAAATCATGGGCTTGACGCCATCTGAGTACCGTCAACGGTTCTGTAGAATTACGCAGAAACCTGGCTAGACCGGACTCGGCGCTGCGGCATAGGCCATCGATCGTGAAGCTGCCGCGCCCAGGTTGCGGTAGGCTACACGAGCCATGAACGCATACATTCCCTTCTTGCGCCGAGCCTCGAGTTGCGTTGAGGCTTGCCCACTGGATGTAATTGGCGCAGTGCCCATTTGAATAACGACATCCGACAAACTAGCCGAGGAAGACCATGAGTAGCCCTATGTATATCAACTCGGTTCCCGTTTTTAAGCAATTGCTGACCGCTATGAAAGCCATTCTGGCTCAGGCCGATGCGCACGCTGTCGCCAACTCAATAGAGCCGGACGCATTTCTACAGGCACGTCTGTATCCGAACATGTTTCAGCTGGTAAAACAGGTGCAGATCGCTGCTGATTTTGCGCGCGGGATCTCGGCACGCCTAGCGGCTGTTGATGTTCCCATCTATGAAGGCAAGGAGAGGAGTTTTGCCGATCTTGACGGACTGTTGGCCCGGACAATGGAATTTCTCGACACCCTGAAATCGTCGCAATTTGAAGGTAGCGAAACGCTCGAAATCGTACTGCGTCCCGGTACGCCTAAAGAAAAGAGACTGAGTGGTCAGGCGTATCTGGCCAATTATGGCTTGCCGCAGTTTCTCTTTCATGTCACCACCGTCTATGCGATTTTGCGCCACAACGGGCTAAGCATTGGCAAGCGTGACTTTATGGGGGTGTACTAGCCTGCGCTTCTCATGGCCGCCGGTTTCGACAAGACCAACTATCGGTATCTGGCTGGCGGCGCCTTGAGCTGATGTTCGGGTAACATCAGTAACTTCCGACAGGAGACAAGATGCCAATTATCGGTATCGACCATGTTCAACTTGCGATGCCTGCTGGTCGGGAGGAGCATGCCCGAGGGTTCTATCGAGACGTGCTTGGCCTTCTTGAAACGCCCAAACCGCCGGACCTCGCCAAGCGGGGTGGCTGCTGGTTCGAAACCGATCGTGTGAAGGTCCATCTCGGTATCGACAAAGACTTTCATCCCGCAACCAAGGCGCATCCTGGTCTGCTGGTCAGTGACCTGCAAGCGATCATTGAACGCTGTCGAGAAAGAGGATTGGCAATCGTCGATGACGCGCCCCTCGAAGGTTACCGGCGAATCTTCGTCAACGATCCGTTCGGAAATCGTCTGGAACTCATGCAGAAGGTGTAGCGCCTCGATTAGCCCGGGTGAGCGAAAGCCGTGGTGTCTACAGTTGAGCTGACGCGCCACAGCCCGGCCGCTGGGCTCCCCGAATGTTAATTCCAAGGGGCGCGATGGAATCCTGGCTAGTCCTCCAGCCGTTGCAATGTAGACATTTCAGGAACCCAGCCCCGCCGAAGCTCGACGGAGTGGCAGGATTGAGGAATTTCCCCGGGGTCGGGTAATGTTTCGCCTTTGCACTGGATACTTATTCCAGATCTATTTTCGAAACACCGAGCATAAGGAGAGACCGATGAGCGTAGTAACGCCGAGTGCGCAACCGATAGTGGTCACTGATATTCACATGCCGTTTTGGAGCATGGTCGTTTTCTTGGTGAAACTGGCTATCGCTGCCATTCCGGCAATACTAATTCTCTCAGTGCTTGGGGCACTCCTTACGGCAGCGCTCATGGCGGTGACTGGGAGCTATCGCGGGCTTTAGTCTCTAATAGCCGAGTTGCTCGACAATCGGCCGGCGGTGAAGGGGACTCACCCGACGGCGCGCAGCTGCGCGTTGACCGCGCGCAGATTCTCCTTAAGCTCGCGCACCAGACCGTCGATTTCCCGCAGGGATTTCGCGCGCGCGGCGCTCTCCAAGTGCGAGGCGGCGGCGCTCAGACGATGGGCGTGGATGTTGGCGCTTGCGCCCTTGAGCGTATGGGCGCGTTTGCCGACGGTATCGTAGTCATCCCTGCGCAGCGCCTCGACGATGTCCGCGAGGCACTTGTCGCCGCTCGCGACGAAGGTCTCGATCAGCTCGCGCTCGAAATCGGCATCCCCGCCCGTGAGCTCATGGAGCGCGGTGAGGTCCACATCGTTCAGGATCTTGCGTCCGCTTAAGTGCCGCTCGAGACAGTCGGCGAGCTGGCTCGGCACGATGGGCTTGCCGAGATGGTCATCCATGCCCGCCGCTAGACACTGCTCGCGGTCTTCGCTCATGACGTTCGCGGTGAGTGCGATGATGGGCACGCGCTTGCCGGTCCCGCTCTGCTCCTCGGCCTCGCGGATGCGCGTAGCGGCAGTGAAGCCATCCATCACGGGCATCTGGCAATCCATGAGTACGGCATCGAAGGACGCTTCCGCGAATCGCTCGAGTGCTTCGGCACCGTTGTTCGCGAGGGTCACGCCGGCCGCCATTTTCTCGAGGAGCCGTTGCGCGACGCGCTGATTCACGGGATTGTCTTCGACCAGAAGGATCCGGTAGCCGCGCAGGCTCGCTGCCGGGTAGGCCGGGGTGATGGCGCTTGGGGTTGCCATTGCTTCGCCGGAGAAGGCTTGATCCAGAAGCGTCGCGAGCTTGTAGGCGCGGATGGGCTTCAAGCCCAGGGCGTCCGGGCGCTGCGGCAGGCTCGCGAAGGCCGCATGATCGGCGCCGAACAGCGACAGCATGACGAAGGGAAGTTTCGCGTGACGCGGGTCGGCGCGCAGTGCTGCGAGTAAGTCGAGGCCGCCCCTCCGCGGCATGAGCTCATCCGCGAGCACGATGTCGAAAGACTCACCCGCCTCGAGCCGCGCGAGCGCCTCATCGACGCTCGCGACCGCGACCGGCTCGAAGCTGAAGAGCTCGAGCTTCGTCGCAAGCCCCGAACGACAGACATCGAGGTCATCGACGACGAGCACCCGCCGGCCGGCGCCGAGCGGGCTCGGCTCGCACGTCTGGCGAGCGGCGGGGACGGGCAGGGATACCCAGAAACGCGATCCGCGCCCGGGCTCGCTCTCGACGCCGACGACACCGCCGAAGATGTCCGTGAGGCGCTTGACGATAGAGAGCCCCAAGCCGGTGCCGCCGTAATGGCGAGTGGTGGAGGAATCGACTTGGGAGAAGCTCTTGAACAGGCGGTCCAACCGGTCGGCGGGAATGCCGATACCGGTATCCGTCACCTCGATCTTCAATAGCGCCGCGCCGTCGGCTGCGCTCTCGCTCGACACATGCAGGAGGACGTGCCCCTCGTGTGTGAACTTCACGGCATTGCCGACGAGATTCATGATGATCTGCCCGAGACGCACGGGATCGCCGCGCGTGAGCACCGGCACGTCGGCGTCGATATTGATCACCAGCTCGATGCCTTTGACCGCCGCCTGCAGTGCGCTCGCAGCCGCCGTGTCGTAGACCGCGTCGCGCAAGTCGAAGTCCACATTCTCGAGCTCGAGGTGTCCGGCGTCGATCTTGGAGAGGTCGAGCACGTCGTTGATCAAGGAGAGGAGGGACTTGGCGCTCCCCAAGATGATGTCCACGTATTCGCGCTGGGTGGGATCGAGGCGTGTCTCCGCGAGGATCTGAGACATGCCGATCACCCCATTCATGGGTGTGCGGATCTCATGGCTCACATTCGCGAGGAACGTGCTCTTCGCCCGGTTCGCCGCCTCCGCGGCGAGCTTCGCATCGAGCGCCGCCTGCTCCGCCAACTTGCGGTCCGTCACGATCTGCATCGAGCCCGCGAGCCATACCGGCTTGTCGCGGCTGTCGCGCTCGGCTTGACCGCGCAACCGCACCCATTCGTAGTGCCCCAGCCGGTGCTGCATGCGGACTTCGATGTCGAACGGCTGGTCATCGATCAAATGCACGTCCATCGCGACCAAGGCCTCGTCGCGATGGTCGGGATGAATCAAGCGCTTGAAGGTTTCGAGCGAGCGCGGGAGCTCATCCGCGCCGAACCCCAACAGCTCCTCGAAGCGCGGCCCGAACCAAAATTGTCCGGCCGCGACGTCGAATTCCCACACGCCGTCGCGCGTGCCGCGCATGGTGCGCGCAAGGCGCTTCTCGGTCGAGGTGAGGGCGGCCTCCGCGAGCTTCAGCTGCGTGATGTCCATGAGCGCACCCGTGATGCGCACCGGCTTCCCATCGGCGCCGAATGACACGTCGGCTTTCTCGCCCATCCAGCGTTCCCGGCCGTCGGCGAGCCTGAGGCGATAGGCACAGCGGTAGGTCGGGCGCTCGCGCGTGGTCTCGAGCGGTGCGCGGCGGACGCGCTCGAGGTCGTCGGGATGAATGTTCCGCAGCCGCGCGTCCCAGTCGCCGAGCGTCGTTGCCGCGGGCAGGCCCACGAGCTCGTAGAAGTTATCCGAGCAGATCCAGCGCTGCCGTGCGAGGTCCATGTCCATGGTCGCAATGCCCGCAACCGTCTGCGCGATGCTGAGCGACTCGGCCTTCTGTCTGAGCGACTCCTCGAGATGCTTGCGCACCGTCACATCGGTGATGGTGCCGATGAGTCGGGCGGGCTTGCCGTCTGCGCCGCGCGCGATCTCGCCGCGCGAAGCGAGCCAGCGCACGCTCCCGTCGACGGTCCGCGTGCGGTACTCGGCGTCGAAGTTGAGGCCGCTGTCGATGGCATGGCTCAAGGCGTGCACCACGGTCTCGAAATCCTCGCCGTGCACGGTCGCGAGCCAATCGTCGCGGTGGAAGGTCATTGCGTGTGAGGCAATGCCGATGATGTCGAAGAATAGAGGGGTCGCCTCGAGCTCGCCGCGCGCAAGATCCAAATCGAAGATCCCGAATCCTCCCGCGCATTGCGCGAAGCGCAGGAATTCGGCGGAGCGGTGCAGCGCGGTCTCGCGGTCCTCACCGAAGCGCAGGGCTCGGCGCACGCCTGCCGCGAGCGCGTCGAGCTCGTCCGTGCCGGGCGCAGGAGCGGCGCTCGGATCGGCGACGGAAGCGAGCACCTCGCGCAAGGCGCGGATGCGGCGCGATACTTTGACGGCCGAGAGGTACGCACCCAGGGCCATCGCGCCGGCCAAGGCCCAAGCGGTGACGCCCACGATGATTGCGTGCTGCGGTGCGACAACAAATAGCGCCGGCACGGCCCCGAGCACGAGCAGGGCGGCTACGGGTACGGCGATCAATTTGGTACGAATCGGCCCACTTTCCATGCGTGATTCAAAGCTCATGCTGGGCGTTCGCCCTCATGTCATTTATCGGCCGGATCGGGGGTGCCTTGAGCTATGATGCGCCTCGATTTTCAGGCCCCGCGGAGCTGTCGATGGTGATCAACCCCGAGAAGGCCAAGCTCCTCCCCGACCGGCTCCTCGCCTGGTTCGATACCCACGGCCGCAAGAGCCTCCCCTGGCAGCAAAACCCCACCCCCTACCGGGTCTGGGTGTCCGAAGTGATGCTGCAACAGACGCAGGTCGCGACCGTGATTCCCTACTACGAGCGGTTCATGGCACGATTTCCGACGGTGCGGGCGCTGGCCGAAGCGCCTGAGGATGAGGTGCTGCACCTTTGGACCGGACTTGGGTACTACGCACGGGCGAGGAACTTGCTTCGGTGCGCGCAGGTTCTCATCGAACGGCACGGCGGGGAGTTTCCGGGGGAGATCGATGCCGTGACCGCGCTACCGGGTATTGGGCGCTCCACGGCGGGCGCGATTCTTGCGCTCTCGCGCGGTGAACGGCATCCCATTCTGGATGGCAACGCGAAGCGCGTGCTGGCGCGAGTGTTCGGCATCGTGGGCGATCCGAGCGCCGCGAGCGTGCTCAAGACGCTGTGGTCGGCGGCTGAAAATTGCACACCGCTCACGCGTGTCGCGCATTACACCCAGGCGATCATGGATCTCGGCGCGACGCTTTGCACCCGCACACGGCCTGCCTGCACCGTGTGTCCCCTGGTCGAGATCTGTCTCGCCGCCCGCGAGGGACGGCAAGCGGAATTGCCGGGAGTCAAGCAACGGCGCGAGCGTCCTTCGCGACAGGCCGTGCTCCTGATCGCCGAGATCGGCGATGAGGCCTCGCGCTCGGTGCTCGTCGAGCGCCGTCCCACGGCCGGGATCTGGGGCGGCCTCTGGTCCCCGCCGCAATTCCAGGACGAAGCAGAAGCGCTCGCCTGGTGCCGGCGGGAGTTGGGCGTTATCGGGGACATGGAATCCCTGCCGCCGATCGATCACGGCTTCACGCATTTCGATCTGCGCCTGCAACCGCTGCGTGTACGGTGCACACCCGCATCGCAGGTGCGCGAGGCGGATGACCGGATCTGGTACGCGCTGAGCTCTCCACCCAAGGTCGGGTTACCCCGACCGATCCATCAACTCTTCGAGCGCATGCTCAATGCGCAAGCGATAGCGTAAGATCAATCTATGGCGCGCAAAGTACAGTGTGTGGTTTTGAAACGTGAAGCCGACGGCCTCGAGTATTTGCCTTACCCGGGTGAGCTCGGCAAGCGTATCTACAACAACGTATCCAAGGAAGCCTGGGCGCAGTGGGTCGCGCACCAGACGATGCTCATCAACGAGAATCGACTGACCACCATCGAGCCCAAGGCTCGCGCCTTTCTGGTCAAGGAAATGGAGAAATTCTTCTTCGGCGAGGGATCGGAGAAGCCCAAGGACTTTGTGCCGAAGTCCGGGTGATTCGCTTGTCGATTGCCCGATGATTGATTGATCGGTACCGGCGGCCGCGGCACTGACCCCGGCCCGCGCAATCGGAGTAACACCATGAAGCGCATCGTCTTGTTCGTGCTCACCAATGTCGGCGTGATGATTGTCATCTCGGTCATCGTGCGCATCTTCGGGCTCGATCAGGCACTCGAAGCGCACGGACTTAACCTCGGCGCGCTATTGGCATTTTCGGCAGTGGTGGGATTTTCCGGCGCGATCATCTCGCTGCTCATGTCGAAGTCGATGGCCAAGTGGTCCACCGGCGCGCGGGTGATCGACACCCCTCGGGACGAGAGTCAAGCGTGGCTGTTGGATACGGTGAGGAGGCTCGCCGACAAGGCCGGCATCAGGATGCCTCAGGTGGCCGTCTACGAGGGCGAGGCCAACGCCTTCGCCACCGGTGCATTCCGCAATTCGGCGCTGGTCGCGGTTTCCAGCGGATTGCTGAGCTCGATGTCGCGCGAAGAAGTCGAAGCCGTTCTCGGCCATGAAATCGCGCACGTGGCGAACGGCGACATGGTGACGCTGACCCTGATCCAGGGCGTCGTGAATACGTTTGTCGTCTTTCTGGCCCGCGTGGTCGCGTTTTTTGTCGACAAGATCGTCTTTCGCACGGAGCGCGGCAGCGGCCCCGGGTATTTCATCACTGTCTTGGTCTGTCAGATCGTGTTCGGCGTGCTGGCCGCGATCATCGTTGCCTGGTTCTCTCGCCGGCGCGAGTTTCGTGCTGACGCCGGCAGCGCCCAATACGTCGGCAGCCCGCAGCCGATGATGAGTGCGCTGGCGCGGCTCGGGGGGTTGCCGCCGGGAGAGTTACCGAAATCGCTGAACGGGTTCGGCATCACCGATAAGGCAAGCGTCGCGTCACTGTTCGCGACGCATCCACCGATCGAGGCGCGGATTCGCGCGCTGCAGCCATCACCCTAATAAAGGAGCCCGACGCGCGAATAGTCCCGCCCTGAGCCGATCCGGTGGTCATCCGGGCGCGCGCTTGCTTCCTTCGCCTGTCATTCTCTCGCTCGATCGACGCAAGACCGGCGGCGACTCATCCCGTGTTCTCCTTGAGCTTTCCGCCTGCGTGCGCAACAATCGGCGGTAACGTTGCACATCGGAAGGCGACGCGAGATGGCGG
>Ga0302324_100022534_pt1 | contig 12233 bp, 12 predicted proteins | sample Palsa_T0_1_FD_201949 | JGI IMG/M metagenome (GOLD analysis project Ga0302324, IMG submission 201949) | Peat permafrost microbial communities from Stordalen Mire near Abisko, Sweden - Palsa_T0_1 | ecosystem: Environmental > Terrestrial > Soil > Palsa > Peat permafrost | place: Sweden: Abisko...
CGGCGTTCGCCTTGTTGTACGGACTCGGGGGCCTGCCGATAGCGCGCCTCGCCGAGCGCGCAAGCCGAGTCAACATCATGACCGTCGCGCTCATTGCCTGGTCGAGCCTCACGGCGATGTGCGCCCTCGCCGCGAGCTTTGGGCAGCTGCTGCTGATCAGAGCGGGGGTAGGGATAGCGGAGGCCGGATGTTCCCCGTCTGCGCATTCTCTGATATCGGACTATGTCGCGCCCTCGCGCCGCGCATCAGCCCTCTCGATCTACACCTGCGGCATCTCGCTCGGCTACGTGCTCGCCGCGGCGCTGGGCGGATATCTCGCGCAACATGCCGGATGGCGGATGGCGTTCGTAGCTGCCGGCCTGCCCGGGGTCTTGACCGCCCTGATCATCAAGGGCGCCGTGCGCGAGCCCCCGCGGGGCGGCGTGGATGCACCATCGGCTGCGGCCGCACTGCCGCCATTCTCGGTGCGTCACGAGATCGCCGAGCTTCGTGCGGTCGCGGCGGCCTTGGTCTTCGATCGCCCTATTCTGCACATGGTGCTCGCGCTCACCCTCGGGGCATTCGCCGCATATGGTTTTTACTACTTCATTCCCGCTTATTTTCGCCGCGAGTTCGAGCTCGATTCCGGCCCGGTCGGGCTCATCAGCGCCGCCGCGGGAGGCGTAGCCGTGGGGCTCGGGATTCTCGCCGGCGGCGCTCTTTCGGATTTCCTCGCACGCTGGAGCGCTCGCTGGTACGCCCTGGTTCCGGCCATCGGCGGAGCGATCTCGCTGCCGCTCTATGTGCTCGCGCTGATCGCGCCAGGATGGAGAAGCGCCGCGGCCGCACTCTCCCTAGGTGGATTTTTCTGGTACGCCTCTCTCGGTCCGACGTTCGGTGTAGTGCAGAACGTGATGGACGCGCGTCGGCGGGCGACCGCCACCGCTTTTCTGTACATCTGCTTGAGCATGCTGGCTCTGGGGCTGGGGCCGCTGTTCGTCGGATGGGTAATCGATCGTTTCGCTGAGTCGAGCTTCGCGGCCTCGGGTACCACACACTCGTTCCGCGAGACCTGTCCGGGCGGTGCCGCTGTCGCCGGCGCAAAGGCGACGGTACAAGAGGCCTGCCGCTCGGCGCTCGCGCTGGGTAGCCGACGCGGTTTACTGCTCACGGTGGGATTCTTCGCGTGGGCGGTAGGGCACTACGTTTTAGCCGCCTTCGGCCTGAACAAGACCTTGACCGGTCGGCGCTATGCGGGCGCCGCCGTTCCCACCGCTTCCTCGGTCCAGTCGGACTCGATGTAGAAGGGGCCGGGGCGTTCCCGCAGTTGTTCGTATTTGCAGATCTGGGGCTCGGGGCCGAGCGCCTTCGATTGGCCGTCCTTGAACGCCCACTCCCCCCGATCGCTGTCGTTAGCGCGCACGTAGCTGTTGATCATGAATCGCCGATCATAGGCGCTCATGTTAGGCGCAGACCCGTGCACGGTGAACAGCGTCCAGAGCAGCAGATCCCCCGGCTCCATCTCGCATGTGATCATGGCTGCCGGATCGAGCCCGGCCCTACGCAGCTCCTCGTCCTGGGTCTCACCCACCATGATGGGCCCATCGTCGGACAGCCCTAGATACCCGAGTCGCTGGCTGCGGGGAAAGAGGCGCAGCGCGCCATTCTCGGCCGTTTGCCGGTCGATGGCGAGACCCGTGGTCACGCTGCTCGTGAGATGGTCGAATGCCTTGAGGGATCCTTCGCGAAAACGCGCGTCCTGATGAAAGCGATAAGAGGTGTATTTTGCGCCCGGCGGCTTCCAGTGGATCTGATGACTGATCTGCTTGATGTCGCGCCCCAGAAAGGGCTCGAGCACCGCATAGTAATGGCGGCTGCGCCGCATCTCCTCCATCAGAGGGCTGATCCACGCCGTCCAATGCGCTTGCAGCACCACTCGTCGCTTCGCTTTGGGGTCGTTGAGGACCTCGAACAAGAGGTTCCGATCGCGGTACGTCGCATGATGCTTCAAGCCTTCCGTATAGATGCGGTCCGCTTCGGCTGAGACCGCCGCGATCTCTGCGGGTGACAAGAAGCCGCGGATGATCGCATAACCCTCGGATTCCAACTGCTCAACGACGTAGTGCACGAAAATACCTCCGTTCCGCTCGTTCGGTGCATTTTAAGCCGATGTAACCGATTTGCACGTCGCCGCATCTCACGATTCGCACAAGCCTGTTCAGCGCACCCCGCGAACCCAATGGCTAAAGATCGGACCTTCCTTGTTGAAGCCCAGCACGCCTTTCACCTCGTCGAGATCCACTATGACGGCACGTCCTTTGCGTTCTGGATCCCTGGCACGCTCCCTCTCGTGGGCGAGATCGAAGACTCGATCCCGCTCGGTCGGATCATCGGTGATTCGTGCCCGTCCGAGAAACTGCAAAAGCGGCACGGATTGCGACCGGTACATGAATGCCACGTGCGGGTTTTGGCTAATGGCCTCAAGAGTTCCGCCGCTGGAGTTGCGCGCCCAAAAACATAGTTGCGTATCGTTGAAAACAGCAGTGCTGCCCCGAAACGACAGCAGAGGCTTGCGATCTCGGTCCACCGCCGCGACCAACAGAACGTTTCCCGTATCCAACGCGCCGGAAATGAGAGCCGAGATTTCAGGCGTGAGTGCTGGGGAGAGATTCGTCACCGGATGAGACCTCGTAGAACCTATGGTTCATCCAGCCTCGCCCTGCGCAATGTGCAAGTCAAGCAAATGGCGGCGGCCCTAATGGTTATTCCGTACAGTTGGAGCCCGCACGCACTTTTATCTCGGCGCCATCGTCCAACCCGGCATTAACCCAATGACCACATTTCCGCGCGCTGCCGTCGCCGCTGGTAGCGGTCCACGATACATTCGCTTTACCACAGTGGCATCCGGCGTGACCAACACCGGGACGGGCGTCAATCCACTAATTCTCGCGTTTTGCATCACGGCGGTAGGGAGTTCGGTATTCGTGTCGTACACCGAGACGACGACATGCGCCGTGCCGTTGTTTGTGATACTGAGAGCTGACCCCCTCGCCGCACACATCGTCGCGCGCCGGCGCCTCGGGCCGCCGGTTCTCCGATCTGGGCTGTAGAGCGACTCGTTCGGTGGCCGGAACCTTCAGAACCTGAACGCGGTCTACCCGCAGACGCATCACGTCGTTACCGGAGAAAACTATGGACTTGAAACTTACGGGCAGACGCGCGCTGGTCAGTGGCAGCACTGCGGGCATCGGACGCGCCATCGCCGCCGGATTAGCCAGCGAGGGCGCGAGTGTCATAGTGAACGGCCGCGCACAATCCTCCGTGAACAAGGCGGTTGCCGAGTTGAAGGCGGCGACCGGGGGCGACGTCGTGGGCTTCGCAGGCGATCTCGGTACGGCTGCCTCGGCCGACGAAATCGCCCGTCGTCATCCCGGCGTGGAAATCCTTGTCAACAATCTAGCGATCTTCGAACCGAAATCATTCGAAGAGATCCCGGATGCGGACTGGGTCAGATTCTTCGAAATGAATGTTTTGAGCGGTATCCGTCTTGCCCGCCTGTTTCTACCCGCGATGAGACGCGCCAACTGGGGAAGAATCATTTTTATCTCAAGTGAGAGCGCTCTGCAGATTCCGGCTGAGATGATCCATTATGGCATGACCAAGACAGCGCAGATCGCGGTCGCGCGAGGCTTGGCGGAAACAGTCGCCGGCACGGGCATCACGGTGAACAGCATCCTGCCCGGCCCGACCAAATCACGTGGGGTTGGCGAATTCGTCGGCGCCCTGGCGAAAGCCGGGGGTAAGACAGCCGAAGAGGTTGAAGCGGAGTTTTTCGAAAAGGTCCGGCCGACCTCGCTCATCAAGCGCTTCGCCACGACCGAGGAGGTCGCCTCGCTCGTCACCTACATCGCGAGCCCGCTCGCGTCGGCGACGACGGGCGCCGCGTTGCGGGTCGATGGGGGCGTCGTCAAGAGCGCGTTCTAAGGAGGCTCTCGTGCGCATGGATCGGCTCTCGCGTTTGGACCGGACTAGACGAACACCCGAGCGGTGGCCGATCAATCTACGCGACGCTACCTTCGCTGCTTGTCCATGAAACGTAGAATGAGGCCGGCGATTTCATCGTTTCTCTCATTCAGCGCAAAAACTACGAGAGTCGGCGGCTTATGCGCCCGCAACCAAGCCTGCCAAGCGGGCCTCTATGTACGCTGGAGCACCGAACTCCTGAGCAGATCTGTTTACCCTGTTGCAATCCAGCATGTCCTTCGACAGCGAAGTCACTCATCAGGTAAGGGCGTCACCTAGTTATTCTATCGAGGAGACATTCCGATGAAAATATTGGCAATCGGCGGCACCGGTCATGTCGGCTCCGAAGTCGTCAAAGAATTGAGAAAACGGAATGCCGAAGTTCGCCTCCTCGTACGCAAGCCTGACGTAGAATCACCACCCGGCGTTGAGACGGTCGTGGGTGACTTGCTTGACCCCGTCTCCATCGACAAGGCACTGGAGGGCGTCGATAAATTATACCTTCTGAACGCCGTCACCCCAGATGAGCTTACCCAAGGTCTCATTGCTTACGACCTCGCCAGAAAGCGCAAGCTCTCGCACGTTGTATACCACTCGGTGTTTCGCGTCGAGCATTTCAAGGACGTTCCGCATTTCGCCTCAAAGCTCGCCATCGAGAGCGCGATCCGGGAATTCGAAGTTCCATTTACGATAATTCGTCCTAACTATTTCTTCCAAAACGACGCGTCCTTCAAAGACATACTCACCAAAATGTCGGTCTACCCCAATCCGCTCGGACCGGTTGGTATATCGGCAGTCGATATTCGCGACATTGCGGAAGCCACCGCAATCTCGTTGACATCAGATAGGCATTTCGGGAAGACCTATAATGTAAATGGTCCGGGAATTCTAAGCGGTCCAAAAGCCGCGGCGATCTGGAGCAAGGTACTCGGGAAAGAAATAAAATACGCGGGAGACAACCTGGAGAGGTTCGAGGAGGAGATGCGTAAGCACGCTCCCTCTTGGGCGGCATTCGATATTCGCATGATGTTTCAAGGGTACCTGGAGCGCGGCTTCGTCGCCGACGCCGGTGATGCTGGGGCGCTGACAGAGCTCTTAGGCCACGTACCGCGCGCTTATGAGGATTTTGCGTACGAGACTTTCGATGAATGGCAGAAGCCGGTTACTTCGCAAGCCGCGACTTAGCGTCGATCGGTGCGGCTTTTTGCGCGCTGGTCTTGACCGGGATTCGCATCGGGCGAAGCCACGGGGGATTCATGCCGCAGCGACCCTGGAGTCGTCAATCCCCGATCGAACAAGATCTAAGGTTCCCGGATCTCGTAGCCGCGCAAGCGGAGCTGCGCGAGCCATCCGTCAGCCGCAAGGAGCCTCTTGATGCCGACCACTGCCACGGTACTCCGATTTCTTTGCAGCGCTTGCTCGGCGCTCGAGATCCAAAGCGCGTCGAGCTGCGCGGAGATCTGATCGTACTCGCTGCGGAATCGGGACACGCTCATCACGGCGTCGAAGCACGGGATTGGCTCGTCGGCAGGCAACAGCGGCCGCAACCGCCCGACGTCGCCGAGCGACCATAAGTTGGCGCGTTCCCGTAGGGCCGGAAGGTCCTTCTCCAGGTGCTCGATAACCGATCGCAGACAGGCCAACTCGCGCTCTGTGGAGATCTGCGTCAGGTCACGGACGTAGGCCTTTTCGTCGTGAATTTTAAGATCGAGCACGATGGGCTCGATCGCCACTCGTGCCCGGCGCGAGATGCTCTCGATCCGCTTCCAGATATCGGGGTCATCATCGAGCCCCTCTTTATCGAGCGCATTATCGGCGAGATCGAATGCGGCAAGCATCGGGCGCAGCTTCTCGTCACTCGAGTTGCCGAGGTATTTCACCCGCAAGCCCAGCCAGCGCATGTACAGCTCGTGCGGCACAACTTGCTCGAGCGTTCGCCCATCCGGAATGTGACGCGCGCGAAGAAGCGAAGGAAGCAAGGTCAGGCCGCGAAAAAATCCGACGTGTGGGTCGATCCGCGGCGGGGCAAGCACGGCCTGGGACTGGCTAATGTGCTTCTCGACATCCGTGGCGTCCCAGATCATTTTTTTCGGCAACGGTGCGAGAGTTGCAAAGATCCAAAGGTCATGATCCCCTTTCGATATGCGCCACAGGCCCGGGCCTGGCTGTCTGCCGACGACCAGCACGTCGGCCAGTTGGGCATCGGATACCGGCGGCTCGGTCACGACCGAAGCTGCAGCCGCTCCCGCTAGGAAGCCCGCAGTCAGGGCACATGCCGCAAGTACACCGATGTTCATCAAACTCTCCTGCGCGCATTTGCGACATTAGCGCCGCGATCAGACCCCGTAGCCTGACTGCGAAGCACACTCCGGTATCTGCGATTGTGCTGCTTCGCGGCATCCCAGGAAAGCCAGAGCGGGCGTTCTCTCTTCAGCCGCGAGATGACATCTAAGTACGCCTTCACTTGGAACCGTTGCACTGCGCCACCCCCGGAGGGATTTGGTCGTTCCCGGAATGTGCGCACTCACACTCACATTGTTTCCGCGAACTGACGTCATCAGCCGCGTGAGTTCCTGCGTTCGCGAGAATTCGCTGACTTCCCTCCCTGCCCTGCAAGCGTCTAGCGGCGCAGGATCGACTCCTTGCTGCGCTATGTGCGCTATCGAACTGACAGGTGATGCGCTCGTCGCATTAACTACACGCAAGCACGTTTTGGTTCCCGCGAGGTATCCTGTTGCGCATATTCGCCGAACGGCCGATTGGCCCGTACAGATCCGAGGTTCCGTTCCCTGAGGCGCCTTATTCTTGGCGCGCCTGAGCGCGGGTGCCTCGGTCTCGAATGGGATTTTTGAAATCCTCGTCCAATTTGCGCCCGGCGCGATGACCGTAAGCGTGCGCACGTCGCGTCTCGCGCTCCCGCATGAGATCGAGCTGTGCCTCCAAAATGTAGCTCTCGCGATCGCTCGGGTCGAAGATTGTCAGGCGGCCGAACTTGGTCTTCTGGCGTGGGAATGGATGAAAGAGCCGACGTGTGATTATTTTGTGCTGCGAAGGCCGTGCCTATCGCGCAATTATCCGGGTGCGATCGAACGAGAACTCCTGGCGATCATTGCAGGATCCCGGGAAACTCTTCATTGATCGAATGCGCGATAGGGCCGGCATCACCGAGATCTTCGGTCATGCGCCGGCCGACCTTTGGCAGATACCGCAGCTGCGTGAGATTTGACCGCCCGCGAACCCTCGATTCATTGCCTGCCGGGTTCCCCCTGATTACGATATGCGTTCGAACGAAGACACCGCGCAAGCGGTTCATTATTTCATCGAGACGCGAACAAGGGTCTATGTTACGAGCTGTATTGATCGGCGTCGCCCTCATGAGCCCTTTGGCCGGCACGGCCAGCTGTGCCGCGCCGTCGGGTTATGCGGATCTCGTCAGACGCGTCTCCCCCAGTGTCGTCACCGTTCTCGTGGAAGAGGAGCGGGTCAGCGCAGCGGACCGGGCTGCGGAGCGAGCGGAACGACGGGAGACCGTCGAGGCCGATCCCACTGCGCTGAATTCAATCATTCGGCGCCTTCTGGTCGCGCCCACCGACGACACCGTGCGGGGTGAGGACCTGGCCCACGCTCTAGGCTCCGGGTTCGTGATTCGGGAGGATGGCCTGATCGTCACCAATCGTCATGTCATCGTCGGTGCGCGCACCATCCGGGTGCGCTTGTCGGACGGACGGGAAGCCGCCGCCGACATCGTCGGTGCGGATGCTGTTACTGATATCGCTCTCCTACGCGTAAAGCTGGGTCATCTACCCGCGCTTCGGCTGGGCTCTTCGTCAAGCGTGTCGGTTGGGGATGCGGTCATCGCCATCGGTAATCCCTATGGTCTGGGGCAGTCGGTGAGCGCCGGCATAGTCTCGGCCCGAGCGCGAACCCTCGAAGATGATCCGTACATCGATTTCTTGCAGACCGACGCAGCGATTAACCGCGGAAACTCAGGCGGCCCCCTGCTCACCGCGGACGGTACGGTGATAGGCGTTACATCGGCGATTTTCTCGCCCAGTGGCGGATCGGTCGGGCTCGGATTCGCAATCCCTGCGGAAACAGTGGCGGCCATCGTTCGTCAACTCGAGGCCAAGGGTCGGGTGGAGCGAGGCTATCTCGGAATCTCCGCGCAACCGGTGACGCCCGGGCTGGCGATCGCCCTCCATATGAAGGTCCCCGCCGGGACTCTGATCACTTCTGTGCAAACACCGGGACCCGCCGTCGGCGCCCTCATCATCGGCGATGTGCTACTGCGCGTCGGCCCGGTGCCTGCGACCTTTAAGGACCTCAGCAAAATAACGGCTCGGCTTACCGCAGACAGGATTGTGACACTGACGATTCTGCGCTCGGGTGCGCAGCAATCCGTGGCGCTGAAAGTCGGCCGGCTCCCTGACCCCGTTGCCGACCCGGCGCTCACAGGCGACCAGGATGTCTGGGTATCTGCCCTTGGGATGGGCGTGGCTGATACGACCGCCGAGATTCGGAAGGCAATCAAGGCCGGCGACGAGACCACGGGACTCATCGTCACTCAGTTGCGGCCCGCAGCACCCGGAGCTCTGGCCGGAATCAGGGTCGGGGACCTTGTCACCCATGTCGGGGCGAGGCAGTTGTTCGCGGCCGCGGATATCGCCGCGATTGGCAAACCGACACCGCAAGAGCCCGTGCTTCTTCGCGTTGTGCACGACGGCTCTCCGGTCTTTATCGCTTTAACCGGCCAGTCCCCACCGTGATCCTTCGCTCGATCCCTACGCTTTGGGCGGGATGCGAAGCTGCTGACCGGGATAGATTTTGTTCGGATCCGACAGCATCGGCTTATTCGCCTCGAAAATCTTCATGTAGGCATTCGCATCGCCGTACACGGACTTTGCGATCTTTGAGAGCGAATCGCCGGATTTGACCTCGTAAAAGGTCGACGCCGGAGAACCTGCCTGTGCGACGCTGAGCTGATCGTCCACTTTGGCCACGGAGTGAACGTTGCCGCAGCAGAGCACGATCTTCTCTTTAGTCGCCTGATCGGGGGCCACTCCCGACACCGTGACCGTCTTTGAGGCGCCGTCGTAGGTAATGTTGAGGTTCTGCGCGCTTAGGTTCTGGGAAGCCACATATTTTGCAATGGCAGCTCCCGCCGCGGCATTGAGTTGCGCGACATTGGGCGAATTCGGCGCGGCTTGCGTCGGCTGACTGCTCCCCGCACCTAGAAGCTTCTCGCCCGCCTCTTCGATAAAGCCCAGGATGCCCATCGTGCGTATCTCCGTGTCGGATATTGGGAATTGCGCGCGATCGACAGGTCGCGACCCGCAGCATTAGTTTAACACTGGGCAAGGGGACCGCTACCGCCCTGCTCGATTGCGGAGGATGCATGCCGCTGGTGCGGCACCGCGCAACAGAATTCCCGCGCCAACTCCGGTTGCGGTTAAGATATGAGGAACGCTCCGCAACAGACAGGCCCCCGAGATGCTCCAGGAACAATTCTTACATGACCTCGTCGAGGGGAGAGTTCCCGTCACCATCTACCTGGTGAATGGGATTAGGCTCCAAGGCGAGATCGAGTCCCACGAGCAATACGGACTCCTGTTGCGTGGAATGTCGCAGCAGTTCGTATATAAACATGCAATCTCCACCATCCTGCCAAGTCGCGATTTGGTCAGCCCCGATCGAACCGCCGAGGAGGCTCCGGTGGTGGAGCGCCGAGCCACCACGTTGCGCGCACGTAAGCCCCGAACGCCCTGACTTTAAGACGGCGCCGCCGTTACCGCTCACCTCAGCCGCAGCGGCAGGATTGCGCCCCTCCGTTCCCTGCACATTCTCTGTACTGCGATTTTTCGCCGCCAGGTGTATCTGTTATTTCGTGACACACCATGACGCAAGCGATCCAGAGCCTTGCCCAGCTACTGGAGCGCTATTGAGCGCAGGCGCGCAGCCCGTCGCTTCATTTCACTTGTAACGCCCGTCGCATTGCGCGCGCAGCCAAAGCCGGTCACTCTTTTTCCCGTGTCATCCATCTCCGTCGACCCGGGAGCCCCTGCGGCAAGGCCCACTATCGCCAAGCGTCACGGCATCGCCCGTCCGAGTGTCTCTCCGGGGATCGTCCTCTTCGCTCTCGCGATCGGCGGTTTCGCCATCGGCACGACCGAATTCGCCACGATGAGCCTGCTGCAGTACTTCGCACATGATCTCGGCATCGACGAGCCCACCGCGGGTCACGTCATCAGCGCCTATGCCCTCGGCGTCGTCATCGGTGCGCCGGTCATCGCCGTGCTGTCCGCCCGCCTTCCGCGTCGCTCGTTATTGGTCGCACTCATGACCGTCTTCGCGCTTGCCAACGGACTCTCGGCGTTCGCGCCGAGCTACCATTGGATGCTGCTGTTTCGATTCTTGAGCGGCCTCCCTCACGGCGCTTACTTCGGAATTGCTGCGCTCGTCGCCGCCTCGCTCGTCCCGATCGAGAAGCGGACTCAGGCGGTAGGCCGCGTGCTTCTTGGCCTCACCGTCGCGACCATCGTCGGCGTGCCGCTCGCGAACTGGCTGGGCCAGTCGGTGGGTTGGCGCTTCGCGTTCGGCATCGTTGCCGCGCTCGCCGTGTCGTGCGCGGTCCTCGTGTTTCTGTTCGTGCCTTCCGAGGGGGTAGATCCAGCAGCGAGCCCGCTACGAGAGCTGGGAGCCCTGAGGCGGTCGCAAATCTGGCTGACGCTCGCAACCGGCGCAATAGGATTCGGTGGATTGTTCGCGGTCTATACCTACCTCGGCTCGACGCTGATCACTGTTACGCGAGTCCCCGCATCGGCAACGCCTCTCATCTTCTCGATCTTCGGTATGGGCCTCACGGCCGGAAACCTGTTTATCCCGCGGTATGCCGATCGAGCCCTGATGCCGACGGCAGGCTGCCTGCTGTTGTGGTCGGCGGCGGTCCTCGCGCTCTATCCGATTGCGACCAGCCACTACGTTACCGTGGCGCTGGACGTTTTCGCCGTCGGCATGGGTGGCGCGCTCGCCACGGTCCTGCAAACGCGGCTTATGGACGTCGCGGGAGACTCTCAAGCGCTTGCGGCGGCGCTCAATCACTCCGCGTTCAACATCGCGAACGCGATCGGGCCATGGCTTGGCGGCATGACGATCGCAGCAGGCTTTGGGTTCGCCTCGACGGGGTACGTGGGCGCCGGACTCGCGCTGGGCGGTCTCGTGGTGTGGGGCATCGCGGTCGTGAGCGGGCCTGCCAAATCCTAGGATCGGAGCGCCGGATGTGTACCGCCCGCACCGATTCGGCTGCGGTTCAATGATTGCCGGAATCGTGCGCGGCCACCCCCGGCTTAATCTCTCCGTTCGGTAAAGGCACCGCGATGGGTTCTACGCTGACCTTGGCGACGCCATCCTTCGAATCGATACCGATCTTTTGGGCGGTCGAGGGCGAGAGGTCGACGATTCGGCCTTTGACATACGGGCCTCGGTCTTCGATCTTTACGACTGCACTTGCGCCGGTTTCTACATTGGTCACCTTCGCAGTCGTGCCGATGGGAAGTGTCTTACTTGCCGCATTGTCGCCTTGGACTCGCATGGGTGCGCCGTCGGCCATTTTGTGCCCGGCCAATCGTTTCGCGTAAATTGAGGCCTTGCCGACGCGCTTATGACCACTAAGATCAACGGGCAACTTCTCGCTCTTGTCTTCGTGTGAGGCCACGAGGACCGGAGCGGCCGGGTCGTCCGCACGCGTTACCGCGGCGGCGCCCGCGAGAAGGACGCAAGCGGCGAACGATAGGTGTCGGCGATGTGTCATTACAAGATCCAAGTGCGGTGTCGAGCCGTCCGTGCCCAACAGCAGACTATACTCCGGTGGTAACCCGCTGATTGCAGCAAGTCCGTTACGTGCGCCGCATCGCACCGGCGATAGGCAGACAACAAAATATGGGCATTTCTCCTACGACGATCGCTGCCAGTGTCTGGCTGTACTCTCTACTCTCACCTGAAATGCTGGCCGGCGCAGCGATCCCGCCGCCCTCCTCCGGAGTATCGAATGTCCAACGACCGCAAAATCTTGAACCAGCAACATGGCGGAGAAAGAGATGACGCCGGGCCGCACCCCGGACAATCTCAAGACGCGTCTCGTCACAACCAGGACGCCGCGCACCACAAAGGCTATAAAGGCCCGCAACAATCGCAAGATGGATCAGAATCCAATGCTCCCGATCAAAATCCCCCTG
>Ga0302324_100022535_pt1 | contig 12233 bp, 19 predicted proteins | sample Palsa_T0_1_FD_201949 | JGI IMG/M metagenome (GOLD analysis project Ga0302324, IMG submission 201949) | Peat permafrost microbial communities from Stordalen Mire near Abisko, Sweden - Palsa_T0_1 | ecosystem: Environmental > Terrestrial > Soil > Palsa > Peat permafrost | place: Sweden: Abisko...
GATGATGCGGAAATGCAGGCAGTTCTTCATGCCGTGGGGCGTGGTAAAGCCAGTGTCGATGACGCCCTACGATCTTGGAATTACGACGTGCCCCTCACGCTACCATCATCAGATAAAGCGCTGGCCGTCCGACTAAAGCGTACCGGGATAACGCATGGCTCGGCCTGGGCCGCGATCGCGGCAAGCGCCTACGTCGGCAGTCTGTGCAATGTCACTTTGCCAAAAGCTGAACGCTTGAGGTACACAATGGCCGAAGGAGATCTAGATCCATGGGTTTTAGCCAAGAGCGCCTAGACTTCGTTCATATGCAGATAATGACATCCGAGGGCAGGTCGGACGACATCGATGAACGAATAGTATCTGATGTAGTGAGAATGCAAGGAGATTTCCCACAGGTACAGCGAGAAACAATAGCACACTACAACGCGCTATACTGGGCATCCAAGCACTGGCTCAGAGAATGCGAGGAATGCGGCTCATGGCACTTCATAGGAGACAAAGGGTGACCGACAAGCAAAACGTAGAGGGGCAAAAGTGCCATGGAACTAAATGAAGTCCTAGCCGGGATCGAGCGAATCGATGACTGGCTCGATAACAATGTCAGCAATGAGTACAAGGTACAGCCTCTAGCGCAGGATATAGCGCGAGTAGTGAAAGCGGGTGAGGAAGCGGGTGAGGCATTCGAGGCATTCCTGGGATACACAGGGCAAAACCCTCGGAAGGGATTCAACAAGAAGATAGAAGATGTATTCGATGAGCTAGCCGATGTTGCACTAGCGGGTGTCCTTGGCATCCAGCACTTCACCAAGGATACAGAAATGACAAAGGAGATATTGCTCAATCGAATCGCATATCGACTCAGCAAGATACCGGAAAATCAGTAGCCATGGATCCAATCACGGTAAAATGCCGATGTAACGGATGCTGCCCTATGGTGGTGCCATGTCCGCTGGACGCAACGGAAGAGGACTTCCTGTGTGACGAGTGCCGTACCGCTAAGATCGAGAGGGACGATGATCACTGCCACAGACATATGATGAACGTGATAATTGAGAAGAGACTGCAGAAACTCAAGGACAAGATGGGGAAAGATCTAGCACATTGGAATTAGATGAGATATGTCTATCTGATCGTGACTCTAGAAAAATATAACCCTGCACGCGCAAAGATGGAAAGAAAAATATGCGGCATAAGATACAAACATATCGCAGAGGCAACAGGCTCTACTCCAGCTACCATTCAAAGATGGGAACGTAATGGCACAAGCAATCTGCATCAAAAACCATCAACAATACGAAAAGCATCATCGTATAGAAGAATGTTGATAGGGATGCACAATCATGCCTCGGAAGGTTACTGCCCCTGCCCGACACTTATTAGGCTAGCACCGCATACATGGACGAAGTATAAGCTCATGCTAGTGAAAGATTATCTGATGGGGGAATATGATGTCTGACAAAGAAGTAATAATCGATCGCAAGACAACAAACTGGAACTGGGCACTACTACAGCCACACTCAGTAAAGATCAATGGCGAGTATATGCTCAAGCGTCTGAAGATAATCCAGACCCCGTGGTTCGCGGTCCACTTGACCAAGATATACAAGCCAGACTCGGAACGTTATCCGCACAGCCATTACCGATCAGCAATCTCCTTCATTATTAGCGGAGGATACAGTGAGGTGGTATTTACTGATCCTAATGATCTAGATATACATCATTATCGACGCCATGGCCGATGGTCATTCCATACAATCCCAATATCAATAGCGCACAATATCGTTCGTGTGAATAAGGATGAACCACTATGGACACTACTGTTCGCAGGTCCCGTAACCGGCGACTTTGTATTCTGGACTCCGGATGGAAAAATCCCCTACAGCGACTATGGAACGGGGGATAATAAATGAACGTCACCGTAACATTCCACTCAGAACCAAATGACAAGGATTCCCTCCGAAATCTCAACTCTAGATCAATAATAGTAAGTGATGTAACTGACGTATCAACGAGGATGACACTCGATGTATCATCCATCACGATAAACGGAGGTCTCGCAGTATGGCAGGAGCAATGACATCGGAAGAATTGTATTGGCAATGGTTGCGATATGGTTGGGCATACAGGAAGATAGGCAAGCGACCAGTCAAGGAAAGAGACTGGTACGGCGAGCGAATCAAATATGAGTCCGAACTCATCATCAGCAAAGATTATGCTGACTTTTTCCTGGCCACTTCAGACATGGTAAGATGGGCAAAGGATTATCGTGGACCGGAAGCACCGCATGGCATACCGATGGGCCCCGGACGCGGGAGTGTCGCGGCGAGTAATGTCGCATGGCTACTCAGGATCACAGAAGTTGACCCAATACGCTATCCCAACCTACTGTTCGAAAGGTTCATCGATGTCACGAGGCAGGACCCTCCAGATATTGATCTTGACATATCTGACGAACATCGATATCTGGTTCGTGATTATATGGCTCGTCGCTACGGAAGTGATTGTGTGGGGACAGTTGCCAACTTCGTTCGATATCGTGGAAAGAATAGCCTGGCAGACGTGGCCCGCGTTTACAATGTGCCTTCGTATGCAAAAGAAATCGTTAGCAATCTGATCATCGAGCGATCGGGCGGCGATTCGCGATTCGACGCCAGCCTAGTTGACACAGTAGATCTCTTCCCGGCCGCCCGCGAGGTATTCGATACCTACCCTGATCTATGGAATGCTGTCAGGCTCGAAGGCAACATGCGCGGCATGAGTGTGCATGCAGCCGGGCTAATAGTTACACCTACACCGATCACCGACATCTGCGCAATATACGACCGGGAAGGCCGTTCCATTCTAAGCATCGACAAGTATGATGTCGATGATGCCGGCATGCTAAAGATGGACTTGCTTGGACTCTCGACCATGGGCGTCATCGCGAACTGCCTAGAAATGACCGGGCTTACCCTGGAGGATCTGTATGCCATCCCAGATGACGATCCGTCTGCTCTCGAAGTCTTCAAACGAGGAGACGTGGTCGGTCTCTTTCAGTATGAAGGACGAGCAACACGACTCATCAATAGAGATGTCTCTCCAGACAACTTTGGAGAAGTCATCGACATCAATGCTCTCTCCCGCCCAGGACCGCTTTTTTCTGGCACTACGGCTGAGTACGTTGATGTCAAGCATGGCAGAAGAGATCCGGAACGATATCACGAAGTGGTTGGAAGAATAACAGCCCATACCAAAGGCCAGATTATCTATCAGGAGCAGATTCTACAGATTGTCAAGGAGGTTGGTGATTTCGACTGGACCCACGCTGTCGAGATCCGCCGGATCATATCCAAAAAGATGGGCGAGGCCGCCTTTGACGTCAACAAAGAACGGTTCATGGAGGGAGCCGCGAGGCTCCACAACATTAGCCCAGAGACGGCCGACAGGATATGGAAGCGTCTAGTCACGTCAGGAACATACGCTTTTGTGTATGCCCATTCCGTTTCGTACGCTATCCTGGCACTATGGTGTGCATGGTTGAAATCACATACGCCCCTCGAATTCTACGCGGCCCATCTGGCGAAGACCGACGACAAAGAAGCACGCTTCCGCCTAATGCGGGATGCGATGCAGCATGACATCCAGGTTAGCCCACCGAGGCTCAAGGTGAGCCAGAGGTCATGGACTCCGCATCGAACCAAGACCGGCGAGCAATTGCTGGTAGCTGGCTGGCGTGAGATTCCCGGTATTGGCCAGATTACCTCTATAAACATCGAGGAAGATGTCAAGGAAAACGGGCCATTCAAGCACTGGTCTGACATGGAGCGCATCCATGGCATTGGGCCAAAGACGGTAGAGAAAATTCAGGAGTTCGCAACCTCCGATGACCCGTTCGAGCTGAAGCTAACCGGGCGACGTCTGAACAGAGTCAAAAAGTGGATAGCCAAGCAGAGTGTCGTGCCATTCCCGAATCACACCGGGGATAGCCTAGCCGCGATCCGGATGGAGGATGACCGGACCGCCGGGAAGCGGAAGTTTCAAAAAGGTCCGCACGTAGTGTACGCCGGAATCGTCCGCGAGCGTGCCTACCAGGATGCTGCCGAGAACCAGAGATCCCGATCCGGTGAGGAAATGGAGGACATCCTGGCCGAGATGTACCGGCCGGACCTACTCAAGTACTGCTCGCTCCGCTGCTATGATGAGAGTGATGAGGAAATCTACCTCAGGATCAATCGGTTCGTGTTCCCAAGACTCCGGCGGTTTGTGGACTCGATTCAGATTAACCGGGATGTTGTGATCTGCTCCGGTTACCGGATCGCTGGCTTCGGCACCCCGGTACTAGCCGACAAGATCTGGGTAATAGACCCCGATGATGAATGAAGAACAGATAGCAAGAATCAGGCTAGCCTACCGACGCTGGCAGACCACAATGGCACCATGCGGCATTAGCCACATAGACATCTATAATCCATGCCTGCCCGAGTACTTCGATGGCAGACTGGCTTGTGTGACATGTTACCGATGGCAAGTCCTGGAAATAGAGGAATCATGATAGATGAGAAGCAAGCCATCAACCGGATCGGCTTCCGAATGATTAGATGTGTGGCTGCAATAATAGCAGTATTTAGCTGGCTGATAATATCTACGAATAACACCGAATTCATATATGCTGAAATTGTACTTCTGTTCGGAAACATTATCGGGCATAGGATCTACATGTATGTAGTCGCGAGGAGCTATTACGATGATTAACTTCGGGGACCCAAATGCAATAAAAGTAAGAAATCTCTGGACACGTGGATTGTGCCCGTGCTGCGGGTCCCCACTATTCGGATGGACCCATCAAGATGGCACAGAGTTCGAGCCAGTCCCGATAGCTGAGGGAGTCATGATCTGCGGCAGATGTAATGGGAACCAGCACTGCGACCTCGACCAAGAATATGGTAGGCAGACCGTGGAGTTCCTTCTAAAGGCTATCGTCGGTGGATAAGCGGGAGGCTTATGGCTGGTTCGGAATCCCATGGCCAAGTGGGATCTGCTACCACGATGATGGCAACCTCACCAATGAAATGCACAAAGCATTTCCGATCGGCGAATCATGCATATTCTGCGGTGAAGTGTTTGATGAGCTAGCCGGGGACTCTGGCAAGGCGATTCCATCGCCAGAGGGGGTCGGGCACACTCACAAAGAATGTCTCCTCTTGAGCATCCTTGGACCATTCCTCCGCGACCCTGATTACCCGGATATGACGCTACGGCAGGCGGCCCTGGAGTTGTGGAGCCAACTGACGAAAAGTTATGAGTGAGGTAATTGTCTCCTGTGATATTCACGGGCCGATGAAATATCGCTTCCCGTTTGACTGGTGGGTATGCATCGGATTTGACGGGGAGGGATGCTCCACGCCATATGTATATGCGGAAGATGCTGAACGTGGAGGTAGGCCCGGTGTCACCATCGAGAAGAAAAGCACGTGACAACAGGCCAGCAATAACTGAAGAAGACCTGCATATTCTTGAGCCAATATTCACCGCTGCCAGGAGCGCTGTAGTAAGGACAAGATGGAGGCTGGGCGATCCTATCGAGGAGCTGACTGGATTCATCGCTCTTGTGGTAATTGCAGAAGTAAGCAAACAATTGCAAGAAATTGGCATGTACGAATACTTTCGGGAAAGCCGTATGGAGGTATCAGATAGTGGACCAGACGACTGTGGATTCTATTCTAGTTGTTAGCATTGATGACATGGATAGCGCAATATTTCGCTACCATATGAATCACAGGCATCGTGACAGCCTTGGATTTGCCGGACTCCTCCCGAAAGGATTCTTTGCTGATAACACTGAATATATTGAGCGCTGCTATCGGGCCTTCCATGAAACGCTGCACCGACTTGGCGTCGATCTAGAGCACGAACATGAGATATTTCCATGAGCAGAAAACTGCCTCCGAGAGATCTAGCAGAGGCAATTCTTATCGAGCAAAGAGGGTGCTGTCTTTATTGCCTGCTGCCACTTGACGGATGGATATACCTTGGTGTTAATTCAATAGATCTAACACTTAACTGGGATCATATGAAGCCGTATGTTTATCTCCAGGATAACCCTGATGATAATTGGGCGGCTGCATGCCAAATATGTAATTCCATAAAGAATGATCTTCACTTCGTGACGCTGGAAGAGGCACGGAAGCACATAAGGGAAAGACGAGATGAACTTGGCTACAAGACCATAAAGCCGCACTGGCATGACCAGCTTGAAGAAGAGGCAGCAGAAGAAGAACGAAATATGACTTCGGCAAGAATGGTCGGAGAATATGATGGTGATCTTGAAATAGTCCAATCACCACTTCGGATGGACCTTGATCTTCTATTGAAGCATATTGAAAAGAGACATAATCAACAATTTGGTGACAGTCAGCGGAAACGAGCTACTTCACATAGATGGCACCGTAACCGGCACTCAATTGAAGCAAGACAAGGAATTACAAATCACAAACATGAAGAGGCCCGCTGCGACGTATGCAGCAGAACACTTTATCTTAGTACTGTCACTCCGCGCAAATTGTGGCCTAATGGCAAGATTTACTGCTCGATAAGTTGCGGCCGGGAAGAGACCGGTCAACAGCGCATATCTACCCGGCTACGAGATGATGCGGATGAAAATGCGCCCTACGGATACCATGCAGATGGGCTACCACGCAGGTCGAACGGCGGTAGACGAAGAAAGAGCCAGGCTTGAGAGGAAGAGGGGCTGAACGCGATATATCTCGTCGCCTACGGTCGTTCCCGGCCCCGTCCGACTAGGGGTTACCCGGCCCTACCGGAGAGGCCGAACGGCCGCCTACGGTACCGCTCCGCTCGATCTAGGCCCTATATCCGGGTAGCCCTCCCGGCCGCGCCCCGACGAGGTACCGCTGCCATGTAGCCAATGCAGAGATTCATAACGATCGCGTAACGAAGATAACGTTTCGGCATAATGCAGGCAACTCCGCTAGTAGGTTTCCCCCTACCGACGCGCCGCTACTGCATTAAACTTGGCGCGTAACTTCTCTGTCTGGAGCAGCATGCATAAATTGCGTGGCGTGGCAGGCATTCTCGCAACATCAATAGCCGCAACAGTGGCTATGGGTGCCCTGGCATTCGGGGTCACCAGTAATCAGGCTCTTACCGGCCCAGGGTCTGCAACAGTAAACAGCAGCAGCGCGATCTACGTACCGGCCGCAGCACCATCCCCCTCAGCCTCTACGTCACACTACCTCGCAAGCGTCGGCGGAGTGACCGTCGTCGCCCACCCGGTTCTGGCTCGCATGCCAGTCCAGCTCTACCGCGTTCGCCCCGGCGACTCGCTATCGGCTATCGCAGGCAAGAAGTACGGCAAGGCCGCTGACTGGCCGATGATCTACTGGGCCAACAAGACCACAGTCAAATACGCGAACATTATCTACGTAGGGCAGAAGCTGCGTATCCCCGCTCCCTACCGGTACCGCCCTGTTCCCCAGAAGGAAATGGCACCGGCCGCTCCAGTCACGATAACTGTAGCAGCGACTGTGCATGGCATTACGCAGCAGCGCCCGGCCCCAGCACCCGCCCTGTCTGGCAGCATCCAGTCTTACGTCGATGAGGTGTACGGTTCCGACGCTGGGTGCGCTGATGAGCTTCTGAATCACGAGTCCGGCCTGTCTTGGTCCGATGTGACGATCGAGAACCCGACTTCTGGTGCATACGGGCTTCCGCAGGCGCTGCCTGGCTGGAAGATGGAGAGCGCGGGGTCCGACTGGGCCACTGACCCGCTCACACAGCTCCGCTGGCAGCTCGGCTACGTTGACTCGGTATATGGCGGTATCTGTAACGCCGCCTACCACGACATTCACGATGGGACCTACTAGCCAATAAATAACTGAGGCCGCCACCCGAATAAATGGGTGGCGGCCTCTTTTGTGCCCTATCTCCAGGGGTCGGCTCGTACCTCCTCCAAGCTATTCCAGTGTGATCCGCCCTCTCCCATAAAACCATGACGGAACCGACGGTACAACCCGTTGCGGAATTGCATTATATAACCTTTGCTATCTTCATATACTCGCATAGCGCTAGTATACCCTTCATATACTCTCATAGCGCTAGTATACCCTAGAGCGCCAAAAGGAGGCCGCGCCCATAGATTGGGGCGCGGCCTCTTTTGTGCCTTGGAGATCATCTTATTCAGTTATTCACTCTTTTTGTACTTCAGCGTGCGTTTGGGGTTGCGCCGTTGACGTAGGCCGTTTAGGACGATCGGCCCATAAGATCACCTCCAGCTACACCCTACGGACTTCGGGTAGACCCTAAGCCTACCGCGTTCCGGCGGGCCAGTCTAGCGGTTTAACCGATCGGGTCGAATTCCCCGTCCTTGGCTACGCATATAAGGACATCCGATAAGTTGGCTCCGTGCTGGGCGAAGTGGTCGCGCAAGTCGCGCCGCACTTGCAGGAAATGTGAGTCATCGACGATTTCGGAAAGCGACTGGTGACGAGCATTACCCAGCTCAATCCAGCGAGCGGTAACGCACGGCGTTACTTTCCCGTCGGGTAGCACGGCGATGAGCCCTGAAGGGCACTCTCCGCACAATTCGAACATGGTGTTCGGCTCAGTGCCAGCTCCTCTGCCTACCTGCCGCAAGCGGTCTTCCACGATATCGGAGACCCCCATGGACTCCAGAAGACTTCTGGCCTGGATAGTCCGCTGACCATCCAGAATATGCACAACAGAAGCGCGCAGTGGCGTTCGAGATGCCACAATTCGTGCGATGTTGGCCTTCACCTGCTGATAACTGCCGCGTACGCGGGTGATCCGCTCGAACTCTTCTTCGTTGTCGGAATAGAAGCTTGTCCTGATGCGTACGTTATCACTCTGGAAGAGCGCCCAGAGATCATCGCTGATCGGCTCTGAGAGACCACTTGCTACTATCACGATCGCACTCTTTTCGAGCGCATATCTAGCAATCGCTATGAAGTCTGGATGGCGTGTCGGCTCTCCACCGATGAACATAAAAGTGTTTGCACCGACACCCACAGCTTCGTCGATGACCCTGGTCCAATCGTCCCGTGTCATGTCGCCGTGCCCTCGTTTCGGGCTGGACTCCGCGTAGCAATGCACACAGACCAGTGGGCACTGGGATGTGAGCTCCAAGAACACGAAGCTCACATCCTCTATCTGCATGGCAGCCATTACTCTCCCGGTCCTCTCTTGCCTCGAAGTCAGTGAAGCCCGAGGCACCCCTAGAGGCACCCCGGGCTCCTGTGTTCAGTTGCTAATCGAACTGGCCATCACGAACGCCGCGGATGAAGGCGCTCCATTCATCTGCGTTGTAGGCGATGGTGACCGCCGGGTTCTGGCTGTTGCGCACCACGGCGCCCATGTCAGCCGTCCGAGCGACTTCCATACATGCGTTGGCCGGGCACATACTGGGCTTTTCGAACACCAGCTCGACGTTGTTGACGTCCACGATAGAACCCCTTTTGCTGCTTCTGATGACGAACAGCCCGGTCTTGTGCCGGGCTGTTCCTGGGTCTTACCTATTGCCATGATGCGGAGTTCCCTTTCGGAATCCGCCGAGACTCTACCGCGCCCGCGCGCCGCGCGCTACCGCTTCCGGCGAACTAGCTAGTAGTGGGCGCTACCGGAATCTTACGGGGCTAACCGATCACGAGAAAACGACCGTGACCGGGACGGCTCCTGCGTCTACCCGCGAGACGGTGATTCTGTTTTCACCCGGAGGCACGGTAACTACCTCCGGAATATCCCATGTTGGCTTTACTTCGACCACAGACCAGGCTGGACCAAATCCAATCCTGATGACCGGAGGAATCGCAGCCCCCATTGAATCCGCATACATCGTGAGCTTCGAGACATTCGCTGGGACTGGGATAACGTGCGCGATTCCCTTAGCCAGCATGTTGAGGATGTAGGCCATTTCTTCTCCATTCGGGATAAGTACGGGCTTTGGAATTGGTGATTTTGGGCGAGGCCACTGACCATAGTCAAGAACATTAATTGCATTCTCTCGGATATCCACATCACCACCTGATACCGGCGCAGACGATAGCGTCTGGTACAGGACAGCACGTGAATCTAGCTGGCCACCTGACCATGCCATGGCCTGCCAGGCTTTGGTGGCTAGCCCCGCATCTAGCACCCGCTTGACTGCATAGTATCCGCCGTACACCCCGACCTCATATGATCCGGGGGTGTCGTGGATGGCCGCGAAGTAGTCGCCTACCGGCCCTAGCTTAGCCTTAGCATTGGCCGGGGTATCCGGCAGGGCAGGCGCATAGTCAGGCATATCAAAGTCAACCGCGAAGTAGACGGCCATTTGTGGTGGTGCACCTAGGTCGCTGATCTGCTTCATGGCTAGTGCACCATCGGCCATTCCCTGCGGTGCTCCATGGGTGGCTGCATCAGAAGCATACTCAAACGCGAGGAAGATAGCCATGTCAGCAGAGAGAATCTTATCGGCCTCGGCAACGGTAATGTTCTTGCCGATGGAAGAGTAACCAGGGACAGAATCCCATCCGATGTAACGGCCGACGGCGGTTACCCCTGCTGCTTTGAGCGCCGGGATAGATGGACGAGCGGTTGAGTAGTCGACGATCATTTCGCGACCTCACTTCTTGGTTACATATAGGACGAATGTGACGATGGTGAATATGGCTAGCACTGCGGATATGACAAATCCCATGTTGAGTCTTGACTCGCCATGCTCTGATCGGGTCTCTGTCCGTTGGGTGCTAGCTCCTGCGCTATTCCCCTCGCCCCGATCAATGCGCTCTTTCAGCTCGGTGAGTCTATCGTCATAACCCTTGATGACAGTATCAATACGAAGACCAATCTGATCGATCTGCTTTGTGAAGCTCAGCTCGGTCTTCTCTGCGGCACGACCGGCTGCCTGTGACTGCTCGAACACGGCCTCTTTCGCGGCCTGTAGAGCAGCGGCAAGAGCGGATGCACTAGCCGTTGCAGCCTGCTCGGTCCGTACATCACGCTCGGCAAACTGCTGCTGTATCCCGCTGAACCGGACATCGAAGGTATTGCCACGATTCTCCAGTTCCTGCTTGATGCTGTTAAATTGACCCTCGTAATTCTTGCCTTCATCAATAGACTGTTGGTGAACACTATTGAATCGTTCATCGTAGACTGCTTGCAGATTAGCAATGGCTGTCTGTATGGCTGTTGGAGTACGGTTGACGGTCTCGGCCAGTACACTATTGGCCTTGTCCATACCATCAAGACGTGTAACGAGCACACGCTCTAGAGATGCTAGCTCGCGGAGTAGCTGCTGAGTGGTAAGCAGAGTCGGGTCCGGTCTAGGGGTCCATTCACGAACATCCTGCTCTGACATCACATCTCCTAATGAACGTGTAGCGATACAAGTACGTCAACGATGACCGTTAGCACCGCGATGACCACGCCAATAATGAGTACGCGATACTGGTTGAATGCTTGCTTGCCCTGATAATCCTGCTGACTGGCTTGGCGTTCCCGATGACCTCTTTCAATTTTTCTGGAGTCGGCCTGCTCGGAAGTCTCGACTAGGGCTAGCCTGTCCTCTGTGTTACGTATCCGTCTTTCCTGGGTTGATACATATGAATCGAACATATCTCTACTGACTTTAGTGGATGCTATATCACTCATTGCAGCTCTGAATTCATTCATTGCACCGAGGCGCTGAGTCAAGTCGGCCGCGACCCGCGCCGCTGCCTCTCTCTGCTCAGCAAACCTCCGGTCCATTTCACCCTGTAGCTCTTGATGGATGTGATTGACGTAATCTACTATCGGCACATCATCATCACTCATACTGCTACTTACTGACCATTCCACATAGCAGCGAGTGCGTTATTGTAATTGAAAGTAGAGGGCTGTGTTGCCGCTCCATAGTACAACTGCGCCATGGTATTCATGAAACCGATCAGTTGTAGTGCATAGGCCGCGTCGCTGATGTCACCGGGGTTCGCCGCATCAGCCGCCGATCCGAATCCCATGGCTTCCAGAGTGGCAAGCCCGGTCCCCGTCCCGTTGATCTGTAGCGATAGATTTGCCGCTGCCGACATGAGATTGCGCATAGCAACCGATAGATTTGTGATATTGTTGCTAATCGATGCCGAGTTAGACTGTACTCCTACGGTCATATCCTTGCCCTTTCAGTTATGGACCTAGCCGTTCAAAGACAGATAGTCCACTAGCTATCGAACATCCCGTGCCGCCCCATTTAGCTTGCAAATCCA
>Ga0302324_100022536_pt1 | contig 12233 bp, 8 predicted proteins | sample Palsa_T0_1_FD_201949 | JGI IMG/M metagenome (GOLD analysis project Ga0302324, IMG submission 201949) | Peat permafrost microbial communities from Stordalen Mire near Abisko, Sweden - Palsa_T0_1 | ecosystem: Environmental > Terrestrial > Soil > Palsa > Peat permafrost | place: Sweden: Abisko...
ATTGCCCAACACGACAATCGTCAGTTGTTCTTCGGGATAATAAGTCAGTAAGCTTTCGAACCCCTCGATCGTGCCGTCGTGTGTGATGATCTGATGGCCGTCCGCGGTACGAATGAATAATCCCATCCCATATTCGCCAAGCTTGGCGGTCGTCATGGAGTGCAGCGACATAGCGGTGATTACCTTGCCTGCAAACAGAGCGTGTTCCCACGTCAACAGATCTCCCACTGTCGAATAGAGAAATCCGGCCGAGAACGGGACCGTCATGCTAATGGCGTCAGCGCGTCTGAATCCTTCCTGGGCGGAAGCATAGCCCTGCGCCCTCTTGGGAAGAATGGCGGAATCGACATCCACGCCGGTCTCGGTCATCCCGACCGGGATGAAGATGTTCTGGCGAAGAAAGCTGGCATACGGCATTCCCGAGACATGCTCGATGATTTCGCCTAGAAGGAGGTAATTCGTGTTGCTGTAGTAGAACCGTGTGCCAGGCTCAAAATCCAGCGGCCTGTCCCGAACCAGAGCTACACTCTCCTCGGGATTGTGACTCTGGCGCTCGTAGACGTTAAAGCCTGGTGCGCCGGTAAAGTTTGGGATGCCGGAGGTATGCGTCAGAAGGTTGTCAACGGTCACCTTTCTCCACGCGTCGGGAAGGTCGGGAAGGTACGTTTTGATTGGCTCATTCACGCTGAGCTTCCCTCGCTCCTGCAGGAGCAGAATGCTTGCGGCGGTGAATTGCTTGGTCAGCGATCCGATGCGGAATTTCGTGTCAAGGGTATTAGGAATGGACCAATCCAGATCGGCATACCCGGAGGCGGCTTTCAGAATAATGTGGTCACCCTCGGCAACGAGCACATCGCCCATGAAGCTTTTGTTATCCACGTAATTTTGGACAACTTGCATCATGCGCTGTTGGTCGAGCGGCGCGCTCTGTGCGAATGCTCCGGGCGTGATGCCGAGGACCACCAATGTGAAGAATACGAAGCGTGCGGGCAGGCACAAAGTGAAGATCCTTCAATCCGATATGTCCTTGATACGGAGTCTCCAGCCCGGCAGTTCCGTACCCTCTCGAAAATGCGAGAAAGGATTTGTCCCCAGTGTTTCCGTCAGAAGGCAATGTACGCAAAATCTGCCAATGCACTCAGTGAGCGCAGTAAGAATGGATCATCAGATCTCGCCCAGTTGCTCTTCTGGATTAGAAAACATGCGAGTCTGCACATCGTTCGGCAGACGCACTGGGTCGCGTCGCCCTGTACGCACGAGACGGATGGCCCTGTGAACAGCAGGAAGCTCGAGGTCTGTCCTTTCTATGACCCACGGGGCGAACTTGACGATCTGTTTTGCCGGTAGCGTCTTTTGTACGATAAACCTGCGAACGACCGCCTCACTGACGCCCAGCGTGGACGCAGCTTGCCGCATGGTAATCCAACGGCGTTGATCGGGCGACGGACATGCCGGAAAGCCCTTGGTGTGGCGGACATGTTGCACGCGTTTCTCTGTCCATGTATTCCCGGTTCCAGTTCGATACCCCAGTCTGTTGAGGATCGAAACGATGGCGCCGTCTTCACAAACGAGGGCGAGTTCGCGGATCAGCGACGTCACTTCTTCGGAGTTGATGTGGTTGTGGTAGCCGGTCCGGTTTTTGCGCACAGTGAGTTCCGTATGAGTACCGCCAGCCCAGTGCAGCTTGAGATGCACCGAGGGAGGATCATCCGTTGTGTCCGCCACTACTTCTTCGAGTACAGTTCGGAGTATGCGCTTCTTCAAGGTGACCGGAGAGTTCGGATGGTCCCACAACTGCTCGAGATCATCCCCTAGTCTAAGCAGTTGTTCTCGCTGCTCAGGCGTCAACTGCGGCGCTTCGATCGTTGCTTCTTCCAAGCGGCGCTCCATCTCGGTAGCATGCATCAGGGCGTTGTTCCATCGCTTCTCCAGCTCCCCTGCAACCAGGCGGTTTTCCGGTTCGGTTGCTTGATACTGTCGCTCAATGCGTCTGGCTTCATAGCGAGCTTTCTCGACTGCGAGTTCGAGGGACCGGCGCTTCTCGTCTATCTGGCTTTGACTCCTCTCCAGAGCATCGAACGCGGCCTGAATCCCAACAGGCCGCAGAGCTTCCAGAACCTCAGCAGCAACTTCCTGATCCACACGTGTTCCGCCGAAGGTGATGCAAGAGCGTACCGTCTGCCGACTTCGATCTCCATTGCATCCATAGCGTGGCAGCGGCCCATGCTGCTTGCTGTTCACATAAGAGACCTGCAGCGCGCGTCCACAACGGCCGCAGCGCAATAAGCCGGCCAGAAGGGCAGGACCACTCCGAGCCGCCCCTTGCGGCTCTCCCATGCGTGCATTCCAGCCTGCATTAGATCGAATCTGTCGTTGATTGCGCATGAACTCTTCCCAAGTAATATAATCCTCATGGTGGTCTTGAATCTTCACTTCCCACTCTTCTTCCGGACGGGCATGACCGCGCGTTTTGCGAGCACGGCCATCCACAATGGAGGTGCGGGTGTGCTTCCTGCCCCAGACAAATGTCCCTGCATATGTGGGGTTCTTGAGGATGCTGAAGATGCGCGGGTAAACCGCTTCGATCCAAGTAACCTTGCGGTTCCCGGACTCGCGCGATAGCGCCGGGATTAGTAGCTTTTCATCTCGATACCAGAGCAGCACCTGGCGCACACTGCCAAGTTCGCGAAACTTCCGGAAGATACCCGTTATGGCTTCCTGTATCTGGCGGTCGGGTGTCTTCTCCATACCTTCATCCTCTGTACGGATGTAGCCGACAGGAACTTGCGTCAGTACGAGGCCACGCCGAATCTTCTCCTTGAGTGCTTCCATTGCGCGTTGACGTAGAAGGCTTATTTCGAACTCACTCATAGTGCCCTTCAGCCCGAGCAAGAGCCGATCGTTAAGCAGGCTGGGATTGTAGACGCCATCGTGATCGATGACGAGCGTGCCAGCCATGGCGCAGAGATCGATCAGATGATGCCAGTCTCGGTTGTTCCTCGCGAGACGCGAAGCCTCGAGCGCCAGAATCGCCCCAACTCTTCCGTCACAAACTGCGGCCAACAGCCGGCCGAATCCTGGACGTTCCACGGAACCTGTCCCGGAACGGCCGAGGTCTTCGTCGATCACAACGACGCTTTGGAAGCCAAGGGAGATTGCACGTTCGCGCAGATCATACTGCCGGCGTTGACCCTCCAGGCGTGTACGTACCTGCTGCATCGTTGACTGCCGGATATATACATAAGCCTCGCGCTCAGTATGCATCGCTTGGATCTTCTCGCTCATCGCTCTTCTCCTCTGTTTTTCCTGTTATGGCTGCGAGCAGCATTTGACTGAGCAATTCCCGGCAGCGCATCTGTGCCGCCTCGGGAAGTTCCGGGCTGTTGGGGATTTTCCACTGAAAGATTCCTTGACGCGGTGGACTCACGAGCACCTCCTAGCGAAGATGCTTCTGAAACTACCGCGCCGGCCGCGGAAGAGATAAGAGGTTGTGAATCGAGGAGTGAACGAAGCTCCAAGAGTGCCGCGAGTGCCATGCTCGGCTCCCTAACGATCTCCATTCCACGGCAACGTTCTTCATCGAACATCCAATCGGGGATGACGAGCTGGTCACCACTGGGAAGAACGACCTGGATCTGATCGAGCCCGAATGAGCGGCATCGTCGTACGACGGTCACCGTCTGCCCGAAACAGGGATGATGCGGATAGTGAATCGTTAACGAAACATGCGTAGTGTGTGAGTGCTTCGCAGCCGGCCAACAGAAGCAACCTGATTTTGTTCGGCCGCACGCTCCCCAAAGCAATCAACAAGTTACATCGTCAAAAAGCCAGTTGTTCCGCTAATTTGGACAGCCCTGGCTGAACTTAGCGTGGGAAGGGAGTTCTCACACACGCTCTCAATCCCTCCGTCGCCCTGTGTCTCTCCGCGGTCCATTCAGTCCTTACCTCGCAGTAAACTTGTCCGCCGTTGCCAGGTCAGCTTGCCTGGAGGAGGAAGGCTTCGACTTCAGAGGAAGAAGGCAGCGAAGGCTGGGCGCCGGCGCGGGTAACCGAAATGGCTGCCGCTGCAGCGGCGTAGCGCGCGGCTTCGGCTGGCGGCTTTCCGCGAGTCAGGGCGACGGCGAAAGCGGCGTTAAAGCAGTCGCCGGCGGCGGTGGTGTCCACCGCGTTCACCGTGAAGGCGGGAACTCGCTGAGCAGGGCAATCCCGACCGGCCAGGAACACCCCCTGGGAGCCCAGCTTGAGGGCAACATTGCGCACCCCCATGGCCAGCAATTTTTCCGCAGCGGCGGCGGGATCGAGATTGACCCGGCCCAGCAGGATCTGTGCCTCGGTCTCGTTGGGCGTGAGCCAGGTGGTGCGACCGAGGAGTGCTTGGGGGAGGGGCATGGCGGGAGCAGGGTCCAGCATGAGGGGAGTCTTAGCCTGACAGGCTTGTTCCGCCAGGCGTATCACGGTTTCGAGCGGAGTTTCCAGCTGCACCAGAATCATGCTGGCGTGTTGCACTGCCTCTCGGTGGGCATCGATATACGCGGCGGAGAGCAGATGATTCGCCCCTGAGATCACAATGATGGAGTTCTCGCCATTATCGGCTCTCGAGATGTGGGCCACTCCGCACGGACCGGCCACCATTTGCACTGCGTGGGTATCGACACCAGCGGCTTTCAAGCCAGACAGCAGCCTCTCGGTAAAAAGGTCGGTCCCGAGGGACGCAATCATGTCTACCGGAGCACCCAGTTTCGCGATGGCCACGGCCTGGTTGGCGCCCTTTCCTCCGTTGAACACATCGAAGGTGCTACCGAGAATTGTCTCTCCCGGTTCTGGAAGGCGGTTGGCGCACGCCACCAGGTCGATGTTGATGCTGCCCACTACCAACAACTTTTTCTCCACGATCTCTCCCTCAGCGCGGCTTGGCCCGTCCGCTGGGAAAGAATATCGCACCGGATTTCAGGTGGCTATGGAGGCCGGTAGGAAGGTGAAAAGGGTGGAGGCGCGGGCCGGAATCGAACCAGCAATAAAAGGCTTTGCAGACCTTCCCCTGACCGCTTGGGTTCCGCGCCGTTCTCAAGTGACTGCTTTGTTCAAGTTCAGGGCAGTCAATCGCTCCTTGAAGTTACTCTAGGGCGAACGTGATGTGGAAGAATACAACGTTCCAGCGGGCGTCGCTATCCTTGGTAACCGGAATGGATTACCGCCGCACAGAACTTTGATATCGGGATCTCCGGCGGGTAACTGCCGGAGAAAAACGGACGACACGACAGAAAGCGTAGTCGGACGCACCCCGATCCCCGTCTATCCAGGCACGGTTGAAGACATGATCTTCCCGAGTTGAACCGGGAGTTTCAATATTTCGGAACTGGATGACTTTGACTTGCTCGTCAGCACTCACCGGGCGAGATTGCTTCGGCTGGTGACCTTTTCCACAGGCGACCAGGATCTTGCAGAGACGGTTGTCCAAGACTGTTTTCTAAAGGCGTACCGGGCCCGGGAAAGTTTTCGCGGTGACTGCAGTGTGAGCACTTGGCTGTATACGATTGCCTTGAATGTGATGCGCGACTATCAGCGCCTGCAAAAACCACACTTTTGGAAAAGCGCCGGCCTGACAGCGGTGGATCTTACCGACGCGAGCTCCGCGCTCGCCAGCCAGGAGCCGTCGCCGGAAACACGCATGTTGGCCGGAGAGCAGGCCAACCGCGTCCAATTGGCATTGAAGTCTCTATCCCCGAAACAACGGATCGTCTTCATTATGCGTTTCCTCGATGAAATGGAACTGCAGGAGATCTCAGCCACCACCGGGATGCCGTTAAGCACGGTCAAGACCCACATTCGCCGGGCGATGAAAGCAGTGCGCAGTCGATTAGGAGGAGCGCAATGACTCCTCACCTGACCGACGAGCAAGTGGCGGACTACTTGTCTGGCGAGTCAGTGAAAACAACCGAGACTCACCTGGCCGAGTGCGCAGCGTGCCGGGGTGAGATCGATCGATTGCGTGCCTCCTTGCGCGCCTTCGACCAGGCAAGCATGGCGTGGAGCGAAGCACGAATTGGTTCGGAACCTGTTTCCAAACCTGGTCGTGTGTTCAGCCGGATGCAGTCCGGCTGGCGTCCGCTGGCGGCTGGAACTCTCGCTGCTGCGACGGCCATTGTCTTCACGTTGCTGTTCACGGTTCATCACCGGAGGCTCTCTGCGGATGGGAACGTGAGAGCATCCAATATCAGCGACAGTACGGCTGAGATTGAACGCGATAATCTGCTGCTGCGCGCTATTGATGAGGAACTCGACTCTTTGGACCTATCCCCCAGCAAGATGTATGGAATTTCGAGTACCGGAGATGACCCTTACACCAGGCGACGAAGTGGATTGAGGTCGACCCCTTGAATCTGCAGAAAAGGAAGCTCCGAACCGCGATGCTGGCGGTTCCCATCTGCTTGCTGATATGGCTTACTGCGCAACCGCCCGCGCCGGCTCAGGACTGCCATGGGGGGCCGCCGCCTCCAGATAGAGGCGCGGCAGCTCCTCACCGGCCACCCCCCGGTGGCCCCCCTCCGGGATATCAGGATAGTCTCCATGGGCCGCCTCCCGGACCCGGCGATGGAACCCGAAGCACCATGCGTGGCGGGCTGCAGCTGGGGCCGCCCGGGCGATGGTGGGACGACAAAGAGTTTGCCCAGGAACTTGGTTTGAGCGCGGCGCAAGCAAGAAGGATGGACGTGATCTTCCAGGCGAACCGATCCACACTGTTGGATCTCTATCGCTCGCTCCAGCAGCAGGAGTCAATCCTGGAGCGGCTGACGACGGGGGCCCGTTTGAACGAAGAACAAATCTTCCAACAGATCGATCGAGTCACCACAGCCCGCGCGGTCCTGGAAAAGGCAAACGCCCACATGCTATTGCAGATTCGACAGCAGATGACCGACGAACAAACCGAGCGGCTGGACCAGCATCGTCCAAAACCGCCAAGTTGAAACCAGCAGTATGCACCGCATCGTGGGCGATCAGACGTCTACTTACACAAGTAACTGCGCAATAAAGATCGTGTAATCTCCGCCTCAACCGCCCCCGTCACAGAAGTCAGATTATCGCGGTTCACAACGTTCGCGGTCTGACAAGACAACGCGAAGAGTGGTTTTCCCTGAGGAAACCACGATGAGGCCGGCCTTCGGTCAGCACCAGTTGCGAAACCACTTCGACAATCTGTCGGTAGCCACCCCGGGGTGAAAACCCTGCAAGATTCCCGCTGTGCTCGACGCGATCGTTCTGCTGCGCGCATTTTCTTTGGCACCTTATGTCTGCCCATTTTTCAAACGAGGGTTGCTGAATGATGATGCGTAAAGAATTTGTAACGTCTCTATGCTGTGCTGCGGTTTCGGCCGGCTTCGTATTACTTGTATCCACCCGCACCACGGTCCAGGCCGGCGCGGGGGGCACGGCGGCGAAAGATCCCGGAGTTCGTAGCGGTGCCGCTGGCGGCGGCACTCCGCTCCCCACGCTCAGCGCGGAGCAACTCGCATTCTTCCAGGATGGATTATCCCGCTTCGTCGCGATCGATTCTGTGGCTGGAACCATAGCAGGCGAGACGGACTCTGGCCTGGGGCCGACTTTCAATTCCAACGGTTGCGGAAGCTGCCATTCACAGCCGGCAACTGGGGGAACGAGCCCAAGCACGAATCCGCAGATCGCGGCCGCCACCGACAATGGCGCAACCAACTCCATCCCGGATTTCATCTCCGCCGGCGGGCCGGTGCGAGAGGCGCGGTTTCCCTTCCACTTGAACTCCGACGGCAGCTTGAGTCAAACCCCGGATGGTGGCGTCCACGATCTATTTACCATCGCTGGACGGACCGATGCGCCCGGCTGCAATATGACGCAGCCCGACTTTGCGCAAATGGAGAAGCTGGGAAACCTGATCTTCCGCATTCCCACTCCGGTCTTTGGAGCGGGTTTGATCGAGAACATCCCTGAGGGCACCCTTTACGCCAACATGGCCACAAATGCCGCACTCAAGCAGAGCCTGGGAATTTCAGGCCATCCCAATATCAGCGGCAACGATGGAACCATCACCCGATTCGGGTGGAAAGCGCAGAACAAATCGGTCGCGATGTTTTCCGGGGAAGCCTATAACGTCGAAATGGGCGTAACCAACGAGCTTTTTCCGGAAGAACGTTCGCTGCCCCCCTCCTCCTGTCTCTTCAATCCAACGCCAGAGGATACGACCAACTTTCCCGCATCGGGTGCGGCGATTCTGAGCGACATTGTCGCCTTTTCGAACTTCATGCGCTTTCTTGCGCCTCCAGCTCCATCCACGCACGGCATCCCGGGCAATCCTTCCCCTCAATCGATCGCGAACGGCCAGTCCCTGTTTGCCCAGGTTCACTGTAGTCTCTGTCATACTCCCGCGCTGCAGACGGGGACTTCATCCTTCGCCGCGGGGCTGAGCAATCAAAGCGCGGCGCTATTCTCAGATCTGTTGGTGCACCACATGGGCTCGGGACTCGCTGATAACGTTTCTCAGGGTACGGCCGGCCCGGATGAATTCCGCACTGCTCCTTTGTGGGGTTTGGGGCAGCGCATTTTCTTCCTTCACGATGGCCGTGCCACCCCCTCCAATGGCGGCCTGCTCACGGCGATCCAGGATCATGCTGGTTCCGGTTCAGAGGCCAACGACGTGATCCATCTCTTCCAGGAATTGAATAGCCAACAGCAACAGGATTTACTGAACTACCTGCGCTCGCTGTAGCGCCTTTTTCACTGGGCGAGGCGATCACTCACTTCGCCCAAAATTCTGCCTTATCGCAACCCCTGGAAGGCGATACTCTTATTCCCGGATATCGAATCGCCGGGAGGACGGAATGATGGGGGAAACAGATAACAGGCGCAGAGAGTTTCTTAAGCTTGCGTCATTCAGCCTTGCGGGCCTTGCCACCAATACCGCCCGGGCACTGGGCCAGGCGCGCGATGTCATCCAGCGGCCGGAGACACCGGAGCGTGCACTCAGTCTGCTGGCCGAAGGGAATCAGCGTTTCGTGGCCCAGAACCTGGTCTCATTCCGGGAAGATCTGGACATCCTCAAGGCGCACTCGGAAGAGCACCAGGAACCATTCGCGGCCGTGCTTTCCTGCGCCGACTCCCGCGTGCCGGTCGAATTAGTCTTCGATCAGAGCATCGGTCATCTCTTTGTGGTTCGGGTGGCCGGCAATGTTGCGACTCCGGACACCATCGCTAGCCTGGAATACGGGGGAGCGGTGCTGGGCATCAAGGCAATCCTGGTGCTTGGCCACACCAATTGCGGCGCCGTCAAAGCGACCATGGCGGGCAAGGCGGTACCGGGGCAGATCAGCACCCTGTACCAGTACATTCATCCGGCAGTCGCCGGGTCCAAGGGCGACCTTACCACCGCCAGCCGGCAAAATGCGAGGCTGCAAGCCTCGGTGTTAAGTGAGACTTCACCAGTTTTAGGGGAGCTGGTGAAACAGAAAAAACTGGCGATTCGCGCAGGCCTGTACGATGTCGGCAGCGGAAAAGTCACCATGATTGAAGCTTGATCCAGCGCGACGCTGGGGTTCTATCGGCGAGGATGAAGCCCATTCTCCTCGTCCGGTGGGCCCAAACACGAAAGTTGCACGGCCTCGACCCAGGTTAGTAACTAGGGCTGGAACAGATGTCCGACGCGTCCCCTGCCGATACAGTTTGTAATGTTTTAGTACGCCCAGGTGCACAGTCGAATCCACTAACCCACCGCGATCCTGACGATTAACGCATATCTGGCGAAATGCCGGGTAGACCGTTTCCGGCTTGGGTGCATCCTTGTGCTGGTTGTCTGACGCAGTACTGAGGGAACCACATGAGTAATGTTATCCGCGTGTAAGCCGATGGAGTCCAAATTGCGCCGAATTGGTGATGCAATGCAGGGTCCTGTTTCGTATACGATTCGTTTCGCCAGTAGCAGAGAACTTCCGAAAGTTGAAGTTCGGACTATCGGTCAGCAAGTGCTTTGGATCGGAATCCGCGCCCGTTGGCATTTCCTGTTCCGTGAGTGTTGACAAGTTTTGTAAGTGCGAACCGAGGACCCTTGTATGTGGAATTTGCGGCACCTTTCTGCCTGTGTGCGCCCCCGGCGTGGCCGAAACACGACGCTGCTCCTGTCCGCCCTGATGGCAGTCAGCTTGCCCAACGCTGCCCAGGCAGCGGCAGTACCGACCGTGACGACGCTGGTACTTTCTTCGCCGTCGGTGGCTTCGCCGACGGCAGTGACCTTGACTGCCTCGGTGGTGGCCGGCGGGGCGCCGGTAGCGAACGGCTCGGTGAACTTCTGCGATGCTACAGCGCCGCGCTGCGAAGATTCGGCCATTGTCGGCAAAGCCCAGTTGACTGCGGGAACCGCAAAGCTCAAGTACATTCCCGGCATCGGCACCCATAAATATACGGCGGTATTCACCGGGACGGCGGCAGCGACGGCCAGCACTTCCAGCGCGCAGACGTTGACCGTCACCGGGCTCTATCCAACCACTACGGCAATCGCGGCGACCGGTAACCCTAGCGGATACGATCTGACGGCGACGGTCGTGGGCTATGCAAATCATCCTCCGGTATTGGCAGGCACTGTGTCTTTTCAGGACACAAGCAATGGCAACTTTGTTCTGGGAACCGCCCCCCTCGGCGCGCCAACGTATGCGGAGAACTTCACGCAAGCGACCGGTTCTCCGTTCGTCACCGGCAACCAGCCGGCAGCAGGCGGCTCGGCAGACTTCAACGGGGATGGCATACCAGACCTGGCAATCATGAACTCTCAAGAAAATGCGATCGCGGTTTTCCTGGGCAAGGGAGACGGTACGTTTACCCCGGGCAACAAAATCCTTCAAGTGGGCACCACGCCTTGTGTAAACCTATACGAGGCTTCGAACTGCGCCCTCACGGTGGGAGATTTCAACCATGATGGCAATGCTGACCTGGTAGCCACCAGTGGCTACGACAATACAGTGATTGTTCTGCTGGGCCATGGGGATGGCACGTTCTCGCCTGCCAATGGCTCCCCCATTACCGTGGGCAATTTTCCTGAAGCGGTTAAGATCGGGGACTTCAATGGGGATGGCATTCAGGATCTGGCGGTAGCCAATGCCAAAGACAATACGATCAGTGTTCTGCTGGGCAATGGAGACGGGACTTTCACGGAAGCCAGTGGCTCGCCGATCCCCGTAGGCTCTTTCCCATTTTTCGTGGCTATTGCAGACTTCGACGGGAATGGCACCGCCGATATAGCTGCCTCCAACGAAAACGACAACACGGTAAGCATCCTGCTGGGCAACGGAGACGGTACCTTCACCAATGCTCCGGGATCGCCCATTGCTAATTTCACCTACAACCCCGGGCCGATCATCCCTGCAGATTTCAATGGAGACGGCAATGTCGACCTCGCAGTGTCAAACTTTACTCCCTCTGACCCAAGCAGCACGTTAGGCAGTGTAAACATCCTGCTGGGCAACGGAGACGGTACCTTCACCAATGCTCCGGGATCGCCGATCACGGTGGGAGTGGACGCGTGGGCCTTGGCTGCCGCGGATTTCAACCAGGACGGCAAGACCGACCTGGCAGTTGATAACTACGGTCAGATCGGACAATTCCCCACCCAGACCCTGAGCATCCTGCTGGGCAATGGAAACGGCACCTTTGCGGCACTGGGAACTCCGATCCAGTTGGGACAGTCTCCCAACGATCTGGTGACGGCAGACTTCAATGGCGACGGCACGACGGACCTGGCGATTCCCGAGCTGGCTGACGGCACCACGACCATCCTGCTGAACATATTTACGCAAACGGAAACGGCTAACCTGGCAAATGTCACGATCGCCGGCACCGGCACCCATTATGTGGACGCCGTTTACCTGGGGAACAGTCAGTTCGCCAGCAGCACCTCTACGACGGTCCCATTGGAGGGATCGACGGTACCTACCACGCTGACGCTGACGGCCAACCCCATCGAGCAGATGTTGACCATGCCGGTTACGTTTACGGCGCAGTTGACGGCGATCTCCGCGGAACCCCCGTCAGCGATCCCGACGGGAACCGTCACCTTCTTTGACCAGAGCGTCAATGCGACCCTTGGCACCGCACCCATGGGCGCCAACGGACAGGCAGTGTTCACGACCACTGCGATCGGTCCCGGGCACCATATCATCATCGCGAGCTATAGCGGAGATCCCGATTACCTCGCCAGCACGGCGAATACCGTACCGGGT
>Ga0302324_100022538_pt1 | contig 12233 bp, 9 predicted proteins | sample Palsa_T0_1_FD_201949 | JGI IMG/M metagenome (GOLD analysis project Ga0302324, IMG submission 201949) | Peat permafrost microbial communities from Stordalen Mire near Abisko, Sweden - Palsa_T0_1 | ecosystem: Environmental > Terrestrial > Soil > Palsa > Peat permafrost | place: Sweden: Abisko...
ATCCTTCACTCTGGATCGCTGAGAAATGGACGAAAACGTCCTCTCCCGACTGGCGCTGAATGAACCCGTAACCCTTGGCCGCGTTGAACCACTTGACTGTACCTTGTTCTATGCTCACTTCTGCTGCTCCTAATTCATTCATACGGCAACAGTTAGTTGCCCTGAAAGCTGTTCGCGCTCTCGTTCGCGTCGACCGTGCAAAAAAAAAGCTGCAGGGGTTGCCCCGCAGCCGATTTCAGGTGGTCAAATGGAACTCATGAGCAACAAACGCACTGCTAACCTACCATAAACACGCCCTTTCTGCAATATCCCCTGCCACGTTCACTCCCTAATCGACACCATCTGCCCGTTGCATCCGGTCATCCTCCATGGACGCCCGGTTGCTCGCTTCTTCGGAGCGTTTCGGGAACTTTGCGCCACTGCTCGGCGAGTTTTCCACACTCCCACCGCAATTGGGGAGTCTATTTGGAACAAGAACTCAGGTTGATCGATCCGCTACGCTTCGCGAAGGCTTTAGTGCCCCACTTCGGCTTCCAGTTGCTTCATCTGATGCTCGCCGTAGCGCGCGCCGGCGACTTCAGCGGCGGGGATCGATTGCTCGATCTCCGCCAGTTCGCTCGGCGAAAGCGAAACCGCGAGGGCGCTAAGCGATTCCTCGAGCTGCGCACGCGTCCGCGCTCCCATCACGGGAACCACGTTTTTGTTCTTTGCGAGCACCCAGGCGACCGCCAGCTGAGCGGGGCGAATTCCCTTCTTCGCGGCCATGCCATTCAGCGACTCGATCAGGCGCTGATTCCGCGCGAGATTTTCGCCCACGAACCGCGGAAATTGGTTCCGCATGTCCGTCTTGCCCGTGGGACGCGATCCGCTCAGCAAGCCACGCGATAGCACTCCGTAGACGGTCGCGCCAATCCACAGCTCCGCCAGCAACGGAAAAATCTCCCTTTCCGGGCCGCGGCTCACGAGCGAATACTCGATTTGAAGATCGACAATCGGATGCACCGCGTACGCTCGGCGGATTGTCGCCGGTCCGACTTCCGAGAGGCCGATGCCGCGAACGTATCCTGCCTTCACCATATCGGCGATGGCTCCGATTGTGTCCTCAATGGGAACCCCTGTGTCGAGGCGCGCAGGACGGTAAATATCGATGTGATCCGTCCCGAGTCGCGAGAGAGTGTGCGCCAGGAACGACTTCACCGCCGCGGGCCGCGCGTCGTATCCCAGCCAGCTCCCGTCCGGCGCTCGCAGCGCGCCAAACTTCACCGAAAGCAGTACTTTGTCCCGGCGCCCCTTCAATGCCCTTCCCACGAGCATCTCGTTGTGCCCCATGCCGTAAAAGTCGCCGGTGTCGATCAGGTTGATGCCCCGATCTACCGCCGCGTGGATCGTGGCGATGCTTTCATTCTCATCCGTATCGCCATAGATGCCCGACATCCCCATGCACCCCAGGCCGATCGGGAAAACTTCCGGTCCCTTCGCCCCCAGCCGCCTCATTCCGATTTCCTCTTTTCCGTCCATAGCGTTTTTCTATCCCCGCCGCTTTCTATTTTTCGATTCTCGCTCGGAGTGCGTAATGCCGCGAAGCGAACCGCTTCGCGGCTAACACTATCTGAGAAGCGCAGCTCCCGCAAGAAGCGGTATTACGCCAGGCCCGTGAGGCGCGCGTAGTCGTCGAGGCGCGCTAGGTCGTCGAGGCAGCCGCGGAATCCCAGGTATCCATCCGGCCGGACCACGAGGACGCGATTTTCGTCGCCGAAAAGATGCGTAATCTCCGGGGTCAGCAATCCAACGGGCATGAAGGCTCGCGCCGCGGCTGTGGCGCTCACGGCGGCGCTATCCGGAAACTCAGCAGACACCGCGTGGTAGCCCGGTACTTCACCCGCCTGCGCACCCGTCGGGCTTTCCATTTCCGTGCCGAGAATCGCGTCTGCACAGCGCAACTCCACGACATTCGCCCTCGGTACCCGTGCGCGCACCTTTCGAACATCCTCAATTCCGATTGCCAACGCCAAAGCCCTGCCATCCTTCAGCGGATCGAGAAGCCGTCCCTGCTTCCCGCCCGAAAACTCCACGTCCGGGTTAGGCACGCGGTCGCCCGCGCGCAGCGAGCCTTCGCCGCCATAATCCGCGGCGATCGAAGATCCTCGGTAATTGATCGCCGTTTCCGAAACGAAGCCGGCCACGGCGCGTTTTACCCCCTCCATATTCGAGAGCGCCGGTCCAATCAAGTTCCGCAGCCCCTCGAAAATCGGATTGTCGCTGGTTCCAGCAGAAAGCCCTCGCGACGTCACCTTCAGCAGCGTCTCGCCCACCGCCCCGCGCTCTTCGTTGTACGTGTCCAGCACCTCCACCCCCGCTCCATCGGCCACCGCCGCGATCTTCCATGCCAGATTGGCCGCGTCCTGTATACCCGTGTTCATTCCCTGCCCCGCCACCGGTGAATGGATGTGCGAAGCGTCTCCCGCGAGGAATACGCTGTCGACGCGATACTGCTTCGCCTTGCGCTGATTGATGTGGAAAGGCGTCACCCATGCGGACGAACGCACCGTAATCCGCGCGCCAGTGGCGTCGATGGCGGACTGAAAATCTTCAAGAGATGGCTGCCGATCCGCCGGCGCCGTTTCCCGGCCAGGGTGCAGTATCACGATAACCCGGTGCAGCTTGTCGTCGAGCCGTCCGATGAAGACAACATTGCCATGATGCGAGTGCACCCGAAGCTCGTCTCCCGGAACGTCGGGGCCGGCTAGTTCGAGGTCACCGAGAAAAAAGTCCAGTCCGACGGTGTCTCCCTCGAACGGCACCTGCAAGTCGCGTCGCACCACGCTATGCGCTCCATCGCAGCCGATTAGCCACCGTGCCGCAAAGGTTTGCGTTACGCCGCTGTGGTGGCGGAGCTGCGCCTCCACGCCGTCTTTGTCATTGCGGAAGGACAATAGCTCCGTGCCTCGTTCCACGTCGCCGCCAAGAGACTGCAGATGCGCGATGAGGAGGCGTTCTGTCTCGCTTTGCGGCAGGAACAGCGCAAAAGAATAGCGGCCGGGGACGCGGCTGAAATCGAAATCAAAAATCTTCTTCTGCTCGCTGACGAGCGAGCCGTGGTAAAGCTTGCGTCCATGCGCGACCGCCTCATCCGCGATTCCGTAGCGCTCGAACTGTTCGAGAGTCCGAGCCTGCACGCCGAGTGCCTGCGAATGCTGCGCCGGCTGCTCCGATTTGTCGATGATCCGCACCGGAATGCCCGCGCGCTTGCATTCGATCGCCATCGCCAGCCCGGTCGGTCCCGCCCCAGCGATTAGAACGTTGTGATCTTGTCTCATGCGTGCAGTATAGTCGTGCTGCGGTTTCGGCGATCTAGGGAACTTCCCCTAGCGGCGTTTCCGGCCTCGAAAATTGAAGCCCGAAAGATGAAGCCGGGCTGGTCGAAAAGGCATCGATATCCGTGGTGCGGCATTCGGGGAGAGCAACGGGCCAGAACGATGACCATGACTCCACTAGGCGGCTTTCGACTGAAGGTGTTTCGCGCGCTACAATTTTTTGTTCCGGAAGGATCGTCTCTCGACGCGGTCTTCAACTCGTACGACGATTGGCGCCGCTACCGCGCGCATTTATCCCAAGCGAAGTCTGGCAACACCGCTGCTGCACAACCATCCGAGCTGTCTTCGCAAGGGGCCTCGCAACAGTCATCGCAGCACGATTCCAATCACAAGTAGCCCTTCTTGATCCTCCGCGCTGGCGCGCGGGCACAACAACTCAGCGCGAAAGCCTCTCCGGCCGTTTTCCTTATAAGTTGGGGGAAAGAACTGCGGAACCGCCACGTGGAAGGCGTATCACGCGGATCTGCCGCGCAAGGCCAAGCATTTTGAGCGCCCAGATCCCGTACCAGTTGAAATCGATCTCATACCATCTCAGCCCGTGCCGCGCAGACACCGGATGCGCGTGATGATTGTTGTGCCAGCCCTCGCCCCACGTGAGCAACGCCACCCACCAGCTATTGGTGGATTGATCGCGCGTCACAAATCGCCGCGAGCCCCAGGAATGCGTGGCCGAGTTCACGAGCCACGTGGCGTGCAGACCGAACACGGTTCGCAGAATGATTCCCCACAGCAGAAACGGCAGGCCTCCTATAGCGAACACGATCGCCGCCACCGCCACCACTGGCACATAGTGGTATTTCGTAATCCACACGTGGAACTTGTCCTTCGACAGGTCCGGGACATATCGCGCCAAGGTCTCGGTATCGTGATGCAGCGATTTGCCCATCAGGATCCAGCCCATATGCGCCCACCACTTGCCATCGAGCGGAGAATGCGGGTCGCCTTCGTGATCCGAAAATTGATGGTGCATGCGGTGCGTCCCCACCCAAAAGATCGGGCCGCCTTCGAGCGTCAGGCAGGCGCATACCGTAAGGAAATACTCCACCCACTTTGGCGTCTTATAACCTCGATGAGTCAGCAGGCGGTGATACCCCATGCCAATGCCCAGGCTCCCCGACACCCACCACAAAAAAATCGCCAGAAAGAGCGCTTTCCACGTGAAAAAGAAGAGCGCCGCCACCGCTGCGACGTGGAACAGGATCATGACCGAGGATGTACCCCAGTTGATGCCTTGCTCGCCAGCTTGTTGTTTCTTCAAGCTATTCAGTTTCAACTTACTCAGAGATGTTTTCATGGGGGCCTTTGGCCGCGCTGATTCAGGCGTCAGCGATGCCTTCACTTTAGCAAGACGGGCTTGCGCGCTTTGTAATCGTTGTGTAATACCTTAGGGACGTGTTCCATTCCCTAATCGGAACAATCATTTTTCGGACTGCAGGGCTTCGGAACGCGGGTCTGTTGGTCTGTTCCTCTAAGCGGGGTATCCGGCAGGTTTGCTTAAGCTCGGGTCATTTAGTCCGGGTTGTTCAGCTCGTCTTTTGCTCGAGCTCGGCCCAACGCACATACAGAGTCTCGATGGTTTGCCGCGTCTCTTCGATACGCAGGCTGGTGTCGCGAAGCAGTGCCGGCGCACTCGTCACGGCAGGGTCGTTCAGTGACGCCACTTGAGCTTCGAGTGCCTGTTCCGCCTCCGCAATGCGCTGCTCGATGGTCTCGAATTCACGCACTTCCGTGAAACTCAGCTTCTTCTTCGCCACGGCAGCCTTCGCGGGCGCAGATGTTGCCGCGGGCGCCGCGCCAGCCTGCCCGCGCGCCGTTTCGGCTTTGTCGGAAGCGGTGCGCGCACGCTGCTGTTCGTTCTGCCAGGCGTCCCACTGCGAGTAGCTGGCGAATCGCTCCACATTCCCCAGGCCATCGAGCCCGAGCACAACCGTCGACACGCGATCGAGCATGTACCGGTCGTGCGTCACCAGCACCAGCGCGCCTCGAAATTCGAGCAGGCTCTCCTCAAGGATTTCAAGCGTGGGGATATCGAGATCGTTTGTCGGCTCGTCCAGCAGTAGCAGATCGGCCGGCTGGAGCATTAATTGCGCAATCAGCACGCGCGCCCGCTCCCCCCCGGAAAGGCGACTCACGGGCCGATTCAAATCTTCCCCGGCGAATAGGAACCGCGCGGCCCACGCAGCCACGTGAATCACTCGGTCCTGATAGATCACGGAATCGCTGTCGGGAGCGAGCGCCCGGCGCAGCGTCAAATCCGGATCGAGCACGCGATTCTGGTCGAAATAAACGATGCGCAACCCATCCGCCTTCTGGATTTTCCCGGCGACCGGCTCGATCTCCTCGCGCAAGAGGCGCAGTAGCGTGGTTTTTCCGCTGCCGTTCGGGCCCACAAGGCCCGCGCGCATGGCCGCCGTCAATACGAAATTCAAATCCTTGAAAAGCGTACGCCCGCCCAGCTCACAAGTCATCCCGTCGATTTTTACAAGCTGCTTGCTCTGCCGCCCGGTGGCGGAAAAATCGATGGTAGCGGCGGTGCTGCGGGTGCGTTCGTTCAAATCGGCCAGCTCGCCGATCATTTCGTGCGCCTGATCGATTCGCGACTTGGATTTCGTGGTGCGCGCCTTGGGCCCCCGGCGCAGCCATTCGATTTCCGTGCGCACCCGATTCGCGAGGGCGTCCTGCCGCTTTTGCTGCGCGTACAGATACTGCTCTTTCGATTCGAGGAACGCGCTGTAGCTCCCGTGCACGCGCAGAAAGCCGTCTGCATAGGCGCGGCTCAACTCCACCATTTCGTTCGCGGCATTTTCCAGGAAGTAGCGGTCGTGGCTCACCACCACGCAGGCAAACGACGCATTTCGCAGCAACGCCTCCACCCATTTGATCCCCGCGATGTCGAGATGGTTGGTAGGCTCATCGAGCAGCAGGATGTCGGGCTCCTGGACGAGTGCTTCCGCGATTGCAAGGCGCTTGCGCCATCCGCCCGAGAGTACGTCGGTGGGAACATCGAAGTCCGTGAATCCGGCGCGCCCCAGCGTTTCCGCCAGTCGGGACGCTCGGTCTTCGAGCGGCGTCGCAATACGCTCGAGCGCGCCTTCAATCACGGAGCGGACCGTGAGCCCGGGCGCGAATTCCGACACCTGCGCGACGCAGCTCAACCGCGTCCCTTTGCGGACCGCCAGTTCCCCGCTGTCCGCCTTCACCCGGCCTTCGAGGATTGCGAGCAGCGTTGATTTGCCCGACCCATTCGGGCCGATCAGCCCAATGCGGTCGCCATCGGATACCGTGAAAGAAATGTTCTGGAAGAGCGGAGCGACACCGTATCGCTTGGAAAGCCCTTGTGCGCTGATGATGGGAGCCAAATGCCGAGGTTTTCTCCTGCTCTCAGTTTACACGTTCAGTTTACTTGCCGCCGCGCATCACGGGAGCTGTTCAGTTCGGCGTTTTCAGTCGCCATCGGCCGCCGGAAAGTTCAATTAGACCTGCCCGTTTCAATCGCTGTTGTTCTCGTCGAAGTTCATGCTGCCATTCCATATCGCTTGGCGGGCGTCGATGCGGACAGAGAGGGCCAACACAATCCTCTGGCTGCATCTTCCGGGCAACCGCGTATTGCTCCTCGGTGCCTTTTGGACCGTCGGTAAGCGTCGTCAAAATTACTTTCCTGAACGTGGCCATATCTGCACTCAGCCCATAGTGTATTTATTCTTACTTAGGGAGGCCCTAGTAAATCAGGCGACATTTTAATCATGCGGCGCAAGCGCATGGGTGCCATACGTCATCGCCGCCCCCGCGCGCAACGCGGCTGCCACCAGCACCGTTTCCGAAATCTCGGCGTCCGTAGCGCCCGCTTCGCGCGCCTTTTTTGAGTGGATCTCGATGCAATAAGGACATTGCGTCGTGAACGCCACCGCCAGCGCGAGCAGCTCTTTATATTTCACCGGAATGGCGCCCGCGGCCATCGCCGCTTTATCAAACGCCACAAACGCCTTCATGCCCTCCGGCGCATTTGCCTCAATTACTTTCAGCCTGGACAAATTCTTCATGTCGTACATGAACAGCTCCTTTTGTGAATCCTCGAATCACCGCGGAAAGCGCGTAAATCGCCAGTAGAGATGCGTGGCAAACCGACAAGGATTCAATCGTGTGTCAGCTTAGAAAAGCAATCGCCTTCGACGCCAGCCTGTCGAACGCTTCCACCGCGAGCTCAATATGTTCCTCGCGCGTGTCCTCCACTTTGTTGTGGCTGATTCCGCCCAACGACTGCACGAACATCATCACCGTGGGAATTCCGGCACGGGACACTTCCGCCGCATCGTGGAGCGGCCCCGAGGGCATCCGGTGCGACCGGCCCGCAGTTTCCCGCACTGCCTCGTCGCACAATTCGATCATCCGCGCATCAAACGCGATCGGCTCGATCTGCCATATGCGCGACCAGTCCACTGTGCAGCGTTCTTCGGCGGCAAACCGTTCGCTCGCCTCGCGCGCCTCGCGCAGCATCATTGCAAGCGTTCCGGCATCCAGGTCGCGCTGGTCAAGAGTCGCCTCGCACCGCCCCACCACCGCGGTGACGATTCCCGGAAACGTCTTCACGCTGCCCATGGTGCACACCGCGTCCGGATGCTTTCCGGCAATCGCGCGAATCTCGAGCGCGAGCTTCGCGCACGCAGCCAGCGCGTCCCGCCGGGCGTTCATGGGCGTCGAACCCGAATGCGCTTCCTGCCCGTGAAAGGTGATCGCGTGCCGCTCCACGCCTTTCGTGCCCAGTACTACGCCCAGCGGCAATCCCATACGCTCGAGCACCGGACCCTGCTCGATGTGCAATTCAATATAAGCCCCCGCGTTCGCCTGCTCCGCGGTAGCTTCGTGGAAGCGGTCGATCTCGACACCACACCGCCGCAGCGCATCCTCCATGCGCGTGCCTTCACGATCCGTGCGCACGCGGTCCGCAGCAATCGTCGCCGTGCCCGCGAATGCCGACGAGCCAAGCAGGCTGCGCCCGAATCGCGCACCCTCTTCGTCTGCCCAGTCGACCAGACGGATCGTCACCGGCGGGCGCCCGCGAAATTCGTGCCCGCGGTCATGCCCACGTTCATAATTGACTCGCCGCAGAATCTCGAGCCCCGCCAACACATTCAGCGCTCCGTCCAACCAGCCGCCATTCGGCACCGAATCGAGATGCCCGCCGATTAGCAGCGCTTTCTCGGATTCACCAGGTAGCGTCACCCAGTGATTGCCTGCGGCGTCGTAGTGCTCCTCCACCGGCAAACCTGTGAGTTTGCTCGTGAACCACTCGCGCGCCTTGAGCCACGTGTCGCTCCACGCCACGCGCTGCGCGCCGTTTTCATCCCCCGTGAGCGCCCTCAGCTCTTTCAATTCCGCCACGGTTCGTTTCGGTTTTAAGCTCATCGAGCTCCCTTCGGGAAAACGCTAAGGGTAGCACGACGAGCCGCCGGATTTGCCTTCGCGACACACCTGTGCCAACGTGATTTGCGAGGCGTGCGCATCTGACGGTAAGTTAGTGTCAGGAAGCTTCGAGCATGCCCAGCTTGCGCATCGCCCACATCGCTTTTGCTGCGACGGCCTCCGTCGGGGCTATTCAGTGTGCGCTCGACTATCCGCAGCTCCCGGCCCGCATGGCGTCGCACTTCTCCGCCTCCGGAGCCGCCAATGGCTGGATGACTAAGCAAGCGTTCTTCGAAGTTTACGCGGCGATGATCGCCCTTTGCGCTCTGGTGGGATTTCTTGCGCCTCGCAAAATTGAGACAAGCTCGCCCGCGCGAATCAACCTGCCCAATAAGGAATACTGGCTCGCGCCCGAGCGCCGCGAAGGCACGTTCGCATATTTTCGGACTTCGTTTGCGTGGTACGCCTGCGCTCTCCTGGTCATACTGGTGATCGCGATGGGCTTGGCAATCCAGGCAAACTTCAGCGCCCCGCCTCACATGGCATCCCAATCGGCGCTCACCATCGTTGGGGCATTCGTCCTATTCAATTTGCTGTGGGTCATTTCTCTCTTCCGCCGTTTCTCCACCCCACGATAATTCCCTTCGGGCTCTCTCTTGTTTTTTCTCTTTCGCGGCGTTTGCCTAAAGGAGACAGCAACAGTTGCTAGTCATCACGCCGAAATTCCGATATAGATTACGGTGCGATTCCCAAGGATTCCGTGACAATTTCGGAGAACAAAGCCATCATCGCTTTTCGCTGAAGCACCTTTGGAGGTAGACGAAATGATTCGGCGTGATTTTTGCAAAAGCTCTCTCTTCGCGGCAGCCGCTGTGCTGCCCGCTTCACTCGCCTCTCGGCCGCTCGCCTCGCGCTCGCTAGGTTCCGCTCCTGAAGGGTGCGCATCCTTGGAATTTCCCAAATCCCCCGGCCTCACGAAATACGTGGCGGAATTTATCGTGAATACGAAATACGACGACATTCCCGCCAACGTGATCGAACTCGGCAAGAAAACCATCCTCGACGGATTCGGCCTCGCGCTTGCCGGATCGGTCTCGGTGAGCGGCCCGATCATCCGCAGATACATCGACTCTCTAGGCCTCTCGCCTGGGAAAGCCAGCATTCTTGGGACGAAATTAAAAGTGTCGCCGCGCTTCGCAGCTCTGTCTAATGGCATCGCCATCCACGCCGACGACTACGACGACACCGGCTCAGCCCTTCACGTCAACGCTCCCGTGTTGCCGGCCGCATTTGCCTACTGCGAGATTGGCCGGCGGTCCGGCAAGGATTTTCTCCTCGGCTATCACGTGGGCGTCGAAGTGGAAAACAAAATTGGCGACGCCATCTCCCAGCGCCACAATGGCGATGGCTTTCATACCACGGGCACCATCGGATCGTTTGGCAGCGCCGCCTCCTGCGCGAAGCTGCGCGGCCTCGACCTCGCTCAAACGGCCCGCACGCTCGGACTCGCCGGATCGCAGGCCAGCGGTTTGCGCGACAACTTCGGCACGATGACCAAGCCCTTTCACGCCGGGCACGCGGCCGAAGCGGGCGTCATTTCCGCCGATCTCGTCGCGCTTGGCTGGACCGCCTCCGAAGACGTGCTCGAAGCGCCGCTCGGTTTCTATCAGGCCGAGGGCGGCAGCTACGATCCGCGCCTCATCGCTGGAAAACTTGGGAATCCGTGGATGTTTGCTTCTCCGGGCGACCTCATCAAGCGCTTTCCCTGCGGCACGATTCAGCAGTCCGTGATGGACAAAATGCTCGAGCTCATCGGCGCAAACAACATTAAAGCCGCCGACGTGCAAAAAGTGGAAATCGGCGGGAATCAGACCAACGTCAACACGTTGTTCCCCCACCACCCGATGACCGGCCTTGAGGCGAAGTTCAGCATGGAATATGCGGTGAGCATTCTGCTGGTCGACGGAAAAGCCGGTCTCGGCCAGTTCACGGATGAGGTCGTCCAGCGGCCCGACGTGCAGGACATGATCGGGCGGTCGCGCTTTTTTGTCGATCCGGAATTCAACAAGCGTGGCACGCACGGTGAGTCGCTGCAAGCGACGCTCGTCGAGCCCATGAATATCAAAATTTACAAAAAGGATGGCAGCGTGATCACGGGCCTGAGCGGCGCCGCCAAGGGCAGTCCGGAAAATCCCATGACCCTGGACGAAGTGGTTGACAAATTCCGCGGCAACGCCGACTTTGCGAATTGGCCCAAGCAGAAGGCCGAATCGGTCGTCGAAATGGTGAAATCGCTGGAGGCGCTGCCCGACATGGGCAAGCTCGCCGCGGCCCTCTCGTCCTAGCCGAAATTGACGGGCGGAAATAAAAAAAACGGCGGGGACCGAAGTCCCCGCCGTCGTTGCTCACTTATGGATTTGAATCGGCCGTGCATCGCACGACCGACACAACCTAAAAAGTTATAGACCGACGAGGAGGACGTCGCCCATTCGCCGACCGTCCTTGATTACAGAGGAAAAGTGTTTGGTCGCGGAAAAATCCGCAAACGCTGCGTGAAGGTCCTTAAGCGAGCTTCTCGACGCCGAACAGCCCAAAGCACAGCTATCAACCCATATTTCCCAAAGCCGTTCAACTTCCCCGCAAACGGACTCGCTGTGCCGTCAGTTCGCTTTTCGACGGCTGACGAAACCCGCACCGCCAAGCGCGAAAAGTCCCGAGGCCAACATCAGAAGACTGCTCGGCTCCGGTACAGACATCGGATCTGTTGTCTGATCAAAAGCCTTGCGATCCTGCCCGTCTCCGTAACGCCCGTCGCCGCTTAAGTTGGTTGCATGAGCCGGAATTGACATCAACAACCCAACACCTAACGCCACCGTCAACAACGCCATTTTCTTCACGATTACACCCCTTGTCCGACATATTTACTGATTGCTGAAGCAACTGACTGCTGAAAAAACTCTTACGCTGCGGCGAGACGGACTTCTCTTACCGCCGGACCAAAAACCTCGACCACCGTTCGGGCCCTGAAGTCGTAAACGAGATAGTTGTCCATTGATGTGGATCCCAGAGCAGCCACCAACTGCCTGGCTTCATTCAGTTCCTTCACTCTATTAATCCAAAGTAGTCTGTCGTCGGGGAGCTTTCTGTAGATATCGTAGTTAGAATTCATTCCGATCCCTTCACAGTAGATTTTCCTTCGCGCCGCTCCTCAGCCCGTATGATCTCGGTCCCAACATCTATTAAGCCGCGCAATACCTTTGTAGGGCATCCGACAGCGGTCGACCATCCACGACGCGCTGTAAATTAAGCTTCGATTTTCCAGTAGGCGAAAATTGTCAGGATATGGGACTTGAGGCAAACAATGTATTGGAGAAACAGAGTTGGAGATTCTGGGTGGTTTTTTGCGTGAATCTACATTTATTAGCGGATACCTTTTAGCGATCTGTTCGCGAGAAGACG
>Ga0302324_100022539_pt1 | contig 12232 bp, 11 predicted proteins | sample Palsa_T0_1_FD_201949 | JGI IMG/M metagenome (GOLD analysis project Ga0302324, IMG submission 201949) | Peat permafrost microbial communities from Stordalen Mire near Abisko, Sweden - Palsa_T0_1 | ecosystem: Environmental > Terrestrial > Soil > Palsa > Peat permafrost | place: Sweden: Abisko...
CTGCGAACGCCAATACGGCGTTCAAACGAAAGCGGATCGGTTTCAAGAAAAGTCCCCCGGGATGACGATAGTTCAGCTTGCGCGCTCATCGCCAAACCGCAGAAAGCTGTCAGCTTTCGAAGTGATGGACTACTCTGCGCATTGTGTGAGAGAACTGTCCAGCGTTCTGTCAGTTTAATCCCGGCGAGAAGCCGGCCGGGAATTCTGCGCCTCCGTACTGCTCTTAACACATGATAACGACGGACTGCCGAGCATTCAGTCCATCGTCAATGCGTCGAAACATCGGAGGATTCCATGTCCGTTCTGTGCTGGATGGCGATCGGACTCGCAATTGGATTTGTCGCGAAGCTGATTTTGCCGCGCAGAGACCTTCAATGGTGGTTTTATCCTGCGGTTGGGATCGGTGCCGGACTTTGCAGCGGTTTGCTTTATGCGACGGTCGCGGATGTCGACCTCACCGGGTTCAATCCCTATTCGATCGTGGCCGCGGGCGCCGGACCGATTCTGTTTTTCGGATACATATACTGGCGCATGCCGCGCGGAACATGAGGAATCGCATCATCGCGCGGCGAATTCAGTCGACAGCATATCGGACCTGGCTGCGTATCAGGCGTCGGGTGAACACGTAAACCGTCGACCAATTCTGTAAATCTCGCCATGGCCGGGCGTGACCGGGCCACCTGGCGGAACGCGCGGCAGCCGGGTGGGCGGCTCAAGGCTGCCCATGGAAAAAAAGGGGGACAAATGCGTGAAAGCGCCAACGTTTCCCGGCCGCTTTCTGAAGCAGCGAAGGGGAACAGTGCCGTATTCCCTCGTCTTGATTGCCCTGTCGGCCATGTTTTGATGGTGGTAATGTCCGGCGATCGCAGCCGGCGCGCAAATGGGAGGGCGTCATGAGCATCATCGATCAGGCAGTGAAGTCGAACGAGCAATACGCCAAAACTTACGATCCGAAACTGGGCGCCGGACCGCCGCATCCCCTCGTCGCCGTACTGACGTGCATGGATCCAAGGCTTTCCGACCTTGAAGGAATCCTGGGCCTGAAGCGCGCCGACATGGACGTCATCCGCAATGGCGGCCCGTCCGTCACGGACGAAGTGCTGGCGGAGCTTGTGGTGTCGACGCGCGTGTTGGGCTCGAAGGAGATCCTGCTGCTCAACCACACCGGCTGCGGATTTACGACCTTCACCGACGCGGAATTGAACGCAAAGCTCTCGAAACTGACGGGAGACAATTCGCCCGCCCCCATGCGTTTCCTCTCATACAAGGATCCGGTCGAGCACACGAAGGAACAGATCGAAAAGGTGTGGTCGCATCCCTGGATCGCGAAGGACGTGCCCGTGCGAGGCTTTGTTTTCGACGTAGAAACCGGACGGCTTCGGGAAGTGACGTAAACAGTTGGCAGGCTATCGCGGCTGCGGGTGTCACTCACCGCTCTATTCGCAATGGATTAAACGTCCCCGCATTTCTCTTCGTCCAAAGGGCATCGCCGCCGCTATATTCCTCAATCGCCTCGGCCGTATTCGAATACCTGTCTACTAAGCGGACGATCGAGAACCTCGCGGTGAATCCATACCATTCCGACCCAACTTTTCGCGCTGTCAGGTTACTACAGCGATAAAGCGAGTGCGCCTGACTCCTTTGCAGGATCACGTCGGAGGGGCATTGGTGACGGTAAGTTCCCCTCCCGCAGCCTTTCGAAGTAATTTTTTAAAGCCCCCAAGACCCTGCTGGTAGCGTTCAAGCTCTTCTAGCGCCTGCTCCAAAGTGAGCGAGTACTCTGTGCGGACGGGCCGACGGCTCGAACCCGTACAAAGCATGGTTCGACGATCTGGATGCGCAAGCCGCCGCCAAGGTGGCAACGGCGACCTTGCGGCTGGAGATGGGCAATAGCTCGAATGTTAAATGGATCGGCACAATCGGAGAGTATCGCATCGATTGGGGACCGGGATACCGGCTCTATCTGGGCCGCGATGGAGAGGCGCTGATCATCCTGCTGGTTGGCGGCACGAAGCGGCGACAGAAGGCCGATATCGAAAAGGCAAAGGCGCTGTTCGCGGAGTACAAAGTTCGGAAGGCGGCAGCGGCCAAGGGCAGGAGATAGCAGGATGGCATTGACACGGGACTTCAAGGAAACGGTGAGTGCGCGCGTGGCGCGCGATCCCGCTTTTGCCAAGGCGCTGCTCGACGAGGCGGCGGCACTCTTTCTCAATGGCGAACCGCGCACCGCGCGCCTGATCCTGCGCGATCTGGTGAATGCTTCCGTCGGGTTTGAAGCGCTGGCGGCCGAGACCAGGATGCCGAGCAAGAGCCTGCATCGCATGCTGTCCGAGCGCGGCAACCCGAGCATGGACAATCTCGCCGCGATTCTTAGCGTCGTACGCAAGCGCCTCGGCGTCGATATCCGCGCGCGAGCTGTGAAAGCGGCATGACGATTGACGCGATATTCCGATCAAATAAATGGGGTCGGAGTGGATTATTAGGCGGCGTGGACAAAAAGGACGTAATTCCGGGAAAGCCAGGGCATTTTCCAGCTCCCACCGGATCAAATCCTGTGAAGACTGGGCGATCGCGTTGTTGTAGATTTGCACGCGTAAAATCCGGTGCGTGGAGTTGCAGTCGCTGTCCCGATATTCGGAACAGTTCCGAATGGAGGTTCGCATGCGATCGATTGCGCTGCTGCTGACGGCTCTTTTGCTCATTGTCGACGCCGACAATGCAGCCGCCTCAGGTCCCCAATATGTGCCGGGCTATCCGCTCTACTGCCAGGGGCCGATTTGGACGACCGTGCCGTCAGGCCGCGAGACGACGACGCATTTCGTCTGGGCGTCCACCGGCGCCGGCGCAGCGTCTCCGGCTCCGGGACAGTGCAGCTGGGCCGACCGCACCGGGGAAGGGGCCGAGAGGCAATCGGACGGCGGCAACGCGATCTGCGATTTCTCCGGCGCGATGAAAAGCGTTGCGCCCGGAACATATGCGGAGATCGGCGTTGCACGCGATCCGCAGGCCGGCAACTGCATGCATCTCATGCGCTATATCGGCGCCGTTTCGCCCCCATTCCCGTCCAAGCCCGCGCTGGAGCCGTTCGTCCGGCAATCCATCGTCAATCTGTCGGGCGCGCAGATCACCTCGCTGCAACACGGCTTCCAGGTGATGATGAACCGGTCGCCGGCAGACCCGACCAGTTACAGGTTCCAGGCGAACATCCACGGGACCAACGATCCCGCGTTCACGCCGCAGGAAATCGAGAGCTGGAACAATTGCGAGCACGGGAGCTATTTCTTCTTCTCGTGGCATCGCATGTATCTCTACTTCTTCGATCGCATCCTGCGCGCGGCGGCGGGCGACCCGAACCTCGTGCTGCCCTATTGGAACTGGACCGATCCGGGGCAATTCACGCTGCCGGTGGCCTTCCGCATGCCGGCGAACGCCGGCAATCCGCTTTACCTCGCGCCGCCGGGGCGTCCGGCCGCGCTGGATCTCGGCACGGGCGGACTCAATTTGGGAGCCGTGAACGACGCGTTCGCATACTACGATGTGGCGTTCGACTCGCCGGCCGGTTCGGGCGACAGCTTCGGGGGCCAGATTGCTTCGCCCATGTTTGCCAACTCCCCGCATGGCGAATTCGAATTGCAACCACACGACGCTGTACATTCGGCACTGGGCGGGTTGATGGCCGATCCCAGCACCGCGGCGCAGGACCCGGTCTTCTGGCTGCATCACGCCAATGTCGACCGGATGTGGAACAACTGGATTGCGCAAGGCGGCGGCCGCCGCAATCCGACCGACTCCGCATGGTTGAACACGCAGTTCACGTTTTACGACGAGGCCGGACACGCCGTTTATCTCACGGGTGCGGAGATCGTCGATACGGTTGGCCAGTTGAACTATCACTACGACGATCATCCGACGGCGCTTCAGGTTCTCTATCCGTCGCCCGCCGTGACGAGGTTTTTGGCGGAGATGCGGCAGTTCGGGATGTCCGACAGGCAGGCGATGGTCAGCGAGGTCGTACCGCAACGGGCCCGCGAAGAGCTGGCGATAAGCGCGTCCCCCGTCGAGTCGCAACGGATCGAACTTGGGGGAACGGGCGCACGCGTGGCCGTGCCGCTCACCGACGAAGCGGCCGGAAGGATGCGGCAGCTGGTTGCGAACAACGCGCCCCACCAGGTGCATTTGCGGTTCGACGATATCCGCGTCGACCAGACGAGCGGGGTGTACTACGAGATCTATGTCAATCCGCCCGCCGGCGTGAAACTCGATATCCACGCCCCGGGCTATGTCGGAAACCTCAGCCTGTTCGGTCTGAAGCCGCATGCGATGGCAGGCCGGCCTGCGCCGGCGCAAGACGTCTTTGTCGAGTACGATATTTCGCTCCTGGTGGGCGATGCGGTCGCGCGCGATCCGAAAGGTCTCACCGTCGTATTGGTTCCGCGCGGTCTGTTCGATTTACATGGCGAGCCGCTGCCGGTCTCGACGCAGGTGCAGGGAACCCTGGGCACGGTCCGCATCATCGGCGGCTGAGAGCGGTGGCTGGGTGACAGTGGCGCCGTTTATCGCCGTGCGAAATATGGGGATGCTTAATCGATTACGAGCGAAGTTGCCGACAGCCGCAAAAACCTGGAGCGGAGACTGTGTGATGAAGGCGACGTTGCCGCATAACGATTCCGATCATGCCAAAGCCAAGGCTTTGGTGGAGTAGCTCATGCGGTCGAACGATCCGGCAGACGACGCGCGGTTGGCCGCGCAAGCGCAGCTGATCGATCTCTGGATCAAGAAATAGTTCGGAAAAATCGCGCCGCTTCCCAACCGCCTGTCGCGCAAGAATATTCGCCGGAAATTCGCGGCAAAGATTCGATGTTTGTTCAAAAATCTTTTCGAATCGACATTTTCTGCAATTGCGCGCGGAATTTTTCGTCTCCATGTTGGGTGATTTCCCGCGATGGAGTTTGCGCATGGAAGTGAGACGTGCCGGCATCGGGACGCGCCGGAAGACGGAAGGCGAGCCTGTTGCGTGGTTTGCGCGTGCGCGTCTCCTGCGGCGGACGATTGCGCCCGTGCGCGCACGTTCGCGCGTGACTGCACATCTTCCATCGAACAGGCGGCGCAGCGCCGAAAACAGGCTCCTGTTATTTCCTGTTATGATTTCGCTAAGGTCATGGTTTGTCTGGAGATTCCCGGCGATAACAGGTGAAATTTTTTTCGCACGAAATGTTTCGCCACGCGCGGGCAGCGCGGTGTCACTCGATAACGGGCCGCAAGAACATGAAGTTACCATCCCGAGCCGGTTGCACAGGCCGCTGAAAAGCGAGGCGCGGTCAGGGCGTTTCGTAGGGCCGAACGCAGGCAAATCAGCAGGGCCCGAAGGCCCTGTTCCGCGAAGTCAAGCTGTTGAATTCGCACGAGATTTTGGAAGGAAAATTTTTTCGCAGAAATCCCGTGGCGAAGCAGCCTTTCGAGATCTACCGCGATGGTGGCACTAGGATTTTCCTCCCCCGTTCACGGGGGACGTGCTGAGCGGCAGCGAAGCGGAAGGGGCCCCCTTCGACGCGCTGCGCGCGCCACTTCCCCCGTGAACGGGGGAAGAAAATTGAGGATGCGCGTTGCGCGTCTACGGCGGACCGCGGCGTTTGCTGCGCCCGGGGCGGACAGCGCTTTGATCGATCACGGGCAGATTGGCGAGGAACTGCTCGGTGCAGGCGCGCCAGGAATGTTCGAGGGCAAAGGCTCGCGCCGCCTCGCGGGGGACTTCCAACGCGGCGAGGCATGCCTTCTGCAGATCCTCGTCAAGTGCTGCCACAGGCGCATCGCCCAGCACATCGCGCGGCCCCTGCACGGGGAATGCCGCCACCGGCACACCGCAGGCCAGCGCTTCCAGGATCACGAGCCCGAACGTGTCGGTGCGGCTGGGAAACACGAACACGTCGCTGGCGGAATAATGTCGCACAAGGTCTTCACCGCTTTTGGGCCCGACGAATTGTACCGCGGGATAACGCGCCTCCAGCGAAATGCGCGCGGGTCCGTCGCCCACCACGACCTTGGTGCCCGGCAGATCGAGCACAAGAAACGCCTCGACATTCTTCTCGACGGCCACGCGCCCCACATAAAGCCATATCGGACGGGGGAACGGCAGCTCGGCATTCGCGATCGGGCGAAACGCATCGACATCGACGCCGCGCGACCAGATGCGCAGATTTTTGAAACCGTGCGCTTGCATCTCCTGCAGCAGCGACGGCGTCGCCACCATCATCGCCGTGGCCGGCCCGTGAAACCAGCGCAGGAACGCGTAGACCAGCCCTTCGGGAATGATGGGAAAGCGAGCCCGCACATATTCGGGAAAGCGCGTGTGGAACGAGGTCGTGAACGGAATGTTGCGGTCGAGACAGATCGAACGTGCCGAAAGTCCGATGGTGCCTTCCGTCGCGATATGGACGGCGCTGGGCCGGAATTCGTCGATCATGCGCTCGATGCTGCGGCGGGGAAAAATCGCGAGACGAATTTCGGAATAGGTGGGCAGCGGCACCGTGAAGCGGCCTTCGGGCGTCACGTAGCGAACCTCGTGGCCCATCGCTTCGAGATCGCGGCCCAGAGTTTCCAGGGTGCGCACGACGCCGTTCACCTGCGGCCGCCAGGCGTCGGTGACGATGAGAATTCTTTCGATCCCGCTGGCGGCGGGTGCGACAGGAGGCTGCGCCAAAACGGCGCTCTCCGGCGTCAAAGCGAAATCCTCAGGCAGGCACGGGGTAGGCTGCGCCGTCCGCGGAAACGGTGGTTGGAATGCGCTCTTTGACGGCGCTCGCCCAGGAGAGAATCTCCAGATGCCCGTGGGCATCTTCGACAAGCGCGGTGCAGCTTTCAACCCAGTCGCCGTCGTTGAGGTAGAGGATGCCGCCGATTCTCTTGATCGCAGCGTGATGAATATGGCCGCACACGACGCCGTCGAAACCGCGCGCGCGGACTTCGCGGGCCACGGCGTCCTCGAAACGGCAGATATATTCGAGGGCATTCTTCACCTTCTGCTTGAGAAACGCGGACAGGGACCAGTAATTGAGGCCGAAATTGCGCCGCACGAGATGGCACACTTCGTTCAGCTCCAGCGCCAGCGAATAGGCCCAGTCGCCCAGATGGGCGAGCCATTTGGCATAGGCGATGACGGCGTCGAAATGGTCGCCATGAATGACCAGAAGCCGCTTGCCGTCCGCGGTTTCGTGGATCGCTTCGCGGAGGATTTCGACGCCGGCGATCGAGCGGCCGCAATATTCGCGGAAGACCTCGTCGTGATTGCCGGGCACAAATATCACTCGGGTGCCGGTATCGATCTTGTGCAGCAGCGCCGTGACGACGGCGTTGTGCGCGTCGGGCCAGAACCAGCGGCGCTTCAACCGCCAGCCGTCGACGATATCGCCGACGAGGAACAGCGTGTCGCAACTGTTCTTTGCCAGGAAATCTGCGAGCAGTTCGGCCTTGCAGCCGCGCGTGCCCAGATGCACGTCGGAGATGAAGATCGTGCGATGATGCCGCGCCGCGCGCTGGACTTCGCGCCCACCGCTCGGCGCGCGCGGACGACGCTCCAGCGCGCGATATCTGAGCGCGTCGGGAAAGTGAGCCCGTCTCGCGGTATCCCAGGCGAATTCGGCCATCCGATACTCCCGCCAAGGCCCGGTGCCGGTCGATGTTGCGAATCGGCGCGGGCATCTACGGGGCCTGCATGCCCTGCGAACGCGAAGGCCGTGTTGCAGGCGCGCGATGCTTTCGTGAATCTATGGGCGCGAAATCGCGTGTCTTAAGTTTCTAACAGTGTTCGGAGCGATTTATGACGTGTACGGAGCATCACCTGACTTCACCATGGCCGGCTCGGGGGCCGGCCATGGTGAAAGAGGGGGAGCCACATGCACCCCTTTTGGGAAGGATCGGTCGAAAGGCCGGACGGATGGAATTGGTTACCGCCGCAGTGCACACAAAAAGGGCAGAATCGGCCTCTGCCTGTCTAAGAAAAAGTCAGTGTTTCTGCGGAATTTTTCCAATTCGGCCGTATTTTCTGTTGCGGCGCAGCAAGGGGGGTGCCATATTATTGCAATGCGGCATCGGGGATATCCTCTCCGCGATGCTGTTGCCCTTCCTGGGCGTTTCCTCCCTGAACTTGGCCGCTCCCTTGGGAGCGGCCTTTTTTTATTCCGCCGCGTGACGAAACGAAGCGCCGTCCGGGCGCAGCTGGGTGACATCCATCGCCATCAGATCCGCCAGCACGCGCGCGATGCGCATCTGCACCTCTGCGAATTTGGGCCCGCGGGACACGCGCTCTTCGTCGAGATAGAGCCCCCGGTTGATCTCCACCTGCAACGCATGCACGCCCCGCGCGGGCCGGCCGTAAAGATGCGTGGTATAGCCGCCGGCATAGGGCGAGTTGCGTGCGATGGAAAAGCCGTGACGCTCGAACATGCGCTCGGCGGCGCGCATCAAATGTGCGGCGGCGGAAATCCCATAACGGTCGCCCAGCACGACATCGGGCACTGCGGCCGCCGACGGCATGGAATGGCAATCGACCAGAACGGCCAGGCCGAATTGCGCGCGGGTCTCTTCGATGAGATGCGCCAGGGCCGCATGATAGGGCCGATAAAGGCGGGCGAGACGTTCCCCGGCTTCCGACGCCGCAAGGCGGCCGCGATAGATCTCCGCGCCGTCGCGCACGATGCGCGGGATCACGCCAAGCCCCGCCTGCACGCGGGGGCCGGCCGGATCGTTGGCCAGGCCCAAAGGCGCATCGAACATGGATGCATCCAGCTCGCCGGGCGCACGGTTGACGTCGAGATAGGCGCGGGGGAACCGGGCAGCGATCAGCGGCGCGCCGCATTCGACGACGCCCATGAACAGCTCGTCGACGAAGGCATCTTCCGAGCGCCTGAGGCCGATGGGCCCGAGCCGGCTCGCCGCCACGAAGCTCGCAGGATAAAGCCGGCCCGAATGGGGGGAGGCGAACACGAAGGGTGCCGTGCGGCGGGCCGGTGCAAAGATTCCGAAGGGTTCGGCATGAAGCCGCGCGAGCGCCGGGTCGGCCGGTTTTTGATCCGGCTCCCGCTGTTCGATCGAGGAATTGTCCGACTCGCTCACCAGGCCAGTGGACCACCAACAAAGCCCAACGATCAAGCGCGGGATCGCGCGGCCCGGCCGCGTCAGGGCCCAAGGCCCGGGACTGCCCGTTAACCCGCATTTACGGTTTGGCCTTTATAGGGTTAAGTCGCGGCGGGGACGACCATGGCGCATATCCTGTTGGCGGAAGACGATGAATCGCTGCGCCGGTTTCTGGCCGCGGCGCTGGTGAAGGCCGGCCATGACGTGACCGATTTCGGCGACGGCACGGAGGCGTTCGAGTGCCTCAAGGGCTTCCGCTTCGACCTCCTGCTGACCGATATCGTGATGCCCGGCATGGACGGGATCGAGCTGGCCAAGCGGGCGGCCGAGATAGACCAGGCCCTCAAGATCATGTTCATCACGGGCTTTGCCGCCGTGGCGCTGCACCCTTCCTCCAACGCGCCCAAGCAGGCCAAGGTCCTCTCCAAGCCCTTCCATCTGCGCGAAATTGTGCAGGAAGTGGAGCGCATGATCGCGGCCTGAGGGGCTGGGCGATCCGCTCCCCCGCGAAGCGTGGGGAAATCGAGGTAGCGACAGCGTGCCGGGCGGTGGGGGCGCGCGTCTGCGCGCGGGAGACTCTTTTATCCCACCCGGTTTTGTCTCAGCTGGGGAGCGTTTCCCGTCTTGCCGCGCGCCGGGGCCGCCGCTATAGCTCTCCCCCCTTACGAAGGCGGGCGCGTAGCTCAGCGGGAGAGCACTACGTTGACATCGTAGGGGTCACAGGTTCGATCCCTGTCGCGCCCACCATTTTCTGCAGCTATCGATCGGAACTCTGGCCGGTTCCGGACGGTTCTTCCCCGGGGCGATAACGGGACTCGATGTGGCCCTCGAGATCCGCGGGATAGAAATAGACCGGCCTCAACTCGCCCCGCGCATAGCGCATGGCTTCGTCGTTGAAATGCGGCGACGTGGGATCGCCGCTTTCGCCGCCCGCCGTCACCGCCAGCGCGCGAATTTTCGGTCCGAATTCGACGACCGCGACGAAACTGTTGCCCTTGGTGCCGTAATAGCGCTTCGTGCCCGGATAGCGATGCGCGCCAAACGACGCGAGCGATCCCCAGCGCGACGAAACGAACGGCACGGGAATGCTGGGATCGGAATCGCGGAATGTCGGTTCGATTGCGTCGGCCACACGCTGGAACCTGTTGATCTCGCCCCAGGGCACGCGCCAGTCGCCGAAATCTTTCCGCAGCCGGTCGGAAGCTTCGTCCAGTGCTTTCAGCTTCTCCGCCGGTGTCGCCCGGTCCGCCATGAAGTCGTAGGTGGCCATGCTTTCGGCATCGGCATCCCGAATCGTTTCGTCCCACAGCGTGTCGCCCCAGAACACTGCGAGCGAGGTCGCCAGCGAATGGTCCGACCATCGGAAATCCCAATCCCGCAAAAGTGCTATCTGGTCCTTCAGCCGCGCTTTCAAAGGGTCGTTGCCCGGCGTGCCGTCATAAGCTTCAACCAGTTTCGGAATGAGGCGGGCGAAAGCGGGGAGATAGGGATCGAAGGCGGCAGCGAGCAACGATTCGAGCGTGAACTTGTGTTGGTTGGTCAGCAGGAGACTGGCGTGACTCCCCCGCGGGTTCTCGCCGGCCGTATCCATGTATTTGGGATAATCCTGGCGCTTGGGGCTGTCGGCTCCGGCCGCCGAATAAGGCCAGTCATTGACGTTGAACAGCCAGCCGGTGGAAGGGTTCAGAACATGCGGCAGCGCGCCGAGCGGTGTGAGCCCTTGCCAGTCCGTGGCGGGATCGGCGCCGTCGACGGGCTTCGTGTAGTCGAACCGGTCGTCGCGCTTCGGCATGAATTGCGGCAGCAGCAGCGCGATCTCGCCCCTCGAATCCGCGAACACCGTGTTGTTCGACGAATTGGCTTTCAGCTCCGCGATCTTCATGTAGGACGCATAGTCGGTGGCCTTCGTGCGCAGGAAAGATTGTTCCAGCGCGGCGACGGGCTTGTTCATCAGCGAAATGCCGATCCATTTGCCATCGGCCTCGCGAACGATCGGGCCATGGCTAGTGGAGTAAGTCGTGAAGGTCCTCGTCGCCTGGCCGCCGGCAGCCGTGCGATAGGGAACGGCGATGGTTTTCGAAACCAGCGGCCGAAGATCCTTGCCGTAGCGGTAGTAGAATTTGCCGGCCTTCGCGACGATGTCTTCCGCGAACTCGTCGACATTGTCCGCGCCGGTCGAAGTGTGCATCCAGCCGGCATGCGCGTTGAATCCCTGATAGACGAAGAACTGCCCCCAGGTCACCGCACCATAGACGTTCAAGCCTTCGTCGCTGGTGACCTGCAACTCGCTGCGAAAGAAGAATGTCGTATGGGGATTGATCAGGAGCAGCGCATGACCGTCTCTCGCGTCGGACGGCGCGATCGCGATACCGTTGGACCCGCCGGGTTCATGAAAGACGAAGCCGCGCTCGTCATCCGTCATGCCGAGTTTGCGCTTGCCGTAAAAGTTTTCCAGCTCAGTCAGCTTTATTTGCTCGATATCGCCGCCGATGCTGCCTTCGCTGAACGCGAGCGCCATCCACGGCTCGAACTGCGCGATCAGCTTCGGCTTCACATGCGGATGTTTCGCGAGGTAATAGTTGAGACCGTCCGCCCAGGCATTCATCAACGCCTTAAGCCAGTCCGGGCTCCCGGCATAGTCCGCTTGCAGCACCTGCGGATCGATGAACAGCTTCTGCCGCAAATCTTTCCAGATTGCTTTTTCGCCTTCGACTTCGGCGGAGCGTCCGAGCGCGGTGATGTAGTTCGATTCGACCCGGTTGAAATCGTCCTCGGCCTGCGCATAGCTCATGCCGAACACGGCGTCGGCATCGGTCTTGCCGTGGATGTGGGCGATGCCCCAATCGTCGCGGATGATTTCCGTCTGCGCCGCTTCCGCATCCCAGCGCGCCCCGTCGCCCGCCGCAAAGCCAGGGGAGGTCACGCAGCAGGCGATAGACAGGACCGCGAGAACGCCGACGAATCGCATACGGCGCATCAATGCGTCAGCGCGAAGCGAAAATCATATTCGGTGCCTTTGGATTCGCGCGCGTGAAGCGTCACCTGTCCGCCCACGCCGGCATATTTGCCGGTGCCGCCCGTGACAGCGAGCACGGAATCGCCT
>Ga0302324_100022543_pt1 | contig 12232 bp, 7 predicted proteins | sample Palsa_T0_1_FD_201949 | JGI IMG/M metagenome (GOLD analysis project Ga0302324, IMG submission 201949) | Peat permafrost microbial communities from Stordalen Mire near Abisko, Sweden - Palsa_T0_1 | ecosystem: Environmental > Terrestrial > Soil > Palsa > Peat permafrost | place: Sweden: Abisko...
GCGGCTGGCGCGCCTGGCTGCGCCCCTCGACCGCGACCGAGCTGCTCAAAAACGCGCACGGCTTCGATGTGCTGCTGATCGCGGCCGATGCGCGGGCGCCCGCCACGCGCGCGCCCGCGCCCGCCACGCAGGTCGCCGCCCCGCTCCACTGGGAGCGCTACGCCTGGGCCGGCGCGATCACCGTGCTGTGTACGCTGGTAGCGTTCGCGATGTTCCCGCATTTCGAGCTGTCCAACCTGGTTATGATCTACCTGCTGGGCGTGACCGTGGCGGGACTGCGGCTCGGGCGCGGTCCGTCGGCGCTGACCGCGGTACTGAACGTTGCGGCATTCGATTTTTTCTTCGTACCGCCGCGTTACTCGTTCGCGGTTAGTGATGTGCAGTACCTCGTGACCTTCGGGGCGATGGTGACCATCGCGCTGGTGATCGCCAACCTCACCGCGAGCGTGCGCCAGCAGACCCGCGTGGCAGGCGCACGCGAACGACGCACCGCGCTGTTGTACGCCATGAGCCGCGAACTGGCCGCGACGCGCGGCATCGCCAACATGGCGCACGTGGCGGTACGCCACGTCGCGGAGGTGTTCGAGTGTCAGGCGGTGGTGCTCCTGCCGTTGGCCGGCGGCAAGCTGCGTTATCCCAGCGATGAGCCGCTCGACAGCTCCTTCCGGCGTGCCGACCTCGCGGTCGCGCAATGGGTCGCCGACCACGGCCGCCGCGCCGGACTCGGCTCCGATACTCTGCCGGCGGCGCCCGGGCTGTACGTGCCGCTCGGCGATCAGCACGGCACCGTGGGCGTGCTCGCCGTGCTGCCGAGCAACGTGCGCCGCGTGCTGCTACCCGAGCAGAGCCACCTGCTGGGGACCTTTGCCGGACAGATTGCACTGGCGCTGGAGCGTGCGCGCCTGGCTGAGGTTGCCGAGCAGTCGACGCTCGCGGCCGAACGCGAGACGCTGCGTAACACCCTGTTGGCGTCGATCTCGCACGACCTGCGCACGCCGCTGGCCGTCATGGCCGGCGCCGGCAGCACGTTGGTGCGCCACGGCCCGAACCTCGACGAGGCCACGCGCCTGGCGCTGGCGCGCTCGGTGGAGACCAAGGCACGGGAGATGTCGGAGCTGGTGTCGAACGTGCTCGACCTGGTGCGCTTCGAGTCCGGCCAGGTGGCACTGCGGCGCGACTGGCAGACCCTCGATGACCTGGTGGGCAGCGCGCTCGCCAGCTTGAGCGAACGCCTCGCGACGCATCACATCGAAGTGCGCCTGTCACCGGATCTGCCGCAGGTGTGGGTGGACGCGACGCTCATCGTGCAGGTGTTTGCCAACCTGTTCGACAACGTCGCCAAGTACACGCCCGCAGGCACTGCCCTCACCGTGAGCGCGGTGGCCGACGGCAGCCGCGAGCTCGTGCGCGTGATCGTCGATGACGCAGGTCCGGGACTGCCGGCGGGTGACCCGGCGCGGCTGTTCGACAAGTTCCAGCGCGGCAGCGACGAAGGCACGGTGGTGGGAGTCGGGCTGGGCCTGGCGATCTGCCAGGCGATCGTACGCGCGCACGGTGGTGAGATCGAGGCACAGCGCCGCGAAGGAGGTGGTGCGCGCTTCGCTTTCACGCTGCCCGCGACCCAGGATGCGCCATGACGCAGGCGATGCATCAGGTTCTGATCATCGAGGACGAGCCGGCGATCCGCGCCGTGCTGCGCGTGCTGCTCGAGGCGCAAGGTTACCGCGTGGTCGAGGCCGACAGTGCGGCGCGCGCCGAGATCGAGGCGCGCAGCCACAAGCCGGACCTGCTGCTCATCGATCTGGGCCTGCCCGACGAGGACGGCCTCAAGGTCATCCGCAGCGTGCGCACCTGGTCGCAGGTGCCCATCGTGGTGCTGTCGGCGCGCACGATGGAAGAGCAGAAGATCGCAGCCCTCGATGCCGGGGCGGATGACTACGTCACCAAGCCCTTCAGCGCCCCGGAACTGCTGGCACGGCTGCGTGCGGCGCTGCGCCGCGATGTGCGCGGGGCTGCGCCCGCCGCACTGCTGCGCTTCGCCACGCTGCGCGTCGATCTGGCACGCCGTGAAGCGCAGGGGGCGCAGGGCGAGCTGCATCTGACGCCGCTCGAATACCGCGTGCTGGCGTGTCTCGCGCGCCACCTCGGCGCCATCGTGATGCAGCGCCAGCTAATCCGTGAGGTGTGGGGGCCGGAGCGCCAGGACGACTCGCGCAGCCTGCGGGTATGCATCAAGAACCTGCGTGCCAAGCTGGAACCCGACCCGCGTCAGCCGCGTTATCTGGTCACCGAGACGGGGCTGGGTTATCGCCTGCGCGCGGACGAGGACGCGGCCGCCGAGGTCTGAAGGCGCGCGCGGTGCGCTTTCAGGCGAGCGACACGACCAGTTTGGCGGAGTGGCTGCGCCAGTTGATGGGGATGATGAAGGCGCGCTGCCCCGGCTTCTGCGGGATCTCGGGCTTCTCGCCTGACAGCACGCTCGGCACGGAGATCACGAAGTCGCGGCCGAAGTCGCGACGTGCGTTGCCGGAGATGGTATTGGCCACCTCGCCGACCAGGTCGCGCATGGTTTCGTGACTGAAGTCGTTCTCCTGCATCTTCATCAGCAGCACCGTCAGCATCGCCTTGGGCGCGGTGAAGTAGACGACGCCCTCGCGCTTGCCGGAGATGTTGATGACGCCGGTGTACTCGTGCACCGCCGGTGAGCCTTCCATGAGGTAGGGCGAGCCGATGGAAGCCGGCTGTTGCGCGGCGACCTCGAAGAAATTCGTCGTCCCGTCGACGAAGGTCTTGAGCTCTTGTTCGTACAGCATTGCGGTGTGTTCCTAAGGCGCCTAGCGCATCAGTTCCGCAATGGCTTCGTTGAGCTGCCGGTCGGTGAACGGCTTGTTGAGAAAGCCGTTGGCACCTCTTTCCATCGCCTCCACCGCCGTCGCTTTGTCCGCCAGCGCCGAGATCACCAGGATGCGTACCGCGGGCTTCAGCGCCACCAGCTGGCCGATGCACTCGATGCCATCCATGCGCGGCATGGTGAGGTCCATGGTCACGACGTCCGGGTCCATCTTCTTGAACATCTCGACCGCATCGACGCCATTGGCGGCGCTGCCCACGACGTGCAGGTCTTCGAACTGCTGCGAGCGTTCGATGCGCCGGCGTATGATGTTCGAGTCGTCCACGATCATCAGCTTGTAGGATCGTTTGCCGTTCATCGCGGTCACGTTCTTACCCATGTGCAGGCGCCCGCCAGCTCAGGCCACTGCAGTGCGGGCCGCTTCGACCGCCGGCAGCACGATCTTGAAGCGCGTAAATCTGCCCGGATGGGTGCTCACTCCGATCTTGCCGCCGAGCGCATAGACGCTGCGCGCCACCACGTCCATGCCGACGCCGCGGCCGGCGTCCATCGATACCTCGTCCTGCGTCGAGAAGCCGGGGCGGAAGATGAGCGCCATGGCGGTGCGCGTGTCCATGTGGGCCGCCTCTTCCTCGGTGATCAGCTGCTTCTTGACGGCAGCCGCCTTGAGCGCATCGGGCGCGATGCCCGCGCCGTCGTCCTCGAACACCAGTTCATAACCTTCCGCGGCCTTGTGGAAGTCGACGAATACCACGCCGTGATCGTCCTTGGCCTGCGCCTTGCGTACGTCCGGCACCTCGATGCCGTGGACGGCGGCGTTGCGCAGCATCTGAATGAGACAGTCCTTGATGGTGGCCGTGTAGGCGGCCGGCACCTCGGTCAGGCCCAGAAGCTTCAGCCGGAAGCGTTTGGCATGATCGTGTGCCAGGCGTTCGGCGAGCGATTGCAGCGTGGGCGACAGATCCTCGGCACGGCGGGCGCGTTCGGCGGCGGGGTTCTTGTCCGCCGGGGTAGTCGCCGCCGGCGGCGCGCTCAGCTGCGCTGCCACCGCCGTCGCCCCGCTCGCGGGCACCATGTCCTTGAGGGTCGTGAGGCGCGAGGCCATCTCGCGAATGCTGCGCAGGTGGGCGAGGAGCTCATCGAGCTTGAGCACTATCGGGATGAAGTCGTTGCCCGACAGCTCGGGCTTCTTCTTGCAGTCGCTGACCATGTCCTCGAGCGTGTGCACGCGGCTCGCGACGCTCTTGAGATTGAGCGCCGAAGCTTCGCCCTTGATGGAGTGCAGTTCGCGGAACAGGCCACTGAGCTTCTTGCGGAACTCCGCGTCGGTACGCGCCGGATCCCGCATGATCGTGTTGACCAGCTTCAGACCCGTCTCGGCAGTGTCGAGGAACGACACCAGCTGCAGCGGGTCGACGTGCAGCATGCCGAGCATCATGTCGAGCTGCGCGTTGGCATTTTCCTGCGAGTCGTGCAGCTCGCGCGCCAGCAGCACGCTGGAGGTGATGTCGCCCACCGAGCACAGCACGTGCTTGATGCCCTCCTCGCCCATGACGCGGTGGAAATCGAACTGCAGGTAGCGCACTTCCTTGCCACCATGGCCGTTGTCCATGGTGATTTCGAGCTGGCCGAGGGGGTTGATGCTCTTCATCAGGTTTTCGTGGGCGCGGTCGCCCCACAGCAGCTTGATGTACTTGGTGGCGGTCGCGAGCGTCGCCGGCGGCACCAGGTTTTTCAGCAGCTCCTCGAACGACAGACCGGCAAAGTCGTTGCGGCTGAACATGCGCGTCAGCGCCTCAGACCACACCGAGCCGATGCGGTAGTCGGCGTCCAGCAGGAAGAAACCCTCGCGTACCGTCTTGAGGATGTCGCGGGTCTGCTCCTGCGCATCGTGCGCGGCGCGCTCGTGGCGCGAGCGGGTCAGCTGCAGGTAACCGGCGGCGCCCGCCAGTACCAGTGCTGCCAGCACACCTGCTAACAGCAGCAGGCGCAGGCGGTCGGCGGCGCTCGAGGCGGTGTGCTGCAGGCTGGTGGCGAGCGCCACCAGCTGCGCCTGCAGCGTGCGTGAGTTGTCGGTGGCGAACAGCTGCGCCCGCTTTACCTCGGCGTAGTACTCGCGACCCTCGCGCGACAGCGAGCTGCCGCCGGTATCAGAGTCCACGTAGGGCTGGCCATTGAATGACACCACCGGATCCAGCACCGGTGCGTACTCGTGCCACAGGAGCAGCGCGCGACTGAGCTGGGGCGAGTTGATGTCGGACGCCGCGTTGAGCTTGCCAAGGTCCTGGTCGAAGTGCTTGACCGTGCCCTGCAGGTCGGCGAACGCCTGGCCGGCATAGGCGCGCACTTCCAGGCGGTCGCGCAGCGCGTTCAGCTGGTGGGCGATCTCCTCGGGGTAGGCCTGCAGCGCGCTCGCGGTCTGCAGCGCGCTGATGTTGGCGCGCATGTGGGTGGCGAGCCGGAAACCCATGATGAGCACGGCGCCCATGATCACCATCAGCGCCGTGCCGATGCCGGCGGTGGCGAGTTGGCGGCGGCGCTCTGTCCCTGCGAGAGTCATGTCGGAAATTCTCCTGTTCTACTTCGGCAGCTCAAAGCGCATGCGCGCTCGCACCGGCACTTCGACGGCCGCACCGTCCACCAGCATCGGCGCGTAGCGCCAGTGCTTCACCGCGTTGATCGCGGCCTGGTCGAACACGCCCGGCGGGGTCGCCTCCACCACGTGGATATCGCGGGTCTCGCCATGGGCATCGACCGTGAACTCGAGCGTGACGCTGCCGCTGAGGTGCTGCGCCATGGCCGCACTCGGGTAATCGGGAGGTGCAGAGCGCGTGCGCTTGAGATTCGCGGCGAGCGCGGCCAGGTCGACGGCCGCACCGCCGGCTTTCGGCGCGTTCAGCTGCTGCACGGCGAGCACGTCCTTCGGATCGGCGCCCCAGCGCCGCGCCTGGGCCAGATCGGCATCCGCCGGTTTGCCGGCCATGACGGCGCTGCGCGCCCGCTCCAGCAGCTTGCCGGCGAGCTCGTGGCTGGCATCTGGCAGGGCCGCATTGGCCGGGTCGTTCGACTGTACCTGGGTCAGGTAGTAGGCGGCGCTGTCCTGCGCCGGATCGGTGAGCCGGCCGTCGCGCAGGCGATCGCGCGCCGCCTGGATGGCGCGGTCGCCATCGGCCTGCGCGGATTTCTGCCGTGCTCCGGCCAGATCCCTCTGGAAAGCGAGGAGGTCGCCGGGCTTCATGCCGACCGCGCGTGCTTCGTTCAGCCAGCGGTCTTCTTCGGCGTTGTTCTTGGCGAGACCTGCCTCGCGGGCTTTGCGCAGGAAGGCGTTGCCCAGTTCACGCGCGACGCGCGGCGTGTTCACGTTGGCAGGTGCCGCCGTCTGCAGCTCCTGCAGATACGACTTGGCGCTGTCGTCGGCTTCCATGAGCCTACCGTCGCGGATGCGATCCTCGACCAGCCCGGACAGGCGCTGCACCTTGACGTCTTCCTGGCGACGGGCGATGTCGGTACGCCACTTGACGATCTGATCGGCGGCGACGGCCGGCGACTGCTGGGCCTGGCGCAGGTATACGCTGGCGCGATCGAGATTGCCGTCGGCGATCGCCTTGGCGATCTCGGCGGCGTACAGGTGCTGTTCAAAGCCGGCAACGCGCTCGTCCGCGGGTGTTGCGGCCTTGAGGTTGGCGAGTGTCTGTGCCGCCTCATCGAAGCGGCCGGCGCTCATCGCCTCGTCGAAGCGGCCGGCCAGCACGGCCGCAACGCGCTGTAGCCCGTCGCGGGCCTCGCCGTTGGCACCGTCGGCCGCGACTGCCGAGCGGTAATAGAGGAGCGCGTTGTCGCCGCTCGGTTCGGTGAAGCGCCGTTCGTGCATCGCCAGGCGCGCCTTTTCCAGCAGCTCGTCCACCTTGCCATGGACGATTGAGGTATCGGCGCTGGGTGCCTGCTCGGCGACGGGCGCGGCCACCGCGGGCGCGGCGGTGGCGACGTGCGGTGCGGGTGAGTTCTTGCTGCTCGTGAAATACCAATAAGCGCCGCCGGCGGCCAACGCCGCGGCAACGACGCCCGCGATGATGAGCAGCGGCAGTTTGCGCCGGCCGCCGTCACCGGCGTGTGCCGCTTCGACTTCGGGACGGAACGCGCCGATGGTGAGACCGGCCCGCGGCGCAGCGCTGGTGGCCGCCGCAGCACTCGTGCCGGTGGCCTTGTTGCTGACAGCCGCCGCGATTGCACCTTCGAGCACCGCCTGGGTCTTGCGTGCGTCGATGGCGGTGGGCAGCAGGGCGAACACCTTGCTGCCTTTCAGGCTGGCACCGAGTTGCTTGTCGCCGACGTTTTCGGCGAACACCAGCACCACCGCGCGCGGCTGCGCGGCGTGCGCCGCATCCACCGCGGCACGTATATTCGCAACGTCGCGCGCATCGATGACCAGCACCTGTGCGCGCTTGCCCTTGCTCAGGCTCTCGAGGCCGGCATCCAGAGAGTCGACCGGGCGTACCGCGGCTGCGCCTGCCAGAGCCTGGCCGAGCTCAAGCAGGAATTCATCGCTCGTGGTGACTGCCGTGACGTCCGCCGCCGGCTGCGACGCGTGCTGCCCGCCCGCGGTAGCGGGCGCGGCGGCGTCGGGGCTGCGGGAGGCAGAGCTAGCAGTTACCACGTGGCATGTCTCCAACAAAGACCGTCGACCGAACGAGCGTACGGCAGCGGCGCGCGACTTCTCCGAAGCGCGCAATGCCTCGCCGTTGCAGCATATGTAGCCTCTGCCGCAGCGCAGTGCGTCAGTTCACAATAACGCGAGCCTGCGTCTGGGCGTCGCGACGCCAGATCCCCAAATTCTGAGCCACTACTCGCTTTGGCGGACCCATGCGACAGGCAGGCACGGACAGCCGCGCTCGGCCCATCGCAGCGCCTGCGACTCGTGGCCCTGGCATGCGCTTTTCGAGGGGGATGCCGCCTCGCAAGTGCAACCGAAGCTGAACCGCGCCGCTTGCGCTGCTTCAAGAGCGTGCAGCGCGCCTGCGCTGCGCACCGGAGCGGTGCGAGTGACAGCGTGCTTTGCAATCAGCCACTTAAACGCTGCGCACGATGCACGCGCCTGCGCTAGCATCGGATGACAGGGGCAAGTGTCTGCGGTGAGTGAACAATCTGATGCTGTGACCGTCTTAACGTAAGAGCAGCGCAAGGATCAGAGAGCCGTCACTCATTGTGGCAAGCGTTGGGACTAAGTTCGCAAGCACGCTGGCGTCGCCGGCATCGCCGGCGCCCGGCTCGAGATTAATGAGCTCAACGGGAGGGAACGACGATGCGACCGAGCGGCGTTGATGAGCAGTCCCACGGCAGCAATGCCGACTTCCTCGATACCCTTAGCTCTTTCAGCCGCCTGCACCGCGCGGAGCGCTGGGAAGGCACCTTCGGCGACTTCATCGGCAATATCCTGCCCGCCAATGCGGCGGCGCTGGCACGCACCAGCCACGAGTACATCTGGGACATGCTGCGTTGGCACGGCCGCGCCAGCGGGCCGGATGCCTCCGAGAACCAGCGCGCGCGCGAACTGTTCAAGCGCGAACTGTTCGGCATCGACGAGCCGCTGTCGCGCGTCGTCGACTACTTCAAGGCAGCGGCCGCCGGCTCCGACGTCGGTCGCCGGTTGTTGCTGATGTTGGGCCCGCCGTCGGGCGGCAAGTCGACGCTGGCGATTCTGATCAAGCGCGGCCTGGAGGAATACAGTCGCACCGACGAGGGCGCGATCTACGCCATCCGTGGCTCGCCGCTGCGCGAGAATCCGATCAATCTGATCCCGACCAGCCTGCGCGCCGAGTTTCGCGAGCGCTACGGCATCAACGTCCAGGGGGAGCTGTCGCCGTGGGCGCGCGACTTCGTCGAGCGCGAGTTCGAAGGCGACTTTGTGCGCGTACCGGTGGAGCGCGTGTTCCTCAATGAAGCCTCGCGCATCGGCATCGGCACGTACGCGCCGCACGATCCGACCACCGCGGACATCGCCGACCTCGTCGGCTCGGTGGATCTGGCAAAAGTGGCGCAGATCGGCGATGAGGGCGATCCGCGCGCCTGGTCCTGGTCGGGCGCGGTCTACGCCGCCAGCCGCGGCGTGCTGGAGATGATCGAGATACTCAAGGTCAAGCGCGAATTCCTCTATCTGCTGCTCACCCTGACGCAGGAAAAGAACGTCAAGGTGTCGCGCTTCCCGCTGATCCATTTGGACGAGACGATCCTCGCGCATACCAATCTCGCCGAGTTCCATAAGTTCCTGCAGGAGAAGGAGAACGAGGCGCTACTGGACCGCATGGTCATCATCAAGGTGCCGTACGCGCTGTCGTACCGGGATGAATCGCGCATCTACCAGAAGCTGGTATCCGGGGCCCCCGCGTTCCGCCACGTGCACCTCGACCCGCACGTGCTGAATCTCGCGGCAGTGTTCGGCATTCTCACGCGCCTCACCAAGCCTGAGCGCGAGGGCATGGACGTGCCGAAGAAGCTGCGCCTCTATGCCGCCGAGGCGGTCGAGGGCGTTGCCGAGAACGAGGCGGTGCGGCTGCGCGCCGAGGCCCCGGACGAGGGTATGACGGGCGTCAGCCCGCGCTTCGTGATCAATGCCATTTCCAATGCCATCACGCGCGGCAACACCCACAGCCTCACCAGCATGGAGCTGCTCCTGGCCCTCAAGGATGGGATCGAGAGCGATGCGCGCATGGACATCAAGCATAAGCGCGCCTGGATCGATCACCTGGTGACGGCGCGTAAAGAGTTTTACAACCGTTGGGTGAAGGAAGACGTGCACCGGGCGATGTTCGCTTCGTTCGAACAGGAAGCGCAGCAGCTGCTCGAGAAGTACCTGGACGAGGTAGAAGCCTCGCTCGATCACCGGCAGGTGACCGACCCGATCACCGGCGAGAACCGCCCCGCGGACGAACGTTTTCTGCGCTCCGTGGAGGAGAAGATCAAGGTATCCGATTCCGGCAAGATGTCGTTCCGCCAGGAAGTCGTGCGCAAGGCCATGGTGGCCTTCAAGGCCGGCGAGAAGTTCAAGCTCGCCAGCCACGCGCGCATGCGCGAGGCAATCGAGCAGTACCTGTTCGATGAACGTCGCGACGTGCTGCGACTGGTGACCTCGACTGCGCGGCCGGACGATGAGGCGCGCCAGAAGATCTCGGCGGTGCAGCAGCGCCTCGTGAACGAGTACGGCTACGACGAGCACAGTGCCAAGGAAGCGCTCAGCTACGTCACGACCCTGCTGGCGCAGGAGTAGCGCCGCGCCCGCAAAAGGAGTACGAGTAGTAACGTGGAAGCAGAGGACGGCAAGCGCGAGACTTCCGGAGCGGCGAAGTGGTATGAGCTGTTTTCGCGCGGTGCGCGCGACTGGCTGCGCCACGATGAGAAAGTGCGCGACGCGGTGCGCGCCAACCTCCCGGAAATCATCGCCGGGGGCGACGTCATCAACGGCAACGCACGCACCGTGCGCGTGCCGGTGCGCATGCTCGAGCACTATCACTTCCGTCTGCGGCGCGCCGAGGAGACGCAGGGCGCCGGCCAGGGCAAGGCCAAGCCCGGCGACGTCTTCTCCGATCCCAGCAAGCAGCAGGGTCCGGGCGAGAAGGGCGCCGGTGGCCGCGACGAAGGCGAGGTACAGCTGCTGCTCGAGTTCAAGGTCGATGACATCGTCGACTGGCTGTGGGAGGAGATGCAGCTGCCGAACCTCAAGGCGCGCAGCGGACCTTCCGACGAGAGCGAGTGGATCCGCGAGGGCTGGGACCGGCGCGGCGCGCGTTCACGCCTCGACCGCCGCCGCTCCTTCAAGGAGCTGGTGAAACGGCGCGGTAACCCCGGCGCTACGCCCACCTTCACCGACGATGATCTGCGTTTCCGTCAACTGGCGCGGCGCCGCCAGCCGGCCGTACATGCGGTGGTGTTCTTCATGCTGGACGTGTCCGGCAGCATGTCCGATCGCGACCGCAAGCTCGCCAAGACCTTCTTCTTCTGGGTCGTGCAGGGGCTGCGGCGCGAATACCGTTCGCTCGAGACGGTGTTCGTCGCGCACACCACCGAAGCGTGGGAGTTCAACGAACCGGACTTCTTCCAGGTGACCGGCACCGGCGGCACGGTGGCCTCCACCGGGCTCGGCAAGGTGCGCGAGATCATCGATGCGCGCTACAACCCGGCACGCTGCAACATCTATCTCTTCTACGCGTCCGACGGCGACAACTCGGTGAGCGATGCCGGTGAAGCGCGTGCCGCACTCGGGACGCTCGCGGCCGATGCCTGCTTCACCGGCTACGTCGAGGTGTCCTCCGGTCTGTCGCGGCAGCTCGCCACCGAGACTGGCAAGCTGTTTGCCGAGCTGAGTGCCGCCGGCTGCGCTGCCGGCAGTTACGCACTGAATGAATTCGACGACGTGTGGGGCGCGGTACGCCACTTCTTCACCGCCGAAAGCGCCGCACCCGAGCCGCAGTCCGGCAAACCATGAGCGGCGACTGGCAAAGCTACGTACGTCGCATCGAGCAGCTGGCCGCTGACTCCGGGTTGAAGTTCCACCCGGTCGATTTCGAAGCGGTGCCCGACAGCTTCATGATGGAGATCGCCGTGTACGGCCTGCCGGTGCGCATGCCGCACTGGTCGTTCGGCGTGCGCTACATCTATCAGCTCATCCAGCGGCACATGGGACACTCGCGCCTGTTCGAGGTCGTGTTCCCCGGCAATCCCGGCCATGCCTACCTCGCCGAGAGCAACGGCCTGGCTGAGAACATACTCGTGACCGCGCACGTGCTCGGGCACGCCGACTTCTCGCGCAACAACCTGCTGTTCCGCCGCTGCCAGGAACAGGTCAGCGAGCGGATCGTCGAGCACGCCGCCAACCACGCGCGACAGATCAGCCAGGCGATCGAGACCTACGGCGCGCAGCGCGTGGAAGTGGCGCTCGATGCGGCGCTGGCGCTGGAGCAGCACGTCGACATTGACCAGCCGCTGCGCCGCGAGCCTTACCCACAGTATCTCGACGACGCCAAGGCCCTCGTCGATGACCAGTTTCGCAAGCGCTTCGCCGCCCTCGATCCGACGGCCGCCAGCAGCGGCATCGAAGCGAAGAAGCGCGCGCCGGTGCCGCCGCACCCGGAGCGCGATCTGTTGTGGTTCGTCGCCAATTACGCGCCGGAACTGGAGGCCTGGGAGCGTGACATCTTTCTCGCCGTGCGCGAGGAGTCGTTCTATTTCTATCCGGTGTTCGCCACCCAGATCATGAACGAGGGCTGGGCGTCCTACTGGCACGCGCGTCTGCTGCGCGAGGCGGATTTCGTGCCGCAGCAGGCCTACCTCGACGCCATCAAGTGCCACTCGGACGTGGTGCGCCCCATCGCCGCCGACCAGCAGACCGCG
>Ga0302324_100022546_pt1 | contig 12230 bp, 8 predicted proteins | sample Palsa_T0_1_FD_201949 | JGI IMG/M metagenome (GOLD analysis project Ga0302324, IMG submission 201949) | Peat permafrost microbial communities from Stordalen Mire near Abisko, Sweden - Palsa_T0_1 | ecosystem: Environmental > Terrestrial > Soil > Palsa > Peat permafrost | place: Sweden: Abisko...
GAGGCCCGGCTGGCCGCCGCGGCGATCGAGATGACCGCCTCGCGGGACGAGGACACGGTCGATTTCGCGCCGAACTACGACGGCACCGAGACCCAGCCCGAGGTCCTTCCCGCCGGGTTGCCGAACCTCCTCGTCAACGGCGCGGCCGGCATCGCCGTCGGGATGGCCACCAACATGGCGCCGCACAACCTGGGCGAGGTGATCGCCGCCGCCCGGTACCTGATCGCGCACCCGGACGCGGACACCGAGACGCTGATGCGGTTCGTCCCCGGCCCCGACCTGCCCACCGGCGGGAAGATCGTGGGCCTGGACGGCATCAGGGAAGCCTACGAGACCGGCCGCGGCATCTTCCGCACCAGGGCGGCCGCCAGGATCGAGAAGATCACCCCGCGGCGGACCGGGATCGTGGTCACCGAGCTGCCCTACGGCGTCGGCCCGGAGAAGGTGGCCGCCAGGATCAAGGACCTGGTCCAGGCCAAGAAGCTGGCCGGGATCGCCGACCTGAAGGATCTCACCGACCGGCACCAGGTTCTGCGCCTGGTCATCGAGATCCGGGCCGGATTCCATCCCGAGGCGGTGCTGGACGAGCTGTACCGGCTGACCCCGATGGAAGAGACATTCGGCATCAACAACGTGGCGCTGGTGGACGGCCAGCCGCGGGTACTCGGCCTGCGCGAGCTGCTGCGGATCTACGTCGAGCACCGGATCGAGGTGGTGCGGCGCCGCACCGCGTTCCGGCGCGCCAGGCGCGAGGACCGGCTGCACCTGGTGGCAGGGCTGCTCGTCGCGCTGCTGAACATCGACGAGGTCATCGCGGTCATCAGGACGAGCGACGACGCGGCCGCGGCGAAAGAGCGGCTGATGACCGTGTTCGACCTCTCCGCGATCCAGGCGCAGTACATCCTGGACACCCCGCTGCGGCGGCTGACCAGGTACGACCGGATCGAGCTTGAGCGGGAGCAGGAGACGCTGCGGTCACAGATAGCGGAGCTGACCGCCATCCTCGACTCGGAGCAGCGGCTCCGCGAGGTCGTCTCCGCCGAGCTGGCCAGCGTCGGCGAGCGGTTCGGCACCCCGCGCCGCACCGTGCTGCTGGAAGGCGGCAGCGGCGCCGCACGTACCGCCGCGGTCCCCCTGGAGGTAGCCGATGACCCGTGCGTCGTGCTGCTGTCGTCGGCTGGCCTGCTGGCCAGGACTGCCGCCCGGCCGGCCGGCATCGCGGTTCAGGCAGCCCTCCCGCTGGCCGGCTGCGATGCCGAACGGAGTCCTTCCGGTACTCCCGCCGCGCCAGCCGATGCCGCCCCGGGCAGCCCGGGCGGGCCGGGAGGAGGTCCGCGGGCGGCGCATGACGCGATCATCTCGGCAGTGCCGGCCACCGCGCGCGGAACGGTCGGCGTGGTGACCTCACTGGGACGGCTGATCAGGCTCGGCGTGCTCGAGCTGCCGGCGCTGCCGCCCAGCGCGCACTCCCCCGGCCTGGCCGGCGGCGCGCCCGTCGGCGAGTTCGTCGGCACGGAACCTGGCGAGACCGTGGTCGGGATCGTCGCCGCCGACGGGGCCGGGGCCGGCCTGGCGCTGGGCACGGCGGCCGGCGTCGTCAAGCGGGTGGCGCCCGACTATCCGCAGAACGCCGCCGATTTCGAGGTGATCTCGCTGCGCGACGGCGACCGGGTGGTCGGCGCCGTTCAGCTGGCTAGTGAGGAACAGGACCTGGTGTTCGTCACCAGCGACGCGCAGCTGCTGCGGTTCGGCGCGTCGGCCGTCCGGCCGCAGGGCCGGGCGGCCGGCGGGATGGCGGGGATCCGGCTCTCGCCCCGGGCATCGGTGATCTGGTTCGGCGCGGTCAGCCCGCCCGGCGCGGGCGGCGCGGCGGGCACCGGGGCGGGCGCAGCCGGGACCGGCGCGGGCGGGACCGGGCCTGTGGTGGTGACTGCCGCGGGCAGCGCGGGCGCGCTGCCGGGCGCGATGGCCGCGACGGTCAAGGTGACACCGTACGAGGAGTACCCGCCGAAGGGCCGCGGGACCGGCGGCGTGCGCTGCCACCGGTTCCTCAAGAGCGAGGACGTCCTGGTGCTGGCATGGGCCGGGCCCGGGCCGGCGCACGGCGCGACAGACGCCGGCACTCCCGTGCAGCTACCGTCGGCCGACGGCCGAAGGGACGGCTCAGGCGAGCGCGTGCGCCAGCCACTCGCCGCCGTCGGCGGCGCCGCGCTGATCGGCTAACACCGGCGATTCAGGTGTCGATGCGTGCCGGGTCGAGTTCTGCCGCGTGCACGACGATGAAGTCGCGGCGTGGCGCGACGTCGCTGCCCATCAGCAAGTCGAACATGCCGGCGGCGGCGGTCGCGTCCTGCACCCTGATCCGCCGCAGCGTGCGGTGGCGCGGATCCATGGTGGTCTCGGCTAGCTGGCTGGCGTCCATCTCGCCGAGGCCCTTGTACCGCTGCGGCGGCTCCTTCCACCGCTGGCCCCGGCGCTGCAGCTCCAGCAGGCTGCGGTGCAGCTCGGGGTCGGAGTAGGTGTACGTGTATTTCCGCTGGCCCTTGCGCGGGCTGACAAGCTCGATGCGGTGCAGTGGCGGCACGGCCGCGAAGACCCGGCCAGCCTCGACCATCGGCCGCATGTAGCGATGAAAGAGGGTCAGCAGCAGGGTCCGGATGTGGGCGCCGTCAACATCAGCGTCCGCCATGAAGATCACCCGCTGGTACCTGGCCGCGTCCAGGTCGAACGCGGCACCCGAGCCCGCCCCGATCACCTGAATGATCGCAGCGCATTCGGCGTTCTTGAGCATGTCGGCGAGCGATGCCTTCTGCACGTTAAGGATCTTGCCGCGGATCGGCAGCAGCGCCTGGAACTCCGAGTCCCTGGCCAGCTTGGCCGTGCCGAGCGCGGAGTCGCCCTCGACGATGAACAGCTCGCTGCGGTCATCGGCCGAGCGGCAGTCCACCAGCTTGGCCGGCAGGGCGGAGCTGGCGAGCGCGGACTTGCGGCGCTGATTCTCCCGGTGCTCGCGTGCGGCGATGCGGGTCTTCGCTGCGGCGGCTACCTTGTCGAGCAGCGCCCTGGCCTGCTGCCTCCCGCCGCGGCCGCGCGACTCGAAGAACGCCCGGAGCTCGCCGGCCACGACCTGCGCCACGATCCGGGAGGCAGCCGGAGTGCCGAGGATGTCTTTCGTCTGCCCCTCGAACTGCGGCTCAGGCAGCCGTACCGCGATCACGGCCGTCATGCCCTCGGCCGCGTCCTCCTTGATGACCGGCTCATCGCCGTTCTTCAGCAGCCTGGCCGCCCGCAGCTGCTCGTTCAGCGTCCGGACGAGCGCGCGCTCGAACCCGGCGACATGGGTGCCGCCCTTGGGCGTGCCGATCACGTTGACGAATGACCTGATCACGCTGTCGTAGCCGGTCCCCCAGCGCAGCGCCACGTCGACTTCGAGCTCGCGCTCCACATCGGCGGGGGTGAGATGACCCTGGTCATCGAGCACCGGCACCGTCTCGGTGAACTGGCCCGAGCCGGTCAGCCGGATCACCTCGGTGACCGGATCGCCAGGCGAGAGGTGGGCGCAGAACTCGCTGATCCCGCCCGCGAACCGGAACTCGGCCTGCTGCGGCCCGGCCGTCGCGCGATCCGCGCTGTCTGCCGACGGCCCGCCCGGTTCGGCCGCGCGCTCGTCCCGGACCCGGATGGTGAGCCCTGGCACCAGATACGCAGTCTGGCGGGCTCGCTGGGCAAGGGTCTCGAAGCTCCACCGGGCGTCACGGACGAAGACCTGCGGGTCCGGCCAGAACCTGATCGTGGTGCCGGTCAGCGTCTTCGCTACCCGGCGGACCTTCCGCAGGCCGTGGCCAGGCGCGAACGGGGCATCCGGGCCCGGCCCGGCGAATTCGCCGGCCACCCCGTGACGAAAACTCACCGCCCACTCGTTGCCGTCCCTGGCCACCTGCACGTCCAGCCGGCCGGACAGGGCGTTCACCACCGAGGCGCCGACGCCGTGCAGCCCGCCCGACGCGGTGTAGGAACCGCCGCCGAATTTGCCGCCGGCGTGCAGCCTGGTCATCACGAGCTCGACGCCGGTGAGGCCGGTCTTGGGCTCCAGGTCGACCGGAATGCCGCGGCCGTTGTCCCGCACCTGCGCGGAGTGATCAGCGTGCAGCACGACCTCGATGTCCGTGCAGTGCCCGCCCAGCGCCTCGTCCACTGCGTTGTCGACGATCTCCCCGAGGCACTGCAGGAGCCCGCGGCTGTCGGTGGAGCCGATGTACATGCCCGGGCGCTTGCGAACGGCGTCGAGGCCCTCCAGCACCGTCAGATGGCGCGCGGTGTAGCCATCAGAGGCGGCACGCCGCGCGGGCGCGGAACTCACGACGGTCACGAACGGTCTCCTGACGTGGCATGCCGGGCGGCGCCCGGATGGGCCTGAGGGCAGACTAGCGTCGGATGCCGTCAACGCGGTGCGGCCACGCCGCAGACATACCCGGCTAGCTGGGACAACGCGGACGCGCTACGGTGATCGGGCAGGGATCGTCCCGTAAGGCAGGAAGGCTGTTCGCTTCTGGCGTATTGCCCGCCGGCCCGGGAAGTTCCGCCGTCGGCAGTGTGTTGTGATGCAGTAGAGACCAAAAGGTTGTACGACCCGCCGGCAACAGGTCCGGAGGGTCACGGCGAGGGAGGCGACATGACCGGAGCTATGGCCCCAACAAAGCCGCTCAACGCCACCGATGTATGCGACCGGTGCGGCGCGCAGGCTTACGTACGTGTCGTGCTCGCCGGACCGGCGGAGCTGCTTTTCTGCGCGCATCACAACCGCCAGCACGCTGCCGCGCTCGCCAAGATCGCTATCGAGATCCAGGACGAGACGGACCGGCTGGTCCCGGCACGGGGCACCGCGAGCAGGCAAGGCGCCTGAGTACGGCCGCCGTCCTGCCGCTACTTGGCCACGTCCGCTCCTGCCTGTAGCTGCTGCGCAATCCGCGCCCTGGCCGTTGTCCTAACGCCCTGGACGTTGCCCTAACGCGCCCTGGCGGTTGCCATAGCGCGCGCCCGACCCGGGCTTCGCGCGCGCGTGGGCGGGTATCCCCGCCGCGCCGCTGCCGGGTCGAGTCCTAGCCGCTGCCGCGATCACTTGCCGCGTCGAGCTTGATGGCCAGCGTGGCCAGGTCATGGGCGCAGATGATGTGCAGGGCGCTGGCAGTCGGCCGCCTGATGGCGGTCCAGCAGCCGACGCCGGGATCGTGCTGGATCTGCCAGCCCTCGCCATGCTGATGAAGAACGTCGGCCAGCTCCGGCGTGATGTCTGTCATACCCCTGATTCTACAAGCTTGGCGGTGCTATGCCTAGCTAGTCATACGAAGACGCAGGTCAGCGGTGGTTAGCCTGGCTGTCATGAGGGAGCGGCCGGACATCGATACGCGCGGAGCCGCGCTGGTTTACGTCCAGGTCGCGGATCACGTCGCGGCGAGGATCGCGAGCGGGGATCTGGCGCCGGGGGCCCGGCTTCCCGCCGAGCGTGACATGGCCGCGGAGTACGGCGTGAGCTATGACACGATCCGGCGCGCCACGGCAGTCCTGCGGGAGCGACGGCTGATCGTCACTGTCCACGGCCGCGGAACCTTTGTCAGCGAGCAGGACGAGGCCAGGGAGCAGGACACAGCCAGGAAGAAGGACCAGGCCAGGGAACAGGACGAGGCGGACAGCCCAGGCTGAGCCAGCACGCCGAGCCCGTGCCTGCCACGACCTGTGACTCGCTGGTGCCGCACGTCAGTGGTGCTGGTGCTGCAAGCCAGCCGAGCTGGCGCCGGGGTCAGTCGAGGTAGTCGCGCAGGACCTGGGACCGGGACGGGTGCCGGAGCTTGGACATGGTCTTGGACTCGATCTGGCGGATCCGCTCCCGGGTCACGCCGTAGACCTTGCCGATCTCGTCGAGTGTCTTCGGCTGCCCGTCGGTGAGGCCGAACCGCATCGAGACAACCCCGGCCTCGCGTTCCGACAGCGTGTCGAGCACCGAGTGCAGCTGCTCCTGCAGCAGCGTGAAGCTGACCGCCTCGCCCGGCTGGATCGCCTCGGAGTCCTCGATCAGGTCACCGAACTCGCTGTCGCCATCCTCGCCGAGCGGCGTGTGCAGGGAGATCGGCTCGCGGCCGTACTTCTGCACCTCGATGACCTTCTCCGGGGTCATGTCCAGCTCGGCGGCGAGCTCCTCAGGAGTCGGCTCCCTGCCCAGGTCCTGCAGCATCTGCCGCTGCACCCGGGCCAGCTTGTTGATGACCTCGACCATGTGCACCGGGATCCGGATGGTCCGCGCCTGATCCGCCATCGCCCGGGTGATCGCCTGCCGGATCCACCAGGTGGCATACGTCGAGAACTTGTATCCCTTGGTGTAGTCGAACTTCTCCACCGCGCGGATCAGGCCGAGATTCCCCTCCTGGATCAGGTCAAGGAAGAGCATCCCCCGCCCGGTGTACCGCTTCGCCAGGGACACCACCAGCCGCAGGTTCGCCTCCAGCAGGTGATTCTTGGCCCGCCTGCCGTCGTCGGCGATCCATTCCAGGTCACCGCGCGCTTCCGGCCGCAGCGTGCCCCGGCCCTCGGCGAGCTTCTCCTCCGCGAACAGGCCGGCCTCGATCCGCTTCGCCAGCTCGACCTCCTGCTCGGCGTTGAGCAGCGGGACCTTGCCGATCTGCTTCAGGTAGTCCTTGACCGGGTCAGCTGTCGCGCCCGCCGCCGCGACCTGCGCCGCCGGCAGATCCTCGTCGTCGTCACCGTAGACGAACGCCTCATCCTCAGCCTCATCGCCCGCCTTCGCCCCGACGGCGGTCGCGGCAGCCGCCGCCGGCACCGCCGCCGGCAGCCCCGCGGTAGCCGCGTCCAGGCCCGGCGCAGCCTCCGGCGCGTCCTCGTCCGCCGCGTCCTCGTCCGGCCCGTCCTCCGCCGCGTCGGCAGGACCTGGTTCGGCGAGCTCCGCCTCGGCCTCCAGGACCGCGACGGGATCCTCGTCATCCTCAAGATCGGACAGATCTTCCAGGTCGACGTCGAGCTCGGCGACCGCGGCTAGCTCGGCGACGTCAAAGTCGACCTCGACATCGACTTCTATCTCGCCGTCCAGCTCGATGTCATCCATGGCACCGCCAAAACCAGAACCGCCCTTGCCCGCGACCCCGTCATCCGGGCTCGCCTCGTCAGCGTCCGCGGTGTCGCCTGATGCCGCGGCAGGCGCCCGGTCCCTGATCGCGGTACCCGGGCGGCCAGCGCCGCCAGAGCTACGCGCTGCCTTCCGGCTGCGGCCGGAAGGCCCGTCCGCGCCCTGCTGGCCGTCCGCCAGCGCGTCCTCGGGGTCCGCCGTCCGGCCATCAGTCCCGGCGGCCACCGCGGAGCGGCCAGCGGGCCGGCCGGCGCCCGGCTGATTCGCGGACCTTGCCGAACCGGGGGAACGCTCAGTCCCATCCCGCACGTCATCCGCTACCAGCGCTACCGCCGTGTCGGTGCGCAGGCCGACCGCGTCAGCCGCGCCGGGTCCCTGAGGTCTCTGCGCGGGCGATCGCCCGTTCTGACCGGAAGTGCCTACCTGCCTCCGCGCCGCGGAGCCTGCAGCTCCTGCCACCGCAGTCACCCCTTCCTCCGCTGGATGGCGGCCGACCTTGGCGCGCTCGACATATGGCTGACCGGACTGGCAAACGACACGGACACCCTCTCCTGCGTACGTATGGCCGGGGAAACGGACCCTACCGCGCGGGTCTCGCTGCTAGGACCAGGCCGCGCACCGGGCTCATGTCACGCGGCACTGCGGCCCCGGCCGGCTGATCTCCCGCACTCCACCTTAGGCGGACTCGGGAAGTAGGTCGTACCACCGCGAGCCCGGGGCGGGCCTCGGCCAGCGGCGCAGCGGTCCCGTGCCGGACCATGATTCCCGCAATTCTCACGCCTTACCCCTCCTCTTACCCCTCCCCGCGGTGACCGGGCCGGCCGGCTTCCTGGCCGGCGGCACCCCGTCCCGCAGCGGCATGTGCAGCACGAGCACGGTCACGTCGTCGTCCTGCTCATAACCCGTGAGCATCCGCTCAACCAGGTAAGCAAGCAATCGGGCAGGATCTTCCACCAGCTCCGCGGGTGCCTGCGCTGCCACCGCGACCAGCTCGTCCAGGCCGGTGTCCAGACCGCGCTTGCGGTTCTCCACCAGCCCATCCGAATAGAGCACCGCGGTGCTGCCGGGCGGCAGCCTGAAAGCGTACTGCTGCCGCGGGCTTGCCCAGCCCAGCGGCGTCCCGGCCTCAGTTGGATCCAGCCGGGGCGGAGCATCGCGGGACAGCAGCAGCGGCGGCAGGTGACCCGCGTTGCCGGCCATGCCGTCCCCGGTTTCCGGGTCGACCACCAGGTACGCGACCGTTGTCACCTGTTCCTCGAGCTCGGTCGCGACGAAAAGCCGGTCGAGGCCGGCCAGCACGGCGGCTGGCCTCGGGTCGGTCAGCGCGAGCGCGCGCAGCGCGTTGCGCACCCGGCCCATGCCCGCCGCTGCGGTCAGTCCCTTGCCCATCACGTCGCCGGCCGCCACCGCGAGCTTGCCGTCGGGCAGCCGGAAGGCGTCGTACCAGTCCCCGCCGATTTCCATGTTCCTGGTGACCGGCAGGTAGCTGGCTTCCAGGATGATGCCGGGCACGATCGGCAGCCGGTCGGGCAGCAGGCTCCGCTGCAGCGTCTCCGCCGTGGTGTGCTCGCGCTCGAAGAGCGAGGCGCGTTCCATCGCGAGGGCGCACTGGCCTGCCAGGGCCTCAAGGAAGACGCGCTCCTCCTCGGTGATCTGCCGCGGCCGGGTGAACGAGAACCGCAGCGCGCCGAGCGGCGCGCCCGCGGCGATCAGCGGCAGGCCGACCCAGGCCCGCTCGTCGGTGTGCTGCAGGAACAGTTCGACATCCGCCGTTCCCTCGAACTGCCTGCGCATGCTGTCAGGGCTCTCGATCAGCAGCGGGCGGCGGGCCAGGATGGCCGCCGTCATCACGCTGGGCGTGTCCAGCGGGATGTCCCCGCTCGGCGGACCGCCCAGGGTGTCTGGCATGCCGCCAGGCGTCAGTGTCCGCAGCCGGAGCCGGTCGGGGTCCAGCAGCGCCACGACGGAGCGATCCGCGCCGATCGCGGAGCGGCCAACCTCCGTGATCACCTCCACGACCTGCTCCACCGTCAGCGCTTCGGCCAGCATCGACGTGGCCTGCTGCAGCCGCGCGGTGCGCAGCGCGGCTGCCGACAGCTGCTCGGTCAGCCGGCCGCGCATTTCCTCGGCCTCTCGCTGGCCGGTCACGTCGGTGCTGGCGCCGACCCATTCCACGATCCTGCCGTCCCGCTCGATCGGGACCGCGCGGACGTCGTAGTGCCGGTAGGAACCGGTCTTCGTCCGTACCCGGTAGCGGGTGTCGAAGACCTTGCCGCTCTGCACGCAGCCGCGCCAGTCCCGCTCGACCCGCTCGCGGTCTTCCGGATGGATCGCGTCCAGCCAGCCGTTGCCTTCGTATTCCTCTGCCGTCTGGCCGGTGATCCAGCGCCACTCGGGCGAATCCTCGGCAATCTCGCCGTCCGGCGTCGTCACCCAGACGACCTGCGCGCCCGCCTGGACAAGCGAGCGGTACCGTTCCTCGCTCCGGCGGACAGCTTCCTCAGAATTCTGCCGGTCGGTGATGTCGACGGCGATCAGGGCCACCCCGGTGATGTCCCCGTCCGGATCATGCGAGGGGAACCAGGAGAATGCCCAGTGCCGTACCTGCTGACCAGCGGGGGCGCTGCCAGCCGCCGGCCGGCCTCGGCGCGGTTCGGGTGCGGTCTGCGCCACACGCGGTCCGGCGCCGGCGCCTGACGAATTCCCCGGCAGGACCACCGGGAAGGTGATCGGCTGGTCAGACTCAAACAGCGGCTGATCCTCCGCGATCACGCGGCGGACCGCGGACTCGGCCCGCTTCGCCAGCTGCTCGGGCCAGACTTCCGATGGCAGGTAACCGATGTGCTCGGCCTGGTCGATCCCGCGCCATCGGGCGAGAGTCTGATTCACCCTGCGGAAACGGCTGTCGGAGCCGAAGAACGCAAAGCCGATCGGCGCCTCGCGCAGCAGCGTGGCAAGCAGCGCAGAGTCGGAGACGTCCATTCCGGGCACGCGCGGCCTCGGCACCGACGCAGCGGTGCTCATCGCGAGCACCTCGGCGCCGAACGTGCACCTGCCATGAACGTTCCTTCCTGCTCACCGCGGACACAAGAAGGCTAGCGGCAACAACGAGTACAAGAAGGCTAGCGGCAACAACTCGGTAACGCCGGCGCCCCGACGGCGAAGGCGCCCAGGCATGGCATCTATGGCACCATGGGCGGAGTCACGCCAAATCCAGCTGACCGGCGATAGGCACTTCAGGGATGCTAGGCACCGCTCGCGCACAGCGAAGAGCCCAGCGCACGCGCGCCGGGCGGGACAGCCACGGCGAACTCCCGCGCAGAAACAGGCGGCGCGCCGAAGCCATGCGTGGCATCGCGCGTCGTGGATCTGAAAAGCTGTCCGGGTGAGCCCGCAGAGCCGACGTAGACCACCTTCCGACGGCGCGGGCAACTCGGGCCGCTCCGGTCCGCCTGGCCCGCGGCCAGGATCATCGGGACCTCCCGCGCCTCCGCCCAACGCGCTCTTTGCCGAGATGCTGCGGGCGGCGAGGGAGCTGCTCGCGGTACGGAGCCCGCTCGATGCCGAGCTTATGGTGAGCGAGCTGCTGGGCACCTGGTGGGGTCAGCAGCCGGGCCGGTCCGGCCCGAAGCAGGCCAGGCGCCGGCAAGCGGAGATCGAGGAACTCGTCGGCGAGGGCCTGGTTGCCTACGCTGCCCAGCAGGGCAGCCCGGCGGCGCTGGCGCTGCTGTCCGGCATCGCCTGCCTGGGCACGCCGAGGCAGGCGGCCAGGGCCGAGCAGGCCGCGCTCGCGCTGATGGAGCAGGGGGTCGCCCGCCCGGGCTGGGCGGAGCATGTCGGCGCGGTGGCGGCGGCCGACTGCTACGTCAACTCCGATGCGTTCGGCGACCGCGATGAGGTCGTCTGCGTCTTCAGCTACGCCGGGGAAGAGCCGCATGCCCTGGTGGTGATCGTCGACTACAACGCCGGCGGCATGGCACGGGACGGCTGGGTCACGTCCCAGGTGGGCAAGCTGCTTGATTACTGTCGCGAGACGGGTGGCCAGCCCGCCGACGGCGAGCCGGGCGGGCAGGGCGGCCGGCCCGGGCAGCCCAGCTTCGCCCCGCTAGATCCGCCAGCCGCGCGGAGCCTGCTCGAGTCCGCGCTAGCCGTCACCGACGCGGCGGCGGACCCGGCGGTCAGCGACTCGTTCGCGTCCTACCACGCATTCATCAGGGCGCGCGTCAGGACGCTGCCGCCCGCCAGGGGATCTGCCCCGCTGCCGCCGGGTGGCGGGGCAGGCGGCGGTGCCACCCGGCGGCAGGCGTGGCGCAAGGATCGCCGGGCGATGCTGGCCGCCGAGTTCCTGGCCTCCGACGATGCCGAGGACCTCTCCGACCGGACGGCCGCCAGCCGCTGCGCTGACCACATCGTGAACTACGGATGCGACCAGGATTTCGGCCGGCCACTGCGGGTGAGCCCGGCGAAATCCGAGACGTTCCTGCTCGACTGGCTGCCCCGCAGGGTGGTGCTCTCGCCGGCCGAGCAGCATGCCATGCCGCACGTGCTGGCCGCCTGGGTCCGCTGGGCAGGGCATCGCACCGGGCTGGCCGAGAAGGCGATTGGCCAGGCCCTTGACGCGGTGTTCGACTCGATGGGCACGTTCACGCGCGTCTACCGTGACCCGGCCTCCTTCGGTCTCGAGGCGGCACTGGTGGCCAGGCTGCTGCCCGACTCCGACCTCGAGGCGCTGCCTCGCCGGGCCTTCGCCTTCCCGGTGCTCGTGGGCAGCTACCGCGGCACCGATCTTGGCGCGCTCGATCCGGCCAAGCCGTCCGACCGCCGGACGCTGCTCGCCGCGGACCATGATGACCCGGGCGGCAGGCGGGCCGACGCAGAGCACATCGACCAGCATCTGGCGGTCGCCGACCGGCTCTGGCGCGGTGATCCGCCCGAGCTGTGGGAAGCCGCGCAGCGGCTGCTTGACCTGGGCGAGGACAGGCACTCCGTGCTGCACACGCTGATGGACGTCATCGCGGCGGCGGGGAAGCGGGAGAACGACATCGCGAGCGCGCTTGCCGGGCTGCCGCCGGAGGAGGCCGGGTGACCAGCCCGC
>Ga0302324_100022547_pt1 | contig 12230 bp, 9 predicted proteins | sample Palsa_T0_1_FD_201949 | JGI IMG/M metagenome (GOLD analysis project Ga0302324, IMG submission 201949) | Peat permafrost microbial communities from Stordalen Mire near Abisko, Sweden - Palsa_T0_1 | ecosystem: Environmental > Terrestrial > Soil > Palsa > Peat permafrost | place: Sweden: Abisko...
GTGGCGCAGCACAGCACGAACACCACCAGGGGAAGGAGCCTCACGAGGGGAACACTACCAATATGGAAACCTGGTGTCAAAGCCCAAACATGCGATATCTTCGACACGCACGACGTTTGGTTCTGTTTCCGGGAGGTTCCCATTTCCACCAAACTCAATATCGGCCTGGTCGGTTACGGCTTCATGGGGCGCACCCACTCCAACGCGTTCCTACAAGCTCCGCGCTTCTTCAACCTCCCCTACCAACCGGTGCTGAAAGCCGTTTGCGCCCGTAGTGCAGAGCGCGTGAAAGGCTTCGCGGAAACCTGGGGCTACGAATCCGTGGAAACCGATTGGCGCGCTCTAGTGCAGCGTAAAGATATTGATCTGATCGATATTGCCAGCCCTAACGACACTCATGCGGAGATCGCCATTGCCGCCGCAGATGCCGGAAAAATGGTGCTCTGCGAAAAACCCCTCGGGCGCACCGGCGCCGAAGCAAAAGCCATGACGGACGCAGTCGAATCCGCCAACGTTCCCAACATGGTTTGGTACAACTACCGCCGCGTCCCCGCGGTCGTCCTGTTGAAACACTTGCTCGAGGAAGGCCGTTTCGGCCGCATCTTCCACTACCGTTCGCAGTTCCTTCAGGACTGGACGATCTCCCGCGACCTGCCCCAAGGCGGCGAGGGATTGTGGCGTTTGGATGTTTCGGTAGCGGGCAGCGGCGTCACCGGTGACCTGCTCGCCCACAACATCGACATGGCCATGTGGCTAAATGGTCCCATCGTGGAAGTGACGGCCATGACGGAAACCTTCATCAACGAACGCAAACACACTCTTACTGGCAAGTTTGAGCCCGTTGGCATCGACGATGCCTGTGCCTTCCTATGCCGCTTCGCCAACGGATCGATGGCCACCTTTGAGGCCACGCGCTATGCCCGCGGACACAAGGCGCTCTTCACCCTGGAAGTAAACGGCGAGCAGGCATCTGCCGGCTGGAATCTCCACGACCTGCACCGCCTGGAGTATTTCGATCACCGCGATGAGAGCCGCCTGCGCGGATGGAAGAGCGTTCATATCACCGACGGTGACCACCCTTACATGAAGAACTGGTGGGTGCCCGGCCTGCAAATTGGCTACGAGCACACCTTCATTCACCAGGTGGCAGATTTTCTTCAGGCCATCGGCCGCAAGGAAAAAGCCGCGCCCACCTTCGCGGACGCCGCCGCCGCCGATTATGTAACCGACGCAGTGCTTAAATCCGCAAAGACAAAGCAATGGGAGAAAGTTGAAGGCTAGCCAAGCCGTTTCGGTGAGGCAAACAGGGGTTGCCCCCGGGGGTGCCATGTATCTCGCGCTTTTGCGAGATGTGGGAGCGAAGCTGAGGAATCAACAGGACCCACCGGGAACAGGACGACAACGGCAGCTTTCCGCAGCCCGTTAAAAAGCCAGACGGTCTTTCTTAGCGTCCAGCTTCTTGGCATCCACGTCAGGCACCTTCTTGAGGTCATCAACGGTCTTGAAGTCACCATTCTTTTCCCGGTACTTGACCACGGCATCCGCTTCCGCGGTAGTAAGTCCCAAACCGCTTTCAAGTTGGGCTGCCGTTGCTTTATTCACGTCAACCGGTGCATTGGGTGGGGGGAAGTTCTTGGTCAGGTAGTCCAGAATCTCGGTAAATTCATCGTCGGTGGCGACCGCGCCGAACCCTGCCATCTTGGTGATGGTACTTTCCCAGCCGGCCCGGTCTTGCCCATTTGCGATCACTTGGTCTGGGGAATGGCACGTGCTGCAAACCTTCAGTAGGGTAGTTTTCCCCGGCCCGTCAGGAAGTCCAGGGTGGGTTTGTTGCTGTTGCGTTGTCTGTTGCGCCACCGCCGGCGCTGCGGACAGCAGACAGGCGCCGAACCACGCTAACACCCTAATCTTGATACTCACCATGACACCCCGCCAACAAACTTGCGATCGCCCATTTAGTATATTCCGCTGCACCTCTTCGGATAGAGTGTAGAGGTTGCAAAGGGGAATCGATGAAACGTCGCCATTTTCTGCTAGGCTCGGCAGCTACAGCCTTTGCCGCCACCGGCGCGCGCTCGCTGGCCGCACAATCTGCTCCTTTAACCACTCATACCGACGGTCCACTCAAGATCGAAGCAGTCGAGCTGATCGAGTTGCACGGCAGCTATACCGAGGAGGCGGGCGTCGACGCGCAGCCCCAGGTAAACCCGCTGGATGTCTACGATGAATTTCGCCGCGCGCCCTATGCGAATAAGCCCTCCGGGTCGAAGCAGGTGCACACCAGCGCCGTCTACATACACATTCGCACTGCCGGCGGAATCGAAGGCCTTTATGGTCCTATCGAGAAGAGCGCGGCGATGGTCGTCAATCAGGAGCTGCGCCCATTTCTGATAGGTAAGGACGCCCTGGCGGGCGAAGCAGTGTGGGACCAGATGTATCGTTCCGACCGCCACTCCCGCGATGGATTCTTCATGATGGCGATCAGTGCCGTCGACAACACCTTGTGGGATATCCGCGGCAAATACTATGGCGTCCCCGTCTACCGGCTGCTTGGGGGACCGACCCGTTCCTCGGTAGAAATGTACTGCAGCAACCTGGGATTCTCGCTCGAACCGGAAGCGGTCCGCACGCGCGCGCTGGCGAACAAGCGCGATGGCTTTCGCTATCAGAAATGGTTTATCGGCTACGGTCCTGGCTCCGGGCCTGAGGGCATGCGCAAGAACGTCGAACTGGTCCGCATCCTGCGCGAAACCCTGGGCGACGATACGGAACTCATGTTCGACTCTTTCAGCGGCTGGGATCAGGACTACGCTCTGGAGTGGGCCCACCAGGTCGAGCAATACCGTCCCCATTGGATGGAGGAATCGACGCACCCGGAGAAGATCGAAAGCTTTGCCGCCATGCGGCGCAGTACAACCATTCCCATCGCTTCCGGCGAACACTTCTACGGCAGATGGGAGGTGGAGCGCTACCTGCAGGCCGGCGCTCTTTCCGTCGTCCAGGCGGACCCGGAGTGGTGCGGCGGCGTCTCTGAGCTGGTGCGTATCGGCACCGTAGCTTCTCTGCACGACGTGCCGGTCATTCCTCATGGACACAGCCTGCGTGCGGCCATCCACGTGATTTCCAGCCAGTCGCCCATGACCTTTCCTCTGGGGGAATACCTGATCATCAAGATGAGGCACTACTACCACTTTGAGAGCAATCCCCTGGTTCTGGAGAGAGCTCACATCGCTCTGCCCACCGGCCCGGGATTCAATGTTCAGCTGGACCCGGCAAAGATCGAGTCGCAGACCGTTCTAAAATCCGAATAGAAATCAATGACTGTATCGAATATTCGCAGCCGCGGCCCGCTTTTTCTGCTCGCGCTGGCCGCCGCTCTCCTCGCCTTCGTGGTGCAATCCGGGGAACTGGGCTCCGCTGACACGATGCATCGTCTGCAGTCCGCTCATGCTATTTGGACTGCGGAACCGCCCGTATTTCCCCAGGAGTTCCCCGAGTTCGGAGTTCACGGCCGCGGGGGCAAGCTACAGAGTTGGTACGGCATCGGGCAGTCGCTTTTGTTGTTGCCGGCGGATGTGCTGGGCACGTATGTCGCCCGCCTGGGCATCTTTGCCGAATACGACGATACCGACCCGAGCGTGCGTGACATCGTCGTCAGCTACAGCATCAACATCCTTGTCACCGTGTTGACGGCGCTGCTTTGTTTCCGCTTCCTGCGCCAATTGAACTTCGATGCCACCCAGTCGGTAGTGGGCGTTCTGGCTCTGCTGGTCGCCACTACGCATCTCCATTACACCCAGAACATGATGGAGAACAATTACATCTTCCTGCTCACGCTGACCGGATTTTCTTATCAATATGAATGGCTGCGCAGCGGCAGCCGGCGTGCGCTTCTGCTGGGTTCGGGCGCTTTCGGCCTCAATCTGCTCACTCGCCTCACCACCGGAATGGATCTGTTGGCCGGGGCGCTGTTCCTGCTCCTGGTGCTCTGGTTTGAGCGGATACGCGGCCGCCCCTTGTGGGACCGCTGTCGAACCTACCTCGCGACCGCTCTTCCGGTCTACCTCTCTTTCGGTTTGCTTGACCGCCTCTATCAGTTCTATCGCTTCGGATCCTTCGTCAACACTTACATCAGCGTGGTGGGCCGCGAAACCAGGCAACGCAACCCATCTCTGCCCCCGAGTTATCCGTTCGACACCCCATTTCACACCGGCTTTTTCGGCGCGCTCTTCGCGCCCGAAAAGTCGATCTTTCTTTTCGACCCTTTGCTCCTGCTCATGATCCTGTTGTGCGCTGTCGCCTGGAAGCGGTTCAGCCCCGCGGTCAAGGCCTATGTGCTCATGTGTTGTCCTCTGCTGTTGGCCTACATCAGTTTCTACGCCCGCTACACGGTGTGGAGCGGAGACTTCGCCTGGGCCGACCGCTACGTGTCGACAGCCGTCGAGTTCGCAGCGCTGCTGGCCATTCCTCTCCTGTTGCGTCATCGCGGTCAGGTAGGAAACCTGGTCTGGTCGACGGGTTTGGCATTATTGGCCATCAGTACAGTGATTCAAGTCGCATCGTTGGCCTTCTGGTTACCGCTGGAAATTTACCAGATGGAAACCCTAGGTCATCCCACTTTCGTGATTGCATTGCGAATGAAGAACATCTTGGCTTTTGCTCTGGGAAAGATGGACGCCTGGGGTCTGAACAACCACGCCATGACTGAAGATCCGTGGGACTACGCGCACATCACCACCTGGAATTTTCTGCCCTTCCTGTTGCGCCGAGTCGGCGTAGCGCCGCCCTGGGCTGTGCATCTAGCCTTCGCAGTGTGGGGATTTGCACTGGCTGCCTTGGCGGCCACACTAGCCAGGATCCGCACATCGCTTTCCCAGAGCGCGGGGACTTCGGATGCGTCCTGAAGTATCCTGCAAGGAACCGGGCACGTTGACTGGCGACGAGGAAATGACCCGGAAGACACTTCCAGCGCAACCGCGACCAAAAAGTCCCTTCGGGACTTCGGAGTTTTTCCGCAGCCTGTTTAGGCCGTACGTAAACCACCGGAAACAGTGACGGCTTTAGAAGCCGCTGAGGGAGCAGTTCCGACCCCTCCACGACTTTTTCCGCAGCCTGTAAAGCCCAATTCTTTCTCAGCCCTCTGCGGCCCGACTAAAGTCAGGCCCTGATACAAAGCATGAGAGCCGCGACGCCTAGAAGGATCGCGCATTTTCGCAGATTTGGTTCTATTCCTGAATCAGCTTTTACAGGACACCAGGTCGGCAGCATCACGCCGTCAGTCTGGTGAGGCCGAAACCAAATGGGCGTGAACGACAAATCGCTTGGGAGCCGCCCCCACGTAATTGAATGGATAACAAGTAATCAGCGTCAATTCGGGGCGGGTGCGGATGGCGAGAACAGAGACCGCCTGCGGCATGACAACCTCGGTGGAGTCGACCACGTAGTGGTACTTGCCGGCGGCGGCGGTGGCGCGAATCTCCATTCCGGGCGCGATTCCGCGCAGCGGCTTGAGAAACGTGTCTCGGTGCCCGGCGAGGCCAACAGTGCCCAAGCCGCCCAGCTCGGCTGTCCCCGGGATATGGCCCAAACCAAGAAGCAGGCTTTTTGCCGTATCGTCCTCTAAAACTGGGACGGAAAGGTGCAGTTGCGGGATGTCGACGCGGCCGATCAAAGATCCAGATTGGGCTCCAGATCCCGGCCTCCCAGCGGATAACCCGACCGTGGCCAAGTTTTGCGCGCGATGATCATAGATCTGCGCTTGCGCCGCAACCAACAACAGGTAAACGGCGCACGACAATCCCGCGGTCCAAAATATCCCTTCGGCTGCCCCCGTTCCTGTGGTTCGCGGCAAGGAAAGTTTCCTCAAAATAGGTAAGCCGGACGGAAAATACGAATGGCGAGTGCGCTCAGGATGGACAACGCACCCAGCAACCCGACCCAAGGCAGATTGCTGGCCGTTTGGGGCAGCTTTGATATGACGGGCTTTCGGGCAACGGCAACCTCGGGGTAGCGCTCCGCCTGGATGCCGGTGGCGCTGTCCCCAGGCCCCACGTGAGTGGAAGACAGCAGCCAGAGGGTTACCAATTGAAGATCGCTCTTTGACAGGCTCTTGATTTCGATCGGGCGTCCTTCGGAGGCGGGGTCAATCGCGGGAACCTTGGCTTGGTTACTTTTTGCGATGGCGACTGCCTCCGCTTTCGGGTAGACAAACTCGAGTACGGAAGAGGTTCCCGGGAAGAGCCATCCTCGTACGTATTGCTTGCCTCCCGCAGGATTGTTCCAAAGCACTCGCCCGGGCCCTGTGGGCTTGGGAATCCCGGCATTTGCGAGGGCAAGAAAGCTGTAATGAACCCGGCCGCCAGGCCCGTCTACGCGAACTACATAGCGCTCGGAAAGATGATCGACCACCTGGATCGAATAGGAACCGGGATGCAAGGTAAGGCCAGGGATATTCGCCGGCTCAGAGGTCGTGAACCTGCTGGCTCCTCCGGTGAACCCGGCGGCCACGAGCGGCGAAAGCGCGAGAACAGCACACCAGAGCGATTTTCTGGCAACCGACATGAGAATGTCTCCTTTTCTGGTTGGCCTTGCGATGTCGGGGCCGGCTTGCGCCCCCTCTCTTCTTGTACGTTTGAGCGGTTTAATCGGATCTGTAAGGGCAGGGAAGGATTAGCTGTGGGTAATCAGATTGGACTCCCGCCCAAGCCACTGAGATGGTCAGTAGGTCTCTTTGGCGGCCGGTGGGTAGGCCTCACCAAACTTATTCTGGTGGTGGGTCATGATGTCTCCGCTGGCCTGCAGTTCAAATGTGCCCAGCAGGGTATTCGACGAGGAGATTTCAACCGTGCGGCCCAATGCATGGAGCTTGTCCACCGGCACATTTTCCGCCCACAGGCTGAGGCGATAGGCTCCTGGGGGAACACCATGGATGGTTACATTGCCGTCCGGGTTGGAAATTCCAAAGTAAGGCGTGCTGAGGGCAACGACCACCGCACCCATCTCGGGATGAATGTTGCAGAAGATATAAGAAACACCATCCCGATCGAACTGGACCGCCCGATGGGTGTGAGCTTCATAGAGGCCAAGGTCGAAGCGCTTGCCGTTGAAGAGCGAAAAAACGTTGTGGTAGAAGGGGTCGAGGTTGGGAAAGTCAACGCTGCTGCCGGTCCGGACAACCAGGATGTGGGGGACGAACTGCTTATCCTTTTGCGCGAGGGTGTAGTTTTGCGCTGTGCGAGGTGGTGAAGGAACCACGTTCTCCTGGGCTGGTGTAAGCCAGATAACCACGTCGGCCGAAGAATGCTGCGCGGCTCGGCTGGCGCCTCGGCCCTTGATGACGTTAACGTGGGCAGTGGCGTCTACGGTCTGCGCGCCCGCGGCCAGGGCGAGCGCCAGGCTGCCCAGCAGGATCTGCAGACGGCATATGGATTGGGCTAGTTTCATCTTTTGCCGGTGTTTACTCTCGCTCGTCAGAATTCGTAGCCGGCCGTTATGGTGAAAATGTTCGCGACGTAGGCCGAACCGTTGTAAGGCCAAGTCCGGATATGGCGATATTCGGGAGAAAGGATGAGATAGCTCTTGGGGCGGTAGATCAAGTTGCCTACGACGGAAGTGTTGCGCGTAGTCGGCAGCGTCGTTGGGAGGTTGAATCCATCGAAGTTACTGCTGAATGCATCATCCAAACCAAACGCGGCGTTGGCCTGGAAGGTTGAGCTTAAGCCGAACTTCAGCTGACTCCAGCCTCCCGCGGTGGCAACGCCGGTGGTCCGGTTTAGGCCGGTGGCCGAGTCGATGGCGGTAAAAATGTCCTTATAGGTTCCCCCGCCGAGGCCTCCCAGCGCCCGGCCGCGATACGCTTCGCCGCTAAGCGAAAACCATTTGTACAGGGGGACTTGCCAATCCCCGGTCAATGCCCAGGAATGGATCTCAGGGGTGTGCGAGTAGAACTGGTGGGCGGAATAGCCGCCGATACCCAGCACAAAAGGCCGAGGGACCCCGCTGCGAGAGCCGTCGGCAGCATACGACACGCGCCCTTCATAGCCCGGATGGCGGGATGCCTCGACTGGGCTGTCGAGCTGATCGGAAGCATAGTAGCTGGAAGCGGGTGGATCGATGAAGCCACCCTCCAGGCCGATCCTGCGCTGCTCGGTGAAGGGGATGCGTTGCTCGACCCGAAGCTGCGGCGACCAGGTCCAGAGGTTGCCGGAGCCGGCCATGCCAGGCTGCGCGACCGTCGCGTACGAGGTGGGCGATAAAGGAGAGATGAGGGGCACGGTGTATCCAGCCTGGGCGGTTGTCCGGTACCAGTCGAGACTAACCCAGCTTTGCCGCATGCGCACCACGCCTGCCGATGAAGTGTATCCGTAGGAGTTGGTTTCGGCGCCACCAAAGAAGTCGACGCTCACGTCGGCCGAACTTCGGGCGCCCCAGATCCTGGGACCGCTGGCATCGAGCGCGAGCAGGGTCTGGCGAAGATCCGCGCCCGAGCTGCCATGGGATGCGCCTGGAACGCGGGGCCGGGCGACGCTGGGCAGCTGGGTGTCATCGACCACACCGGCGTTGGAAAAGGCGTTGAACAGGATAAGACCGCTGAGCCGCAAGGGGTATTTGGAGAAAGTCTCTACCTTGGTTTGATCGTGCTGCTTGATCTCGGCCTGCATCGCGTCCTGTTGTTCGCGAAGAGCCTCCAGATTCTGGTTCAACGCTTGGGCGGCGCTCTCCGCTTTCTCGCCGCGTAGAGCATCCAGCTGAGAATGGAGCGTCTGAATCTCCGCGCGAGACTCTTCCAGCATCTTCTGCGTCTGGCTGAGAGCCTGGCTCAAGTCGTTCAACCTGGTCTCGATGGTGGAGATTTTTTGCGCGTCGGAGGAGCTAGTATCGTCAGCCACCGCCGGGATGGAAGCCAGAATCAAGATAAAAGCCAACCAGGCGGACAGCCGGCCTGTCGATCGCTCCATAACAACTCCTTCGCACGCATTTTTTGATGGTGCCGGCAGCATTTGGTTACGATTGCTGAAATGTATTAACCGACTCTGCCTGGGTGTGACCGAAGGCCTCCAGAGCCTGCTTGTAGAGCAGGATGGTGAATACAGTTTCTCCGGGAGCGGATTTCTCCAGCCGCACTTCACCGCCGTGCTCCTGGGCGACGTGCTGAGCCAGGGTGAGCCCCAGGCCCACCCCGTTCTCCTTGCCCGCGCTCACGAACGGCTGGAAAAGCGTTTCCCGGATGGAGTCAGCGACTCCTGGCCCGGAATCAAAAATGCTGATCTTGATTTTCTCGCTGTCTTCCGACAGGCTTACGACTACGGTGGGCGCGCCGCTCCCGCTCTTGGCTGATTGCGAGGCATTGAGAATCAGGTTGTACAGGGCACGCGAGAGCTTCTTGCCATCAATCCAGGCATAGACCGGTCCCGGGGTTTCGACCGAGATCTGGACTTGGCGGCATTCAGGATGCAAACGCACAGTCTGCACGGTGCGCTCAATGAGCGAATCAACCGGCTCGCGGCGCAGATGAAGGATCTGACCGGTCTGGCTGAAAAGAAGCAGGGACTCGATGAGGTCGGTCATGCTTTGTACCGCGTCCCGGACCTCGAGCAGCAATTCCGCGCGCTCCTCAGCACCGGTCTGGGGCAGGCTCATGAATTCCGCGTTGGCGTAGATGGCGGAGAGGTGATGACGCAAGTCATGAGATACAGAACTGGCCATTCGGCCGATGGTGGCCAGGCGGTCGGATTCAAGCAGCTCGCGGTGGCTACGCTTCAGTTCGCTGCGCATCCGTTCAAAGGCCAGCGCGAGCTCACGGACCTCCGCAGCGCCGTCGACGCGTAGCTCGTAGTCAAAATTGCCCTGGCCAAGGGCCCGGGTGCCGGCGACGAGAATTTCGAGCGGGCGAGTGACGGTGCGGGAGATGGCCATAGCCAATACCAAGCCGATCAGCAAGGTCGCCAGGCCCAGGGCCACGACCCATCGATTGACGCGGCGCAGGTATTCGCTGGCCCGGTCATACGACTTGAGCACCAGGATCTGAATTTTCTCCTGCCCGGCGGCGGGGAGAGTCATGCCGGCGGCAACGTAGGCCTCTCCGCCCAAGCGCATCCTGCGAGGAGCGGCGCTTACCGCGCCAAGCGTCTGGTCTTGCTGCCGAAGATCGTTCCATCGCGCCTCTGGTAGGGTGCTTGCCGCGACCTCATCGTTAATGAGAAAGGTGACGTCGGCAGCTGCGGCCTCACTGACCTCCCCGGCGACCTGGCGGTCAATGGCGTAGCCGATGATCACGTAGCCGAGGTAGGAACCGTTCTCCGGCGGGCCAAAATAAAGCGGCTGGATCGAAAGCTCGTACAGGCTATGCCCAAAGGCGATCATGCACGCCTCCTCGCCGGAGCTCATACAGGCTTGCAGCCCGCGGGTGACCGCCGCGTCACTGAGCTTCGCGCCGCGGTTGGAATAGGTGAAGAGCTTTCCGTTGGGGCTAGTCAGGGCGAAGAAGTCGCTGCCGCTGATGGCCCAAAATTCCTGGCTTCCATCCTGGATGGTTTGCGCATCCTGGGTGGACATGAGCGCCTTCAGGCTGGGCAGATCGGCGAGCAGGGCCGCTTCACGGCCCAGCATGCGATTGCGCTGATTGGCCAGGTTGCGAAAAGTGCTGAGCGAATGATCGAGGTCAGCCTGCAGCCTCTTGCTGATTTCCTGGTGAACGGTGACCCGGATGATGAACAGACATGTGACGGTAAGCCCCAGCGAAACCGCCAGGAGCGACACCATCAAAGTCGTCCGCATCCGCCACTGTTTCATGAATTGAGGATAACCTCACGGAGCCAGCTGACTTAGACCTGCGGTACGAACTTGTAGCCGATTCCGTGAACCGTGCGAAAGTGAACCGGGTTGGCCGGGTCAGGCTCGAGTTTCTGGCGAAGCTTGAGAATCTGATTGTCGACGGTGCGGGTGGTGAGATGAAAGCTCATGCCCCAAACATCATTCAGCAGCTCTTCGCGCGCGATGGCTCGGCCCGGATTGTCGAGGAAGTAGCGCAGCAGCTTGAACTCATGCGCAGTTAAGGGCACAAGAGTGCCCGCCCGGTGGGTTTCCATCTTAAGAAAGTCGACGGAGATGTCGCCGAAGCCGAGAGGCGATTCCTTGACTTTTTTCTGCGTCCGCCGGATAGCAGCCTGCACTCGAGCGAGCAGCTCACGGGGACTGAAGGGCTTGGTCATGTAATCATCAGCGCCGGTCTCGAGCAGCAAGACTTTGTCGGCCACCTCAGAGACAGCGCTGAGCACAATGACCGGCGTGTCAGGAGACCAGGCCTTGATTTCTTTGCATACGATACGTCCATTTAAACCGGGCAACATAAGGTCTAACACGACGGTTACGGGACGCAAGTTTTTGCACGCGGCGAGGCCGGATGGCCCTTCGCCTTCGATGTGGACGTCGTATCCTTCTGCGCTGAACTGTCGTCGCAGCGCGCGCTGAATTCTTGGATCGTCTTCGATAACCAAAATCAAACTCATCGTTACTCCCCGGTAAAAGGCCTGTTTGGGGCCGCTCAGCCGGCAAAAGCCGCTCTCTATAGTGTCCCTCAGGAAGGAGCCAAACGAACAACGAATAGGGGAAATGACAAAGAAGTGACATTTTACGGGGGATTTGCATAACTCTCCGTTTGCGTGCAACTACATACATGGATGACCGCCGGCTCTTGCAGGTGGTCTGGAGCAATCGGGCTTAACCTCGTAATCCTAGCGAATAGCAGCGTTGCCGCCGCCGCAACACCGGCGATACCTAATAACACCAGGGAATAACCGAAGCGGACGATGACCACACCCATCGTGGCAGAAGCGATGGCTTGGCATGCGGAGGTCACGAAAAAGGTGGAGGCCGAGGCACTGCTTCTTTGTTCGGCAGGAATCTGGTCCATCAGCAGGCTGTAAATGCCGGGTTCGTTCATGTACTGCATCGCCATGTAAACGGCATATAGCCATATTGCAGGGGTGGCGCCATGGATCAGGGCCAGAGCGGCCAACGCAGCAGCAGTCGCGATTTGGGTCAGTACGACTCCTTTGACCAGCCCCGTACGGCGAAAGAGGAGGGGAGCGCAAAGGATGGCGAGAAACTGGACCAGTTGCGAGAGCGAGAGAATCCACCCCATCCTGGGCAAGGAAAATCCCAGGTGGTGGACGAAATAGACGTTGGCGAAGGGCGGGAAGGAGCCGGTGACCAAGCCCCAGACGGCCATG
>Ga0302324_100022548_pt1 | contig 12230 bp, 9 predicted proteins | sample Palsa_T0_1_FD_201949 | JGI IMG/M metagenome (GOLD analysis project Ga0302324, IMG submission 201949) | Peat permafrost microbial communities from Stordalen Mire near Abisko, Sweden - Palsa_T0_1 | ecosystem: Environmental > Terrestrial > Soil > Palsa > Peat permafrost | place: Sweden: Abisko...
CATCCACCACGTTGCATTAGTTTGGCTCGTGATCGGCGTGGGTGGCCTTGTCTTTCGCACCGTACAATTGTTCTTCATCAGGGACGTGCAGACCGGCTTGGTGTGGGCGACCAAGATTCTCACCGATCCGTTTCACGACATCAAACTTTATCACAAGGCGCCGTTTGCTCTGCTGCGCGGCGAATTGATCGATCCGAACATCGGCCATGAAGTGGCCGAATGGGAAGAGCGCGACGCTGAAGAAGCGCCCCGCCTGACCTAAGGTTGATCGCAAATCGCCTTAAGCGTGCCGGTGTTTCGCACCAGATCGAGACAACAGTCGATGAGCGAGCATCTCGCGCAAGATGCTTCGCTTGATCGAGCTGTTGGTCAGCGCCGGGGTGCTCCACCACCAGCCGTCCTCGTGCATTCTTTTAGCGGCGGCGAGGAAACGATCGGCGACCGCAGTGAAATCGGCCTCGGTATAATCAAGGCTGAAAATCAGACGTCCAGTTCCGATCCAGCTCAATGCCAGCCCTTCGCTGCGCAGATAATACTGCAGCATCCAATTGTACCGGCACGGCTGCGCGTAGCAGATGGTCCATATCGACGACAGGTTGGCGACTTTGAGCGGCAGCTGCGCTTGCCGCAGCTGTTCGTTGAGCGACTGCGCCCGATCATTCCAAACGCGGTCGAGGTCGCGGTGAATGGCACGCGCTTCCGGCGTTTGCAGGTGACGCAAAAATTCGTTCATTGCCGCCATGACGTAAGGATGCGAGTTGAAAGTGCCGCGGGCAAAGCAGATGTCCGCCGGGCGGTCGTCGCGAAAGCGCTTCATCAGATCGCGGCGTCCGCACACCACGCCGACCGGCAGCCCGCCGCCCAGCGTCTTGCCGTAGGTCACGACATCGGCGCGCACGCCGAAATACTCCTGGGCTCCGCCGACGGCGAGACGAAAGCCGACAAAGACCTCGTCGAAGATCAGAACGATATTTCGCTCGGTGCACACCCGGCGGAGCTCCTTGAGCCAGGCTGCGTAGCCGACCCTGTCGAAATGCCCGCGCCGGCTGCTGTCGACCAGCGAGGAATCGCTTGGCGCGGAGGCATTCGGATGCAGCGCCTGCAGCGGATTGACCAGCACGCAGGCGATATCGCGCCGCGAATCGATCACCCGCAGCGCTTCTCGCGACATATCGCGGAGCGTATAGGTCTCGTGCGCGGGCAACGGATTGCCGACTCCCGGCTGCACATCACCCCACCAGCCGTGATAGGCGCCGCAAAAACGCACGAGATGCGATCGGCGCGTGTGATAGCGCGCAAGCCTGACGGCCTGCATCACGGCTTCGGTTCCGGACATGTGGAACGAGACCTCGTCCAGACCGGAGATCTCTTTCAGCATCGCGACGTTTTCGAGGATGACCGGATGATAGGGGCCGAGAACTGGGCCGAGATCGCGCATCCGCGCCGAGGCGTGCTCGATCGCGGCCTTGTAGAAGTCATAGCCGAACAAGTTCGCTCCGTAAGAGCCACTGACGTCGTAAAGGCGGTTGCCGTCGAGATCCTTGACCCGCACGCCATCGCTCGCTTGGACGAAAGTGGCCGGAGGCAGGTGGCGACTGACGTAGCTCCGATATTGAAATGGCACTCGATAGGCGTCGGTGAATTGCAGGTCGGAGATGCTGTCCGCCGCCTCGGCGGTTTTGCGAATTGTCGCGGCAAAACGCGTCCGGTAAATGTCGGACAGGCGTTCAAATCCCTTTCGCCGGTTCGCCGCGACGTCGGCAGGGGCGCCGTCGGAGCAAAAAAACCGCGTCTCGTCGTATTCGTAGAACGGAATCAAGGCCGCGAGGCGCCGCGCCATTTGCGCGTGTCCGGAGACGGACCGATGCTTGGCATTAGACAGTTCAAGGCGCTGACGCAGTCGCGCCAGCGAGCCAGCCAGCGTTGCTCCGCCGACCCCGTAAAGCGCCAGTGTGGCCGCTTTCCACATCGAATCGCGGTTTACGCGCGGGAATTGACAGTCCCATGACGGTCCGCACCAAAATGCTGCGAGTGCTGGCGCAGGAGGACATCAATTTCCTACTGACCAACCGCATTCCGCGGCGGCTAGCCACCCAATTTATGGGGTGGTTCAGCCGCATCGAACATCCGCTCGTGCGTGACGCGTCAATCGCCGTTTGGCGGCTGTTTGCCGACCTCGACCTGCGGGACGCACGACGGACTCAATTCAAAAGTCTGCACGATTGTTTTGTTCGCGAGCTGAAAGAAGACGCCCGGCCGATAGATCACAGGGCGGATGTTCTGGTCAGCCCCTGCGACGCGATCGTCGGGACCTGCGGCGCAATCGCCGGCACGAGGGTCTATCAAGCTAAGGGCTTTCCCTATGCGCTTGTTGACCTATTGGCCGATGACGATCTGTTGGAGATGTGCCTAGACGGTTGTTACGCGACCCTGCGGTTAACGTCAGCGATGTATCACCGCGTCCATGCCCCACACGATTGCCGCGTCGCCAAAGTGATTTACATGTCGGGGGATACGTGGAACGTCAATCCGATTGCGCTGAAACGGGTAGAGCGGCTGTTCTGCAAAAATGAACGCGCCGTGATTGCGACATCCGTAAGCCAGAGCGGGACTCCGATTACGCTGGTGGCGGTGGCGGCGATTTTGGTCGCCGGTATCCGCTTGCACTGCCTCGAAGGCTCTCACAACCTTCGCCAGCGCGGCACAAACGTCATCCTCTGCGACTCGCATTTCCATAAAGGCGAGGAGATGGGCTGGTTCGAACACGGTTCGACCATCCTCGTCTTCGCCCCCAAGGGCTTTAGCTTGTGCGAAGGCATTTGCGAGGGCGCGACCATTCGCATGGGCGAGGCGCTGATGCGAATGGAAGAGAGCGTTTAACGACGCGTATTCTCCCAAAACGCTGCCTCGCAACTCGGCCTATCCCGCCGCTTGTTGCGGCGGCATCAGCGCGTCATCGAGTTCGCGGGCACGCGCGTAGGCGGGACGGCTGGTCATTCGCTTCCAGTAGCTTTCAAAAGCCGGGCGCTTTTCGAAAGTGTTGAACATCAGGCCGAAGCCGACCTGCGAGCCGACATAGACATCGGCGGCAGTGAAACTGTCGCCGAGCAGATATGGTGATTGCGAAACGGCTTGTTCCAGTACATTCATTATCTTCCCGAAATTGCCGTAGCCGATCGACGGCTCACGTTCGGCCGGCACATTGAAGCCGAAAGTTTTGTTGGTGACCGCGGCTTCGACCGGTCCGGCGGCGAAAAACATCCAGCGATAATACGGAGCGCGCAAACGGTCACCCGGAGGCGGCGCCAACTGCACTTGCGGGAACGCGTCGGCGAGGTAAGTGCAAATAGCTGCGGCCTCGGTGACGACTGCGGTGCCGTGCTGGAGCGCCGGTACTTTTCCCATCGGATTGACGGCAAGGTATGCCGGCTCTTTCATCGTCGTGCCGTATTGCATCACTTCGGTCCGGTAGGGCTGACCGACTTCCTCCAGCATCCAGCGCGCGATTCGTCCTCGCGATCTCGGATTAGTAAAGAAAATGAGTTCGTCGGCCATTGCATTTTCCTTTCGCGAGTTGCGGGAAGTTGCGCACTATGGAGCGAGGCGCCGTGGCGGGCAATAGCCGCGTGCCGATGGCGGCGAAGTGTGATCAGCTCGCGGTGACCGCGCTAGGAATCAAGCTTTAATCGGGCGCTCGAAGGCGATAACCGACGCCGGTTTCGGTCAGCACGAATTGCGGACGTTCCGGATCGGACTCTATCTTTTGCCGCAGTTGCCGGACGTAGACCCGCAGATATTGAGCATCGGTAAGATCGTCCCACAAGGTTCCCAGGAGAAATTTGTGGGTGAGGACCTTGCCGGCGTGCTGCACGAGCAAGCGGAGCAGTTCGTATTCCTTGGGCGATAATTTGACCTCGCGCTCGCCCAGCTTAACGATACGGCGGACAAGATCGACGGAGAGATCGCCGATGCGGAAGATTGGCCGCTCGCCCTGAATCTGAAGCTGGTGGCGAAGCGCTGCGCGCATCCGGGCGAGCAGCTCATCCATTCCGAATGGCTTGGTGACGTAGTCGTCGGCGCCGAGATCGAGCGCCTGAACTTTACCGGCCTCATCGTCGCGGCTCGACAACACGACGATGGGGACCCTTTCGTTGCGAGCGCGGATTGTTCGCAGCAGTTCGTGACCATGCGTATCGGGCAAGCCGAGATCGAGAATGATCAAATCCGGAGCTTGGCCTAGAAGTTCGAGCGCGGTTTTGGCATTGGGTGCCTCAAGTGTCTGATAGCCTTGGGCGGTCAGACCCATCCGCAAGAGCTTGCGAATGGGCGGCTCGTCGTCGATCACCAATACGCGCAGCGGGGCGGCGTTCATGCGGCGGCATCCAGAGGTTGCCGCACCCGTGGAATCGGCAGGCTGATAGTGAAGGCGGCTCCAGGCCGGTCAGTGCGATTGGCCGCGATGATCGTGCCATGCATGGCTTCGACAAACCCCCGCGAAATGGCGAGCCCCAGCCCGGTGCCGGCGCGCACCTGATCGGTCTTCTGCGCCCGATAAAACTTATCGAAGACGTGATCGAGATCGGCGGCGGGAATGCCGCTTCCTTCGTCGAGAATTTGCAGTGTGACCGAGCCTCCGCTCCGCCAAGTCTGGATCCGGACGGTCGTTTCCGGCGGCGCATATTTCGCGGCGTTATCGAGAAGATTGAATAGGACTTGCTCGAACAATACCGCGTCAAGCTCAAGCATCGGCAAATCGGGCGCGAGCTCAAGCGCGACCTGATGATGTGCAAGTATCCGGCTGGCGCGCCGCAAGGCGCTGCCGACGATCTCGCCGAGATCGTGCATTGCGACATTAGGAATGATGGCGCCGGATTCGAGCTTGGTCATGTCCAAGAGGTTGGCGATGAAGCGGTTAAGCCGCTCCGACTCATCGATAATGGTCGTCAACAACTCCGCTTTCTCCGCATCGCGGAGCTTGCCGCCGAGATCGCGCAAGGTGCTCGCGGCACCGAGTACCGCAGCAAGCGGAGTCTTAAGGTCGTGCGAGATCGAGGTCAGTAGTGCGGAGCGCAACCGCTCGGTTTCGGCGGTGCGCTCGACCCTGTCCATTTCCTCAACCAGACGCACCCGCTCGATGGCAAGGGCGCCTTGGTCGCGCAAGGCGTCTACCAGCCGCCGCTGATCGGGCGTAAACAGCGGGCCCGGTTTGTCGCTGTCGATTCCCATGATGCCGATGGCGCCGCGCCCGGTATGCATCGGTAGGAAAAGCCGTTTCGCGCCGGGCAAAGTATCGGAGCCACGGCCGGCGGCGCGGTCATTCTCCCAGGCCCACTTGGCGGCAGCGATGTCCGCTTCATCGAGGATATCTTCGGGCGGATAGCCGGCTTTCACCGCAATCTTGCCGTCCTCCGGCAGTAGCAAAACCACGCGTACCTTGAGCATCAATGCAGTCTGATAGGCCGTCGCCCAGAGGACGTCGTCGAGCGTCCCGACTCCCGCGAGCTTGCGACTGAACGAATATAATGACTCGGTAGTACGAGCGCGCTCCAAAGCTGCCATCGCCAGCGTGCGGCCGCGCGCAGCTACGCCGGAGACAATGATCGCGACTAGCGTGAACAGCCCGAACGCGATCAGATTGGCCGGGTCGGTAATGGTCAGGGTGTAGACCGGCGGCAAAAAGAAAAAATTATAGGCCAGTGCTGACGCGACGCTGGCGAACAGCGACGGCCACAGTCCAAAGCGGACGGCTATGGCGACGATCGCGGTCAGGAATACGAGATCGACGTTTCCCACGCCGACCCACGTTTCGATCAACATGCCAAAACCGAGCGCCGCCGCTATGCCCACGGACGCAGCGAGGTATGGCCCCGGATTGAAAGTCTCGTTACGCTCGGCGGCGCGTAGCGATTTTTTCGGAATCGGCTCGCCGGCAATCGTGTCGCCGGCAATGACGTGAACGCTGATATTCCCGGAACGGCGCACCAGGTCGTGGACAACCGACCCGTGCAAAATCTCGAACCAACGGGTGCGCGCCGATTTGCCGATGACGATTTGCGTTACGTTGTTGGCTTGCGCGTAGCCGATGACGTCGTCAGCAATGCTGCGATTGCTTGCCGGCAGAGTGACCGGTTCGCCACCAAGCGCCTCCGCAAGCCGTAGCGTATCGGCGATGCGGTCGCGCTGTTCCTCCGAGAGCTGTACGGCACGTCTGCCCTCGACATGCAGTGCGACCCAGGGACCGTGTAGCCGGTCGGCTAATCGTTTGGAATAGCGCACCAGTCCGGCGCAGCGCGGATCTTCACTAATGCAGACGAGAAAGCGCTCGCCGGCGGGCCACGGTCCCTGGATCGCGTGCGCCTGCATTTCGCTGAGCAATTGCTCATCAACCCGCTCCGCCGTGCGGCGCAAGGCGAGTTCGCGGAGGGCTGTTAAGTTGGCCGGAGAGAAGAAATGTTCGAGCGCGCGTTCCGCCTGCTTGGAGACGTAGACCTTTCCTTCCCTCAGGCGCTGCATCAAATCTTCGGGAGTAAGATCCACGAGCTCAACTGCGTCGGCGCGGTCGAACACCGCATCCGGTACGGTCTCACGCACACGCACGTGAGTGATCTGCGCGACGATGTCGTTGAGACTTTCGAGGTGCTGGATGTTGACCGTGCTGAAGACGTGGATGCCGCGGCGCAGCAGTTCCTCGACATCGAGGTAGCGCTTGGGGTGGCGGCTGCCTTCCACGTTGGTATGGGCAAGCTCATCAACCAGCACGATCTGTGGCCTTCGTGCAATAATAGCATCGAGGTCCATTTCCTCGAGCCACTGACCTTTGTATTCGAGAAGGCGGCGCGGGATGGTCTCTAAACCCTCAAGTAGAGCTTCGGTTTCCAGCCGCCCATGCGTCTCGACGATGCCAATGACGATGTCGTAGCCGTCTCGCTTGCGGGCATGGGCTTGCTGCAGCATTTCGTAAGTCTTGCCGACACCGGGCGCGGCGCCGACAAAGATTCTGAGCTTGCCGGCGCGGCTTCCTTCGCGGCGGGCCGCGTTGAGCAGAGCTTCCGGCGAGGGCCGATGATCGGAATCGCGGCGCTGATCCGTCATCCTTGATCAGCTCTCTGGAAAGGGCATCCGCTTCTATCCGGCGGACAAATCGTCGAGCGCGAGATTGAGCTTCAACACATTAACCCGGGGCTCGCCTAAAACACCGATAAAACGATCCTCAATGTGATCGACGACGAGCTGGCGAACCCGATTTTCTGTCAAGTTGCGCGCTTTGGCAACTCGCCGAACCTGAAAAAAAGCCGCTTCCGGCGAAATGTCCGGGTCGAGGCCGCTGGCCGACGTGGTGACGAGGTCAGCGGGAACGGGCGTCGAGGGGTTTTCCTGTTTGAGCTTGTCGATGTCGCCTTGCACGCGGTCGATGAGTGCTTTGTTGGAGGGAGCGAGATTCGATCCTCCGGAATTGGCGGCATTGTATGGCGCGGCGACGGTTTTGCTTGCGTCGTTCGGATCGGGAGCCGTCGTGGCCGACGGGCGCCCGTGAAAATATTTGTCGCCGGTGAAATTCTGGCCAATGAGCACGGAGCCGACGATATGGCCGTTACGCTCGATCAAACTGCCTTGCGCCTGATAGGGAAAGGCAAGCTCCGCAATGCCGGTGATGGCCAGCGGATAAATCAAACCGGTGATCGCGGTGAGCACGACAAGTACAACAATCGCCGGACGGAGTTCGCGCCACATAACAGTCGTTCCCTTAAGCCAAGTGCAACGCCGTGACGACGAGGTCGATCGCCTTGATTCCGATGAATGGAATGATCACGCCGCCGAAACCGTAAATCCAAAGGTTGCGGCGCAAGAGTTGCGCGGCGCCGATGGGACGATAGCGCACGCCTTTAAGCGACAAGGGAATGAGCGCGATGATAATCAGCGCGTTGAAGATGATCGCGGAGAGGATGGCGCTTTGCGGTGTCGCGAGCCGCATAACGTTCAATGTTTGCAGCTGCGGATAAAACGCCACAAACATTGCCGGGATGATGGCGAAGTATTTCGCCACGTCGTTGGCGATCGAGAAGGTGGTGAGCGCACCGCGCGTCATTAAGAGCTGTTTCCCGATTTCGACAATCTCGATGAGCTTGGTCGGGTTAGAGTCGAGATCGACCATGTTTCCGGCCTCACGCGCCGCTTGCGTACCGGTGTTCATGGCGACGCCGACATCGGCCTGCGCTAACGCCGGCGCATCATTGGTGCCGTCACCGCACATGGCGACGAGTTTGCCCTTGCTTTGCTCATCGCGGATCAAGCGCAATTTGTCCTCGGGAGTCGCCTGGGCGAGGAAATCGTCGACACCCGCTTCGGCGGCGATTGCGGCAGCGGTGGTCGGATTGTCCCCGGTGATCATGACAGTGCGAATGCCCATGCGTCGAAGCTCGGCGAAGCGCTCGCGAATGCCGCCTTTGACAATGTCCTTGAGCTGAATGACCCCGAGGAGGCGATCGTCTTTCGCCACTACCAGCGGTGTGCCGCCGGACTTGGCTATGGTCTCGGCGATGGCGGTAATTTCGCCCACCATCTCGGCGCTCACGACGGGTCGGCGTACCTGTACGGTGCCCCCGGCACCGGGAGAGGTGGTTGCCGTGCCGAGGTAGTTGAGGATCGCCTCGACCGCGCCTTTGCGCACCCACGAGCTTCCGACTTCGACGCCGCTCATTCGGGTCGAGGCGCTAAAGGGAATGAAATTGGCGCGCAATTCACCAAGCTCACGGCCGCGCATGCCGTATTTCTCCTTGGCCAGCACGACTATCGAGCGGCCCTCGGGGGTCTCGTCGGCGAGCGACGCCAACTGCGCCGCGTCTGCCAGTTCCTGCTCGGCGACGCCGCGGATCGGCTTGAACTCGGTTGCCTGGCGATTGCCGAGCGTAATGGTGCCGGTTTTGTCGAGCAGTAGCGTATCGACATCACCGGCCGCCTCGACCGCCCGGCCAGACATCGCCAGCACGTTGAAACGTACGAGACGATCCATGCCGGCGATGCCGATGGCGGACAACAGCGCGCCGATTGTCGTCGGGATCAAAGTGACAAACAAAGCCACAAGGACGACGACCGAGATGGCGCTGCCGGCGTAGGCGACGTAGCTCGGGATGGTCGCGGTGGCGAAAACAAAAATAATGGTAAGGCCGATCAACAAGATGTTGAGCGCGATTTCGTTCGGTGTTTTCTGCCGCTCCGCGCCTTCGACCAGCCGGATCATCCGGTCCAGGAAAGTCGAGCCGGGCGCCGCCGTGATGCGGACCCGTATCCAATCCGAAAGAACCTGCGTGCCGCCGGTGACCGCGGAACGGTCGCCACCGGATTCGCGGATCACGGGCGCCGATTCGCCGGTGATCGCCGCTTCGTTGACCGAGGCCATGCCTTCAATGACCTCGCCGTCCGAAGGGATTAAATCGCCGGCTTCGACGAGGACGATATCGCCGACCTTGAGATCCGTGCTGGGCACCAAGCGAAAGCTTCGGCGGTCGCTGCTGTCGTGGAGCAGCTTGGCTTGAGTCTCGGTGCGCTGGCGGCGCAGTGTTTCGGCTTGCGCCTTGCCCCGGCCTTCGGCGACGGCCTCAGCAAAATTGGCGAACAGAACCGTGAACCACAGCCAAAGGATAATCTGAAATTCAAAACCTATCTGGGGCCGGCCGGTCACCAAATCGCGGATTAGGATGATCGTGGTCAGCGCGGTTACGACTTCAAGCACGAACATCACCGGATTCTTGATCAAGGTCCGTGGATCGAGCTTGACGAATGCGGAGCCGACCGCCGGCATGACGATTTTCGAATCCAGCAGTGCCGACACCGGCACGCGTTTTCGCAGAGTTGAGCTGTCCATTACGATCGCTCCAAACCTAATTCGCCGAGAACGACGTACCGGCATTGATCGCGAGTTGCTCGACGATCGGACCAAGCGCGAGCGCAGGGAAAAAGGTCAGGCCGCCGACAATGACGATCACGCCCACCAAGAGGCCGATGAAGAGCCCACCCGTGGTCGGGAAGGTGCCGGCGGATGGCGGGATCGATTTCTTGGCCGCCAAAGAGCCGGCGATCGTCATGGTCGGGATGATCATCCAGAAGCGGCCGACCAGCATGGCGGTAGCGCCGCTGAGATTGTAGAACGGCGTGTTGGCGGAAAGCCCGGCGAAGGCCGATCCGTTATTGCCGTCTTGGGACACGTACGCGTAGAGCACCTCCGTGAAGCCGTGCGGCCCGGGATTTCCCATGGCGGCCACCGCGGACGGCACCAACATCGCCACTGCGGTCCAGCCGAGATACATCAATGGCAGGACCAGAATCGCGAGCATCGCCATTTTGACTTCCTTGGCCTCGATCTTTTTGCCGACATATTCGGGCGTGCGCCCGACCATCAGTCCGGCGACGAAGATCGAGATGATCACGAACAGCAGTATGCCGTAGAGGCCGGCGCCGACGCCGCCAACAATGATCTCGCCGAGCTCAATGTTGATCAGCGGGATCATGCCGCCGATCGCGGTGAGTGAATCGTGCATGGCATTGACGGCGCCACACGACGCGGCGGTGGTGATGACGGCGAATAGCGCCGAGCCGACAATGCCGAAGCGGATTTCTTTGCCTTCCATGTTGCCACCGGAAAGTCCAAGGGCGTTAAGGAGGTGGTTGCCGTGCGCCTCGGCGGCGTAGCAGACAACAACTCCGGTAATGAAGAGAACGCCCATGGCGGCAAGAAGCGCCCAGCCTTGGCGTTGATCGCCGACCATGCGGCCGAAGGTGTTGGTCAAACCGGCTCCGATGGCAAAGATGGAAAGCATCTGCACGAAATTCGACAACGCCGTCGGGTTTTCAAAAGGGTGCGCGGCGTTGGCGTTGAAAAAACCACCGCCATTGGTGCCGAGCATTTTGATGGCGACTTGCGAAGCGACCGGCCCGACCGCAATCGTCTGCTTGGCGCCTTCCAGTGTAGTCGCGTCCACATAAGCGCCGAGCGTCTGCGGCATGCCTTGCCAAATCAGGAATAACGCGTAGGGCACACAGATCGGGATGAGCACGTACAGCGTGCAGCGGGTGATATCGACCCAGAAATTACCGACGCCGCGTACCGAATGCCGGGCAAAACCGCGGATCAGCGCGACGGCGAGCGCGATGCCCGTTGCGGCCGACAAATAGTTCTGGTGCGTCAGGCCGAGCATCTGCACGAGATATGACATCGTGCTTTCGCCGCCGTAGTTCTGCCAGTTGGTGTTGGTGATGAAGCTGACCGATGTGTTGAACGACAGATCGGGCGCGACCGCGGCCTGTTCTGCCGGATTAAACGGCAGCCATTGCTGCAGGCGCATCAACGCGTAGAGGATGACAAAGCCGCCGATGTGAAACAGCAGCATGGCAACCGTGTAGGTCACGGCGTGTTGTTCGCGCCGCTCGTCGACGCCGGCTATTTTGTAGAGTCCAATCTCGATCGGTCGCAGGATAGGCGAAAGGAAGGTTGGCTCGCCGTTGAATACACGCGTCATGTAGGCGCCGAGCGCCGGCGTGATGGCGACTATGATGGCGCAATAAAACGCGATTTGCACCCAGCCGATAAACGTCATGGTGCCGCGTTCCTTTCAGAATTGCTCGGGTTTGAGAAGCGCGTAAACCAGGTAGACGAGAAGGGCCGTCATGACCAAGGCCGCTAGCGAATAATCGAACACCATAGCTTGCGTCTCTCAAAGCATGTCGCACGCGTACGCGTAGGCGATCGACACAGCGAAAAAGGCGAGCCCGATCGCCAGCATGACGACGTCCATCATCTGAAACTCCGATCAAGCAAGTGTACGAGCGAAGGCACAACGGCCCACGACTAGTCGTGATGTATTTCTAGCTCGAGCGAACTCGGCAGAATCGTCATCGTCTGCCTCGGCTAAGGCCAGTGGATTAAGTGTCACCCTCTGCATAGGAATTCGAGTGGGAAGCGATGCCTTGCCGTATAAGAAACCCATAAAGGCTTGTCTGGTCCCAGGACCGTCCTCAATCGGAGAGAGACCGGGCTATGGACCTAAAAATGATAGAGGCCGCTTTCAAAAGCGCTGGGACAGCCCCGCATAAATTTGGACTGCTGGTGTTGCACCGGTGAGGCCAAAATTTGCGCCCACGTCGATTTGTACTTTGGGCAGGAAAACCCAGGCCAGCGCCGTGTCGAAGCTCATAAGCGTGGCCTTTGCGGTTGGGTCCGCATTGTAGTCAGACCA
>Ga0302324_100022552_pt1 | contig 12229 bp, 11 predicted proteins | sample Palsa_T0_1_FD_201949 | JGI IMG/M metagenome (GOLD analysis project Ga0302324, IMG submission 201949) | Peat permafrost microbial communities from Stordalen Mire near Abisko, Sweden - Palsa_T0_1 | ecosystem: Environmental > Terrestrial > Soil > Palsa > Peat permafrost | place: Sweden: Abisko...
TACGTAGTTCTCGATTTTATTATTCCGATATTCGTGTTGCGGCTCCTGCTGGCGGTGATTTTGGGCGTGATTCCGATTGTCGTGATTATGCGCAAGAGAAGCAAGCGGCTGACGAAGTTCGAACTGCAACTGCCGGATGCGATCGATTTATTCACGCGGACGATGCGCGCGGGGCACAACATCCACAGCGGCCTGGAGACGATTTCGGAAGAGACCACCGATCCGGTGCGGATGGAGTTCCGCAAGGTGACCGAGGAACTGGCGCTGGGCTCGGCGATCGAGCCGGCGCTGCACAAGCTGGGCGAGCGGGTTCCGATTATCGATCTGAAGTTTTTCGTGACGGGCCTGATTCTGCAGCGGCAGACGGGCGCAAACATGGTGAACGTGCTGGAGGATCTGGCGACGCTGGTGCGCGAGCGGCTCAACATGGCGGGTAAGATGCGGGCGCATACGGCGTCGCAGCGTTTTTCGGCGGGGCTGCTGTGCATTCTTCCGTTTGTGGTGGGGCTGGGTTTCTATGTGCTGAAGCCGGAGTATGTGCGGCTGCTGTGGACCGATCCGCTGGGCACGAAGTTTCTGACGTATGCGATTATTTCGGAAATCGTGGGTATTTTTATAATCCGCCAGATTTCGAACGTAAAGGTCTGAATTATGCTGGGCGCAGTGTTGTTTTTCATTCTCGCATTCGCCACTATTGTGACTCTCGTCTGGACGGGCGCGCAGTTGCTGCAGCCAAGCGACGATCCGCTGGGTGAGCGGCTGGGGGATTTGCGCCACAGCGGTATTGCGGGCGCGGGCGGCAGTGAGGCGATCCGGGGACGCGGGTTCACGGGGCGCTTTGTGAATGCGATCAATGCGATTCCGGGCGGCGGCGACTGGGTTAAGGGCAGCCAGAAACGCCTGAAACAGGCGGGGTATCGCAGCGAGGCGGCGCTGGGGAATTACTGCGTGCTGGCGGTCTGCTTTTTTGCGCTCTGTGTGGGCGGGATGCTTTATGTGCAGCGCCATAACGATGGGACGAATATGTTCGGAGGGCTGATAGGCGCCGGAATCTTCGGATTCATGTTGCCGCAGATCGTGCTGGGAAGGATGGCGAAACGATATCGCAAGAGGCTCCAGGATGCGCTGCCGGATACCATCGATTTGCTGGGGATCGTGCTGGGGACCGGGCTGGCCCTGGACCAGGCGATGACGCGCGTGAGCGATGAATTGCAGCATATTTACCCGGAACTGGCCAACGAATTCTATACGGTGACCATGCAGGTGCGCGCGGGGCAGGAGCGCGGCAAGGCGTTTAATGCGATGGTGCGGCGGACGGGCGTGGAGGATATCCGGGCGCTTTCGGCCATGATTATTCAGAGCGAGCGGTTTGGAACGAGCCTTTCGCAGGCGCTCTCGGTGTATGCGAAGGAGATGCGGAAGAAGCGGCAGCTGCGGGCGGAGGAAGCGGTGGCGAAGGCGGGGACGAAGATGCTGTTCCCGATTGTGCTGTTTATTTTGCCGGTATTGTTTGTGATTACGCTGGTGCCGGCGGTGATCAAGACGATGCAGGATATGCAGCTGCTGGGGAGCGGCCGGTAGGGGTTGGAAAAGCTTCCTGCGAGGATATCTTTGCCTGCTTTCGAAAATCGAGGGGCCCCATCGGGATCGACAAAGCGAGACTGCATCGCGGTGAAGAAAAGGATGACGGCAAACCCGATGGCTGCAGCCGCGCATTATGGATGGCCCACTACGTCTGTGACCGAATCGCTCCGGACACTGAACGAGTCAAAAATGCCTGGACAGTCTCATTCAGGGTTTCGCCACAACTCGACCCAACGGTCGGGACTTAGAGGCCGTCTCGGGTTCTGTTCTGGTCCCTGCTTGCGCGTCTCCAGATGACGTGTCGTCGGCACCGATCGCGATTCGCCGAAGGCTCCGCAGGCTTGGATTCGATCTTCGCAATCAGCGCCGGATTTGAGCCTCATTTCCGGATTCGTTCGGGTTCTGGCCCCTGATATTGAAGTGCCTCCGCTTTGGGTGAAGGTGCTGTCGGTTACCACAATTCAGGAAGAGATCACGGCATTTCGATTAGCGCGCAAGCCTGTCCCTTTAGATAAACGGTTCCCTCGCTTACGGGAGACGCCGGTGCTTAAGAACGTGTCAGAGCGATGGCGAGGCCGTCTGTATGTAATCTCGCAGTTCACAAATGTGTGTCCACACTGCCATGTGTCTATTCCGACGGCTGAGGAGTCGCGGTTGCGAGAGAGCGGAGTAATTCACGGTAGCTGCGGGCGCATAATCCTGAACGAGGACGTGTGATATGGACGTTCGAGAAAGAGATGGAGCCTTATCTAGCGTCCTCTAGGCCACCCCGTGTTCGGCAGATTCGGTGAAGTATCAGTCTCGAAGCCGAAGTTCTGCGGTGGTCGGAGGCATGGGCACTAGAGAGACCGACGCAGCAGGAGCGGAGCGCCACGATGGAAACTCTCGGCGGCTTCGGCGCCACTCCGATGCGCTGCCAGGCCGCGGTCGTTGATGGTATAAAGGTTCCGCAATGGCATATTCCGATTGCCCTTGTGCTTCGCTTGTGTCGCGGGCTGTGACCCGGAGGACCGAGGTTTGACGTACACTGGAGCCAATGGCTGTCCAGCAGGCGAGCATCGACTCCGAGCCCGTAATCTGGGCCAGGCTAATCCAAGCTCCGAAGGCACCAATCTTGCCGGACGCAGCCCGCTATCTTCTGTCGATTGATTTTAGCGAGTCGGATCATGCCCGCATGCAGGAACTAATGGACAAGTCCGGCGACGGCGCGTTGACGACCGACGAGAAGGCCGAGCTGGATGGATACGTTAACATCGCAAACGTTTTGTTCGTTATGCACTCCCAGGCTCGCGTAGCCTTAAGGAAACCCGGCTTCGATTCCCTGCGCGACACTCCCAATTCGTGAATCAAGGGTTAATTCGAGGGGTATGGGACCGGGCTGAGTGACGCTGCGAGTATTGCCATATGCCGGCATCCGGGTATTTGGGTTCCTTCCACGTTGACCGCATTATCGCGCGGCAGCACGGCGGAGAAGCCGGCCCGGAGAATCTTGCGCTTGCCTGCCTGCACTGCAACCAGCACAAACGGCCGAACATTGCCGGGAGGGACCGGTTACCGGCGAAATCGTCCAGCTCTTTCATCCGCGGCGAGACCGTTGGAGCGACCATTTTAAATGGAACGGTGTGGACCTGATCGGAAAAACAACGATTGGCCGCGCCACCATTCGGGTCCTCGCGATCGACGATCCCGGATTTCGCGCCGTTCGAATCGCGCGCTGCGGGACGAGGCGTTCGACGCGTGGGATTGAAGTCTCATGTCCTGGTTACCGATGTCCGGCGCGTCCCGAGGATTCGCGGCAGATTTATGTGAAGGCCCTTCTCAGCATAAGCAATACGATAAAACGGAGTGGATGAAATGGGCGCGTTAACTGTCAGCCCGCGAAAATACGGCAGCTTACTCGCGAAGGCGCTGCCGAAGGTGATCGAGAACGATCGCGAACTGGAGCGTTTCAGTGAGATGCTGGAGTCGCTCGACCGGCTTGGCAGGGAATTGACGTCGGAGGAGAAGGCGCTCGACGTGCTTCTGGCCCGGCTGATCGCCGATTACGATGAAAAGATAGATTTGCCGGAACTGCCGGCGCACGAAACAATTGCGTTCCCGATGCGCCAGAAAGACCTGAAGCAGGCCGATCTGCTGCCTGTATTCGGGTCGCGAAGCGTGGCTTCGGATGTGCTGAATGGCAAACGGGGACCGAGTAAGGCGCATATCCGGAGACTGGCGGAGTTTTTTCCATGTGTCCCCGGCGACGTTCGTCTAAGTTAGCGCGGGACCGGTGCGCTGTTCGCGATCTTATGGCCGAGCGGCTGTTGAATAAAGCCTGTGGGGACCCCAAGAACCGGTACGCGCATGCGCGGAGTTTTTGCAGGACCTGTCAGAATCGAGCGCCCGGAAAAAGAACGGAGTTGGTAAGCGTGAATCAGCCGTCGCGAAAGCCCACAAACGACCAGCATCGACAAAAAGCGAGTGAGCGCTAAACTTGATTTGACCGGGCATGTCGATTCGCCACGCCTGTTGCATCAGTTACCGCCACGGCCAGAAAGAACTCATGACGCGGTTCGTAGAGGAACTGCACGAGGCCCTGGCAAGCGAACTCGAGGCGCTTACCGACCTCAAGATATACCACGACATACTCCGACTGCGGGGCGGTGACTTTTACAATGCCGCGCTCGCTCGCAGTCTCTGTGAAAGCGTGTGTATGATCATGGTTTTCACTCCTAGTCTTGCGGACAGATTTACCGAAAACGATATAAGTTCCCACTCGCTGGTCAGAAGAGCAGGACTGCCATGCGGCCATCCGTTTGCAGTACATCGCCTGTAGCGTTCGAAGCACTGGTGGGTACTTCGGGGCGATCGACCAACGCCAGCGATTTCACCAGTCCGGTGAAGAGCAGATCGTTCACAACCTTGGCGCGCTCGCCATCGATTTTCGAATCGACTTTGTGTATGAACGTTCGGTCCCGCTCGGAAAAATCGATCCCAATATCGTGTGTCGACGAGCAGACCCAAACGGGCTTACCCGCGAACGTTCCAGGCCGCCGGAAAATGCGCAGATGATGCCGCTGCGAGAAGGTGTTATTGCCCTTTTGCAGCGAAAGGCCGGGCGGTTGCCCGTCGAGCAGCAGCACGGACATCGGACCTTCCTTATAACCCCGGTCCTCAATCAGCGCCCGTGCCGTTTCAAGCTTCGACTGCGTGCTGAGGCGGGCGGCGGACGACCAGCCGGCCTTCTCGAAAGCGGCGCGCAGTTCCGCTTCCGTGCCGATGAACATCAGGTTCGTCATGTCCGACGGGCGCGGCGGCTGCGCGGCCACCGTGCGGTAAGGTTGGCCGTTGACCAGACGCACGAGCAAATTCTGATCCGGAAACGGGAGCAGTTTCGCTTCGGGACCCGCCACGGGGCCGCGCCAGTCCAGAGCGGCGGTGAGCCGGAGCGTCATTTCTACGCCGGGATCGTAATCGATATTGGGGTTTGCGTCCTGAATTTTGAGCGCTTGTTTGGCGCCCTGAATCAGTCCGGCGAGACTGGCAAAACGATCGTTGTTCTGGAGCTTTTCGATGCCCTGGTTGAGGCGTGAGCTGTAAGTTTCAGCGCCGTCGATGCCGTTAATGACGCCCTTGTCATCGACTTTCTCGCGGGCGTTATCGAGGCCGATCGGAATTGCCGCGAGATTCGCCCGATAAGCTCCCAGAGAGATCTGCGTGAAGACGAGTTCGAACATCGAGCGATCCGTGGCGCTGGCGGCGCGCACCTGTTTGATGACACCCGAAAGCTGCGGGCCGGCGGGCAGCACGATCTGGCCTTCCACGACCACGGGCGCGATCAAAACCGCATGAACGGCAGTTCCCGCCGTCGAAGTCTCAGTGGCGATCTTATCCGTCAGCCGGATGCTGAGATCCGTGCCGGGCGGCAGCGTTGCGGCAACGGCGGAAATCGCCAGAAGCGCTAGCAATCCGAATTTCATTTGCCCTTCAACTCCGCTACAATCCCTCCGATGGTATCGACGCGCAGGACCACACCTTTGCGGCCGGCAAACGTATCCTGCGGAGCGTCGAACCGCACCACAACCTCACGATCGATACTTCCGTTGGGCGGCAGAACATCCTGCGCCTTCAGGGGCGGATTATATTGTTCCCCCAAATCCGGGTAATTGCGAAAGATATTGTCGATATCGCGGGCCGCAACCATGTTGCCGTCAACGGAGGAACCATCCCTCGCGTCGAAACTCGGCTGCAGCGAGCGCACCACGATCTCATGGTTAGTGTCGTTGGTCAGGGTGAAGTCCAGAACGGCAAGGGATTCATGCGGCGCATCCTCCGGATTCACGTGAACCAGCCGGACTTTACCGATCTTTCCCTCGGCCAGACGCCGGTGCGAGAAATATTCCGAGGTCCGCCAAAAGACAACGGCGGCGATGACAGCCGCAATAGCCAGCACGATGAGAAAAGGTTTGTTCAGGAGAGTTCTCCCACGTCGTGGAGGATGATTTTCATCGATTCATGCGCTTTCTCAATTAACGTGCCATCGAAGATATGCGTTTCAAGTCCGATCTCCCCGCGATAATTATCTTTCTGCATGGCCTCCATAATCGCCTTCCAGTTGAGCTTTTCAGGGCTTTGATAGAGCAGTCCTTTGGCCTTGAACTGCGCGTTGAGCATGCGGTCTTTGGGAACCTGCGCATAACCGTCCGGCCAGGGCACTTCTTTGAGGGGCAGGGCGTTCTGCGGATCCCAGTTGATCCCCATGGTCTTCGACGGCAGCAGTTCCATGATGGCTTTTGTTTCGGCGGAAGTGCCGATATTCTGCGTCGATTCGTTCTCGATCAGCAGATGCACCTTAGCCGCCTCTGCCAACGGGATCAACTCTTCCATAGTCTGTACGATGAGCGGATACGCGGTTTCGGGTTTCGCGACGCGCTCTCCGGTAAAGACGCGCATCTTGTCCACCCCGAATATGTTGGCGGCCCGGAGCGCGGCGGCCACATCCTGTTTGCGCGTGTCCCACTTTTTCTGCTCGAGCGCGACGCGGGTGGAGCGCTGCTCGTCAGTTTCCTTGCGCATCCTTGCGGGCGTCAAACCGGGCCACGTGAACTTGAGAAGACTGGTGTTCAGAAACGAAACTTTGAGTTTATTCGATGTCAGTTCGGTGGCCCAGCGCTTCAGCTCCGGCTCCGTGAGGAAGGCGAATTCCTTCTTCGTTTCCGGCACGTTGCGCAGTTCCACCCACTGCAGGCCATACTGGTGGGCGAAATCGATGGCGTCCGCCTGCGTGTTGCCGATTTCGTCTGTAATGGCGCTAATACGCGCCTTGGTGATGTGCGATTTGAACGCAAGCAGAGGCTGCGCGGCGAGGACGCCGGCGGCGCCTGCCAGGAGTTCTCGCCTGGTCACACTGCCCCGTTTGGTCACATTGAGATGATATCTCCTGATGGACGAGCACGCCCTGAACCATGGTCTTCTGATCGACGCCGCCGCCGGGCCGGGCATCCTGCATGCCCTGACGCGGGTTATTGCGGAGCATAGCGGAGACATCGGCAACTGTTCGATCATCGAAAACAACGCCGCCGGCGCGCGTATTTATTTCGAAGTCCGGACGCCGGAGTGGGAGGCGATGATGGCCGATCTGCGCGCTCTGCCGGTAGTGCGGCGCGTGGACATTCTGAAGAGCATGGAGGAGATTTACGGCAAGCGCATCATCATCATGGGAGGCGGCGCGCAGGTAGCGCAGGTGGCGATCGGCGCCATTGTGGAAGCGGACCGGCACAACATCCGGGGCGAGCACATCTCAGTAGATACGATTCCGCTGGTGGGCGAGCAGGCGCTGGCGGATGCGGTGCGCGCGGTGCCTCGATTGCCGCGTTCGCGGGCGCTGGTGCTGGCGGGGTCGCTGATGGGCGGCGATATCGAAGCGGCCGTGCGCGAGGTCCGGACCACGGGTTTGCTCGTGATCAGTCTGAATATGGCGGGCAGCGTTCCGGACGCGGCGGACCTTGTGGTGACGGATCCGGTGCAGGCGGGCGTGATGGCGGTGATGGCGGTGGCGGATACGGCGAAGTTCGCAGTGGAGAGGCTGAAGAGGAGGGTGTTCTGATCAGAACACGGGCGAAAGTGGTTGATCTTCCAGGATCGCCCGGACATCGTCAGATTCGGACAAGGCCGAAATTCCAACTGGAGTGATTTCAACCGCAATGATCCCGAGGGCACTTGGGCTTTCCGACAGCCTTCGTCCCCCAAAACGGCTCAAAATGACGTCAATCCGCTCAACCGCGCTCGCCGCAGAATCGCGGATAGCGCTGATCGCGGTCTGTCGCTCTTCCGGCGTTTGCCTCGTGCCGCGTGATTTTGTAGGACCAGACGTCCGGAGAACCACAATAGCCTGAACCTTTTGCGCCGGATTCGATCCAGCCAGATGAGCGGACATCGCGTCACTCACCTTACCCTGCCGCGCGACTGCGTGCAAATCATTCACTGAAAAACTCACGACAGCAATGCATCCAGAGCTTCCTGCGGCCGGATTATTCCGTGCCCCCAACGATTATCGGGGCGAAGAGCGACGCCGCCTGGATGCTTCGCCGTCTCCTTGACAACTCTTATTGTGTCACTGACCGGAGCCGTCGGTTTCGCCGCCATCAACAGCGCTGCGACACCCGCGACGTGAGGCGTCGCCATTGAAGTACCGTTGAGGTAGGCATACTGGTAAATCCCATCGGGTCTGTTGGCAGGCGGTATCGAAGAGTAAACGCGAACGCCGGGTGCGACAATATCAGGCTTCGTGACGACGACGGTATCTCCGCCGGGGAACACCAGGCTCGCTCCACTGCTGAAAAAAGCAACATCCGTCTTGTTCCCGGCGACTTTCTCTACGGCGCCGACCGACAGTGCGTCGAGGGCGTTTCCAGGAGAACTGCTATTGCCGTAATTCTCGTTACCTATCGCGGCGACCGGCAAGACCCCGAACTGATCGATCAGAACCTTGAAGAGTTCAGTGAACAATGGCTCGTAGTACGGGAAGCCGAGCGACATGCTGATGATGTCTGCGCCTCTTTCAACGGCCCACGAGATCCCTTCGACCAGCGTCTTTAGCGTAGCGTTCCCCACTAATACACCCGCGACGAACAGGTTCGCGGCGGGGGCCACCCCGATAGAAATCCCGTCCGCGGTCTTGCCGCCCGCGATCGTTCCGCAAACGTGTGTGCCATGCTGGTCGGCATCGAATGAGCTGTCGGTCTTGATTCTGTTGCCTAACGGGTCAATGACCAGGAATTCTTTGACGCGGCCGTCGAGCGCGGGATGTTTGCCGTGAACGCCGGTATCGAGGACTGCGACGTTGATATCCGCTCCCTCCGTCTTTTCCCAGATTTTTGGGATTTCAAGCTGCTTTAAACCCCAAGTCACACCGTCTTTGATTTCCCCCTTGTCGGGAGCGTCGTATTCGAGCGCCTTGGGTTGAATCAGCTTAATTCTGAGGTTTGGAAGGACCGCAAGAACGTTCGGTTGTTCGAGAAGTAATGGCAGAGTCCTGGGAGTTACGTCGATGATCGAAACCGGCAAGGTATTCTTGCCGACGGAGGACGTGCTGAGTTCGGGGACGCCAGACTTAGATTCCCCAATCGCCTTGCGGTAATCCTCAAACAGATTTTTTTGAACAGGCCTTTGTGCGGCGGCGCTTGCCCTGATTTTTTCCAGGCGGCTCCGAAGCTCTTGAAGCCTCCCGCGGATGCGCGGTACCCTTGCGGGCGGCGCTCGATAGATTACCATTGCCTCGCGCTTTTCGTTCGAACTGGCATCTGCGAAAAATGATTGAAATGCGATCGAAACCCTAGGGATTGCCGCAAAATAACATTTACCATCAATAATGTTTTATGAGATCCTGAACGCATGAGTGCCATCAGCGTCCAACAGGACGTTACGTTGTTCCGGAAGATTCTCAGGACTCTCAACGAGGCGCAGCGGCGTGGGTGGTGGGACGGGAAGCGCTTCGGCAGGGACGGGGCGGCATCCAGCGCATGGTGGATACGAGCGGTCTTTCCAGGCCAACCATTCTGAAGGGAATCCGCGAACTTCAAGGCAAGCGGGAGTGTCATCAACCTGCATGCGCAGCGCGATTTCTCTGCTCACGCGGAGCTTTTCGTCGAACGTGAAATCGGAGCGAATACCGCGTCGCTGGTCCCAGTTGTGCAGGAGACCTTCAACACACAAGCGGTAGAGGACGGCGCGATCCGTCGGCAAGCGCCCGTTTTCAAAATAATTCACGAGGCAAATAGCCGAAAGCATGAGAGGATTTCGCGCCAGGCTTTTAATGTGGGGGTGGCCCTTGAAACCGGCGACGATCGTGTCGCCGTCTTTCGCGCCCTCGCGCCTTGCCTCCGCCAAAGATTCATTCCTGGCGAGCCGAATCGCCGTGCACCAGTGCCGAGCGTATTCTTCGGTCTGCGATTCCGTAAAATCCAAGAGTTCGCACTCAAGGAAATTCAACTTGCGCAGCAGCCCGGCCGGATACCCTACCGGTCTGGATGAAACCACAAAGGCGCACGGTGGATACTGCCTGCATAGATCGGTAAACCAGGGAAGTATCCGCGTGTCGCGAATCTCCGGATCGACCTCATCGAGGCCGTCCAGCATAAGGACGACAACTCCTCGCGACATCTGTCGGTGCAACCATCCAGAGGGCATCAGCGCGGCGACGTCCCGGCTGCCGATAGCCTTCTCGATCATTGCCGAGCCACTGGGGAGCCTGTCAGTATCCAACTGACGGACTCGAATCAGCAAAGGAATCGCCGGCTCTTCAGCAAGGACAAACTCTTCCTCGGCGCTCGCCACCTTGAGCTGGAACCATTCGAGGAACGTGGATTTTCCGCTCCCAGGCGCCCCCACGATCACGTTACGCGGACGCAGCCGAAGTTGGGCCAGCACGGAGATTTCAGCCATATTTTGGTTATAATTGCCTTTGGTGCCGAAGCCGTTCGCGAGAGCCTCGCGTGCGCGGGAGAGCGGCATCAGTTCGGGCGCGTCTGGCGTGTCGTCTCCCGGTTCAGCGATATCTTCCGACCGTGCCCGAACATTCGGTATAACGATAAGCTCCCTCAGGTCCACCGACATGTTGGTCGTCATCCGCACGGTTCCCGCTTCAACGCGGTAGAAGCGCTGGGACAGGTAATCGCGATAGAGCAGTTCGTATCGTTCGTCGGCCGCCTCTGAGCCCGCCTTGCCCAACACGTCCAGTTGCTGGGAGATTTCGTTCAAACGCGCGATAACCCGGCGGGACAACTCGAAAGTGGCCGGAAAGCCTATGCTTTGCCATTCAGACATAACCGGGCCAATTTGCATCAAGGCCTGAACAACAGAATAGAGTGCGACCCTGAAAACCGCTTCTTGTCCTGCTTTTGTAACCTGCGCCAGGGCCATGGAGCACGACGGCGGCGCCAGCAATTCCTCGACGATCTGCTCGGGAGCCGTGTACCGGTTTGCCACCTGATCGAGCGTTACGCCAAGAATCACCGAGCCCAGTCCGCCCAGGACGTGCCGCAGCTTGTCCGATGCCAACTGCTGAACCGAAAGAAAGCGTTCCAGCGATTGAGATGCCGCGCCTGCGGTTTCCAGTATTTGGAAGAGAACCGCGTCCCTCTTTCTTCGTTCGGCTATGCGGCCTGCAAACGGCTTGAAGAAGATTCTTTCGAAGATTTCGTTATAGAAATCTACGACCTGATCGGTAATATCTGCCATGGCGCTAACTGCATATCATAACCATTAGTTCGATATCGCGCATCAATATCGAAAATCCCCCCGATTCGAGTTTCGTGGGAACTCCGGGCCTTTACACCCACACCGGATTCCCGGTTCTGAGCATAATCCTGCGCCAGATCGAACCCAGTGTTTCCACTCCCCCCGCGGGAGTTCTAATTCCCTACGCTGTAACCTCGGGTCTGACGCCTTCAGTAAGCCGAACCCGGATTCTTACTTCGATCCGTGAACCGAGGAGGTTGATGATCGACAGGCGGTCGACGGTGGAGCGCCCGCGAGGTCGGATTGTGGGGCGGGCAGCGTGCGGTCGAAGTTTGCGCCTGCTTTCCCTTGCCGGTGTAAGCGCCCGGATTCGATTTGATGAACCCGGACGTTGCGGCTCCAGCCATGCTGAATGGTGGCCTTGGCGTACCAGACGCGATCCTCGCTCGTGGTAAGTTTTTCCAGGATCGCGAGATTGTGATACCCGGTGATTTGCGCAAGCACCGCTTGCACAATTGCTTCATCGGGCCAGGTTTCCGCGAACGCACGCATCTATTTCAGATTTCGCGGGGAGAATCCTTTCATGTCGGGGAAGGCTCGCTTGAGGTCCGCCGCCAGACGGTCGATCACTTTCGCACCCCAGTTTTCCCGCTCCTGCCGGTTGAGGATATCGCGGCCGATCTGCCAGTAGAGCAGAACCAGTTCCCGGTTGACGGCCAGCGATGCGCGACGCTGCGGCGCCCGAATCCTCGCCTTCAGGTCGGCGAGAAACTGTCCGTAACTGTCGGGAATGAGTTGTTCCGTCACGGTTTCCGGTTAGATCCGATCGGGGCCGATACGAAATTTCGGGAATTAGTCGATCACGTGGAGATAGTTGCACCGGTAGACTCCGCGGTCCCGATTCAGAGCGAAACGGTACCGGCAA
>Ga0302324_100022553_pt1 | contig 12229 bp, 16 predicted proteins | sample Palsa_T0_1_FD_201949 | JGI IMG/M metagenome (GOLD analysis project Ga0302324, IMG submission 201949) | Peat permafrost microbial communities from Stordalen Mire near Abisko, Sweden - Palsa_T0_1 | ecosystem: Environmental > Terrestrial > Soil > Palsa > Peat permafrost | place: Sweden: Abisko...
CTCAAGCTGCAGGAGCTTTTCGACGGCCAGGCAATAACAGAGGTTGTTGGCCATCGGGCTGAGGTAGTCGATGCGGTCGGTGAGGGGAACAACCTGCTGATAAAACTTGGCCTCGCAGGTCTTCTCAATGCCGGTGTGGAGATAACCGATTTCGGGATAGAGGCGTACGACGATTTCACCGTCGATTTCGACAACCAGGCGCAGAACGCCGTGCATCGAGGGGTGCTGCGGCCCCATGTTCAGGACCATGTGCTGATCGTGGGCGCCGAGGGCCTGAGGAGCTTCGAGGATGGGCGTACCGGCTGTCTCGGTCATATCAGCGATAGCCCTCCACGGGGTAGTCCTTCCGGAGCGGATGGCCGGCCCAGTCGTCAGGCATCATGATGCGACGGAGGTTGGGGTGGCCCTCGAAGTTGATGCCGAAGAGGTCGAAGACCTCGCGTTCGTAGTAGTTAGCACCGGGCCAGACAGAGGTAACCGTCTCGACAGTGGGGTCCTCGGCTGGAAGCATCACCCTCAGCCGGATTCGCTCTTTATAAGAGTGCGACAAGATGTGATAGCTCACCTGGAGACGCGGCGAAGAGGGGAACCAGTCGACAGCGGTTGTGTCTTCAAAGGCGTTGTAGCCTGCCATCTTTACGGCCTCGGCGGCAGCACGGATTTGCTCAGGGGCGATGGTGAGGGTGAGCTCGCCGCGATCAAAGCGGGCATCGATGAGGACTTCGGGGCTCAATGCGAGCAGAGCCTTGATGGCTGGATGGTCGGGCAGGCCTTCGAGTACAGCGGCTCTGGTGAGCAGATCGTTCGCAGGAGCGGACATCCTAGAGATCCCCCCGATCCTGGCTCCAGTTAAGGACGCCCTTGCGCACAATGTAGTAGAGACCGACGCCGACAAAGCCAAGATATACCACCATCTCCCAGAAGCCGAAGAGGGGCTGACCTGTGATCTGCGGAAGTTTGCGGTAGATGACAGCCCAGGGCATCATGAAGACCATCTCTACGTCGAAGAGAATGAACAAGACGGCAACCAGGTAAAAGCGAACACTGAAGCGGCCGCGCGCATCGCCAGTAGCGACGATGCCGCACTCGTAAGGGGCCAGCTTGGTGGCGGTGTTGCGATGGCGGCCGACGAACCAGGAGGCAATTACGATGACCAGCCCGAGTAGAAGCGCGGCCAGAATTTGCATCATCAGCGGAAGGTACTGCCAGTAGTAAGGAACCATTGCCGCCCTATCTCAAGAAAAAGAAAAGTAAGGATTCCATCCGGTTTTGAAGGCCGGCATGCGTGCCTTTGCAACAGGATGCTGGTTTGAGATTAGGTTTTCAGCCTCGTCCCGTCAAGGCATTGGAGCACTGGAGGGCACTGTGTTTTGAGCCTCGAAACGGGGTGAAAACATAGCGATTCCCCCGCAAAGTTTGCATTCAAGGAAGTTTGCACATTATTTCAGCGGTTTATCGGAGGCTGAAATGTTGACGCAGATCTGGCAGGCTGCCGATGGAGGCCTCATCCGCAGCGAAAAGACCGGGCTGGGTGGCTGCCGCTGGCGTCGGGATTAAGCCGTTTATTGCCTCGAAAGTTAATGGGGTGATTCGCGTCACTTCGTTTCCCGAAACAAACCGCGATACTTTCTTGTTCGCGATTGGGAATCGGTACGTTCGTAATCTGAAAAGAAAACCGGCGGCGCCGAAGAAACGGGTGAGGATGATGGGAATGGGAACCTTCTCAACAACAGAGTTTTCCGTACCGGTGGCGGCACACCCGGCGGCAGCATGCCAGTTCGCACGACCGCGCAGGCGACAGATTACGCCGCAGGCAGGAAAGGCGCTGGAGAAGCTAGGCCATGCGATCGAGTACTTGACGGACGAATTTGTCCAGAGCGGCGAGTCGTTCTCAGCGAGCAATTCACAGCTCGAGGCGGTTCAACTGCTAATGGCGCTCAACCGCAGAGTATATTTCGAGTGTCCTGAAGTGCCAACACTCACCGAAAAGGTGCTCGACTTGCTGCATCGGGCATCGAATTAGGAATACGGGAAACCAGGAACACCAGGATAGGCAACACAAGCTCCTACCAAGGGGAAAACCAGATAGCAAGGCGATTTGCAGTACGGTGTCTTCCGAAAAGGCGCCGTACTGCTTTTTTCTTTTGCGCGGAGAATGAGAACCTTGAATGACTACCCGCCATTGGGGTGGAAATGTTGCACGGATGGTACTCTGAGGCGTGGAGACGCGTTTGCTGCGCAGATTCGATTGGATTTACCGGCCGCTTGTGATAGCGGCGGCCCTGGGGTGCTGTTTGCGTTGCGGCGGGACGGGTGAGGAAGGAACTGGGAAAGCCCTTAAGCCCGGGATTACCCTGAATTTCAAGCAATTTTCACCCGCAAAACCGCTGCATATCGTGGCTTACGGGGACTCTCGCTTTACCGATCCGGCGGTGACAACGGGGACGAATCCGCGCGTTCGCAAGTGGCTTGTGGATCGGATCGCCCAAGAGCATCCGCCTGTGCTGCTGATTACGGGCGACACGCCCTTTCACGGGGCAAGCGTGGACGACTGGAAGGTCTTCGATCAGGAAACGGAACCGTGGCGCAAAGAGGGAACCCTGGTTTTGCCGACGACTGGCAACCACGAGGTATACGGCGGCGCAGTTCAGGGGATCGCGAACTACCTGGACCATTTTCCGGAGATCGAACGGCACCTGAACTACTCCGCGTTGCTGGGCAATGTGGAAGTGATCTCGATTGACATGAACAGCAAGGGAGCTAACACCGACAGGCAGGTGGTGTGGTTTGGGCAGCAGCTTGACCATGTGCCACCGCAGGTGGATTTCCTGATGATCCTCTACCACTTGCCGTGGATGGCGGATGAACAATCCGAGACGTTATTGCACATGCCCTCCGCCGATTCGCTGTTTTACCGAAAGGTTCTGGAAGCCCACCTGGACCAGCTCAGGGCGCGCGTGCTGGTGCTGAACGGACACATCCACAACTACGAGCGCTTCGAGCAGAGCGGTGTGGAGTACGTGGTGACGGGAGGCGGCGGGGCTGAGCCGTATCCGCTGCTGATTCGCGGGGCGGCGGACCTTTATCACGACCATCCGCGAGGGCGTCCGGTGTACCACTACCTGACGCTCGATGTGAACGGGCGGACCCTTCACGCAACCATGTGGCGTGTGAAGGATCCCGACGCGAACGTGTTGGATGTGGATGCACAGGACGAGTTCACGCTGACAGCGGCAGCTCCGCCTGCAAAAGCAAAGGCGAAGGGGCCTCGATTGGCGAAGCCCTAAAGGTTTCGTCGGAAACAGGCCCATTTTGTAATGAACCTTCATCAGAACGAAAGAAGAAGGACTTGCACGAGCGGAGTCAGCAGCCGATGGGTTTGGGAAATCCATTTTGAGGAGCGAGCCGCTGAAGGTTCGCCTCGACCTGGCATCCGGCGTTCGACGAGAATTTGAGCTGACCCCCAAGTTGGTGAGCCAGACTGTCTGCCAATCGGAGTCCCATCGACTGGCTTTTTGAAGCGTCGAAGTGTCCCGGCAGGCCTTTGCCGTTATCCCCCACCAGGACGCGTACAGCTCCGGGAACGATTCGCGCCGAGAGCCAGATTGTGCCCCTGCGGGCCTCTGGAAAGCCGTGCTTCAGACAATTTGCGATGAGTTCGTTGACGAGAAGCCCCAGAGGGATGGCGAGATCGAGCGGCAGGGGAATCTCATCGAATTCAGTCTTCAACTCAATCGGAATGGCGGGATTCGAATGCGCGGCAATGACGCCTTCGGCAATCTCGGTTATGTAAGTGGATAGCGCGAGCTCGTCCAGGTCGGGCACCTGATACAGCCGCTCGTGTGCGGTAGCTATGACCTGGATGCGCTGCTCTGCGGCCTCAATCGCGCGGATCCCATCGCCACTGCCAAGCGAGCGAGCACCCATGCGCAGCAGGCTTTTCACCACCTGCAGGTTGTTCTTCACTCGATGGTGAACCTCGCGAAGCAGCAACTCCTTTTCGTCCAGCTCCTTGCGGATTGTGGCTAGGAGACCTTCAATCCTCTCGTTCTTGATGCGCAGTTCCTCAATCGTGGTTTGAAGCTTCCAGCAGGTACGCGCATGGACACACTCTTCGAGCTCAATCGTCATATTTGCCTGAGTTTCACGGAGCAATCTCTGTGGCGACCTATCAATGTCAATTCCGCGTGCTGGCATGTGGACTGCGAAATTTGGCTGAAGCTAGTTACTTGCGCCAAGCAGCAGCTGATACATCAGCTTTCCGGAGATTCGGGGATCGGGATCTCGACTGAGGGCGCCCAAAGTGCGGCCCACCAGCTTCTCCTCGGGCACATTGACGTCGCGAAGCATCGCTTCATTGACACGAACGATGTGGCCAGTGTTATCCAACTGCACCATCGGCACAGGAGTGAGGTCGAACATCTCAATGTCATTGCGCGATTCCTGGAGCGTCTCCAAACGGAGACGCGTTTGGGCCTTGCGGAGGGTGAGGATATAGCCAGTTTGTCTGCCGTCTTCGTTGACCGATGGCGAGACCGCCAGGTCGACCAGAACTGGCCCTCGGTTCGGCTGCCGGAGCCAGATCCCGAAGCTTTCAACAGGCCCCGAAAGTCCGCGGCGTGCAGACACGAAAATCAGCGGGGAGCGGCGATCTTCCAGGTGGAGCACTTCGCGAAAATGGAGGCCAATGGCATGTTCCCGTTCGATGCCTGTCAATTGCTCGGCAGCGGTGTTTATGAAATGGATGTCCCCTTCAAGCGAGAGAGCAAGCAGGGCTTCGTGCATACCATCCAGAGCCGATGAGTTCCTGGCATGCGCCCTGCGCATCTCCGCATCAACCCTGGCTTTGTGCATCGCGACCTGAATCGTGGCTTTGAGTTCGCGTGACTGAAAAGGCTTGGTGAGGTAGCCATACGGCATTTCCTTGACGGCCCTGCTCACGGTGCGATCATCGCTGTGCGCGGTGAGAAAAACTGACGGAATCTGATAGGCGTCTCGAAGAAGCTTCGCTGTTTCGACCCCGTCCACCGATCCGAGAATGTGAAGGTCCATGAGTGCTAGATCGGGCAGTGACTCCTCGACAGCCATCAGCGCCTCATCTGCGCTGTGGGCCCGCGCAGCCACTTCGAATCCAAATTCAACTAGCTCTTGCTCCAGATCGAGAGCGATGATTGGTTCGTCCTCGACGATAAGTATTCTTCCTGTCATGTGATCTCCTCGGGTAAAGGTACGGGAATTCCTGAACCGCAGCGGAGCCCGGATCAGGTAATACCGAACGTACGATGAGAAGCTCGAGGCCAAGAGAGGCAAATGCGAAATATCCTCGGCAGGAGGATATTGAATTCCCAGCCTGGGCATCGGTTCCAATGTGGGCGACGGTGTCCAGGGTCCTGGATTAATCTGGCTGTCGCGATTTCAGCGCGGAAGCGAGGCAGGATAAGAGGACCGCCGGTAAGGCTGCTGGATTATTGCCCCAGCGCGAGAACAGCAAATAGCACCAGCCAGGTGACTCCCATGACGTGCCAGAACCACGCAGTGGAATCGACGGCGATCTGGCGGAATTCGACGCGCTTGAAGAAACCCAGGCCACAGAGACAGCCGGCGAGCGCCAGCACGCCGAGCAGAAGATGGGCGGCGTGCATTCCAGTGATGAGGTAGAAGAAGTAGCTGGCGGGGGTTACATGGAAACGGTCGAAGGAAAAGCCCGATTGGCTGAGTTGCCTCCATGCGAGCCCCTGGCCCAGAAGGAAGAGTGTGCCGAGCGTTAGGGTCGCTGCAATCCAGGGGAGGGTGTTGCGCAGCGCAGGACGCCCGAGGCCCAACCATTCTTCGAGCACGTCGATCTCGCGGAATATATGGCGCCGCGCAAATTCCATAGTGACGCCGCTCAAAACCAAAAGCGCGGTGTTCAGGTAAAGAATCCGGGGCAGGATGACGGGGTGCCAGTTAGGGGAGAAGTTGTGACTGCGCGGGTCCATGACAAAGCCCGCATGGCTAACGAAGAAGGCCAGAATTACGGTACCGAAGAAAAACAAGTCGCCAGCCAGGGCGAAGAAGACAAAGAAACGCACACGGCGGAGAAGCTCGCCGGGACCTCGGTTTTCATTTTTGTAATCGTCATCGCCCCCGCCGCCTCCACCGCCGGTGGGCCGACGCGTGACAGGGGGTTTGCCGCCGGTGCCGGGCTTCCTGCGTTCGATCTCGGTGGGAGTGGGAGTAAAAATGGAAGGCATCGCCAGCCTCTTTAGGAGAAGAGATTACTCTCCTCCCGGTTTGGACGCATCGGAATTCGGACGGGATTGCTCCAAAATAGTGGAATTTTGGGGTCCGGGCCAGGTTTTGGGCGGTCAATGGGCAGAGGAGGAGCGGACAAGGTCGACAAAGAGCCCGTGAACGCGGCGGTCGGCTGAGAGTTCGGGGTGAAACGTCGCCGCGAGCAGATGGCCCTGCCGGACGAGAACAGGTGAACCGTCACGGCGGGCCAGAACGTCAACGCTGGGACCGGCATCGACGATTTTCGGGGCGCGAATGAAGACCATTTCGAGCGGGCCGCCGGGAAGGGCGGTTTCGACGGTGAGAATGGTCGAATCGATCTGGCGGCCATAGGCGTTGCGTTCGACAACCGCGTCGAGCAGCCCAAGAGAGCGCTGAGGCGGATTGGTTACTTCGCGGGCAAGCAGGATAGCCCCGGCGCAGGTGCCGAAGACGGGCTTATCCTGGCAGAACTGCTGCAGAGCCTCAAAGAAACGGAGCTTTTCGAGGAAGCGGAGCACGGTGGTCGATTCGCCGCCAGGCAGAACCAGCCCGTCAAGGCCAGTGAGCTGATCGGGCTTGCGAACTTCGCGGGGCTCGGCGCCGGCTTCGGCGAGGGCGTCAGCGTGGGCAGAGAAGTCGCCCTGGAAGGCGAGAACGCCGATACATGGCTTGAGGGCTTGATTCAAAGCTTCTCCTGAGCGCTGCGATGGAATCCAGGGGCTATACGTCCTTCGGATTCACTGGCTTGAGCGAAGCCCGAATGAATGCGAGGCACTCGAGCCTTGCGCTTTTCTGTAGCGCGAGGCTCGGCCAGGAAGCGTACGCGAGCGGCGAGCGAGCGTTCGCTCCATGCAATGGCTACCAGCCGCGGGTTTGCAGGAGCTGAGATTCTTCTAACGCCGCGGCGGCAAGACCCTTCATGGTTCCGGTGACCTGCTCCGATACTTCGGCGAGGATCTTGGGGTCGTTGTAGTGCGTCGTGGCCATAACAATCGCTTTTGCACGCGATACAGCCTCTTCGCGCTCCTTGGGATCGTTCTCGACGTCGAGCGGAGTTGCCCGCTCCTTCATGAAGATTCCCGACCCAACGAAGATGGCCTCTGCGCCGAGTTGCATCATGAGCGCCGCGTCGGCGGGCGTGGCAATGCCGCCGGCCGAGAAGTTGGGCACAGGAAGCTTGCCGGTCTGGGCGACCATGCGGACGAGTTCGTAAGGCGCCTGGTGATTCTTCGCCGCTGCGTAGAGTTCCTGGTCGGAGAGAACGGTAAGGGCACGCATCTCGCCAGTGATCTGGCGCATGTGCTGGACCGCGTGGACCACGTCGCCGGTGCCAGCTTCGCCCTTGGTGCGGATCATGGCCGCGCCCTCGGCGATGCGGCGCAGGGCTTCCCCCAAGTTGCGCGCTCCACAGACAAAGGGCGTGGTAAAGGCGTGCTTGTCGATGTGGTGCGTCTCATCGGCTGGGGTCAGGACCTCGCTCTCGTCAATGAAGTCGACGCCGAGCTCCTGCAGGATTTGTGCCTCGGCGAAGTGGCCGATGCGAGCTTTGGCCATGACGGGAATCGAGACCGCCTGGATGATCTGCTTGATCAGTGAGGGCTTGGCCATGCGGGCCACTCCGCCCTCAGCGCGGATCATGGCGGGCACGCGCTCGAGGGCCATGACTGAGGTAGCGCCGGCCTCCTCGGCGATGCGCGCCTGCTCGACGTTCATCACGTCCATGATGACGCCGCCCTTGAGCATTTCGGCGAGGCCGATCTTGAGGCGGAGGCTGGTTGAGGCGGTTGGATGGGTTCCGTTCTTTTCTTTCATGGCTTCGACCTCGATGTGCGACCGATCCGCAGCAAACAGCCCCGCAAAAGGAGCTGCGCAGAGCGCGCAATGCAACACATTCCAGTGTAGCAGCGAGTCGGGTAAGGAGTATTAAGGGGCGGGATGGGTAAGAAAGGGTGATAGTGGACTCTCTCATGAGTTTTTCCCAATCCTCCTGTCCCGTTTCTGGTCATCTCTCTGCCTCAATTCTTACCGATGGCCGCAACACCCACCCTGTCTCCTCCGGCAACTCACCCAGGTCTTCCGGCGGTAACTCACCACCCCGGGATTCCTCCGGCGAATCCGCCGGGGCGGGAGCCGGGCCGTGAGTTAGGCCGTGAGTCGGGGGTTGCGACAAGGCGGGGATCCGGGAAGGATCCGGCTCGTTTTCTTGAGCCGGAGGGTGAGTTTGCCGCGCCTGGCGTGGACGCCGCAGAGCGGGCGCTGATCCCATCGTTCGCGCGAGAGCGGCCGCCGGGGGAGTTGGTCCTAAGCGCTCCGCTGGCACGCATGCCGGTGGAGCTTGATGTGGCGATTCCGATTCCGGATTTCCGGGTTCGGAACCTGCTGGCGCTGGCTCCGGGGCAGCTGATTGAAGCGCGCTGGCCGAATGGCGAGGATGTTCCGCTTTCCTCCGGGGACGTGCAAATCGCATGGACCGAATTTGAAGTGATCGAGTCGCAGCTGGCGGTGCGCATCACCCGGCTGGGATGAAGGCAGTTGAACAGCCGTTGGAATCATGCGCGGGAGCGGGAACTAGAACCGGGAGGGCAGGATTGGGAAATATGGCAAAAGGTGTCGGCTGGAAACCGCCAACTGGCGGCCTGACTGGTTGGCTTCTTGAGAGGCTTCGCAGCAAGGGGCGGCCTCGACCGCAGTTGACCGTCCTTGAGCGGATCACGCTCGCGCCGCGGCAGACGCTTGCACTTATTGAAGCAGGCGGCCAGCGGTTGCTCGTGGCGACTTCCGCTGATGGTACGCCGGCTTTCTATCCGGTTGGGGGCCGCGCCAGGCAAGAGGCGTTGCAGGGCAAAGAACCGGACAGGAGTTCAAGGGGGAGGATCTCATGGTAGTTCGGCTAGCGGCGCTGATAGCCGTAACTGCAACCGCTCCGGCGCCGCTGCTGCCCGATCTGAGCAGCCGTTTGCATCCTTCTGATTCGACTCCCTGGACAATCGTTTTCGTCCTGACGCTAATCACTCTGCTGCCCGCGATCCTGATGGCAATGACGCCCATGGTGCGGCTGCTGGTGGTCTTCCATTTCCTGCGCCAGGCGTTGGGAACGCAGACTGCCCCCTCGAATCCGACCCTGATGGGGCTGGCCCTGATGATGACCTGGTTTCTGATGACGCCGGTGCTCAATCAGGTGGACCAGCAGGCGGTTGAGCCGTTCCGGGCCGGGCAGATCACGGGTCTGGAGGCGATCGACCGCGGCTCGCAGCCAGTAAAGATGTTTCTGCTCCGCTATGCAAGGGAGAAGGACCTGGCTCTCTTTGCCGCCGCTGGACAGGTCCAGCGCCCGGCCACAGCAGCGGATCTGCCCATGCGGGTGGTCATTCCCGCCTACATTCTCTCGGAGTTGAAGGCGGGTTTCGCCATCGGCGCCGTGCTCTATCTGCCGTTCTTGCTGATCGATATGGTGACGGCCTCGATTACAACTTCGATCGGCATGTTTCAACTGCCGCCGGTGGTGGTTTCAACCCCTCTCAAGATTCTGTTGTTTGTGATGGTCGACGGCTGGAACATGCTGGCTGGCTCGTTGCTGAAGAGTTTCTAACCGGGGCATGGGTGAGTGAAGGACCGCGGGGGCGAGTACAGAGCGGCGGGCTCGGAAAAGAAAAGGGGAGCGAACAGAAATATGACACCCGACATGGTTGCCGAACTGCTGCGCCAGCTGATGCGGGAGGCCATGATTCTGGCCGCTCCGATCCTTGTTGCCGCCGCCGCGCTGAGCTTTCTCCTTAGCCTGGTGCAGACGCTGACAAGCTTGCAGGAACAGTCGCTGACCTCGGTCCCGCGCTTGCTGGCTGTGGCTCTGATCCTGCTCGTCGCCATGCCCTGGTTTCTTGAACGGCTAGCGACTTACACGATCCACCTGATCACGGACTTTAACCGTTACCTGGGCTGAGGAACCCTCTCTCAAATGGCCGACTGGACGACCTTTCTGAGCGCCATGACGCTGGTCCTGGTCCGCGTAAGCGGGATGGTGGCGTTTGCTCCCTTCTTCAGTTCGACCGCACTGCCCATCCGCACCAAAGCAGTGTTCGTGGGCGCCGTCGCGTTCCTGCTGGCGCCGCTCGCGGCAACGCTGCCCGCGGCCCGAAGCGCAATCAGCCTTCCCGCCTTGCTGAGCGAGCTCGCGGTTGGATTGGTTTACGGCCTGGCGCTGGCCATGATGATGGAGACGCTGCTCTTTGCCGGGCAGATCTGCGGACTGCAGTTCAGCTTTTCGCTGGTGAACCTGCTCGACCCGGCCTCCAATATCCAGACGCCGCTCTTGGGCGATCTCTTCCAACTGATGGGGACGCTGGTGGTGATCGCCGCCGGGCTTGACCGGATTCTGCTGGCCTCGATGGTGCGCAGCTTCCGCGCCGTGCCGCTGGGGGGATTCGCTCTTGCTCCGACCGGTGCCAGGGTCCTGGTTGGTGCCGCTTCGGGGATTTTTATCGCGGCAGTCGAGCTGGCCGCTCCGGTGCTGGCGGCGACGCTGCTGGCCGAGGTGGCCGTGGCGCTGCTCGGCAAGCTGAGCCCCCAGCTGCCTGTCATGTCACTGACCGTTCCGCTAAAAACGCTGACCGGGTTCGTCCTGCTGACCGGCTCGCTGGCTCTTTGGCCGCGCTTCATTGAAGCCCGCTTCGCGGCTCTGCTCGACCTGGCCGAACGGCTGATTGCGCCCTCTACCGGATCCGCTGTGCCTGGATGGGGAGGCTGACCGCATGCCTGGTGAGCGCACAGAACAGGCAACCCAGCGAAGGCGGGAAAAGGCTCGCCAGGAAGGCGACGTGCTGCACAGCCGGGAGCTCTCGGCGGCGGCCGGAACGCTCGCCGGGGTCATGGTAGTAGGCGCACTTGCGACGCATACGCTGCTGGCATGGCGCGCTGCATTCGAAGGGTTTCTCGAGCTCGGCGCGCCTGCAAGCTGGGAGCCGGCAACCCTGGCTCCGACGCTTGCCGCAATCCGCAGATTGACGCTTCAGGTCCTGGGGACTTCTGCATGGACCATGACCGCTGTGGCCGCGGCATCTTTGTGTACGGGAGTCCTGCAGACCGGGGGACTAAACTTCACGCCAAGCGCGATCGGCTTCAAACCTGAGCGGATCAATCCGATCTCGAACGTTCGCAACCTGTTTTCTCTGCGGGCCGCGTCGCGGCTGGCCAAATCCCTGATTCCCGCGGCGCTTCTGGCCGTGTTCGCCGTGCAACGAATCGCGCGCCAGTTCACACTTCCGCCGTTTTCCCTGATTCGGATCGAGCTTCTCGGAAGTGATGTCTACGGGCTCCTGCTGGCAGCGGCTTGGCTGCTCTTCGGCTGGTCGGCGATTGATTACCTGGTCGAGTGGCGGAGCAGGGAGTCCCGCCTGCGCATGAGCCGCGAGGATCTGCGCGACGAGATGAAGGAGACCGAGGGCAGCCCGCAGACGCGCAGCCGCATCCGCGGCCTGCAGCGCCAGATGCGCCGCCGCAAGGTAAAGGCCGACGTCTCGAGGGCTGCGGTGGTGGTGACCAATCCAACCCACTATGCCGTTGCGCTTGGATTCGACTTCAAGACCATGGAGACACCGCGAGTTCTTGCCAAGGGACGGAATCTGCTGGCCGAAGAGATCAAGGCCGAGGCGCGCTGGGCGGGCGTGCCCATTGTCGAGAATCCACCTGTCGCCCAGTCAATCTACCGCACCGTCGAGGTCGGCCAGCCGATCCCGGTGGAGCTCTATGCGGCGGTCGCCGCCATCCTCGCCTATCTCTACCGCCAGCGCGTCGAGGCTGAGCTGAACGAACGCCGCGGGCGAGAAGCGGCACAGCGGGCCCGGGTGCAGGCTGAGGCGGCCGCAACAGCCGCATGGACATCGGGCCGTCCTGGCAAGACGCCGCCTGCCAACGGAGGTTCGCAATGAGCACGACGGCGATTGCCCCGGCGGGACTGGTTCCGCGCTCGATCCTCGAG
>Ga0302324_100022555_pt1 | contig 12228 bp, 8 predicted proteins | sample Palsa_T0_1_FD_201949 | JGI IMG/M metagenome (GOLD analysis project Ga0302324, IMG submission 201949) | Peat permafrost microbial communities from Stordalen Mire near Abisko, Sweden - Palsa_T0_1 | ecosystem: Environmental > Terrestrial > Soil > Palsa > Peat permafrost | place: Sweden: Abisko...
GCAACGAATACTTCTGTGACCATTGATTGTGGTTCCGTGCTGGGTGCGGGACCGCTGACCTTCCAATGGCAAACCGATGGCGGCACCGGCGGGACCTTGACAAATATGCCTGGAGTCACCACCTCAAACGCCGTTATAAATGTGGGTTCAACCATCGGAAGTTATGCCTATGACGTTGTGGTTGGAAATGGGTCGACCACGGTCACCAGTGCCGTTGTCTTATTGTATGTCGCCTACCCGACCGTGGCCGCTACCTTGCTGGACAATGGTTCCAGCTATGTATCATCGATATATTATCCCAGCATCAGCCAAGTCACTGGCTATGGTGCTGCCGGCAGCGGCGATGGTTTGAATTACTACGACAACAATCCTGCCCATGCGGGCCAGACCTTCACCACCGGCACTAATGCGCAAGGTTACCTGCTTACATCAGTGCAGCTTCAGACGGACCCATACTCCAATCAGGGAGGCAGTGGCGTGGGTCAGCCGTTTTTCCTGTATATTTATTCCATCAATACCAGCAGCGGGTTGGCCCAAATAATCCAGACTTATACCAATGGCAATTTTCAATTTAACAAAGGTGACTGGCTGCAATGGAATGGTCTGAGTGTGCAAATGGCGCCCAACACCGTTTATGCGTACACTTTTGCCAATGACCCGAACGTGTTCAGCTATTGCGGCCTGTACGCAAGTTCAACGAATAACTATCAGGGCGGGCAGCTCTGCCTGGTTGATCCAGTGAGCGGCAACATCACTTATGATGGAACCGATCCGGCCACCAATAACTCCGCGGTGTTCTATCTGCAGTTCACGGCTATTGGACAGAAGGTCCCGAATGCAGTAGCCACCCCAATCATGCCTTCGCCGGCGAGCGGTGCGCCTGGCACGCAGTTCACCCTCACTGAAGCGGCTTCTGGCGCGCCGCCATTAAGTTACTTTTGGTTAACCGACGGCGGCGGCGGCGGAACTCTGACGAATATACCCGGAAATAATGTTTCAAACCTGGTGGTAAATACCACGGGTTGGAATCAAGGTATTTACGCTTATCAAGTCATCGTATCAAATTCGCTGAACACCGCCACCAGTTCGGTGATCTCCGTGCCGGTGGTGGTGACTACCTCAACCGCCGCCAACGGAATTCTGACGGACATAGGGAGCAGTGCTCCCACGCCTGGAACCTATGATGTTTCACAGACAAATGGAATCGTCGGCGGTAATGCTGCCACGCCTCCGGGACTGAACTATTACATCGATAATTCCTCGCCTCCCGGGGAGACTTTCACCACCGGCAGCAACCCCGGCGGCTATGTTCTTGGATCGGCGGCAATACAAATCGGGACCGATGATTTTTATGCCGGGTGGCCGGTTAATGGACAGGCGTATTTCCTCAACATATACAATGTCTATAATAGTCAAAGTGGACAATATGCCCAGTTGGCCGAAACCATTACTTCGCAAACTAATTTTGTGTTAACCGTCGGAGTTAGCGAGGGGCACTGGTTGCAGTTCACCGGCCTGACAGTGAACCTGAAGCCAAACTCCCTGTATGCTTATTCATTCGGCAAAGTCCCCGGAGACGCAGGCTATATTAACCTTGTCGCCGACAGTAACTCACCCGCCTATTATTCAGGTGGCCAGGTTGCTTTGCTGCCAATGACTTCTGGAAATGTCACATTTAGCAGCGCCAGCGGATGGAACGGGACTTTTGATCTGGGCTTAAGTTTGGCATCGGCCCCGGTCAGTTTGTCCATATCAAACAACGGCGGCGGCCAGTTGAAGCTGCAATATGCCGGCGGCCTCCTGCTACAGTCGGGTTCGGTGACCGGTCCGTGGACGACCAACATGAACGCGTCGCCCTACATCTTTACACCGATAGGAACTAATGAGTTCTACCGGGTGTTGGCACAGTGACGGCCTTGCGGAAGGGGGTGTGTCTATAAAAGGACGGGCCTCCTTTCCGCAGGCAAACAATGACGCGAACAAAACTATTTGATTAAAGCCTGATCAAGAATGGTGAAATGAGAAAAAATACAATGCGCTTAAATTACAGCAAACGTTGTCGAGTGCGCGGCCCCGGTTTCACCCTGATCGAGCTGCTGGTGGTCATCGCCATCATAGCCATCCTGGCCGCGTTGCTGCTGCCGGCCCTGGCCAGCGCCAAGGAAAAAGCCCGGCGAACGCAATGCCTGAACAATATGAAGCAGCTGGGACTGGCGTCGAACATGTATAACAACGATAACCAGGATGAGTTGGTGTGGCCGAACTGGGGGCAGGATGCCGCCCCTCCCTGTCCCGCTGGCTGGCTGTTCAAGGGAATCTGCACGGGCATTCCCCTGATTTCGGTATCCGGCGGGCTCAATCCCAACGTCGTTGCCGGCTGGAGTACAAACCGGTTGCACTATCTTCAACAGGGAACCTTCTGGCAATATACGCCCAACGCCGATATTTTTATCTGTCCGGATGATCTCAAACCCTCCTTAAGCGGAAACTGGAAGCTTCGGCAATGCACCTTGAGCACTTATGTGATGAACGGGTCTTCCTGTTTCTTTGCCAAGAGCGGTCCGCTGGGCGCCAATGCCCAGTATGGCTACACCACCGCCAAGGCCGGTTCGGTCAATCCCATGAGCTGGATTTTGTGGGAGCCGGATCAAAACATCGATCCCGGTTGCTACAACGACGGGTCTAATCTCCCCGGCCCTGATCCGGTTTATGGCAGCAACTCTCAGGAAGGCCTTGGCAACCTGCATGTCAAGGGCGGAAACATGCTGGCCGTGGGCGGCAACGCCCAATACTTGAGGCCGGTGGATTATCAGAACGAACTGAACATCCCGACGGTGAACCTCCTGTTCTGGAACCTCCAAACCCCGACTGGCCGTTAAGCCTGTCAGGCTAGGCGGCCCGGCCAAATTCCTTAAACTCGTGCGTTACAATGGCGGCTGATGATTACCCCCTAGTTTGAGCGTTCGGAGGACTTGCACAATGACGCCAAACTCGTTATTCCATTGATTTGGAATCAGCGGCGCGCCAAACTTGTTTTTTCAGCACGGGCAGGGCGAGGGATTATGCCACCATTCAAATTTTCATGAAAATCTTTGTGACATCCCCCGGTTGTGTTTTGCTGCCCAAAAGCCGGGCACACAAATTCTCGCCTGGCAAATCGATTGCGGTCGGAATGGCGGTTGTGTTTTGCTGCGTTTGGGCCGGCCTGTTTTCGCCGGTATTGGCGGATCAAACGATTGATCTCAAGGGCGACGCCGGCGGCAAGCGCTTTGACGGCATCGGTGCGGTGAGCGGTGGCGGCGCGACTTCGGTATTGCTCAAAGATTATCCCGAACCGCAACGCAGCCAGGTGTTGGACCTGCTGTTCAAGCCGAAGTTCGGCGCGTCCATGAGCGCGCTGCTGGTCGAGGTTCCTGGCGACTCCAATTCGACGCAAGGCGCCGAGCCGAGCCACATGCACTCGAAGGACGATTTGAATTTCAGCCGGGGCTATGAATGGTGGTTGATGCGCGAAGCGAAAAAAAGAAATCCTGACCTCACGCTCGACGCTTGCGCGTGGGGTTGTCCCGGCTGGGTGGGCAACGGTAACTTCTGGTCGCAGGACATGTGCGACTATTACGTCAAATGGATTCAAGGGTTGAAATCCGTTTATGGTCTGAACCTGGACGCCATTGGTTGTCGCAACGAAAAGGGCGTCAACGAGGACTTTGCCAAAAAATTCCGCGCCACGCTGGATGCCAATGGTCTGGAAAATGTCAAAATCCACGGTTTCGACAACTGGGACAAAACCAAATTCAACTGGGTCAGGAACATGACCAATGACTTGGAGTTGCGCAAAGCGGTGGCCATCTTGAGCAATCACACGATGACTTACATCTCCACACCCGAGGATATCTTGAAACTCGCCGAGAAATATGACAAGCCGATTTGGAACACCGAGGAGCATGTGTATAAAAAGGGCTTTGACTGCGAAATCAGCCTTGTAAAAGCCTTCAACGAAAACTTTCTCAACAGCGGCGTGACGAAAATCGTAAATTGGTATCTCGTCGGCTCCGTCTATCCAATGGAATCTTATTCGGAAGATCCCGCCGCGATGATCGCGAATTCGCCATGGAGCGGATTCTATCACACGCGCGAAGTATTGTGGGGCTATGCGCATTACGGCCAGTTTTCAAAAGCCGGCTGGCAATATCTCAACGGCGGCTGCGGAAAACTCAGTGACGGCGGCACCTTCGTCACGCTGAAGTCACCGGGCAAGGATTACAGCGTAATCGTTGAGACCAAGAACGCCAAGTCGGTGCAGAACATGACCTTCAATATCGGTGGCGGCCTGGCCACCGGCAAGCTTTGTGTCTGGCGCAGCGACGCGAAGGAACAATTCGTGCAGCTAGCTAGCATCAAACTTAAAGATAATTCTTTCACGCTTGCGCTCGAGCCAAATTCGATTTATTCCATTTCCACCACACGCGGCCAGCGGAAAGGTTCGTTTGAAAATATTCCCGCCAGTCAAAAATTTCCGTTTCCATATTATGAAACTTTTGACGGATACGCTTCGCCCAAACAGTTTGGCTACCTGCCGCACTACACGGCCGATATCGCCGGAATTTTTGAGATCGCCGAACGGCCGGACAAGACAGGGAAATGTCTGCGCCAGGTCGTCGGCGAAAAACCGCAGAGCTGGGCGCCGGAATGGATGCCTTATACGATTCTCGGCGACGAGCACTGGCAGGACTACGAGGTCAGCGCGGACATTTATCTGGACAATGGCGGCTGGGCCGGCGTCATGGGCCGCATCAACAATGTCGGCGACGGTTACGGCTGCATGCCGAAAGGCTATTATTTGAAACTGGCGGTGGATGGTGCCTGCACTTTGGTCGTCATCAATGGAAAAACGGGCGCAGAAGAACTGGGCGACCAGGAGCATCAAGAAACGCTTCGACTTGCCGGCAATTCGGGGGAGAAAGGCGAAAAACAAATGGTTGCCGGCGCCGCCAGAAACTTTGACGTCAAGAAATGGCACAATTTGAAGCTGCAGTTCGCTGGCGACGTCATCATCGGCTTCGTGGATGGTGCGCAGGTTTTATGCGCCACAAACAACCTTTTTTCGCATGGCATGGCGGGTCTCGTCACTGGCGACGCCAAGAACAGAAACACCGCCTGCTTCGATAATCTGCTGATCAATGCCGTCGGTGCCGCCACTCCGCAGCCGACGAAGTTTTCGCCGGTGCAATCGCCAATCTATCAGCCGTGAACTTGCAGTGGTTGCGCATTGCGTGCAAGCTGGTTGCCGCCAGTTCTGAACGCCAGCCGTCTGATGCAATCGCGCCATTTTGAAGCCATTATTTTTTCCGCCAAAGCCGCCGTGGCATCGGTGGTGGCGGCGCTGTGCTACAAATTATTTCAACTGCCCGGCGCGCCGTGGGTGGCGGCGGTTTCCGCCGTGCTGGTGACGCAGCCGGATCTTCATTCCTCGTTCAAGGCGTCACTTATGCGGGTCGTCGCCAATCTGGCGGGCGCGTTCGGCGGCGCGGTGCTGCTGGCCGCCACCGGCCAACCCATCGTGGCCATGGCCATCGGCGTCTTGCTCACCGGGCTGGTGTGTTATCTTCTGAAACAGGACGACGCGCTGCGCCCGGCGTTTGTGGCGGTCATCATCGTGACGCTCATCGGCGACAAAGGCGAATGGCACAATTCGGTTGACCGTGTCATCGCCGTCATCATCGGCTGCGTATGCGCGCTCGTTGTCGGATTTTTGTTCGACAAATTGTCCGGCATGACCAAGCTCTTGAAAAAAAAGGGCGGCGGCGAACCAGACGTTACGGAATAATTATTCGTCATGAAACTTTCACTGAAAAATAAATGGGTCTTGATCACCGGCGCGTCGAGCGGGTTCGGCGCGGCGGCGGCGCGCGCGTTTGGCGCGGAAGGCGCGAACCTGCTGCTCGGCGCGCGGCGCGTTGACCGTCTGAAAAAAGTCGCGGCAGAATCAAAAGAATCCGGTGCGGCGGCGGCGCATTTTCACGAGCTGGACGTTTCCAAAACCGCAGGCGTGGAAAAGTTTGTTGCCTGGGCGCGGGGAAAAATTGGCGGCCAAAATCTTCATGTCCTCATCAACAACGCCGGAGGCGCGCATGGAGTGGATACGATTGCCGAAGGCAGGGACGCGGACTGGGAGGCGATGATCCAGTCTAACGTGCTCGGCGTGTTGCGCATGACACGCGCGGCGCTGCCGCTCGTGGTGCGCGGCGCGGGTGCGAGCATACTTAACATTGGCTCGGTCGCCGGCCATGCGGTTTATGAAGGCGGCGCGGTTTATTGCGCGGCCAAGGCGGGCGAACTTCAGATCACCCGCGCGTTGCGGTTGGAGCTGCTTGGCACGGGCATCCGCGTCGGCACGGTGGATCCAGGTCTGGCGGAGACGGAATTTTCGCTCGTGCGTTTGAAGGGCGATGCCGCGAAGGCGAAAAAAGTTTACGAAGGCATGAATCCGCTGACCGCCGAAAACATCGCGGAAATTCTGGTCTGGATTGCCACCCGTCCGGCGCATGTCAACATTGACGAGCTGATTGTGAAGCCCGTTGACCAGGCGGCGATTGGGAAAGTTTTCCGGCGAGGTGTGAAATGATTTTCAAATCCCCCGGTTCGCGCGCCAGAGCAAAACGACGCCGACGGCCTGGAAAATAAAATTCGGCAGCCACACGATGAGGTGCGGCACGAATTCCGGCCGTGCGGCCAGCGATTTGGCGGTCAAAACAAATACGTAATAGATCAGCACGAGGCCGAGCGCAATGGCTACGCCGATGTTTGTTTCACGGCGATGCACGCGGATGCCAAGCGGAATCCCGACCAGCGTGAATCCAAAGCACGCGAATGAAAAGGCGATCTGCCGGTTCATCTCCACGCGGATTGGTTCGGTCAAATCCTTGCGCTGCTGCCGGGCTTCATTCAGTTGCGCCAACCGTTCAACCGTGTTCGTCGCGGCGGCGGGCGGCAGGCCCAGTTTTGCATCCAAGTCGGCGAGTTCCGCGCGCAACTGCCAGAACGTCATGTCGCTGATGCCGGGCTTGAAAGTCCGCCCGGCGGAGTTGGTCAGGCTCAAATCATAAACTGAGTCAGGCGAAGAGCCGATGAGCACACGCTCGCCCGCAGTCACACTGCGCGCGTCGAAGAGGTGCAGCACCAGCTGCTTGTTCGGCGCATCCAGTTCGATCGTGCCGCGCGGCGCGCGGACGGTCGTGGTGACATTGGTTTCATTTTCAAGCACGAAGATCATCACGTCCTGCAGTTTGCCGTTGCGGTTTTTCTCCGTGTAGAAAATGTAGCCGGGAAAATCGCGGATAAACTGGCCCTCCGGCAGTTGCGCATTTAGCATTAAGTCGCCGCTCAACCGATAAAACAGGTTCACATAAGCCACGCGGCATTGCGGGCCGAGCTGCGTGTTAATCCACGCGCTGATACCGCAGCACAGCAAACTTAAAAGCAAAACCGGTGTGATGAGCGAGAGCAGGCTGATGCCGCTGGCGCGCGCGGCGGTGAGTTCGTGATCCGCGCTGAAGCGGCCAAAGACCAGCAGCATCGCCGTGAGCAGGCCCATCGGCAGCGCGAAGACCCAGACGAACGGGATCAGCAGGCCGATGGCCGTGAACATTGTGTTCGCATGGGCGCGGCCGCTAACCAGCATGGGCAGGACTTCCTTGAGCACATTGCCGATGAGCAGGACGAAGGTGAACACCGTCACCGTCAGCACCAGCGAGGCGAGCACCTGGCGGGTCAGATAATTGTGCAATGTCTTCACGCGGTCGGTTTGGCAGAGAATCGGCAGGCACACGTTTAGTTTAATTTGGCGGCAAAGTCCACTGGGGAATCTGGTCGCGACCGGTAAAATTCATCGCCCGCCGGAAATTAATAACCCGTTCTCCGGCCATTTGCGCTTGCCAAATTCCGCCGCTTTCTTACATTGTGCGGCCATTTTCAAATTATGCACTTGAACCCATTCCTGGCCCAGGCCAGCACGCCGCAGGCTGCAACCACCGGAACGCAAACCGCTCCGCCGCCCGGTTTGCAAGCCCTATTTAGCAGCCCGCTGCCCTTGGTCGTTTTGTTTGGCGTCATGATTTATTTTGTTATGATCCGTCCGCAAAGCCAGCAGCGGAAAAAACAGGCTGCACTGATTGATGCCCTCAAGTCGGGCGACAAGGTCGTCACTTTGAGCGGCATCGTCGGCACTGTCATTACGGTGAAGGATAATACTGTCTCGCTCCGTTCAGCCGACGCAAAAATCGAAATCACCAAGGCCTCGGTGACCCAAATCCTCGAAAGCAGCAACGCGGCCGAAGCCAAGCCATCATGAAGCAAAACAACCGCTGGAGATTTGTCATCGTCGTCCTCATCGTCGCGTGGTCCCTGTTTGAGATTTATCCGCCAACCTCGCGGCCTTTATCCGGCGAATTTGTATCGCGCGCGGATAACACGGACGCGACGTTCACGAACATTTTGCAGCGGCTGGCGCCGTTGCAGGCGGCGCGGCCCGACCGCGAGTTCGCCAACTTGTTGGACGCCATCGGCACGAACGACATCCAGGTTTATTTCCCGTTCATCACCGCCACAAATGAACTGTATCCGACGACCTATATCCTGAACCAGCTCCAGCGCGATGCCTCGGGCAAGATCAAGCTCGGCCTGGACTTGCAGGGCGGCACGTCGTTCCTCGTGGAGATGGACACGAACGCACTGGCGATTCCCGAGGACGACACTGGTACGAATCACATCACACGCGCACCGGACGTGAGCGGCGCGCTGTCACAAGCGGTCGAAGTGTTGCGGAAGCGCGTGGACGCGTTCGGCGTGGCCGAGCCGGTCATCCAGCCGGCGGGCGGCAACCGGATTTTGATCCAGTTGCCTGGTTTATCGCAGTCGGTCAAGGAAAGCGCGAAAGCGCAGATCCAAAAAGCGGCGTATCTGGAGTTCCGGATGGTGAAGCCGGACAGCGACGAAATTTTGAAGAATGGTGAGCCGATTCCGCCCGGCTTTGAATTGCTCAAGCGCATTGAACCGCAGCCGAGCGGTCCGCCGCAGGTCACAGAGGTCATCGTCAAGAAAAAGGCCGAGAACGGACTGGCGGGTGACATTGTGCAGAACGCAACATGGTCAAGGGATACCTTTGGCAATCCTTTGGTCAATTTTGAACTAACAAGAGACGGCGGCATGAAATTCGCCGAAGTGACCCGCAACAACATCGGCCAGCGGCTGGCGATTGTTCTCGACGGAGAACTGCAAACAGCACCAACCATCCAGGGCGCGATTGAAACCGGCAACGGTCAGATAACCGGTCGTTATACGGAAGACGAGGCAACCGCCCTGGCGAACGTCTTACAAAATCCTTTGCGCGCGCCGCTCAAAATCGTTTCCTCCGAAGACGTTGACCCAACGCTGGGCAAGGACTCCATCCATAGTGGCATCATGGCATCCATTTACGCCGTGGTTTTCGTCTCGCTGTTCATGCTGGTTTATTACCGCGTGTCCGGCCTCGCGGCAAACGTCGCGCTTGTCATTAACATCATCATCCTGCTTGGTGTCATGTGCTCGATTGGCACGACGCTGACGCTGCCGGGCATTGCGGGCGTCGTGCTGACCATCGGCATGGCGGTGGACGCGAACGTGCTCATTTACGAACGTTTGCGCGAAGAACTCGCGAAAGGCAAGTCGCTGCGCGGCGCGATTGCCGCCGGCTATGCCCGCGCGTTCGGCACGATTTTTGACTCGCACGTCACGACGATGATCTCTTCAATCATCCTGATTTTCATGGGCACGGGCGAGATCAAGGGCTTCGGCGTGACGCTGACCATCGGCATCGCGGCCAGTTTGTTCACGTCGCTGGTCGTGACGCGGCTGATTTTCAACTTCCTGCTCGACCGCAACATCATCAAGACGCTGGGCATGTTCCATCTCATCAAGGACTGGCGGATTAACTTCATGAAGCTGGCCACGCCGCTGTTCGTGCTGACGTGGACCTTCATCGTGGTGTCACTGGCCTTCGGCATTTTTGCGCGCGGCGAAAAATTGTTCGGGGTGGACTTTTTGGGCGGCGACAGCACGACCTTCGGTTTCGTGCAGAAACTGGACGTGGAGCAGATCCGTTCCGCGCTCACGGCCGGCGGCGAAAAGGATGCGCAAATCCAGTATCAGAAGAACGTTTCCGAGGGCACGGAAACGCTGCGCGTGACCACGGCCATCGGCTCGTCCCAGCATGTCCAGCAGTTGCTTGAGGAAAAATTCCCGCAGGCGGCGTTGAAACCGTTGAGCGAACAGAATGTCGGTGCCGTTGTCGGCGCGGAGATCCAGCGTTCGGCCGTCGTCGCGTCGCTGCTGTCGCTGTTCGGCATCCTGGTTTACGTGTCGTTCCGCTACGAATTTTCGTTCGCCGTGGCTGCCGTGGTCGCAGTCATTCACGATGTGCTGCTGACCCTCGGCTGCTATTGCCTCGCCAACGCCGCGTCGGGCCGCGAATTCAACGCCACCGTTGTCGCGGCGGTGCTGACCATTATTGGCTTTTCCATCAACGACAAGATCGTCATCTTCGACCGCATCCGCGAGGACTTAAAGCTCGGCGCGCGCGGCTCGTTCAAGGATGTCATCAACCAGGCGCTCAACCAGACCTTGAGCCGGACGGTCATCACGTCCGGCACCGTGTTTCTGGCGACACTGTCGCTCTACATTTTTGGCGGCGACGTGATCAACGACTTCGCGTTTACGTTCCTCGTCGGCATCATTACGGGGACGTATTCGTCCATCTATATCGCCAGCGCGATCGTGTTGTGGTGGCACAAGGGGGAACGTCCCAACATCGGCGGCGGGTCGCAGGTGACGATGCAAAATTCCGCGTCGGCGAAAGTCTGACGGCCGCACCATGTTCGGCCTGATTGAAATCACACCGTGGCACTGGACGGGTTTCATTGTCTGCATCCTGATTTTTATCGCGCTCGATTTGGGCGTGTTCCATCGCGGTTCACGCGTCGTCAAATTCAAGGAAGCCCTTGCGTGGAGCGCACTGTGGTTCACGCTCGCCATGCTGTTCGCCGTCGCGATGGCTTCCGCGCGCGGACACGAGGAAGCGGTCCAGTTCACCACCGGCTATCTCATTGAGCTTTCCCTCTCGCTTGACAACATCCTGGTCATCGCCCTCATTTTTTCAACTTTCCGCGTGCCGCCGCAGTTCCAGCATCGCGTCCTTTTTTGGGGAATCCTCGGCGCGCTGGCGATGCGCGGCGCGATGATTGCCGTCGGCGCGGCGCTCATCAACAAATTCGAATGGGTGCTGTATGTGTTCGGCGTGTTCCTCGTTTTCACTGGAATAAAAATGTTTTTTGCCGGCCAGCAAACCGTTGAGCCGGAGAAAAACATCGTGCTGCGGCTCGCGCGGAAACTGTTTCCGGTGACCCAGAATTTTGAGGGTGAAAAGTTTTTCACGCGGCTGGACAAGCGTATTGCGCTCACGCCGCTCGCGCTGGTGCTGTTGCTCGTTGAAACGACCGATCTGATTTTTGCCGTGGATTCGGTGCCGGCGGTTTTTTCCATCACCAAAAGTGCCTTCATCGTTTTCACCTCGAACGTCTTCGCCATTCTCGGCCTGCGTTCGATGTATTTTCTGCTGGCGGGCGCGCTGGGTTATTTTCGCCACTTGAAATTGGGCCTGTCCGTGGTGCTGGTTTTCGTCGGCACCAAAATGCTCCTCGACCCGCACGGCAACGCGCCACAATGGTTTCAAATCACAATTCCCACGGGCGTTTCGCTGCTCGTCGTGGCCGCGATTCTTTTGATCGCCATCGTGCTGTCCGTCACCGCCGCGCGGCGTGAAAAGAAGACTGTGCGATGAAATTCCGCTGGTCACCCGCGCCGCCGCAACCGCTCCTTGCCGGGCAACTGGTGTCGCAGTTGAAGATTTCCCCGCTGCTTGCCAGATGCCTGCTCAATCGCGGCTTCAGCGAGCCTGCCGCAATTGAAAATTTTCTTTCACCTCGGTTAAAAAATCTCGCCGACCCGTTTTTGCTGCCGAACATGGGCGACGCCGTCGAACGCCTGCTCCGCGCCCGCACGGAAAAAGAGCCGCTTGTTGTCTTTGGCGACTACGATGTGGACGGCGTGACTTCCACTGCTTTGCTCACCGAGGTTTTGCGTGCGCTCGGCTGGCACGTGGAATTTTATCTGCCGAACCGGATGGATGAAGGCTAC
>Ga0302324_100022556_pt1 | contig 12228 bp, 7 predicted proteins | sample Palsa_T0_1_FD_201949 | JGI IMG/M metagenome (GOLD analysis project Ga0302324, IMG submission 201949) | Peat permafrost microbial communities from Stordalen Mire near Abisko, Sweden - Palsa_T0_1 | ecosystem: Environmental > Terrestrial > Soil > Palsa > Peat permafrost | place: Sweden: Abisko...
GGCGAAACGGCCGGCGTATGGCTTTGTTCCTGTTCGCTCATGGGTACCTGGAGCCGCTCCGGGGCAGCGTCGCGCCGGCCCACATGTGATTCTACGGGGCGAGGGCGGCTGGGGCAAAATGTGTGGTGGGAAGTGCGCGGTCTCGGGGAGTGAATGCCGCGGGTGTAATGGATCGGCGTCCCTGTTTCTTTTGGGAATGTCTGAGTAGGGCTGGTGGAAGCGTGGAGATTCCCTCAGGGGCTAAAGCCCATGCTCATTTTGCCGGCTCATGTACGGGCTGAAGCCCGTACCCTTCAGCTGAAGCCGGCACCCTTCAAAGATGGCGGCTTTTCAGAGACTCGTGAGAGGCGCAATGCAACCACGACTTAGCTCGCGGATGCAAGTTGGGCGCTGTGCGCCATGATCGGTACTACCTTATCGGGGCGCCGGTAGTGAAGCTGCTTGGAGGCATACATTCTTCTATCGGCTTCTGCCAAAAGTTGTTCGGAGTCCGGGCCATCCTGGGGATAGAAGGCTGCGCCCAGGCTGAGCGAGAGGTGGTCGGCGCCGCACACCTGCCGGCACGCTTCCTGCGCCAGTGCGTTAAGCAGGCAGGCCCTTTCCGTGACCGAACCGGGCGTCATGTTGGGCGCGACGATGACGAATTCATCCCCGCCCATGCGCGCTGCGTAATCGTATTCGCGGCAGACATCGCGCATCAGGTTGGCAAAGAGCTTGAGCACCTTGTCGCCCGACAGGTGGCCGTATAAATCGTTGATTTCCTTGAAGCCGTTCAAATCGCATACCATCACCGCTACGGTGGAGTGCTCGCGCTTGCAGCGGGCCAGTTCCTGTTCGAGATGCAGCGAGAGAGCTCGCGCATTGGCCATTCCGGTCAAATAGTCGCTGGTAGCGGAACTCTCCGCCTGGCGATACTTCAGGGCGTTCTCAATGAACAGCGCCACCTTGGAAGTGATGACCTGGAGAATGCGGAGATGATCGTTGGTGAAGGCCTCGGGCTCAGCCCGGTAAAGCGCTAATACGCCGACCAGTCCGCTCACGCCTTCGAGAGGGACCACCAGGGCGGAACGAAGCTCCAAGGCCCGGGTGGGATCGAAAGCAAACCCGTGCTCGACACTGGGATTTCCGTTGACGATCGGCCTGGAGTTCTGCGCAACCCAGCCGCACAGGCCTGTTCCCACCGGAATGGCCAGCGAAGAGAGCAGGCGGAAGTTTTCGCCGCTGACAAATTCGGGCATCAGCAGATCGCCCTTCCGGATGAAAGCGACGATGGAGTCGTAGGGCACCAGCTTGCGGAGCCTCATTGCCACCAGCGAGAACGTCTCGTCAAGGCTCAATGAGTTGCCGAGGTCCTGGCTAAGTTCGAAAAGCGTGTGTGCTTCCTGCCGCGCCGAGGCAATGGAGGAAAGAAAGTCTGCCTGGCTGCCGCGGCGATGGTTGAGCTCGAGTTCAAAGCCGGTAGCCGGTCTTTCACCGCGATCCACCTTATAGCTGAAGCTGAGCAGATCGCGCCGCGCCTCGGCCAGGCTCCGCACCGCGGAGACCTCCATCTCGCAGTAGCGGCGCTGCAGGACCTCGACTACCCTGGGATCGAACGAAGTGCCGCACTCCGCGACAATGATTTTCATGGCATCGGAAAGCTGCAGCGCATTACGGTACTGGCGGTCCGAGGCCAGAGCGTCAAGGCAATCCACCACTGCCAGGATGCGCGCGCCGATCGGGATCTCTTCACCCTTCAGCCCGTCCGGATAACCGGATCCGTCCCACTTTTCGTGATGCGCCCGGACAATGGGCGCCACAGGATAGGGGAAGGCGACCTTCTCCAGGATATCGGCGCCCACGATGGGATGAATCTTCATCTTCTCGAACTCTTCCGGAGTAAGGCGGCCCGGTTTGTTGATGATGTGATCGGGCACAGCCAGCTTTCCGATGTCGTGGAGCAGAGCCGCGGCGCGCAAGGCGTCCATCTCGGTCTCGCTCAGTCCCAGCTCCTTGGCGATTTCCACCGCATAGGTGCGCACGCGGTGCAGATGCTCGTGGGTGGTGTGGTCTTTGGCGTCGATGGCAAGAGCCAGGCCCTCGATGGTGCGCAGATGAAGCGCACACACCTCCTCGACATGGTGCTTCTCAACCTCGACGTGCCTCTCTTCAACCTCTACGCGTTTCTTCTGATCTTCCAGCCGTCCCAGGTAGAGCAGATAGGAGCGGTAGATTCCATACATGATGGGTAGCACCAGGAGCGCATTCTGCCAGCCAATGTATCGCTTGGAATAGTTGAGCAGACAGACGATGACGGCGCCGATCAAGTAATAGGGAAGCGACCAGAAATAGGTTTCTGTCCAGATTCCGTGCAGCGAGCGGCCCTCGCACAGAGCGATGACAACGGCCACGGGCATCGTGTTTGACAGGAAGTAAATGCAGGTGGTGACCAGCAATAGCAGCGGCATGCTCTCGTTGAGATAGCCCTGTAGGACGTGGTAGGCAATATAGGTCAGGAAGATGGCATTGGCGGTATTGCTGAAGACATTGAAGATGACCTTGATCGGTTCCTGCTTGTGTTTTGTTCTCCACATGCTCTGCACCAGCGCGGCGGTGCAACCAATCACCAGCGTCTCCGGAAGCGAGAGCTCGAGCACGCCGAGCAGCACGAAGAGGAAATGCACAGACATGGTGCTGTCCATGCCCGGCAGCCTGACCTTCATGGTGGAAGCCAGAATCGCGATCAGGAAGTAGCACCAGAACTTCAGCAGGTCGCTGGAGTGCCAATGCAGGCAGGCTGTGGCAAACACCGTGGCCCCGGCCACGGCCGTAATGCCGATGAAGACCCTGGCTTGAATCGGTATAGCACGATCCATTTTCGCATCCCTCGTGGCAGATTGCGGGGTTCCGTCCGCACTCTGCGGCACGATGGGATCCCCGTTATCAAAATTCAGTGCCATGCGGCACCCGATCTGTTAGAACCGGAAGCGTTTACTCATTGGCGCGGCTCATCCGTATTGCAGCGAGCCATGACGTTACTGCTTCGACTTCCCGCCGGCTCCCCTGAGGAAGCAAATGCCCCCTAGCGCAGCCGGCGGTTTCACGCTTGTTCTCGTCACCCGCGCAGGGCTCAGTTCCGATCGACGATCGGAGCCGAAGCTGCCTGCATGGCAGGGTTCACACCCGAACCCCAAAGAACACTCGATCCCCAAAGCACACTGGAACCCCAAAGTACGCTGTCGGCTTCAGGTGTGCTTGAACCCCAGAGCACGCTGTCGCTTTCGAGAGCGCTCGAACCCCACAGTACCGATTCTCCGCTGTCCGTGCTGCTGCCCCAGAGAACCGAGCTGCCCCAAAGTACAGACGAACCCCACAAGACAGAATTGCCGCCGAGAACGGAGGAACCGTTGGGCACCAGGATCACGTTGCCGTTTGCATCGACGGACGCGGATGGCGACATGGCGCTGCCCATTGCTGCAGGCGCTATGTTGGTGTTCTCGAGCGCCGCCTGGATGTTTACCTCGCCGGCGCCGACCGTAAAGACGTCAGCCTGCTCATTGAACGTCTGGCCCGTGACCGGATCGGTAATGACCGATGCCTGCACGAGGTTTTTGAACGCTGTCAGCATCAGCGTCGCCTTGATCTGGTCGGGCGTCTGGGCGGGGTTCTGCTGCAACAGCAGGGCTACGGCTCCGGAAACCATCGGTGTAGCCATGCTTGTTCCGCTCAGTTCAAAGTAAGAACCGGAGGGAGCGCTGCTGCCGTTGGTCCGATAGAGCGAAGTGGGAATCACGTTCCCCGGAGCTTCCCCTTGCAGCGTTTCTCCCGGCGTGTAGAGGGAAATGATCAGGTTGCCGGGAGCCACGATGTCGGGCTTGACGATCTGGTCAACCAGCGACGGGCCCTTGGAGCTGTAGCTGGCAATGACGTCGTCGGTGGGGTTGGCGGTTCCCTCGGTGTTCATTGCGCCCACAGTGATCACATAAGGATCGTTGCCCGGAGAGGTGATGGTGCCGTAGCCATTGGTTCCCGCGGCGTTATCGCGGCCGAAGTTGCCGGCGGCAACCACCACCACAATGCCCGCCTGCCAGGCCTGTTCCACCGCCTGGCACAGAGGATCCTGCGAGTAGCTCTCAAACACCGGCGCTCCTACTGAGAGGTTGATCACGCCGATGTTATAGGTGCTCTTCAACTGGATGGCCGTCTGAATGGCCGCAATCACCGCGCTGTAGGTGCCATTGCCGTTCTGGTCGAGAACGCGGAAGTTGAGGATGTTCGCCCCAGGGGCAACACCCTGGAACGTGTAGGAGTCGTTCGGACCGGTAGAATCCGTGCCGTTGCCGGCAATGATTCCACTCACATGGGTGCCGTGGCCGTATTGATCGACGGCGCTGCCCAGACCCGTGAAGTCCTGGCTGTACACCATGTTGCCGGCGGTCAGATCGTCCTCACTGGCCACGCCGCTGTCGACCACAACCACGCCGACGCCGGCGCCGTTCAGCCCTTGCGACCAGGCCGCGGCGGTATTCATGGTCTCGTTGTGATAGTCCAGGACGGGAGCCGGAGCGCCGGTGCTGGTGCTGCGGATGGGACGGTCTGGCGAGATGTAGATGACGGTGGGATCGGCGGCCAGGATAGCCAATTCCGACACCGAAAGTTGGTACGCGGCGCCCTTGAAATTGCCGAGCGTCCGGTTGAGTTTGCCCCCAAGTTTGATCACCTTCTTGTGGTGAAAAGAGGTTGGCACCTGGTTGAACTGTACGATGATCCCGACGTTGCCGGAATACGATCCAGCTTGCAGATCTGGTGAGATTTTGCGTGTGCCAGCAAAGGCCAAATGAGCAATCAGGAATAATGCGCACAGTGTCAGGAACTTTCTCCCCCACATTGCACTCTTGCGCGGTTTATCTTTCATTTTTCTCCTTGCGCGGACACCAAGGCGCTGGGGCAGTAACGCTTTGTTGTCGCTATATGAAACATTCTTTGCCAGTGTTCCCTTTTGGACAATCACACCAAAGTTACTAATGAGTTCCTTTGGTGGGATCGGTTTTGGATATCCATCAGGCACTGTGCATAAGTTATCAATCTGTTTATTTTCATAAATTTATGGATACCAACCCATCGAGATTCTGCACGCGCGTTTCTCATTGAAGATTCGACGGACTCTCTCAAATGCTGCTTTCGAGGAACGGAAAACGGCGCAGGGGGCACCAGCACCTCAAGCGAAGGTAATCGGCTGAAAGTTACTAACTGGTGAGGCTGCGGAATACGCTGAATTGGACATGCGGCGTTGGAACAATTGCGGGAGGGTCAGCACCTGGGGTTCCGTTGTCTGCGCGCAGGCGCCGTAAATCATCCCTCAGGGGCTAAAGCCCATCTTTATTTATCAGCCATTTGAGGCACGACTCAAGTCGTGCCCTTTCAAATCCGGATTTCCACCACGGGCCGTTAGCGCGACCCGCCCACTGCGCGGCTGCCGCCGCGGGGGCCGTCGTTGCGCAGCGATTCGATGTTCCACACCGGCCCAGGGGAGAGAATTGCCGTCTGCACGCCTTGCAGCCGCGGCGAGATAGCCTGCAGAACATTGGGATAGACCAGGTAGATGAACGGCTGCTGGTCGGCCACGATCTGCTGTACCCGGTCCACGGCCTGCTTGCGAACCCGCTGCGTCGAAGTGGACGCCTGCAACTGCATCTCCTTGTCGATCTCCGCTTCCCAGTCCGTTGCGGGAGTTGCTTCCGAAGGGTTCCATTGATGGTTCTCAGAGGAGCTCAGCCACAGGTTCATCATGGAGCTTGGATCGGGCTCGACGTCTGAGAGGCCGAGCAGGCAGGCCTCGTAGTCCTGCTTATGCATGAGCCGCTCGATCAACGCGGGGAAGTCCAGCGCGACGATCGTGACTTTCATTCCCAACGCGGCCAGGTCCTGCTGAATCATAGTGGCCATTTTCTGCCGCGCGGCGTTGCCCGCGTTGGTCACGATGGAAAATGTCACCGGGTGGCCGGCGGAGTCGTAAAGCTGACTTCCGTTGCGGTGAAATCCCGCCGCGGCCAGCTTCCGCTCCGCATCCGGGGTGCTCTCCTGCGGATATTTCAGGTCGTTGTTGCGCCACACGGTATTGGCAGGCGAGATGAAGCCAAACGCAGGCGTGGCGTGGCCGTCGTAGGCGATGCGCGCAAGATCGGCGCGATGGATGGCCTCGGAAACCGCAACACGGAAGCTCCGGCTCTCAAACCACGCACGCTCGAAGTCAGGCAGCGGAGAGTGCGCAGCCTGGTTGAACCAAAGTTGTTCAGTGTTGAGCGACGCGCCAAGATCGTGAACAGACGAGGCCGACTTCTGGATCAGCACATTGAAGTAGTCGGGAGAGAGGCCATCGATAAGGTCGTATTCCCCGCGCAGAAACAGCGCAATCTCCTGCTCGCGGCTGTTCAGCACATCGAGCCGTATGCCGCTCGCGTAAGGCAGCTGAACGCCGGAGCTGTCGTGGCGCCAGCAATTCGGATTGCGGCTCAGGCGGACGTACTGGCCACGCTTGTAGTCGGTGACGGTGAAGGGCCCGGAGGTGACGCGGCCCTGGCTGGGCCGATTGGCCGGCTCGATGGCGATTTCATCGAAGACCTTGGCCACGCCCACAACGCATTTGGGCAGGTGGACCCTGACGGTGAGATTGTCCGGCGTGTCGACGGTGACCTTGTCCGGAAAGAGAAATTCTTCCGCGACTACGGCCTTGGTGTCCGGCGCAAGCACGCGGCGGAGCGACCAGGCGACGTCGGCGGATGTGAGCGCGGAGCCATCGGAGAAGCGCAGGCCGCTGCGCAGTTTGAACACGATCAGCGTGCCATCGGATGAGATGTGGAAGCTCTCGGCGAGCTGCGGCTCAGGTTCCTGGGTCTGGCGGTTGATGCGCACCAGCACTCCGCCCGTGAGGTACCGCACAAGTTCGGATGCCTGTTCATCCACCTTGGCAGGGTCGAAGGTCTTGGGGTCGTAGTTGATGGACCAGGCAAGTTCGCCCGGCAGGCGCGGCACAGCCTGGCATACGGCATAGGCCGCAACCATGCTCATCAAGCCGGCGGAGACAATTGAAAAACGCAACAGGCAGCGCATAGTGTTCCGACCTCCGTGGTCAGGGGCTGGGGGAATCGGCAGCGCTGCGGCGCGGTTCAGTGTTGGGTGTTCCCCCTGAATTCTCGGCCGCGCGGTTTGTCGTCAACGGTCTGGCTTGCAACACGTATCCGGCCAGACCATACCCTTCCCATAGTCACCTCCTCCGACTCTTATCGATTCCGAAGCGAAACACTATTCCATGAAAGTTGCAAAGAGAGAGACATTGGAGTCAGGGGCCAGCTGACGGTTCCAATCCCGGACCGATGCGCGCGAACACCACTCGAGCGTGTCGATGCGCACCCGTTTGGCGCGGCCAGTCCCACGAAAGTCCCATTGGGTTTTGCGCCTGACATCCGGTAACTTACAGGCTGTACCTCAGTCCATTTGGACATCTCCGGGTTCCGGGCGGGGCAGGCAAGAACGCTGAAAGACGAGAGGCCCCGGCGTCGAGAACAATTCGAGAGTGCATCATGGCGCTTCGCATCAAAGCCCTCGTGTGCCTGGCCGTGGTTGGCGCAGCCGCCAGCCTGTGGTCGATTCTCGGACATCCGGCGCAGCACTGGATTCACTTCATCGTGTACCTCGCGGCCATCCTGCTCAGCTCGGGGATGAAGGTGGGCCTGCCCAAGACCGAAGGCACGATGTCTCTGAATTTCCCCTTCATCCTGCTCGGCATCCTGCTGCTCTCGCCCTTGCAGGCGACATGCCTGGCGGTTTGCAGCGTGGTCGCCCTGGGACGCATCCGGGTGGTCCGCCCATTCACGCTGATTCAGATCCTGTTCAATGTCGCGAATGTCGTCACTGCTACTGCGCTGGCGTGGCACTCGTATAACGGATTGCTGGGGCTGCATTGGGCGATGGCTCCGGCGCTCGCTGTTGCGGCCACCGTCTACTTCTTTTCCAATACCATCCTGTTGGCGCTGGTGATTGGATGGGACCAGAAGGTCGATCCCTTCGCCCTGTGGCGCCGGGATTTTCTATGGTTTCTGCCCTTTTATATTGTGGGCGCCATCCTTGCCGTGGCAGCCGATCTCATCGGCGCGAGTTTTGGATGGATGACGTCGCTGCTGCTCATTCCCATGGTCTATACGGTTTACCGCACGTACTCCGAGCAGCTGGCATTTGCGCGTGACCGGGAACGGCATGCCATCGAAACGGAGGCGCTGCACCTTCGCACCATCGAGGGGCTTGCCATGGCCATCGAAGCCAAGGATGAGGGCACGCACCGGCATCTGCTGCGGGTGCGGGTCTACGTTGCCGAGCTGGGCAAGCTGATGGGCCTCGACTCATCCCTGACGCAGGCGCTGCTGATCGCATCCTATCTGCATGATATCGGCAAGCTCGCCGTCCCGGAGTACATCATCAACAAGCCGGGCAAGCTGACGCCGGACGAGTTCGAAAAAATGAAGATTCATCCTGTGGTGGGCGCGGACATCCTGGAGCGGGTTCGCTTTCCCTATCCCGTGGTGCCCATCGTGCGTTCGCACCACGAGGCATGGGATGGGAGCGGGTATCCGGACGGCCTGAAGGGAGAGGAGATTCCCATCGGGGCGCGCCTGCTGACCGCCGTGGATTGCTTCGATGCACTGGCGTCCGAGCGGCCCTATCGCAAGGCGTTGCCGCTGGACGAGGCGATGGCGCTTGTGAAGAGCAGGGCCGGCGTGCAGTTCGATCCGCGGATCGTGGAACTGCTGGCCGGGCATTATCTCGAATTGGAAGAAAAGGCGCGCGCACAGATCGGGGAAATCGCGCCGCTGAAGACGGATTGGACGATCACGCGCGGAGCGGCGCCAGGAGCAGGGTTTGAGCTGACGCCCGGCAGTGGAACGGTGTTCAGCGCCGAAAATGCGCAGGGCGCTGTGGATGCGGCAGAGCCAGCGAAGAAGCACACTGCAACTGGCGCGGCGATGGACAAAGCAATCCGCGAAGCCAAGGCATTGTCTGAGCTGACTCAGGCGCTGGGCAGCTCCAGCGGTGCGCGGAATGCCGGTTTCGCGGTGTCGCGATGCATGCGGATGCTGGTTCCCTTCGATTGCTTTGCCGTCTATCTGAAGTCCGGCGAATCGCTCGCAATGCAATGGGGCGACAGTTTCCGGTTCGCGGCATTTTCGGCGCTGCGAATTCCGGTGGGCGCGGGTCTTTCGGGCTGGGTGGCGGAAAATGCGCGGCCCATTGTGAACGGAAACCCGACAGTCGAGCCAAACTATCTTGCCGGGAGCTTTTTTTTCAACGCGGCAAGCTCGGCTATTTCCATCCCGCTCTACAGGCAGGATCGCGCGGTCTTTGGGGTGCTCACGCTCTACTCAGTGGCAAGCGCGGCGTTTTCTGAGGATCATCTTTGCTCGCTTGAGGCGATCGAACCCGCATTCTCGCTTGCGTTGCGGAATGTTCTTCACCGCGAAAGCGATGAGAGCGATGCCGGCCTCTCTTCTGCGCTTGAAAGCATGGCGTTGCTATGAGGGGCGCCACTCGCCTGCTGCAACGGCTCGCCAGGACGCTTCTCGTTGTGCTGCTGGTTGTCGTCGGGTCTACGCTCTTGATGCGCTTTGCGCCTGGATACCTCAGCGATGCGCGCGAAATGGACGCACGCTACGCCGGCGCCGCACGCATCGAGCTCTCTGCCGAAGCGGCGCGCAGCGGCACTCTCTGGCAATTGCTTTCGAACGAGATGCACGCGTGGACCAAGGGGAGTCTCGGACTCTCCCGTCAGTACGATGTGCCGGTTCTGCAACTGATCGGTCCGCGGCTTGCCGTAACGGGAAGCCTGATGTTGCGATCGATCGTTCTAGCCTGGACGCTGGCGCTTTGCGCTTCCCTGCTCTCGAGCGCGGGCCGCAACCCATCCATGCTGTGGCAGGCGCCTGCCGCTGTTCTGCTGGCTGTGCCCACCGCCGCCATGGCGACGCTTTCCCTGTTAGCCGGAAGCGGTGGTCCGGTGCTGGTAATGACGTTGCTGCTTGCGGCGCGCGACTTCAAGTTTCTTGACCGCACACTGCGCACGGCGTGGCGCGATCCCTGCCTGCTGCAGGCGCGGGCCCAGGGCATCCCTGCGCTGCGGCTGGTGCGCGCGCATATTCTTCCCGGCATTCGTCCGCAGCTGCTGGCGCTGGCCACACTTTCGATTGTGACCGCGCTCGGTGCGCTGGTGCCAGTGGAAGTGATCTTCAACGTACCGGGTGTGGGCCAGCTGGCATGGAACGCGGCCATGAACCGCGATCTGCCCGTGCTGCTGGCTGTAACCATGATCATGGCAATCGCAGTTACGCTGGCAGGAATGACATCGGACCGCAGCATCGATTGGCAGGCCGCGTGAGAGCCCGGCGTCTGGCCTTGTGGGCGCTGCTGGGCCTGGTCTTGGCCGCTGCGGCGGTGGTGTGGGCGCCGAATAGCAGCTACTCCAATCAGGATCGGGATCTGCCGCTGGCGGGCGCGTCGGTGCATCATCCCGCGGGGACTGACGCACTGGGCCGCGACCGCATGGTGCGCGTTGCGGCAGCCCTGCTGCTGGGACTGGCCGGCGCAGTGGCCGCTGCGGCAGCCACCACGCTGGCCGCGGCCGCGGTGGGTGCGCTGTCGGCATTCAGTCCCGCCGCTCTGGGCGCAGCCGGCATGATGGTGTGCGATGTCTTTCTCGCTCTGCCGTGGCTTTTCCTGCTCATGATGGTGCGCTCCGCGCTGCCGCTCACCACGTCTCCAGGATCTTCGGCTGCCATCACATTTTTCGTTCTGGCAGCGCTGGGATGGCCGGCCTGCGCGCGCGCAGTGTATCGCGGGGCCGTAAACCTGAAACATGCCGAATGGATGCTTCAGGCTCGCGCCGGTGGCCTGCGCCCAAGCCAGATGCTGCGCCACGTAATGCCCAACCTGATGCCGCTGCTGGTTCCGCAATTTCTCATCTCCATCCCCGCCTTCATCATGGCCGAGGCAAATCTGGGCGCGCTCGGCCTGGGCATCGGAGAACCGCTTCCCTCATGGGGCGGAATGCTGGCGGAGCTGGATAGCTCCGCCATGCTGCTTCAGACCCGCTGGGTCTATCTGCCTATTGCTCTGCTGATTTTGGTCCTGCTTCTGGTGGAAGCGATCTCCGTCGAGGCGCGGCCATGAACGGCGATATTCTGCTGCGCGTGCAATTGCAGGCCGGTTATGCGGGCAAGCAGGTGCTGCATGACGTCCGATTTGAATTGCAGCGCGGCGAGGTGCTGGGTCTTGTGGGCACCAGTGGAGCCGGCAAGAGCACGCTGGTGCAATCGCTGCTCGGTCTGCTGCCATGGCGCGGCGGGCGCGTGACAGGCCAGGTGATGCTGGACGGGCAGAACCTGCTTGCGCTCTCCGATCGCGAACTGCGCAAGCTGCGCGGACGTCAGGTCGCACTGATTCCGCAGAGCCCCATGACCGCTCTGAACGCGGCCATCAGCCTGCAAACGCACTTCAACGAGGCCTGGAAAGCTCACGAAAAAAGCGGCGTCGCGGCGCTGGCGCGGAGGCTTAGAACGCTGCTGGCCGAAGTGCAGCTGCCTTTCGACGCTGAATTTCTGCGCAGACGGCCTTCGCAGATCAGCGTGGGCCAGGCGCAGCGCGTGCTCATCGCACTGGCCCTGCTGCACCGCCCCGCGCTTATCATCGCGGACGAGCCGACCAGCGCCCTGGACCCGGTGACGCAGACCCAGATCGTTGAGCTCTTAAAAAGCCTCAATCGACTGCATGGCACAACGCTGCTCTACATCTCGCACGACCTGGTCTCCGTGCTGCAACTCAGCGACCGCGTGGCCGTGCTCGATGCCGGAACCATCGTGGAGACTTTGCCTGTGCTCGACATCGGGCAGGCGCGGCACCCATCCACGCTTGCGCTGCTCAAGGCGCTCCCGGTGCCTGCCGAGGTTCTGTTGAGTTATCGCGGCCGTTCGGCCGCCGAATCTGCCGACCACATTCTCAGCAAATGCAGCTGACCTGCCTCGCTTGACCTCCGAACCTACCTTGACACAGAGCGCTGAGCCTGCTTGACTGGCGGCCCGACCGACCGTGACATTCCATCCGAATTCGAAAACGGATTTACAACTTCGGTGTGATCGGGGCTGCGCTGCGGTGTCATTGTGCCTGAACAGTTACGTAACTAAAGTTCAACAAGTAGCAAACTTCCCC
>Ga0302324_100022559_pt1 | contig 12227 bp, 11 predicted proteins | sample Palsa_T0_1_FD_201949 | JGI IMG/M metagenome (GOLD analysis project Ga0302324, IMG submission 201949) | Peat permafrost microbial communities from Stordalen Mire near Abisko, Sweden - Palsa_T0_1 | ecosystem: Environmental > Terrestrial > Soil > Palsa > Peat permafrost | place: Sweden: Abisko...
ATCCCAGCACGGAAGTGGAATCGGATATCGTAAGTGGTCTCATGTTTCCAGGAGACCACGTCTTCACCGGATACGCAATTACTTATGACGTGGTGTTTAATTCGGATTGCTCTTCATGAGATCCTTCAGCGGCACCGCCTGCGGTGGTCATCGCATCTGGTGTCTTTAGATCCACTCAGACTCTGTGAGTTCCAGGGTTCCGAGGAAACCGCGTCGCCCTTCAAACAATTGGAGCGGATGGAGACCGATAATTTACTGCGAAAAGCCATTGCCGAGCTACCCGAGAAATACCAGGCACTGATCGTGCTACGCGACATGCAGGGCGTCAGTGTTAGGGACGCCGCCCGACTGCTCGGGATGACCGTTCCCGCAGTGAAGACCCGGCATCGGCGCGCCCGCCTCAAGATGGCCCACTCACTGGCGCCCTTGCTTCAAAAGCGCGCTCCTGTGCCGACATAATCCAGGCCAACCAGGGTGCAATCGTCGCTCAGGGGGCGGCCATTCTGGAATAGACACACAGAAGTGAAGATCTGATCCAGCGACATTCCTAAAGAAACGAACGCTTCCAGCCGCTCCTCGCCAAAAAAATCGCCTTCTGGACTCTCTGCTTCCGTGACACCATCGGTGACCAGAATAAGCCTGTCCCCACAATTCAAACGAAAGCCGCTGCGGCGATATTCCGCATTTCGCATCAGGCCGACTGGCAGATTGGATTCGCGGAGGCGGGTCACTTCTCCACCGGCGCGCGCGACCAACGGGGGAATATGGCCGCAGTTGAGATACACGCCTTGGCCATCCGGCTTCACACAGACGATGACAAGCGTGGCGTACTTGGATCCCAGATCGCGCACGCAGAAGAACTCGTTGGCATTGCGCGCGATCTCGGCCAGCGGCACATTGGATAACAGACCCTCGTGGATCATGCCTTGCAGCAGCGACGCCATCACGGCCGCCGCGACGCCTTTGCCCGACACATCCGCGATCGCCGCCACCACGGAGTCGCCCACGGTGAGGACGCTGAAGAAGTCCCCACCGATTTCCCTGCAGGGCTGGCTTTTTCCCAACGCTTCGGCGAACGGGGGTTGGAGAGCCGTCACGGCCATCAGGCCTTGCTGAATGCGCGCCGCAGCCGCGAGTTCTTCTTGATGATCGCGATGTTGCTCGCGGGTTGTGCGATCGTGCTCGATCGCTTGCCGGATCGCTTCCAACAGTTCGCCATCGTCAAACGGCTTGGTGAGAAATTCCACCGCGCCGGACTTCATCGCGCGCACGGACGTAGGGACGTCGGCGTGGCCTGTGATGAAAATAACGGGAATCTGGATCTTGTTCTTGATCAGTTCGCTTTGCAGGTCCAAGCCGCTCAGCCCCGGCAAGGCCACGTCCAAAACCAGACACGCATGCCGATCCCGCGGCTTTGAATCCAGGAAATCCCGTGCTGAGACGAAGGTCTGAACGCGCCACCCGACCGACCGGAGCAGACTATCGATAGCTCCCCGCAGAGATGGATCGTCATCCACGACATACACGACGGATTCTTCTTGGTTCATTCGTTATCACTCCCGCCAAATGAAGGGCTGCACGCGAGAGGCCGCTGACAATCGAGCGCTCGAGTCGATGTGGCAAGATGCTTGCACTGCTTACTCCGGAGGCTATTACATGACTGAGTGTTCACATCTCGGACTAATTCGGAACGTATGTCCCCGCACCCGCGGCTGTGAGGAGTGCCTCAAATTGGGCGACGTGTGGGTCCATCTTCGGCTGTGCCTCACCTGCGGCCACGTCGGCTGCTGCGATACATCGAAGGATAAGCACGCCACGAAGCACTTTCATCAGACCCAGCACCCAATCATGCGATCCTTCGAACCCGGCGAAGATTGGGGCTGGTGTTATGTGGACGAAGTGATGCTCGATTTCTCGTATGTCCAGCCTGGCGCGTTTCGACCTTAGGCTGTCGCCCTCCGCGACGCGTGTCCGGGCAGAACGATGCCGAGTCTGCGAACTCTATAGAAGAGAGTAGATCTAGGGATGCCGAGCAAGACCGCGGCCCCGGCCAATTGCCCGTTGGTCTTCTCAAGAATGCGGAGGATGTGGGCGCGTTCCGCGTCTCTGAGGGTGATCGGTTCGACGGGTACCTGGTGGTTTAAGCGAATCAACTCACTGACCGGCGGTTCCAGTACGGAGCCCCGCGACAGAATCACGGCGCGCTCAATGAAATTCTGCAGTTCACGGATGTTGCCTGGCCAAGAGTAGCTCACCATGCTTTCCATGGCTGCCGCTGGAATGGTTTCGATTTGCCGGTTGAATTGCTGAGAGTACTTGTTGGTGTAGTACCAGATCAGATGAGGAATGTCGTCGGGCCGATCGCGCAACGCCGGAACGGTGATAGGAAAGACGCTCAGCCTGTAAAAGAGATCCGGCCGGAATGTTCCTTTCTCGACCATTTGAGCGAGATTGCGATGTGTGGCGGCAATCAGCCGCACATTGGTTTGGATTGTGCGAGTCCCGCCCAGGCGCTCGAATTCCCGCTCCTGGAGCACCCGAAGCAGCTTGGGCTGCAGTTCCATGGGAATGTCTCCTATTTCGTCAAGGAACAACGACCCTTTATCCGCCAGTTCGAAGCGGCCTAAGCGTTGCGCCATGGCGCCGGTGAAAGCCCCTCGCTCATGACCGAAAAGTTCGCTCTCGAGTAAACCCAGTGGAATGGCGGCGCAATTTACCTTTATAAGAGCCTGTTGCCGTCGTGGGCTACGCTTGTGTATGAAACCCGCGATGAGTTCCTTGCCGGTCCCCGTGTCGCCTTGGATGATGACGGTGCAGTTCGTGTCTGCAACCATCTCAGCCTGGCTGAGCACCTCCTTCAACTTACGACTTTCCGCAATAATATCCTGTTCGCCACTTCCGAGGGAAGCCCGGTTGAGCGTGAATCGTTCCGGCGCGTTCGTTGTGACACACGTGTCCATACTTCCTCGCTTTCGTTACGTCAAGTTTTTCCGGGAACTGATTATATTTGGAAGTCTATTGCTTCCTCAAATCGACAGCCGCACTAAGCACTCCGAGCAAAGCCTCATCGTTGAAAGGCTTGCCGAAAAATGCCACGGCGCCCTGTGCCAGTGCGGCTTGTCGTACCTCGTCGTCGGCATGAGCCGTTACGAATATGATTGGGACCGAGCAGTCCATCTCTCGGAGGCGGCGCTGAAGCTCAATACCACTTAGGCCCGGCATTTTGACGTCGAGTACCAGGCCATCGGGGTCGCTAATGCGCTCCGACTCCAAAAACGCTTCGGCGGATTCGAACATCAGGGTCCGGTAACCGGCGGAGCGGAGAAGGCTATTGATGGAAGTGCGAACCGACTCGTCGTCGTCCACTATCCCGACTAGCGCGACCGTCGCTGTCTTGTTCATGGTCTTTTGTCCTGCAATTGACTAATGGCTGAGTCAGTCATCATGAACAGACAATATCACTCCCTATTTCACGGTACTACCACACCTTAGTATTATTCGTTTACTCCCCCTTCCCCGGTGCTTCCAGTTCGCCCGATTTTTCGACCATTCGAACCAATTCCGCCAACGAGTTAGCCATCATCTTGCGCATCACTTGCGCCCGTTGTAGTTTCACGGTTACCTCGCTGGTTCCCAATTCAGCTGCAATCTGCTTATTCAATAGACCAGAAACAACCAATTTCATTACTTCCAGTTCCCGGGGTGTCAGCGAGCGAACACGTTTTCGAAGATCCGTTGTCTCGGCACGCTCCTGCTGAAGCTCCTGGTCCCGTTGAATGGCTTGCCGGATCGCGTCCAGCAAATCCTGATCGCGGAAGGGCTTAGTAAGGAATTCCAGCGCGCCGGCCTTCATCGCGCGAACCGACATCGGGATGTCGCCGTGTCCAGTGATGAAGACAATGGGAGTCTCGATTCCCGCTCGGGCGAGCTCGCTTTGCAGGTCCAGTCCACTCAGGCCCGGCAGACGCACATCCAGCACCAGGCAACCCGGCGCGGTCTGTCGCTTGGCCGCGAGAAAATCTTGCGCCGACTCGAAAGTCTGGACGTTCAGCCCAACTGATCGGATGAGGCTCTCGAGCGATTTTCGAATCCCCTCGTCATCATCCACGACATAAACGACTGGATTTTCCGCCATTCGGTTCAGGCCGCCGGGACTGAGACCTGGGCAGGAAGTGTGAACTGAAATGTCGCGCCACGGCCGGGGTTACTTGCCGCCCACAGGCGGCCACCGTGCGATTGGATGGTGGAGCGACTGATCGCAAGCCCCATCCCCATCCCGTGCGGTTTGGTGGTGAAGAAGGGATTGAAGAGCTGGTTGAGATTTTCAGGATCGATTCCCACGCCCGAGTCTTGGACGGCAACAATCACCTGGCTGGCCTCGTTTCGCGAGGTCACCAACACTTCCTTGGGGCTCTCCGCAGCCGCGCTAGTGGCTTCGACGGCGTTCATTAACAGATTTAAGACCACCTGCTGTAATTGGACTCGATCTCCCACCACGGCCGCCACGTCGCCTGCCAACTCGGCGCGCAGCACGACTTTGTTCCGCTGTACTTCGTGATCGATGAGGTTTAGTACCTCGCGAACCATTCCGTTGATTTCGAGCAGCGACATCTGGGGTGGCCTCTTCGTCATGAACGCGCGGATTCTCGCGATAATGTCGCTGGCGCGCTTTCCCTGTTGAACGATCGCGGTTACCGAGGCCCGAGCCTCATCGAGATTTGGTTCGGCTAGGGTCATCCAACGCAGGCAGGCATTGCCGTTCGTCACGACGGCAGCGAGGGGTTGGTTTATCTCGTGAGCGATTGACGCAGCCAATTCTCCCATCGTCGTCACACGAGCCATATGCGCCAACTGATTCTGCATGGACACCAGATTTTCGGCGGCCCGCTTGCGCGCGGTGATATCCGTATTGATTTGTAGCACTGCCGCCGGCTGGCCGTGCTCACCGCGCTGGAGAGCCCAGCGGCTGGATACGACAATGGTTTCCCCGTCCCGCCGGGTTTGAGTCAGCTCGCCCTCCCACCGCCCGGATCGAACGATTTCCTCCTTGAGGTGTTGATTGCTGGAGGGATATATGGAGCGCAGAAGTTGTGGCGCGATCTCACCCAGCGCCTCTTCGCGCGGCCAGCCATAAACCTCCTCGGCGCCCGAGTTCCAATACGTGATCCTGTCGTTGAGATCCCGCACGATGATTGCGTCGTGGGCCAGTTCCAATAGGTCCGCCTGCTTGCGCAGTTCCTCTTCGGCGCGCAGGCGCTCGTTGATCTCGGCGCGCAGTAGTAAATTGGCGCTGCCGAGCTCCTGTGTTCGGGCCTGAACTCGCAATTCCAGCTCGTCGTGCGCAAGCTGTAGCGCTCTTTCCGCACGAGTGCGTTCGGCAATCTGTCGTTCCAACTCGAGGTTGGCGACGCGCAGTTGCGACGGGCTCGGGAGCATTAAGGCACGCGGAATCATGGGTACCAGCGCGGCTGCGGTCGCGATGGAGGCTCCCGCCGTAATCGCCTTGATAACACCGGCCAGCCGGTATGTCCCGTGCCACAGCGTCCAGATCTCCATGGCGTGTGTGGCGCCGCAACCGAGAATGAACACACCAAACATGAAAAATACCCAGTGGAATGGCAAGTCCCGGCGCTTCCGCACAAAATACACCAGAGCTAGAGGAATGAAGAGGTAAGACAGAGCGATGGCCCCGTCCGATGCCGCATGCAGCCAAACAATTTCCGGCTTCCAGAGATAACAATAGCCGTGGGGCATGAAATCGGAGGAAAACAGCTTCCGGAGAAATTCGTTCATACGCTCAACCCTCCCAGTTCGGATCGTGATTTTGTTTTCATCAACGCGATGAAATATGCAAAAAGAGTTCCAACCCCTAGTTACAAACAAGTGATTCGTTGAGAGTCGTTTGTAATATTCGATCCGGTGGGTGACTGCCCCGCCAAGTGAAAGGATTCGTCGTTCCTCCGACGAAGGCACCTCCGCTGCTTCCTGGAGCGGCAGAATAGTGCGAGCCGCCGGGGGGAAGGCATTCAAAATCGTAACTAATCGCACTGAACCGATCTAGCTCGAAAAACTACGTGAGTACGAGAATGCTCCCGTTATGGACTGATCAAGCGATGTTTGATGGCATACTGTACCAACTCAGCGATGGTGTGCAGATCCAGGGCCTCCATGGCACGGTAGCGATGGAATTCTACAGTCCGCGGAGAAATCTTTAGAAGCTCGGCGATCTTCTTGGTGCTCTTTCCCTCGGCGGTCATTTGGAGGACCTCCCTGAGCCGTGGCGACAGGCCTTGCAGTTTGTCTCGCGAGCTATCGTCTCGTTTGATCTGGGACTCGAGCAATGACTTGTCGATCGAAGGGGAGACGTAGGTTCTCCCCTGCAGCACCTCCCGAATCGCGTTCGTGATCTCGATACCCGCGGAACTCTTCAGCACATACGCCAATCCCCCGGCCCGAAACGCTTCTGAGACATAGACTATGTCGGGATGCATGCTAAGGAACACGATCTTGGCGCTCAGGCCGACCTTCTGGATCTGGCGGGCGGCCTCGATCCCGTTCAGCAGAGGCATGGAGACATCCACCACGATCACAGCGGGCTTAAGCCGCTTGGAGTCCATGACCAACGCCAGTCCATCGGCGACGATCCCGATCACATCAAAATCGGTTTCCAGCACGCGCCGCAATCCTTGGACCACAATGTCGTGATCATCGGCCAGCAATACTGTAGGTCTTTTGTCATTTACCGCCCTATCTTCCGAGGCGACGCGTTCTTTATCCTTCCGGGTTTTCGCGGTTCGGGTGTGGTCCTTCCCGTCAGTAACGGAATTCCGGCAGAAGCGCAGCTTCCGGCAAAAGCCCAGCTTCGGAACGACGAATTCGCTCGGAACCGTCGCCATCCTAGCTCGCTTCCAACGCGACGCGAACCTTCACCCGCGTGCCCTTTCCGGGCTCTGAGTGAACCGAGAACTTGCCATTCACCAGCCGGCAGCGTTCGTCAACACTGATCAGTCCTAAACGTCCCTTGCTTTTGACCTTTTCGGGATCGAATCCATCGCCGTTGTCAACGATTTCCAGGGCGATCTCATTGTGGCCGGCCCTTAACGTGACTTGTACTGAAGCTGCGTTGGCGTGCCTGGCCACATTTCGCAGACATTCCTGTGCCACTCGATAAAGGCACAAAGCAACATCATCCGGGATATTGCATGGAATGCCGGCTGGATTGAATTCCGTTGGAATGCCGTGCTGCTTGGCGAAGATCAGACATTCGTTCTTGAGTGCTGCTTCGAGGCCAAGGTCGTCCAGAATAGCGGGGTGCAGTTGCCGCGAGATCTGGTGAATGTCTTTCGAGAGGTCGCCGATCTGTTCGGTGAAACATTTCAGGCGGGCTCTGATCGTCTCAAAGGATTCCGGTGGTCCCAGTGCGAGGGCGGCCATTTCGATCCCCAACACTGCGAGCTTTTGACTGAAAGTATCGTGGAGCTCGCGAGCCAGGTACCGGTTCTGGGTCTCCTGAAGGTCAATCAGCCGGGCAGTCAGCGCTCGCAATTCCTGCTGGTAGTGGAGCAAGACTGCCCGGTTTCTTTCGCGCTCGATGATTTGCGCCGCGTGAACGGCGTAAAGATCGGTCAACCGTAACTCATCTTCAGTGGGACGGCGCGGCGTATCGAATTGCGTTGAGATCGCGCCGAGCTGTTCGCCGCTTCGGCCAAACAAAGGTGTTGCTTGTACGGCTCGAAATCCGGCCGATGCGGCACTCGCGCGGTGTGGTTCAAAATCCGCGTCCCTCTCAACATCCTCAATGATGACTCGCCGGTGTTGTTTCATGGCCCGGCCACAAGCCGTTGTCTCGTCGTGCACGTCCGCGAAGTACATGAGAACATCCTGCTGAAACCCCTGTTGCGCGACGATTTCCAGAGAATGTTCCGGATTGTACAACTGTAGAATGCCGAAGTCGGCGTTCTGAATCGCTATCACCGCCGAGAGGACTTCTTCGAGGAGAGGCTGGACTTCCGTGTTGGCCAGCAGCCGCGTGCTGAACTCATGCAGCCGGGTCATGACATGAAGGTCCGCCGCCAAGGCGTTCTTGAGCGCCGTAGTTTCGGTTTCAGCCCGCTTACGCGCAGTGATGTTCTGAACCAAGCCGACGAAATAATCCACGGAGCCATCCGGGCTGCGCTGGCATTTCGCGGTCATGATCGAATCGATCACCTGGCCATCCTTTCGAATCCAACGCTTGTCCAAAGTGTAGCCGTCAAACTCGCCGGCCATAACACGATTGAATTGGGCTAGGTCGGCGGCCAGATCGTCCGGGTGCGTCAATTCCGCCCAAGTCTTCTGGAGCAACTCGGCACGTTCGTAGCCCAGGATACGGCACAGCTCGTCGTTCACCTCGAGAACGCCTTTGTCGGGAGACGTTGTAGCCATACCAATCAACCCTAATTCGAAGTACCGACGGAAGCGGTCCTCGCTTTCCCGAAGCGCCTCTTGCGTGTTCTTGTAATCAGTAATGTCCAACACCATATTGATGGCGCCGGCAAGAGATCCAGACGTGTCCAGGATAGGTTGCGGATAAGCTCTCACCTGGCGTCGGGTGCCGTCAGGACGCTCAACGATAGCTTCGCCGGACAGCGCACGTCCCTCTTTCAGCGAAATCGCCATCGGGCACAAATCGAGGGGCAACGGTCTACCATCGGGATGGTACATCTTGTACGATCCGCACCATTTGTCGCGTTCAAGATCGGGTGTGCGCCCCCACAGCGCCACGGCGGCATCGTTGAAGAGCGTGACACGGCCTGTCGCGTCGCAAGTATAGACGGCCGCCGCCGGCAGGTTTCGAAGTACCGAACGATAGCGAGCCTCGCTGTCATCTAGCGCTTCCTCGGCACGCTGACGCGCAATCAGTTCTACGGCAAGCAGGGCGTGAAGATCGCTGAAGCGGAGCTCCTGATCTGTCCAATGGTGAGGCGCTCGAAAAAATGTTGAGATGACGCCCAGCGGCTCACCATCGCGGCCGAACAGGGGTGTGGCTTGAAACGCGCGATACATGGCGAAACTGGCATCAGCCCGGACGTCTTCAGCGGATATGTCCACTGCCATGACGCGCCGGCCTTGGGCGAGCGCACGGCTCCAGACCGTGCGTTGGGAGTCGGCATCCCGGAAGGGGGCAATTAATTCTTGGCTGAGGCCCCTGAGTGCGACCATCTCCGGGCGCAGGGTGATGGGATTGCACAGGTGAACAGAGCCGACGTCAGCTTTTTGAAGTTCGACGGTGGCAGCCAGTACCTCGTCCAGGAGTAGCTTGACTTCAATCTTGGCGGGCACACAAGTGCGCTCCAATCCAGGGTTGCTCGATTCCTGGACACGGGTCAACAATCACGCCTCCGAGATAGCCGTAGCCGACGAGCATCAAGCCCAAAGAGATTCAGTTGCTTCGATGACGACTTCTTCCATCGACTGGCAATGGCTAAAGGAGGTCGGCCGGTTGATCTTCGACACATAGGCTATAAAGTCAGCTGAGTAATACTAAGCGCGTCCCCTGCAGAATTCAAGAGCTTCGCTTCGATTAGCCAAAAGATAGTCTTGCGATGCAATTGCATCGGACCGCCGAGTTGGCATAAAAGATGCCAATGGAAGACTCCTTATTAAAGGAGCAACATGGAAGAAGCTCAGCCCATCCAAGTTTCGAAAGTACGGATCTACGGAAGAATGGGATCCGCGGTCGGCTACATGATCCGCGATTTCCTGCATCGCAGTGATGTCCCTTTCGAGTGGATCGAAATTAACACGGACCAAGACGCTCGCAGATTAGCGGGAGTTAGCTCCCTCAACGATAGCCGGCTGCCCGTTTGCGTGTTCGCCGATGGCACGCGAATGGAATGCCCCACGGTCAGGCAAATCACAGAAAAGCTGGGCTGGTTCCACGACCCGTCCCGGTCGCAATACGACCTCGCGATCTATGGCGCCGGCCCGGCCGGATTAAGCGCCGCCGTCTATGGCGCTTCCGAAGGGCTGGCTACCATTCTGGTGGAGAGGTTGACGGTTGGGGGACAGGCGGGCAGCAGTTCAAAAATCGAAAATTACCTCGGCTTTCCCAAGGGAATTAGCGGCGCTGAACTCGCGGAGCGAGCGCGCGAGCAGGCCTTGCGTTTTGGCGCCGAGCTTCTTCTTGCGCGCGAGGGGGTCCGCGGCGAGTTTGTTCCCGGGAAAGGCGTCGGTTATCTGGCCGATGGCATAAAAATTGTCGCGCGGTGCACCATCTGTGCCACGGGCGTCCAATATCGCCGGTTGGATCTCCCTTGGGAGGAGAAGTTTCTAGGAGCCGGAGTTTACTATGGGGCCGGCGCGAGCGAGGCCTCGCTATGCGGCAATGAAGATGTTTTCGTGGTGGGCGCAGGTAACTCCGCCGGGCAAGCCGCGCTGCACTTCGCCCGATTCGCCGAAACCGTAACCATTGTAGCGCTGGAAGAAACGCTCCGACAGGCGATGTCGCACTACCTGATTAACCGCATCCAGGCGACGCCCAACATTCGTGTCTTCACTCATACCAAAGTGTTGGCACTGCACGGAGACGAGATTCTCCGCGAGATCACACTTACCAATTGCGATACCGGCCAACAGCAGACATTCGCAACGCGCTGGCTGTTTGTCTGCATCGGGGGGATGCCGCATACCGACTGGGCCGCCGAAGTGGGCATTCAACGCGATGCATCCGGCTATCTGATCACAGGGCCGGACCTGCTGCTGAATGGTGCGTCGCCAAAGAACTGGCCCTTGGACCGCAACCCTTATTATCTGGAGACCAACGTTCCCGGCGTATTTGCCGCCGGCGACGTGCGCCATGGCTCCGTGAAGCGCTGCGCGTCGGCCGTCGGCGAAGGCGCAATGGCCGTAACCTTCGCACACCGTTATCTTTCCCAAGGCTGAGCCTTCTTAGAACGTGCAGTCTATCTGTAGACGGCTCCGCGCCAATAATCGACGGCGGCGCCGCGTCTCGTTGGCCGCTCAACGATGCCCGATCGTTCATAACAATCGACAATCTATGGGTTCGCGGTCACGCCATGTTGTGGCACCGGAGCTGCATCAAAACTATATGAGGAGACACCGCAATATGGCAGCGATTGCTGACGTAAAGACTAGAAGTGATAGCGCAATTAATCAGGACGTGATGCTCGAGTTGAAATGGGATCCCAAGATTACCTCGAACGACATCGCCGTGGCGGTCAAGGACGGCGTGGTCACGTTGTCCGGATTCGCCTCCAGCTACATGGAAAAGGACGCAGCCGAAAAAGCGGCCAAGCGTGTGTATGGCGTGCGCGCTGTCGCCAACGACATTCAGATCAAACTGTCGTCCACCCGGACCGATCCGGAAGTTGCGCGCGACGCCGTCCATGAACTGGAAAGCCACGTGCTGATTCCCGCCGACAAGATCAAAGTGACGGTACGCAACGGCTGGTTGACGCTGGATGGCGAGGTCGACTGGCAATACCAGAAGAATCTGGCCGAATCATCCGTCAAGAAGCTGAAGGGTGTGATCGGCATTACCAACAATATTTTGGTTAAGCCAAAAATAACGCCGACAGAAGTGAAAACGAAAATTGAAGAGGCGCTGAAGCGCAACGCCGAGATCGATGCACACAGAGTAACCGTGGATGTGGAAGGCAGTACCGTCATCCTGCACGGCAGCGTTCGTTCATGGGCTGAGAAGGAGGAGGCGGAGCGCGGGGCCTGGTCCGCGCCGGGAGTGACGAAAGTAGAGAACTACATTTATATAACGCCCTAGAGCGGTATGCTCCCCCTTTCGGCACGGTCTAGATAATTCCTTCCCACCAACAGCGGCATCTGGACCGTGCATTTTTATTAGCTTCGACAATGAGGTGATCGTTATGGCAAAGGCAATTGGGATAGACTTAGGAACCACGAATTCGGTAGTCGCGGTGATGGAGGGCGGCAAACCCACCGTGATCATCAACAGCGAGGGAAGTCGGCTGACTCCTTCCGTGGTGGGGTTTACCAACGCGGGCGAACGGTTGGTAGGTCAGCTGGCCAAGCGTCAGGCGGTGCTCAATCCAGAGAACACCATCTACTCGGCGAAACGTTTTATTGGACGCCGATTCCCGGAGGTGCAGTCCGAGATCAAGAACGTGCCTTACAAAGTGGTGGCGGGTCCTAACGACGCGGTGCGCTTCTTGATCTCCGGCAAGCAATACTCACCGGAAGAGATCTCCTCG
>Ga0302324_100022560_pt1 | contig 12227 bp, 10 predicted proteins | sample Palsa_T0_1_FD_201949 | JGI IMG/M metagenome (GOLD analysis project Ga0302324, IMG submission 201949) | Peat permafrost microbial communities from Stordalen Mire near Abisko, Sweden - Palsa_T0_1 | ecosystem: Environmental > Terrestrial > Soil > Palsa > Peat permafrost | place: Sweden: Abisko...
CGTCACCGGGGTTACTTGGGTCGACGGCGAGCTCTGGCATGGCACCTGGGAAGGTGACAAGAGTGATTTGCGCCGTGTCGACCCTCGAACCGGCGCGGTCCTCCAGACGCTCGACATGCCTCCTGGCATCGGCGTCTCAGGACTCGAGTCCGACAGTGCCGATCAGTTCTTCTGTGGCGGCGGCCGCAGCGGCAAGATCAGAGCGGTGCGCCGACCCAAGCACTCATGAGCGCCCGGCGAGCTTGAATATGTCTGCGCGCCGCACCCAAACGTCAATTGCAACCTCCGCCTGACGGAGTAATTCGTCAGATGTGCGACCTCGCGGCCATTGCGTCGCGAGGTCGCAATATCTGACTAAGCGGCCTTTTGGGCCGAAAGCAAACCCAAGAGAGCTTTCGCAGCACCAGTTGAGGACGCCGGGTTTTGGCCCGTAACCAGGCGTCCATCGATCACATGAAACGGCTGAAAGTCCGCGACCTTCTCGAAGATCGCACCGAGCCGCATCAATTCATCTTCGACCAGGAATGGCACCACATGTGTGAGCTTCATAAATTCTTCTTCGCCATTGGTGAACCCAGTCACGTGCTTCCCCTTCACGAGCGGCGCGCCTTTGTAAGTTACATGCCGAAGTACCCCGGGTGAGTGGCAGACCAACGCGATCGGCTTGCCTGAATTGTAAAATGACTCGAGTAGAGCGATGGATTCGGCGCTTTCCGCAAGGTCCCACATAGGCCCGTGTCCGCCAACATAAAATATAGTGTCGAAATCTTGGGACTTCATGTCTCCTAGCTTGACTGTCTGGGAAAGCGCTTTTTGCGCGACGGGGTCCTGCTTGAACCGCGCCATTGCATCGGTCTGATTTTCCGGCAAATCGCTTTTTGGATCGACCGGCGGTTGACCGCCCTTGGGTGAAGCAAGGGTCAATTGCACACCCGCGTCGCGAAAAACAAAGTAGGGAGCGGCAAACTCTTCGAGCCAAAAGCCAGTCGGGCGGCCGGTGTCGCCCAGTCGATCGTGTGAAGTCAGCACCATCAAGATCTTCATATTCATTTTCCTCTGTAATTCGTGAACGGACGCGAGGTTTTCGTCTATCGGGATCAAAACACTGCCGAAGGACCCCGGCAATAGAACGAAGGTATCGGCGATCTCTGTGAATCGCGCTTAATTCCCAAGCGTCACAAAACACAGCCCAACGGGACGCTATATATCTTGGGACTATCGCGCGAGCGCTTACCCCGTCGGGGGAGCTACTGTACTACCCGCAGCCCATGTGCTTCGGTTGGGGCTGGAACCACTGCCGGATCGGCATCGAGGCTATTGTTAACTACGAGCGGCTAGAGCCACATCATCTTGGGGGTTTGCCGGAAATACCCGCGACCCTCAAGGAATCGGTGCAGAGATTCTTGACCCCCCGACCTTGCGGACACGCCTGATTGCAAGAAGTAATTCACACTGCGAATTAACCGAACGTGAAATCAAGTGCCTCTGCGCCTGCGTCTAGAAATTCGATTTCGAATAGCCGATCTGCTATTGGTTGCGACTGCCGAATGAGCTGATACATCCGCCGTTCAATAACCGTGCCGCTGCCCTGCTCATCTGCGTCGGCTCCGTGAGCAGAGCTCGGCGCCCGCCCATCGGCGCGACGCTTTGCGTCAGACATCCTTAGAGCGAAGAAGCGAGAAACCCGCGAACCAAAGCTGCGATCTCATCTGCAGCCGTATCCAGTGCGAAGTGACCGGCGTCGAGTACATGAACTTGAGCATCCCGCACATCCCGGCGATAGGCTTCCGGTTCGGAGAGGTCGAACGAGGGATCATACTTACCCCAGACGACGAGCAAGCGCGGCTGCTTTTCAGCCATCCAGGCCTGCCACTTGGGATACGCCGCAACGTTCGTGCGATAGTCATAGAAGAGGTCGCTTTGAATATCGGCTTGCCCAGGTTGGCTAAGAAAGGCAAATTCATCCGCCCAGAGATCCGGGTCATAGCGTTCGACATTGGGATCGCTCCCCACATGGCGCGCCCGCGTCGTCGCGAGCGATAGGAGATTTGTCCGGAGCACGCTTTCATTGGCTGCGCGGTCCGCCCAAAAGGCCCGTCGCGGCTTCCAAATCGCACCCAAGCCTTCGTTGTGCGCCACAGCGTTCTGTACGATGAGGCCCTGCAAGCGACCCGGATGGGCCAAGGCCACGCGAAATCCCACAGGGCCGCCGTAATCCTGCATAAAAAGCGTGTAACGCGTGAGTCCAAGCGCCTCGGTGAAGTGATTAGTGATGTCTGCAAGATGGTCAAACGTATAAGCGAAGACTTTCGGATCCGGCCAGTCGCTGTGACCGAACCCGGCGTAATCGGGCGCTACAAGGTGGTAACGGTCGGAAAGTCGAGCAAAGAGTGGCTCAAACATCCGCGATGAAGAGGGCAATCCGTGCAGCAGTAACAGCGTCGGTGCGTCTTGCGAACCCGCCTCGCGGTAGAAGATGGAGAGCCCATCAACCCGCATTGTTCTATAGTAAGTTGGGTGTTTCACGTGACAGCGACGCCCGCACGAAGCCAGGTCTCTCGATGACTAGTTCGAAACTTTGCCAAGAGTGTTGAATCGCATCCATTGTACAAACGTATTGGTGTCACTGGCTCTTCCTTGAGAGTTTCTCTTACTGACTCCATGGATTCCTATGACCCGGGAATGCCCTCTCGATCGCGGGGAATAACCACCAGGATCTCACCACGCTGCGTGTGTTTGCTGCGGATGTGCAGCTACTTTCCCGTTATCTGCGCTCGCTGCAGTCCCTTCCTGACTACCGTATTATGGACCGAGGGAGTCATTCCGGCTCCGCGGCAAACCATCCGCGGTCCCCACCTGTCAGCGTTGCAGCCCAATCGCGAGGCGTAGCGTCGCGGCCATATTTACCAGATCCACGAGCGTCCGGGCCTGCATCTTTTGCATGGCCCTACCGCGGTGAGCCTTCACGGTGATCTCGCTGATGCCCAGTTCCCCGCCAACCTGCTTATTCAACCGCCCGGCCACCACCAAAGCCATGACCTCCCGCTCGCGTCGGCTGAGTAAGGCATGACGCTCCTTAACGGCCCGAAGCTGCGCTTCCATTCGAAGCGCCGCCTGGCTTCGTTCGATCGCATATCGGATTGCACTCAGCAACTCCTCCTCGCGGAAGGGCTTCGTCAAAAACTCGACAGCTCCCGCCTTCATGGCCTGCACCGTCATCGCTACGTCGCTATGGCCGGTGATGATGATGATCGGCATGTCGGTCCGATCGGCCGCGATTCGTTTCTGCAATTCAAGCCCGTTGACGTCCGGATGCGTGACGTCAAGCACCAAACAGCTCGGGACAAAGGTACGCGGGCAAGCGAGGAATTCCTGTGCGGAGGCAAAGGCGTGGGGCTGCCACCCGGCCGAGTTAATCATCGTTTCAAGCGTTTCACGCACGGAATCATCGTTGTCCACGACAAACACGACCGGCATGGCGTGCGGCACGGATGATGATCTTGATTGAGGGGCAAGCGCGCTAGCTAAACTCATGATGCATGTCCTTTAGGTACGACTGGTTGGTGCTGCGGTAAATCGTGGGCCCCTCGCCCGAAATCAAAGTTACCTTTAACCATATAACCGCACATCCCAACTTCGAGTGTGTAGCTGACAGTCATAAAGTGGGGGATCCACTACTTTTGCGCTGACGGATGTCGGCGCTGTCGGTCTTGGTGGGGCGCCGTAGCGCGGCGACCGGCCGATTAGGTATTCCTACCGATATATAGGGTTTCGCTCAGAGATGCGGTACGCGCGCAGGTAAAACGTCGCCCGGGAGTGACCTTTATAGGCCCTATAGGAAGGAATCGCGAAGAAAATCTCAGTACCTTGCATGGGTTTGCTTCGGCAACGCAGTTCGCCACGGACTTTCTGCGCTCGTTCGAAGATTCCTGTCAGCCCCCAGTGCCCGGGCTTTTCTTGGTCCTGCGCGTCAAACCCCCGACCATCATCTGCGCACGACATGCTGAAATACCGGTCGCCGTAGGTAAGCTCGAGATTAATATGTGACGCTCCAGAGTGCCGAAACGCGTTCGTCAGAGCCTCGCGCGCTATCGAAAAGATTTCATCGGCGACGCGCGGGTGCAGTGTGGCATCGATCCCCGAACGGTTTACGCGGTATTGAACCTTGTCGTCTATCTTGAGGTCCCTACAGACGTTCTCCAGCGAGGAGATTAGCTCCGCGTCGGTCAGATGCTCCGATCGTAAGCTGTTTACTCGATTCCTTCCCTCGATGATGATCCGGTCCGCTGTAGACAGAGCCTTTTCAAGCATCTTCTTTGAAGCATCGTTCGCCGAAAGCTTTTCGGAGGCGACGTGGAAAGTCAGTAGCAGGCCTTGAATACCCTGGAGCAGGGTATCGTGCAGTTCGCGGGAGATTCGGATGCGCTCATCGGCGCGCTCCTCCGCACGGGCCCTGATAGCACGTGAAATGGCGCGGATGCGCGCCATAAAAATGAACCACAAGAGGACGAGTCCTGCGAAGACGCATAGCGCCCTAAACCAGGCGGTCTGATAAAAGCTCGGCAGCACGGTGAAAGGAATAGAAGACACGGGCGCCGTCCAGACGTCATTACCGTTCGAAGCTGCCACACGAAAGGTGTACGTCCCAGGCCGCAGACGCGTGTAGATCGCCTCCGTCCGATGGCCTGCATTTTGCCAAGCATCATCGAGCCCATCGAGCCGATACCGATAGGTCACCTTCTCGGGTGCCGTCAAGTCCACTCCGAGATACTGAACGTTAAGTGTTTGAGGCCGGGGACCGATGATTCCGCGGGCATCGAGAGGGTGTTGATCCGTCGCGATCGATTTGATCGACAGGATCGAAAGATGACTTTCGGTAATCGTATCTTCAGGATTGACGTGGAGCACACCGTTGAGCGTGGCAAGCCACAAGTTCCCCTGAGCGTCTCGTCCCGCCACCGAGTTGCCGGGTTTCAATTTAACCGGCCCGACAAACTCACCTTCAGTCACAAGCTCTGATTTCATCGGGTATCGTGGATTCGCCACAGAGGCGTGCAGCTCGGCGGCGCGTATCCGAACGATACCGTGTGACGCGTTGAGCCACAGATCACCGTTCCGAGACTCGACAAGCCCGGCGACACCGCGAGAGGATGTTCGATCTGCAAATGTAAGCATTTCGAAGCCCGCCCCGCGCAGGACCGCCAGTCCATTCAGGCCCGCGGCGAACAGACCGTGCGAGGTCTCCAAGAAGGAGTAGACGATTCCGAGTCCCGGATTTCCGGAGGAGAAAGATCGACCTTCGAGGGGCAACCGCACCACGCCGTCGCGATAGCCTACCCATAGTCGATCTTGCGAATCCATGTACTCCCCAAAGCCCGTTGAATCGGCAACTCGAACGCCAGGGAGATCGCTCCACCGGCCATCCTTGTACTGCCAGGCCCTTCGCGCAGTGTCATCTAAGGTGGCGAACAACGTATGGTCTCGCGACGCGACAATCCAGTGGACTGCGTAGGGAGACGAACCGGGAATCGGTGAAACGGGGCTGATCCGATCAGCATGCGCGTGCCAGATACCGGCATGATCCACGAGCCACGCGTCACCGTCGTCAGCGCAAATCATCAAATAAATGTCACCCACGTTGGGGAAGGATTTGGTTATGGCAGCGGATACCTTGTAGAGCTGATTTGTGTCACTTGATATCCAGATGTCACCTTCCTTATCGGCGCAGACTCGCCACTCACCGGCCGGGCTCCTTGCGACAAACGGCGTCAGTCGCGCCTTCCTGAACCGATCCAGTCCCCGTTGACCGCCGACCCATATATTTCCACCGGCATCCAACAGTAACGTCCTTTCCGCATCGGAGGACAGACCATCCAGATGGGTGTACGTTTCCGGATCAACACGGGCGGCACTTCCCATCCGGTCAGTCAAAGCCGCGACGGCAAACCTGCGTAGCCCGTGGTACTGCGCAATCATGATGAGAGATCCATCTGGCGCGTTCAGGACGCCGTTGGCCTCTTCCTCATCAGGCAGGCGAGTCAGAAGTTTGCCGGATTGGTCGACGTGCTGCGTCCTTCCACGGTCAACATTCGTCACCACGTCCGTGAGCCAAATGCTGTGATCGGCCGCTTCCGCAAATCCGAAAGTCCAGTCCGCCGCAACGTCCGTGGCAATATAGGCGGACTGCTTCAGCGGGCGACGGTATAAGCGACCGGCCTGCGCCAACCAAAGCGTGTCCGACGAATCAATAAAGATTCCATAAATTGAGGAGGCCCCAGCGGGTGTCGGCTCCACGTGCCAGCTTCCATCGCTGGCGAACCGAACTACCGTTTTCTGACTCGAAAGTGCCCAAACGCTGCCGTCGGCTGCCTGACTGATGGCTAGCACCCAACGTAATTGCTGCTCGTCTGCGCGGGTAAAAACTGTTACGTGTCCGTGTACGATACGAGCGACACCACCTACGTAAAATCCCACCCATACAGTGCCGTCGCGCGCGGCAAAGAGCGAATAGACAGCACCGGCAGGCAAATCCGGTTCGCCGGGTGGCTGCTGAAACGCATGGAACGATCGCCCATCAAAGGTGAAAAGACCGCCCTCGGTTCCGATCCAAAGAATGCCATCCGGCGACTGTGCGAGCGCAAGGACGCCCTGGGGTGCGCCTTCCCGTGCGGTCCACATCGTATGATTCATTTCCGCGAGGGCCGACTCCTGCGCTGAAGCACGATCGCCGGCGAAAGCTACCTTTAGCGCTGTGCACCGCGGTGCGGCGGTTTCGGGCGTGCCCTAACATTACGGTTCTAGGCTCGCCCTGAGCCCAAAAGCCCCAGTCAGGTATGTTCGGCTTTCGTCCATTTCCGATCTTGCTTTTTGCGCCTTCTACTGATGCTGCCGCTTAAACCAGCGCTCCCTTGCCTGGCTATGGTCTCCCGGCGTACGGTACAGCGAGCATCCACGGCTTGCATAGTCCGAAAGGGGGGTGCTGCCACCGAATAAATCTGCAATGATCAATTGGTATCTGACAGGGGCGCATAAAGAAATGCTATGGACATGCAGGCGTAAGCGGTCGTATGGCGCCTGAGGATACGCACCGCATACGTGTCCTCGCTGTCGACGACCATCCGGTGCTGCGCGAGGGCCTTGCAACCATGATCGGCAGTCAGCCAGACATGGTGCTCGTTGCCGAGGCCGAGTCGGGTAAGCAGGCGATCACGCTGTTCGAGGAGCACCTTCCGGATATTACGTTGATGGACCTGCGGCTGGCGGACATGAACGGCATCGATGCAATTAATAAGATACGCGAGAGCCATCCTCTAGCCCGCAGCATTGTTCTCACCACTTACCTTGGAGACGTCCAGGCTTTGCGTGCCTTGAAGGCCGGCGCAATGGGATACCTGATGAAGGCGACCCTACGCCGTGACCTGCTGGACACCATCCGCGCTGTCTATTTAGGGCAGCGTCGGGTTCCGGCTGAAGTGGCATCGGAGCTGGCGCAACATGCAATGGATGACGCATTGACTGAAAGAGAGATTGAAGTGCTGAAGCAAGTGGCCGCCGGATGCTCGAACAAGGTCGTTGCCGAACGCCTGCTCATCAGCGAAGACACGGTAAAGGGACATGTGCGCAATATTCTATCGAAGCTCGAGGCGAGTGACCGAACACACGCCGTTACGATCGCCGTGAGGCGCGGCTATTTCGACCTCTAGATCCGTCCTGCCGATCGGACCTGCCACTGGACCGGTTCCCTCGGTGGGTTCCTTGTGCCACGTGCCCATCTCTTTCTGCTTGCGTACGCGTGACACAGCGCGGACCATATTTGACATTCAATACGCGCGCGCCTTTCGGTAGCTCTTAGCGGGAGGACTCAACGTTCGTTCCCGAATTCCTAAGAGCAGTCGGCGTCCATGAGCCGGGCCTCCCTCGGGCGGATCAAGCTTTCTGATAGTGGCGTGAGGGCGCGGTCTCTCGGTTAAGCACGGGTCAATATGAGCAGATCCACCGCGGGTGCTGGCGGATGGAAGCTGGGACGACAGGGTGACATTGCAAAATCTGATACTAGAGTCCAATAGACACGCCTTAATAGAGTGGTGCAGCCTCCAGGGGTAAGCACAGGCGGAGGTATAGCCGTAAACGGCAGGAATCTGCCATCGTTCTGTGCCGTCGTTTCCGTTACTGGCCGCTATAGTACAAAATGTAACCGGCATTCTCGTAGGCACGTAGTAAGGAGAGGAGCGTATGAATCGGATGGCTTTTTTGTTGGGCGGTGTTGTGGCGCTGACTGGGGCGCTCGTCTATACAAACCACGCATTCGGAGACGCCGCTGGAACGGCTGCCCCGCTCTTCGGAGTTACTATTCCGCCAGGATACCGCGACTGGAAGTTGGTCTCCGTGGCTCATGAGGCAGGCAACAACAACGATCTGCGCGCCATTCTCGGCAACGATGTGGCCATCAAGGCCTATAGGGAAGATAAGCAGCCATTCCCGGACGGCAGCATAATTGCGCGCTTGGCGTGGGCCTACGTTCCGTCTGCGGAGAACAACAAAGTCTTCGGTCGTGAGCAGTCTTTCGTTGCAGGCCCGCCGATAAACCTGCAGTTTATGGTCAAGGATTCAAAGAAATACGCCGCGACGGGTGGTTGGGGCTTCGCTCAATTTAAAGACGGCAAGCCTATCGACGATTCGCAGCTCAAGGCCTGTTTTCCATGCCACGTGCCTGTCAAAGCTAGGGATTACGTCTACACGCGTTACTCGCCCTCACCTTGACACAAAGTATTGAAACTTGACGTACAGAATGGCGCGCGCCCAAAGCACGGAACTAAGTTCGAACGCGCAATAGTGGAGCGCTTTGCGGGAACGATCAGGAGCAACGCCGATACTCATGCCGGATCCGTAGCTCTACACGCTTGGCACAGCCAGTCCGGAGGATGGCGGTTGACGGAGGCCACCGCGGGCAGCACTTCAGCCCTAACGCCGAACGCAATCTTCGGCTGCTAAAGCGATTAGGATGATCCACCCAACGCCTTCTCGGCCAGCGCCAGAAGTTCGGGCGCGGTAACGGCGGGGAGGTCAGCCTCGACCTCACGCACGATGCGCTGATACGTTTCGCGATGGTGCGTGCGCAGGTATTCGGTCAGGTACTGGGCCGCGTTGCTCTTTCCCGTCCCGTGCCCGACCACCACAATTCTGCCGCCGGCAGCAAGAGCATCGCCAATTCGTTTATAGAAGCTGGGGTCCTCCGGAGCTCGTTGGCCCTGCTGACGCAATTGTTCCTTGTGCGTAAGGTGATGCAGGAAATGATGCGGGTCATAGGGCGTAATTTCGCGCTTCGATGCATCGCCGGATGCCGCTGCGATGCGATAGATCCTCGCGCCATGATGATCCACAACCACCATGAGAGTAGGCGGTGCCGGGTCGGGACGCGCGGGCGCCTGAGACGGCTCTTCAGGCGACCAGCCGGCGCGCTGCAGAAAATGCCGTAAGTCGACTACCTCAGAAGCTGTGAGATCCTTCGTGTGCGGCTTATGCAACTGATAATGTTCCCCGCCGACGTCGAAGGCGAATTTGTCCTTGGTCTTCTGCTGCACGGAGCCTATTTTCTCCATCAGGGCGACCACATCCATCCATTCTAGGTTGTGCGCCGATGGATGTCGGAACAAGGCTTCGAGCGTGCGAAGGTGCGCGCCGTGTATCGCCGTGCGCCCCGCTGGGGCCGCCTTTTGTCCGCTCTCAGTTTCGTTACTTTTCACAGATGCCTCCGTCTACCGGCTGTGGTGGGCCAGGGTGTCGGATCCCCTCGCCTCGACCGGCGCAACCTGCAGATAACCATTTTCCCGGGAATCCCGGCCGTAAGTATCTGCGGCATTCTCCAACAATTCCAGTACGCGACCCCTTATGCTGAGGAATCGAGCCTGAGCGCGCGCCGCAGTGTCGCAGGCCAAGCGGCCGTGCGGTAGCAGGGGCTCGTCGGTGAGCAGCGCCAACAGGCTGCAGTTCGTCGTTTCGCTGGCATCAAACGGCGTACCATGACGCGAGCCATTAACCACTACCAAACTGGCGTCGAGGCTCGCGGCGAGCGCGCGCTTTTCCGCGAGAGGCGTGTGATCGTGCTCGGCTGCAATCACCAACGTTCGGCTTCTGATGCGATCGAGCCGGTCGGTTGCTTCCCACTGCTCAAGCGCTCTTGCCATGGAAAGATAGGAGCTTGCGGGCACAGCGGCGACGGTGGCCGCGGCTCGATCGCGCAAGGTTATCTGCCACGGTTCAGGAAATAATCCCGCCGCAAAGATGCGCGCTGCCGTGCGCATGCCACAAAGGCGTATCAGTACGCCACAGGAACGCGCGTACATCCATTTGCGCCACTGATCTCGATAAGTCGCCAGGCTGTTGATGAGCGCCAGGCGCGGAACAAGGCTCGGGCGCTGCAGCGCCATCTCGAGTGCTACTGCGCCGCCCATTGAAAAACCGACGATGTTTATTCGAGGAACCTCGAGCTGATCCAGCAACGACCAAAGCGCGCCGGCAAAGCTCTCAATCGAGTAGGCACCCCGCGGCGGTGAACTGAATCCACACCCTGGAAGATCCGGAACGATCACGCGAAATCGTCTCTCAAGCGCCGGAACCTGCAATGCCCAGTCCGCACCGCTACCTCCGAGACCGTGGATGAGCAATACAGGCTCGCCGCTGCCGTACGACCGATAATAGAGCGATAAACCATCCTGATTGGAAACTCGCATGTTGCAATCCGAAAGGCTTGCGGCGATTGCGCTCAGCTATTCGCCGCGATTCCAAGCGGCGACCGCGGCCATTCGAACCGTTCGCGCCAGCGGTCTTTATGCAAGCTCCACAAACTTGACATGCAATCCGATCTCACATCGCCACCCTCTCGCAGGTGCTCGGTCCCGCAGATTGAGCAGCAGAACATCTCCGTCATCCGCGATGATCGCGCCGAAGAGGCTCTCCTTACTGATCTTGCTGGCTTTCCGATGTGCGCCACGGTTTCCATGCTGCCGCCTAGTCAGAATCGTCCGATCGGGAAGACCACACTCGCCTGCGTATTGCGCTGATCGCCAGGAGGATTAGACCCGATCCGCCGGGGCGAAAATAATTGAACCAAGGTGTTGATCAATACCTTGGTATCCTGCGGCGATGGCCCGTAACGCCACCGCTAGAAACGCGCCGTGAGATAATACAAATTGAATCCGTTTCTTCGACTGCAGCAACCCTTCTGTAATAAAGGATGACTTACCATGGCTGACAGCGCCCGCGACGAAATTAGGCAGCTGACCAGATCAATCCAAGCGCTGGAACGACAGCTCGAGGTGATGCTAGCCAAACGACGCGTCGAGCTGAACTACGAGATACGTGACGGGATCGCTCATTTCGAGCATGTCGTGGTCGCGAAGCACCGCCTTCTGAAGGCGCGCTTGCTGGGCTACATCTTTGGCGCGCGTCCGGCAATGATTCTCACCGCGCCGGCAATCTACGCGCTCATCATTCCGGTGCTGCTGCTCGATCTATTTGTCGCGGTTTACCAGACGGTCTGTTTTCCTGTGTATGGAATTCCGCGTGTGCGCCGGGCCGACTACCTGGCGTTCGACCGCGAGCAGCTCAGCTACCTCAACGCGCTGGAGAAGCTCAATTGCGCATATTGCGCCTATGCGAACGGTGTATTCGCGTACGTTCGCGAAGTCGGATCTCGTACAGAGCAGTACTGGTGTCCGATAAAGCACGCCCGGCGTGTACTGGGCGTCCACGCGCGCTATGGCAGCTTCGTGGACTATGGTGATGGTGACGCCTACCGGCACGAGCTCGAGCAGCTTCGAGCGGAGGCGCGATTGGCGGACCCCACCTGACAAGCCGTGCAGCATTTCATTGGACGCTGACCTTTTTAAGGGTCTTCGATCGCGAGAGCTATACCATCGTGCTATCGATTCGCTCCGACGTATCTGTTTAGATCTGCTTCATATGTTGGAGCATGGATAGTCAATCGCCACTGAACACATTCCGCGCGCAGCTTCAAAGGAGATCGGTGATTGTTTCGCGCCTGAGTGCTTGGCGAATGGTGAAGATGATTCGGGCCTACTTGTGGCCCGCACCGGAGCACACGCCCGCCCCCCCGGCGATTTGCTCCGTAACCTAGCCGGCGAGTCGGTTATTCGACCCGCCGGTCCTTTCTATAAATTCCGTGCGAGCTGGGACCTTCTGAGGTCCCTTCGTTGGAAAAATGTGTC
>Ga0302324_100022561_pt1 | contig 12227 bp, 7 predicted proteins | sample Palsa_T0_1_FD_201949 | JGI IMG/M metagenome (GOLD analysis project Ga0302324, IMG submission 201949) | Peat permafrost microbial communities from Stordalen Mire near Abisko, Sweden - Palsa_T0_1 | ecosystem: Environmental > Terrestrial > Soil > Palsa > Peat permafrost | place: Sweden: Abisko...
AGTAGTGGAGCCCACCTGCAACTTGGCATTGACCGTGATGGAGCCAACTTCAAGCGTGATGGGGCCGCGAATGAGTTTTTCGAAACCGGCTTTGACAAAAGTGAGCTTGTAGTTTCCGGTCAGGATAGAAGAAGTGTCGAAGAAACCATCCTGGTTGGAGGTGTAGTCCTTGGAAACCCCGGTATCCACATTCAACACGGTTATCGTGGCACCGGAGATGAATGCTCCCCCTCGATCGGTTACGCTGCCTCGAATGTCACCCGAGTTTGTGCTTTGCGCAAGGCCTGCCCGGGCTCCAAAGATCAGAACGAGAGGAAGAATGCACCGCATTGCAATTTTCATGACCAGCCTCCAGGATTGGTGCTCCCTCGACCGAAGCGGCCGTAGAGCGTCTGAACAGGCGGAATCTCAAAGAAATGCACTGCGCGCGTGGCGTTCATTCCTCGTAAGAACCGCAAAGAGCTTCAAAAATCTGTCATCGCATATTGAAAGCGTGACATTGTTCATAATGTTTAGTTAGTATGTACTCTCATCTGCAATGAATTGGCAAGTGTTTTTTTCTTTGATGTGCAAATCGTGACATCTGGCGAACCAAGAACCGGCGATCCCTCCCACCGGTGTGGCGCGGCGAGTAGGTTCTGTCCATCAGAAACTTGGGGGGGCTGTGCGACGGGTTCCAGAAATTCTTCAGAGGCATTGGGGGCAACTTGAAGCGATCATTGATACCTATCCTGGCAATTTTGCTTTCCTTTTCCGTGGCTTCCAACAGCTGGGCAGGCGAGACGGTTCCAAAGACTGCCTGGAAGCGCCCGCTTGGACTTCCTCTTGAAAATGCTGGGGTGACTCGCGTTCATGGCGACATCGATGATGGATATTGGCAGGGTGTTCCCGTGGGCGGCTTTGGCGCCGGGACATTTTCCCGCAGCTATCGCGGCGACTTTGCGCGATGGCACATCAAAGCCGCGACGCATAAATACGAGCCGGTGTTTGCCAATCAGTTTGCCATGTTTCAGCAGTCGGAAGGTGACGCCCATGGGACTGCCCAGGTGCTGATGAACGGGCACCCGCATGGGAATGAGCTATCCAGCTGGCAATGGGACTATCCGGTGGGCGCGGGCGATTACTATGCACTTTTTCCGAAGGCCTGGTTCGACTATAAGTGGGACAAGTTTCCAGCGCACGTGGTGCTGGAGCAACTGTCGCCTGTCATTCCGAACAACTACCGCGAATCCAGCTATCCGATCGGTGTCTACCGTTTGCACGCGGATAATCCAACCAATAAGACGGTCACCGTCTCGATGCTGCTCTCGTGGACAAATATGTCAGGATGGTTTCGGACATTTGCCCGCGACTTCGCCGGATCGCCCAACCAGGGCAATCACAACGACTATGCGAGCGAGCGCATAGCCGGTGCGGGGACGATGAAGGGAATCATCTTCGATAGAAACCGCGCGGGCAGCGCACCGAATGAATGGGACGGCCAGTTCGCGATTGCGGCGCTTGATTCACCCGGCGTGGAAGTCAGCTATCAGACTACGTTTCAGGCAAGCGGCGATGGCAAGTCTGTTTGGACTCCGTTCTCGAAAGACGGAAGGCTCGCGAACGACGGCAAATCGTGGGTCAGCGATAAGGAAAAGCTCGCCGGCGCGATTGCTGTGCGCTTCACTCTGCGGCCGGGAGAGTCAAAGGTTATTCCCGTTGTCATCGCGTGGGATTTCCCCGTAGTGCAGTTTGGAGAAGGCAGAAAGTGGAACAGGCGCTACACGGATTTCTACGGAACTTCTGGAAGGAATGCCTGGAAGATTGCACGCGACGGATTGCTGCACGCGGCGGATTGGAGCGGGGAGATCGACAAATGGCAGGCACCTTACGTCAACGATGGGAGCAAGCCACTGTGGTATCGCGGGATGCTGTTCAACGAGCTTTATGCGCTTACCGATGGGGGGACTTTTTGGGGGCGACAGGCCGGGTCTGACGCGAAAACGCCTCCGTCGTTTGCGCTGTTGGAATGCTTCGACTACGCGTACTATGGAACCCTCGACGTGCGCTTTTACGCGTCGCTTCCGCTGTTGAAGTTCTGGCCGGACATCGATAAAAAAGTGTTGCTGGAGTTTGCCGATACTGTGCCCAAGGAGTGGCCTGAGCAAGGGCTCTGGGTATGGAAGTCCGAGCAGACCGGCGTGCCCGTTACGCACAAGCGCAAGAAGATCGGCGCGGTTCCTCACGACCTTGGTGTGCCTGAAGGCGATCCGTTTGTTGCGGTGAATGAGCCAGGCTGGCAGGACACGAATGATTGGAAAGATCTCAACTCGAAATTTGTCCTGATGGTTTATCGGGACTATGTTTTTACGGGCCGGAACGATACTGCATTCCTTCGCCGTACATGGCCTGCGGTACAATCCGCGATCGAATATCTGCGTCAGTTCGATCATGGAGGCGGTGTGCCTGAGAACGGCGGCTATCCCGACCAGACTTACGACGATTGGGTAACGACCGGGGTAAGCGCGTATTCAGGGGGCCTATGGCTGGCGGCTTTGCGCGCGGCGGAAGAAACTGCTCGTGCGCTTGGTGATGTGAAGATGGCTGCGGAATATCATGCTCTTTTTCTGAAAGGCCAAAAGACATACGTATCGCTGCTTTGGAATGGCGAATATTTTCGCTACGACACAACCAGCGAATCGAAAGACGATATCCAAGCCGATCAGCTGGCTGGGCAGTGGTATGCCAACCTCACCGGTCTCGGAGACATTGTGCCGCACGCCATGCAGGTTTCGGCGATGAACAAGATTTTCGATGTCAATGTGATGAAATTTGGCAATGGCGAAATGGGTGCAGCCAATGGCATGGCCGCGGATGGAACGATTCTGACCAACGCGGAGGCGAAAGAAGTCTGGGTCGGAACGACGGAGGGATTCGCCGGACTGCTGATGAGCGAAGGACAGAAAGATGAAGCATGGAAGACCACTTGGGGGCTATACCACGTGATCTACGAGACCAAAGGCTATTGGTTCCGGACCCCCGAAGCATGGGATATCACGGGGGATTTCCGAGCCGGCATGTACATGCGCCCACTGGCGATTTGGGCATTGGAGATGACGCCGGCCAGATCAAAGTCATCTGAGTGAGATTTGCTCGGTGCCGCTTCAAGGCGCCGAGCGACTCGCGCCGGCCTGCTCAAGTTCGGCGGCAACAGTATTCACAATGGGAGCTGTGTCTGCGCAATTCTTGTAGAGTGATCCCTCCTTCATGATCACGTGTAGATTCTTTTCGCGCACAACGAGGTCTAAATCCTTGAGAGGATCGCCATCGACGAGAAGTAAGTCGGCAAGGTAACCTTCCTTCACCTGGCCAAGCTCGTTACCCAAGCCCATCACTTGTCCGCCAATGCGGGTGCCGCATTGCAAGGCCTCGCTTGGCGAGAAGCCGAGCAGATCTACGAAATGTTTCAGGTCGCGGGCATTGTCGCCTTGCGGCGATTGCGCAAATCCATAGTCCCCGCCAATGAGGATGCGGATGCCGCGCTTGCGAAGCTCTGTATAGACGGCGGCTGTGCTGTCGATGACGCGCTGCATCTGGCGGCCAACTTCGGAATCGCGATGGAATCCGAATTGTTCGCCTTCGTACAACGTGCTGTAGATGATGCCGATTGCCGGACCTACGAAGATGCGATCTTTCGCGGACTCGAGCATGTCGATGGCTTCCTCATCCGCCGATTCGCAGTGATAGATGACGTCGATGCCGCAACGAACGGCTTTCTTCACTGACTCCGCAGCGCGCGCATGGCAGTTGACTTTTTTGCCGAAGTCGCGCGCCACGCTCACTGCCATCTTCACCTCATCGTCACGCATGACGGTGAGGCCGCCGTGGGCCGCGGGGCTCAAGTCATCGCCGGAAATATTCACCTTGATATTGTCAACGCCTTCGCGGCAACACAGGCGGACGACCTTCCGAATTTCCTCGGGACCGTCGGCAATCATGCCGAAACTCTCGTAATACATATGCGCTTTCCGCTCGTCGCCGAGGCCACCTGTGACTGTGATCTCCGGGCTTGCCGCACGGATGCGCGGGCCTGGGAACTGGCCGGCGTTGACTGCATTGCGGATGACCACATCGAGACGCAGCTTCGACGTAGCGGCGCTGTAGGCGCTGGTGAATCCGTGATCAAGCAGCGTCTTCGCATTGCGAACGGTTAGCAGCACATGCTCTTCAGGCGGAATGTTTCCAAGATCGGAATCGTTGACTGCCCCGCCAAAAGAGATGTGCGCATGGCCTTCAACGAGACCGGGTATCAGCGTGCGACCGCGAGCCTCGATTACGAGAGCACCGTCAGTTGTGAGGCGCTCTGGTAAGCGGGCTATCGACTTGATCCTTGAGCCTTCGACGAGCACGTCGGCGGGAAAGGCGGGAGAACCGCTGCCATCCCAGACGCTGGCGCCGCGGAAGAGAATTGGGTTCATGAAGCTAACCTCCTTGCGAAGTGAAAAACTGATCTCGACTACGCATTACTGATCGGCGACGTAAACGCCGATGCGCGCCGCCAGACCGGGCGACAAGCGTGCTATCACGATTCCATAAACTACGGATACACCAAGAGCGCCGAGCGCGATCCACGGGAAAATATTGAAGGGCCAGGGTTGACCCGGCTGAATGAGACCCCATAAAGGAAACAGCATGATGAGCGTGCCAAGAATTGGGAGCAGGACGTGGCGAAAAATGTTGAGTTCACTGCGATGGTAGCGGATTACATAGATCGGAAGCGCGAGATTTGTGAGCATGTAAGTGAGGATGATGGGGATGGTGCCGAGTGTACCGGCATAGCCGAAGTAGTCCATTGGCGGCACTCCGCCGAGCAGCCCAAAACCGAGAATGAGCGCAACCGCAATGATGAGAAATACCCACAGCGCGTTGTGCGGGGTTTGGTGCCGTGGATGAACATTGCCAAGGAACTTGGGCAGTAGCCCTTCTCGCCCGGAGTTGAATAGGATGCGCGATTGTGAGTTGAGACCGCCGATCATTGAACCGAAGATGCTGGTAACGCCGGCAATGTACGCCACCACAAGCAGCTTGGGAGCCGAGGCTTTCAGGCCGTCAATGAAGGGCAGCGGCGAAGCGCCTAGAGAATGAGCATCCATTTTGAATCCGACAGCCGTTGCATAGGCGAGGAACATGTAAAAGATGCCGATGGCCAGCGTGCATAAAATCAACGCGCGCGGAACGTCGCGTCGAGGGTTTTCTGTCTCTTCTGCAAGAGAGGCCGAGTTCTCCCAACCGAGGAACAAGTAGATCGCGAGTGGAAACCCTGCGCCCAGCCCTGCGACACCGCCGGACAGGTTTGAGAACTTGAATGGAGCAAGAGTCAAAAAACCTGGGTGAGCGGCGATCATGAAAATGCTGCCCAAGATGAGCAACCCGACCTCGAAGTAGAAGAAGATGCCCGACCAGAGGGTTGAGATTGCTACGCCTCGCATCGCCAGCCAACCGATTGCGAGCGATATCAGCACGGTGAGGATGGCCCAGTGAATCGAGATGCCAAGGAAGATTCTCAGCGTGTCGGCTACCCACGTACCAGCGACGGAGACGACGGTCGAAGCTGCGACAATGTATCCGAAAGTAAGGAAGACCGAGACCGCAATGCCGACAGAAGGACCGAACGCTTTGCCGGTAAATGTTACGAATGATCCCGCGGACGGGGTGAGACGCGAGAATTCTGCAATGGTGTTAGTGAGGAACAGAATCACGATCATTGCGGTGAGAATGGTTAGAGGCGCCGCCAGCCCAGCGCCCTGCACAATCACGGCAAAGCCAAAGAAGAAGCTCATCGCGGGAGCAATGTTGGCGAGAGTAGACGACACAATGTGACCCGCGCTGAGCGAATTGCGGCGAAGCCGCCTCTCGCCGGCTATGATTGCAATCGGTTCTGTTTCCCTCACCGACATAGCTTCCTTTGACTTAGTCTATTGGCAATCGTGCAACGAAACTTGGCCGCGAGTCTCTTCTATTCATCTGCAACAGGATTGCGCAGTATACCGATACCCTCAATCTCAACTTCGCACACATCGCCATGCTTCATAAACAGCGGCGGGTTCCGCGCCATGCCGACACCCGCCGGCGTGCCGCTCACGATGATGTCGCCGGGAGAAAGCGTAATGGCTTCGCTCAGGATTGAGATCAGCCGGGCCACGCTGAACACCATGTCGCTGGTTGATGCGTCCTGCACGACTGCGCCGTTGAGGCGGGTCTGGATATGCAGTCCTTGGGCGCCGGGAGGAAGTTCATCTGCGGTGACCAGGTACGGGCCGAATGCGCCGGTGCCGTCAAAGTTCTTTCCTATCGTCCATTGCGGCGACTTCCTTTGATAGTCGCGAACCGAAGCGTCATTGAAGATGGAATAGCCAAGCACGTGGTCGAGTGCGTCTTCCTCGCGGACGTGTCTTCCTCCGACACCGATGATGGCGACCATTTCGCCTTCGTAGTCAAGCTGCGTTGAAACTCTGGGACGGATGATCGCTGCGCCGCAGCCGATGAGGCTGGAAGTGAAACGCGTAAAGATGGTGGGATAATCGGGCACCTTGAAGCCGCTCTCAATTGAATGATCGACGTAGTTGAGCCCTACGCAGATGATCTTTCCAGGTGCTGACAAAGGTGGAAGCAAAATTACCTGATCGAGATTAATTTGCGGTCCATTGAAAAGCGCACCGGCAGCTGCATCGAGGGCTTCGCGGCCCCGCTCAACAAGAAGGCCGAGAGAGCCTGGGAATGCTTCTTCCCCGTCCAGCAGCCCGTGGAATTTTCCGTTTGGACCCGCGACAGTTAGCCCCTCCCTGTCTCCGCTCTTAAATGCCGCAAATCGCATGTGAAATCCCTTCCGTGGTTTCTAACGTTTATTCAGAAAGTGGGCCTGATTGACCTGACTGTTTACTCATTTCAACATCGCTTAGAAACGTGCATTTGTCAAACGGAGGGCGCAAGCTGGCTCAGGATATTGACTCGGGTAGAAGCAGCTGAGGGATCGCGTCGAGTGCGAGTGCGATAGCTCCCCAAAGGACCGCGAATTCTCCCAGGGTGGCGGCGGCGATTTTTGGCACAGCGAATTCGGATTGCTCAAGCTCCTTAGTAACGAATCTGAGCAACGCGGGATGGCTGCCTACCTTGCCACCCAGCAGTATGAGGCCGGGATTCAGGACGAGCGAGAGATTGACGATCACGTCTGCGACGATTCCAGCGCGATGCAGGATGATTTTTTTGGCAACAGGATCGTCAGTCTGGGCCAGATTCAAAACGCCCTGAGCATCGATCTGCGTTGAAGCCGGCGCCGAGCCGGGACGCGGTTTGACGACAGCTTCGTTCCAACTCTTGAGGATTCCGGAGCTGGTTAATACCGATTCGAGCGCTCCGAACTCATGCAGGGCCGGCTGTTTTCGCAGAACGTGCGGCAAGCGAAGATAGGCGATTTCGCCCGCAGACCACTGCGCGCCATGATGCAGTTTGCCCTCAAGGACAATGCCCGCGCTGACGTTGGCCCCGATGTCGATAAGAATGAATGTCTGTTCGGTGCGCGCGGCCCCGCGATGGCGTTCACCGGCGGCGGCGAGATTGGTATCGTTTTCAATGATTACCAGGCAGTCGAAATGCTTGCTCAGCAATCTGCGCAGCGGAACGGAACGCCAATCTTCGAGCGTGCTGATGGATAGCACGATTCCCTCTTCGACGTTGGTAATCGCAGGGACGCCGACCACGAGCGCGAGTAATTGTTCACGCGCCTTCTTGTGCTTTCTAAACAAGCGCCGGATCTCCTCTACAATGAGACCGGAAATCGCCTCAGGATCTGTTTTCCGCCCATGGAGCGGAACCTGCGCCGTGTCCAACTCTTCGCCGCTCAAATCCGTCAGCAAAAACGATACGAGATGCGCCGATATTTGCACTCCGAGGATGCAGCCGCGCTCTGCCTTGAAGCGGATCATGTCCGGAGGCCGCCCACCGCTCGACTCCCCTTCACCGAGAGGCTTGATCAGGTTGGCGGCAAGCAGATCGCTGACAACGTTGGTCACCGTGGGCGCACTCATGCCGGACGCGCGAACAAGGTCCGCTCTCGAGCACGACCCAGCTTCGCGCAGAAGCTTCAGTATCGTGAGCGCGTTGGTGCGCCGGAGCAGCGACGGTCGGCCGACCGCAATGGGTTCCTTTTTCACAGTAACTCGTCCAGAACTGGAGCGATGAATGGTCTTTCTTCACAAAGTATAGCAAGCGCCGTCAGACGCAGAGAGATTTAGCCACGGCATGCGAGGCGGAATATATCTGCGATTAGAACTGGAGGCGAACCTTCAGCCTGGTGAGCGCCCAGGCAACCGCAAGTATGAAGAAGGTGAATGCGAATGTCTTGACGACGGCAGGCCAGCCGGTGACGAAATGCGCATCAAGAAACGTGATTCCGAGCAAACTGGACAGGTAATACCAAAGGTCAGGCAAGAGATAAGTGGTGAGCGTATTCTCTCCCGCGGGACGGACAAAGTATGCCCAGCTCGTCCGCCGCTTGAGGTCGCAAACCCAGTACAGCACTGTGAACATGAGGACAGCGGCGCCGATGCTGTAGAGAGACCAGGTAGGGGTTGCGCGGATTTTCGAGATGCCGAGCGGCGTGAAAACTCTGCCCGCAACGAGCATCAGCAGGCCGAAACATGCGGCGATGGCCATGGCATGACGCGGAGTTCGTCTGGAAACGGGGTCGATAAATATCGACGAAGTAACTACGCCCGCCATGATGAGGCACGCCATTGCGCCATTGCCGAATGGCCAGAAATAGAGCGGGAGGTGGTCGGGGAATGGAAGCATTTTTGCGGTCGAGAAAACGCAAAGCGCCACGAGCAGCACGAACCAGACGGGCTGCATCCATCGCCAACGCCGGGTGGGGATATACAAGATGGCGGCGGCCAGATAGCTAAGCGCTATAAGTCCAAGGATCTCGGGATAGGAGAAGTCGATCCAGGCAGTGTGCCCGTCGTGGGTGGTTCTGCGAAAAATTGCGAACATTGCAACAACGCCTACCAGGCCCAGGATGCGGAGTATGCGGAAGTACACCGAGAACCGATCTGACTTCGGATAAACGTTCAAGTACAGGCCGGCGGACAAGAGGCCGATTAGGGCCCAGACGCTGCCGCCGATCGGCATCTGAGCGGGGTCGCATTTTTCTGCATTCGCGAGAATGAGTCCGAGGACAAGCAAGCCAAGGACGCGAATGAGCACATGCAACCACAGCGCCGGCAGAGATGCATTGCGCTTGAGCCTTTGCGCGATCGAGAGAGGCATGGACATGCCGACGATGAAAAGGAAGAACGGGAAAACCATGTCCACGTAGGTCATCACGTCTTCCTGGGCGTGCGCGTGATACGTCCACCAAGGCAGGCCGCGCACGTCAGAAAGTTGATTGACGAAGATCATTACTGCCATGGTCAGGCCGCGGAAGATGTCAATAGAGACGACGCGGGGCGCGCTGACGGCAGCTGCTCCGGATTGCGATGAAGCAAGGACGGTAGCGTTCATTGGGCTATCTTTCCGCCTGTCGCGGCGCTGCGTTGGGATCGGTTGGTGGCTCCGAGCAGGACTACAGCAGGATCGCATTGCAGTATGCCTTCGATCAAGAAAGAAACAACACGGATCCTCGGCATGGAATGCTTTCTAAATAAAATTACCAAAGATTTGCCAACTTCTCTACACTAATTGTGAACTCAGGGTGAGAGTGCTTCTGGCACTGAGCGATCAGGGTGAGCTTTCGATGGAAAACGGTAAACATCACGCGCTTTTTTGGGGACTTTTGTTCGCTGCTGGCGGTGCACTCTGCTGCGCAGACGTTTGTTCGGGCCAGGTCCGGGTACTGGTCGATCAGGTCGGCTATGAGACTTTGGCGCCGAAGCAAGCCATCGTGGAGGGGTCCGATGAGGATCATCCGCAGAAGTTTGCGCTGATTGATGTTGATTCGGGGAAAGCTGTGTACGAAGCCAAACTTCAGCCCTCAGGCAAGGTATTTGCGTGGGAGGGGCGAGTGTTTTGGACTGCCGATTTCTCCTCGTGGCAGAAGGGCGGTCATTACGCGGTCCAGGTGCATGCGACGGAGGGTGACACGAGTTCATGCCCTTTCGATATCGGCAATGACATTCTTGAACGGAACACTCTTTCCAATGTTGTGTTTTATTTCAAAGGCCAGCGAGCAAGCGGGATGATGGATGAGGCGGACCGTCACCTGCAAGTCCCGGGGAGTCCGCAAGGATTTGTGGATGTGCATGGGGGTTGGTACGACGCAACGGGCGATTACGGCATTCATCTGTCGCATCAGAATCCAACGTCCTATTTCAATCCGCAGCAAGTGCCGCTGGCTGCTTGGAGTCTGCTGAAAGGTTACACGGAGCTTGAAGCGCGGAAGGATGACAACTTCACCGAATATGAGCGTCGCATGCTGGACGAGGGGCTCTATGGGGCGGATTACCTGGTGCGGATCAAACGGCCCGACGGTTCGTTTTTCGAGACCATCAACGCCCCGGGCAGGGAGAAGCTCGCACAGGATCGGGCGATCGGGAACCCTAACTGGAGGACGCAGATCAAACTGAAGGCGTCCGATTCAACAGAGAACATTGCCAAGGCTGAAGGGCCGCATGCATACGAAGCCAGCTTTCGTGCTGGCGGCGGCATGGCGATTGCTGCGTTGGCGCTGGCGAGCACGATGCCAGCTGATGGCGAGCTTGCGCGCAAGGATTATTTACGCGCAGCGGAGGATGCCTTTCAATTTCTGAGCGTACATAATCGGGAGGTTGTGAACGATGGCGTTGAGAATATTCTGGATGACTATTGTGCGCTAATGGCGGCCACGGAGCTCTATGGTGCTACGCACAACGAGGCTTACCGGGGTGCGGCTGACGAGCGCGCGGCCAAGCTAATGGCGCGGCTTACTACATCGGGAGGCCTGCGCGACTACTGGAGGGCTGACGATGGGACGCGTCCCTATTTCCATCCCGCGGATGCAGGGCTGCCAGTGATCAGCTTGCTGGAATATTTGAAAATTGCGCCGTCTGAGACTCGGCGGAAAGTGCTTGAAACGGTCGAGCGCTCTCTCCGATTCGAGTTGACGGTGTCTTCGGAAGTCAACAATCCATTTGGTTACGCTCGACAATTGGTGTTGGCTGGCGGAAAACCGCGGACTGCGTTCTTCTTTCCGCACGATACGGAAGCAGCACCATGGTGGCAGGGCGAGAACGCGCGGTTGGCATCGATGGCTGCTGCCGCGCGCGTGGCGATTCCTTTGTATGCGGACAAGCCGGAATTTCAAGCGCAATTGCGTGCGTATGCGTGGAATCAACTGCATTGGATTCTCGGGCGTAATCCATTCGATGCGACGATGTTGATGGGCAGTGGACACGGCTATGCGCCGTACATGTTCTTTCGCTCGTATAAGTACACCGGGGCACCCGGCGGAATCATGAATGGAATTACGGCGGGACTGGATAACGAAGATGGGATCGCTTTCAATCTCGGTTATGCAGTGACGGGTAAAGACGAAGACTGGCGATGGACTGAGCAATGGCTGCCGCATGCGGCCTGGTATCTGTATGCGGTGAGCCTTCCGCACTGAGGAATGATTTCTTTCTCGATCAAAAAAGCGCCGCAGCCATGGGTCGTGGCGGCGGCGCGGATGAATCGAAGCTCACGCCTGAGAGAGAGGTGCCACTCAGGCGACGAGCTTAGAAAGCGTACTTCAAGGAGAGCTGTGTGGAGCGGCTGTTGCTGACAGTGCCGCCGATCTGGCCGAAGTTCCCGTCAGTCATGCCGCTGTCTGGCGCAGCGTAATCGGCAATGTTGAAGGCATTGAAGAAATCGGCCCGGAATTCTACGCGATGCTCGTGCCAAACCGGGAAGCTTTTGAAAACCGCCATGTCTATGTTTTGGAAGCCCGGAGCGCGAAGCGAGCCGGGCCGCACTGTTCCGAAGGAACTATTCGACTGCTCCTGGAAGATGCAATTCCCGTCATCGATATCCGGAGCACAGGACGTTCCTTGCACCTCGGTTCCCCAATAGGCGTTGATGGAGCGGTTGACCATGTTTAACGGGCGAAGCTGGTTGGGCCGCGCCGCACCGCCGAATGCGTTGACGAGGCTGGAGTAGTGTGAAGGCGAAGAAACGGTAACTGGGAATCCGGAGTAAAAAACTTGTGCTCCGCTCAGTCTCCAACCGCCGATGGCAGA